>Ga0163154_10004904_pt1 | contig 17370 bp, 19 predicted proteins | sample OliLakLV19MP9P1_FD_148649 | JGI IMG/M metagenome (GOLD analysis project Ga0163154, IMG submission 148649) | Freshwater microbial mat bacterial communities from Lake Vanda, McMurdo Dry Valleys, Antarctica - Oligotrophic Lake LV.19.MP9.P1 | ecosystem: Environmental > Aquatic > Freshwater > Lake >...
CGCGCAGGATCACCCGACGAAGTGCGAGGAACTGCGAACCTGATTCCCACCATTTCCCCGGCCGTGACGGCGAAATGGGCGAAGGGCAGCGGCGGGCCTGCGGGCGACGAATGTCAGAACCTCGTGCCGACGGCAATCCGCACCGCGCAGACCTCGGCTAATGGCCACGGGATTTCGCGGGGATTGGCCCACACGCTGGACGGGGCCAACGGGCAAGCGGTGGCGTTCGCTCAGAACCAGCGGGACGAGGTACGCAACCTCAACGGACTCGCGGGTGCGTTAGCGGCCGAGCCGGGGATGAAGCAGCAGACGTACATCGCCCACATGCTCACCGCCAACGGGTTCGACGCGAGCGAAGACGGCACGGGGCGGGGGACGGTTGTGGGTAGTTTGCACGCCCGGAATTCGCAAAACGGCCACGGCGCGAGCGGAACGAACAATCAGGACGTGTACAACGGACACATTGTGCCGACGTTCAACGCCAGCGATTACGCATCGGGCCAGTTTGAGGAACACGACCTAGCCCGACCCCTGACGACAAGCCCGGATCGCAGTCGAGCGGCACCCCTTGCATTGGTGCCGACGGCTATCCGCACGGCCAATACTTCATCGAACGGGTGCGGTCTTGGACAAGACACGGCCTACACTCTCGACTCGGCAGACGGCCAAGCCGTGGGTCTGGCATCCGGCGTCCGGCGGCTATCGCCCGTTGAATGTGAAAAACTAATGTCGTGGCCCCCGAATCACACGAAGTACCGCGCCGACGGATCGGAAATCGCAGACGGGCCGCGATACAAACTTTGCGGGAATGGCGTCGTGTCCAATGTCGCCGAATTCATTGCCCGCCGATTGATCGGAGTAGATGAGATGTCGTCTGACGGGCCATTTTGTTGACTTCAACAAAATGGTAGCGAATGAACCATCTTCCCGAGGTTAGGAAGATGGTTCATTCTTTTTCTAATTGCAGGGTGCGGTCGTGGTTGCGATGGGCGGTTGGTCATTCTCGGTTCGCAGTAGCTGGACTTCCTGTTCCAGTTCTCGGACGTGGGCTTGGGACTCTTCCAAGTCGAGAAGCAGACACAGGTAGCCGGATTTGAGTGGTTTTTGGCCATCGTCCCACCATTGACGGTAGTGTTTCAGTCGGCCTGCCAGACTCACTTTGTTTCCCCTTTAGCATCCCAATAGACCGCGAGTGGAATGCGAATCAGACGAATGCCGCTCACGGGCTTGCCGGTGCCATCGATCTTGCTCCAATCGATGAATGTCGCGTCGTGCAGTTGCCCGTAGACATCGCCGTCCTCGACGAACGCCACGATGAAGATGCGGTCGTCGCGTTGGATGCGGTCGCCCGGTTTCGGCAGGTCGATGGTCATGAGTGTGCTCCCGCGAAGAGGTCGGTCGGTGCCCGAGTCCGGCTCACGGTTACCGGCTTGTCATCAACCGGGACGAGACAAGGTGTTACCGTCCGTAGCCGCCGTTCCGTCAGGTCAATTTGCGATTGCCGCACGTCGCAGCCGCAGAACTGTCGGCCGTGCAATAGGGCCGCTTCGCCCGTCGTGCCACTGCCCATAAAGCAATCGGCGACGACGCCACCGGGCGGGCAAAAGCTAACGACGAACGGTTCGACCAGCTTCAACGGGAACGGCGCTTCGGACTCGTTGCCGAACCCGAAGTGGGTATCCGCTCCGCAGTCGATGATGTTGCCGGGATTCGATAGTTCAGGAACGGCGCGGCCCTCAAATTGGCCGTTGTACTCTTTGCGCCCGCCGTCAGTTCGCCGGGTCGTTTGTGTTTTGAATGAACGCCGCAAACCGTCTGAATTCCTGTGCGACACCCGCTCACCCGCTTGACATCGCGGCACATGCCCCGCCGCCGTGTTATTACTCCATGGCAATCGACCGGGCCGTGTGATACAAATAATCGGCTCCCAACGGTTTTTGAACCAGTCCGGGCCACCGCTGCCGGGAATGCCGTCCCGCTCATAGACGGCGGGCTTCCGCAGGTTGAAGCCCGCCCGGTGCAAATCCGCCATGAGCAGAAACGGACTCGGCATGTACCGGAAGCCCCGCGTCTGCCCCTCGCAGTTGATTGCAATCAACCCCTTGACCTTCGGCGCCGCGGCCTTGACTACGGCCATCATCCATTCGACCCACGGTTCCAACTTCCGCCCCGCGCCGATGCCGTAGGTGCGGGCTTCAAGGTACGGCGGGCTGGTGAACAGCAGGTCTACACTGTCGTCGGCCAACGAGCCGAGCCAGTCAATGCAATCGCCGGTATGCAGCTTCCAATTACTCATATTGTTGCTCCGCAAATAGGTCGGTCGGTTACTGTATGCGACTCACGTCACTTCCCCTTTGACAACGGGCAGTGGCACATCGGTATATTTCATCGGCTCGTGGTATTGGACGCCGTAGTAGAGGGCGGAACCGTCGGGTTTGACGAGTCCTTCGGCACGGGCGTAGTCCCAAGCGAGTGTGTAGCGGATACTGCAAGCGATTTCCCAATCCAAATCGGCCGTCGGGAACTTGCCGACGCCCCACGAGGAGTTGCGGCTCAGCCCCATTTTGGGCTTGAGGATCGCTTCCACTTCATTGCGGATGTCGTAATTATCCAAGTCATCGGTGTTGGCGGCGTTGCGGCAGTAGCCGAGGGCCATATCGAATTGACCCATGCCGAGTCGGGCCACGGTTTCCATCGCGTGTTGGATGGCTTGAGCCTGTTGGCGGGTGACTGAGATCGTGTAGCGTTCTGGCATCGTCATGGTGTCATTCCTAGGGCTTGGAACAGTTCGCGGACATCGCGGCGCGTCCGGAATATCTTCGGGGTGAGAAGGAGGTTGTGCAGTTCAAGCGAGGTATTGTCGGCCAGATCGACATTGCACTTTCGGTCGAGGTAGACCATAAATGCGGAGTCTTTACCTTCCATTTTAACGAATCTCAGGATATTGCGACCGCCACTGAGAGTCGGCCAATATCGATCTTGGGATACCGATCCCCAACCGATGGCGAAGGCGTTCTTGTCCATGGGCAGGGATGGTACGCCGCTATCGAAGGCGATCCACGCTTCGGTCAAATGGACTTCGTCGTCGTTCATCGCTTTTTATCCCTGTTGTCGATGATTCTAGATTACCACACATTATCGTCGCGTCACCACGATAGCAAGTCCGGTTGTCATTTGCGCCGGGGTGGCAACATTCGGTAGAGTGTGTTTTTCCGGGCGGGGTGAAACGATGCGATTCTGGTTCAGTGGTATGGTCGTGTTGTTGTCCGTATCGACGGCGGACGCGCACTGGAAGCGGCCCCGGTTGGCGGCGATGGCGATGCCGGGTGCTCCCTTTACGCCGCAGTACGCGGAACCGGTGTCCAGTCGCCCGTGGGCCCGTGCCATCCCCAAGTTGGTGGCGGGGGTGAGTCTGGCGGCATCGTTTGCACCGTCGCCGATTTCGCTCGTGGGAAGTGCGGTGCCGGTGACGATCCGTTTATTGCATGTGATTGCGAACGGAAGTCCCACACCGGGACGGCCTGGGAAGACGGCGGCGTGGCTGATATCCCCTTATGGCCAACAGGCGGTCACGCGATTCCGGGAGCGGCGGTTCCGGTGAAGTCTGTGACGATGGCGAATGGAGTGGTGTGGGACGATCAACCGAGAGGTCGAGTGCAATGCGAAAAGCGAAACCGGTCGTGCCGAAGCGAATGGTGCCGTTGACGAACGAGCAGCGGGACTTTCTGGGTCAGTGGCTGCTGAAGTATCCCGAACCGGGCAAGGTGCTGGCGAGGCGGTTTCGGAGCTTGTACTTCGCGGCCCGGAACACAATGTCGGTGGAAGAAATCCATTCGGCGTGTTTGGAGGGCTGCGTCCGGGCCGTCGCCAAGTTCGACCCGGCACATTCCCTGTTTGAGACGTTCGCCGCCCACGACATGCGGGCTGCGGTGCAAGCGGAACTGCGCCGCTGGAAGAAGCTGGAAAACTCTGGCGTGAAGGTTTTGGAGGACGAACTGACGGACGATGGCTTCCGCCGGAGCGATGCGGTCGCCGAAGTGAAACCGAACGAATGGGAGGCGGCGGAGCACGTCCGGGTCTTGCAAGCCGAAGTGACGCAGGTGGTGAAGAAGCAATTGTTGAAGCGGGAACAGATGGTCGTGGCTTTGTGTTTCGGTGTGGACGGCGTGCATCGGACTCGGGGCGAAGTGGGCCGTCTCTTGGGGATCACCGGTTGTCGGGTTCGCCAATTGTACGAGCGGTCGATGCAGCGCCTGCGATCCGAGTTGGAAGTCGTCTATCGGGAACGGCTGAAGTCGTGACGAACGGTAGGGCTTACAATCCGAAGCCCTCGATGGACATGTCTGAAACAATGGAGCATTCCGTGAGCAGTTCTTATGGCATCCGCAAGCGCAATGGCCACATCGTCCCATTCGATTCGGCGAAGGTGAAGTCGGCGATGGAGAAGGCGATGCGGGAGTCGGGTGAAGTCTACGGCGACTTGGATTGGATTGTCACGTCGGTTCTGTACCACACGTCTCAAATTTCCAATCTCACGGTGGAGGAGGTGCAAGATGCGGTGGAATTGTGCCTCATGCGGGTAGGGCTGTTGAAGACGGCCAAGGCGTACATTCTCTACCGGGATTCCCATGCGAAGATGCGGCAATGGGTGCCGGATGCGAACGCCATCAGCGAGTACATTCATCCGGCGAAGTACGGCCAATACCGGCCGGAACTGAAACGCCGGGAAAACTACGCGGAGACGGTGGCTCGGGTGGAGGAGATGCACATCGTTCGCTTCCCGGCTTTGGAGGAAGAGATTCGGCAAGCGTTCGACTACGTTCGGGAGAAGCGGGTTCTCCCGTCCATGCGGACATTGCAATTCGCGGGCGCGGCGGTCCGTCAACACCATGTGCGGGCCTACAACTGTTCGGCAACGCACGCCAACCGGATCGGGGTCTTCGGAGAAATCCTGTACAACCTGCTGTGCGGTTGCGGGGTGGGCTACAGTGTCCAAAAACATCACGTCGCCATGCTACCCGAACTGCCGAAGATGCCAAAAAAGGGCGTCGAGGTGGTCCACCATCCGATTGCGGATTCCATCGAGGGTTGGTCGGCGGCGATGTTGGTCTTATTCCAGTCGTCCTACCAAGGAAAGTGGGCCGAGTTCGGCTACAGTCAGATTCGGGTCGAGGGGTCGCTACTCAGAACCAGTGGCGGGTTGGCTCCGGGCCACATTCCCTTGCGGATTGCGGTGGAGCATATCCGTGCGGTTTTGCTCAAGGCCGGCGGTCGCCGGTTGCGGCCGATTGAAGTCCACGATTGCATCTGTTTCTTGGCCGACTGTGTGCTGGCGGGCGGGATTCGTCGCAGTTCCCTGATTTGTCTGTTCAGCCACGATGACGATGAGATGGTGCGGGCCAAGCACTCCGATTCCTTCCGGTATCCGTGGGGCGACGATGCGGGATTGAATCCGCAACGGGCCATGGCGAACAATTCGGCGGTCATCGTGCGATCCCTGCCGGATCGGGAAGCCGTTTTCCGCAAGCTGTTCAAGGTCTCGATGGAGAACTATGGCGATCCGGGGTTCCTCGTCTCGGAATCGACTGAATATGCCTGTAATCCATGCTTTCACCCGGACACAAGAATTGCGACGGATCGAGGGCTGGAACGCATCGGCGACATGATCGGTCGCCCGTCGAACCGGGTCATCGTTGACTGTCGCCCGGATGCGGAAGACGGGATCGGTACGCAGACGGGTGTCAGTGTCAAAGATTCTTCGCAAGTGGAACTGACTCGTCGGGATGCCGAAGTGTTCACTCTGACGATGGAGCACGGCTACAAGGTCGTCTGCACGGAGTACCACAAATTCCCGACAACCCGAGGTCGAAAAGAACTCCGGGAGATCGTGGAAGGCGACACAATCCTCCTTCAGTCCGGCGAGGGCCAATTCGGAGACTGGGGCGTCTACGATCAAGGCTGGATTCTCGGCCTCATTACCGGCGACGGAGTTGTCTCTCGCTCTAAGCAGGCGATTGGCGGCACCCAGCTGACGACCTGGATGCGAACCGATGCTGGGATCGAGGACCGAGCCAGCATCCAGACTCATGTCCCGGATTGCATCTGGACGGGAACGCGGGACGCCGTCCGTGGCTACCTGACGGCGATGTTCTCCACGGATGGCATAGTCAACGTCGCGGGCCAGGAGACGAAACAAACGGTTTCATTGCGGCTGAACCAAAGCAATCGACCGCTTTTGGAAGACATTCAAGTTCTATTGCAGAACTTCGGAATCGTCACTCGACTCTACGGTGTCGAGAACTGCGAACTCGTTCTCAGTCGTCCGAACTGCTTGGTATTCTTGGACAAGATCGGGCTACCCGGACAGAAAGAGACAGAGCTGCGGGAAGCGATCCGACTTCATGGTGAAGAGTGCAGCCCGGAGCGATACATCAGTCGCGTGCAGTCGATTGTATCGGCCGGCCGATCCGATGTGTACTGTTTGAATCAACCGGAAACTCACACCGTCATTGCCAACGGAGTCGTTGCGGCCCAGTGCGCCGAAGCCCTGGGCGACCCCGCGTTGAAGTCCGCCAGTGTCACGGATGCCATGCGGGTGTTCTACAAGGCTCGCAACTTGGTCGATTTGGTGGCGGGTCAGAATCCATCGGGCTTCTACTTCTGCAATCTGTGCGAAGTGAATGCGGCGGTGGCGATGGATGCCACCGAGTTGGTGGATGCGGCGCGTGCGGCGGCGTTCATCGGGACATTGCAGGCGTCGTACACGGATTTTCCATTCTTGGGGCCGATCACGGAATCCATCACCCGCCGCTGTGCTCTTTTGGGGGTCGGATTGACGGGCATGTGCGACAATCCGGGCGTGGCGTTCGATCCGTTGGCGTTGGAGGCTGCGGCCGGAGCGGTCGTCGAGGAGAATCGGCGGGTGGCGGACTTGATTGGGATCAATCCCACGCAGCGGGCGGCGGTCATCAAGCCGTCCGGAACCGCATCGCTGGTGTTGAATTGTGTGGGGAGTGGGATTCATCCCCACCATGCCAAACGCTATTTCCGCCGGGTGACGGCGAATCCTGGTGAACCGGTCGCTCAATTGTTCCAGCGAACCAATCCGCACATGGTGGAAACGAAACCCAATGGCGATTGGTGCATCACGTTCCCGGTGCAGGCGCCGGACGGTGCGGAAACGGTGAAGGATCAACCGTGGCAATTGTTCTTGGATCGGTTGCGGATCGTCTACAAGCACTGGATTTTGCCGGGGACGGCCTCGCGGGGCATGGCGTTCGAGAATTCGCCGGGGCTGACGCACAACATCAGTTCGACGCTGGCGGCTCCGAAGAAAGAGTTTGGTGCGGTGGAGGATGAGGTGGCGGGGATGCTGGATCGGATTGCGGCGATGTCGTTTTTGGAACGGATGAGTGACAAGGGGATTCCGTTCATGCCGCGCGAGGAAGTGGTGACGGCGGACGATGAAGTGAAGTGGCAGAACCTGATTCGGCATTACCAGTCGGTTGATTACAACCAGTCCTACGACGAAATGCACGACCGGGAACTGGAAGCAGCGTGTACGGGCGACCGGTGTGTGGTGGATGTCTCGATTCCCGCGACCCGGAGTTAATTGTGGCGATGACAAAACAAAGTGCCCTGGACGACCGGATCGATGCCTTGGTTCTGAGTGGGGAACCGGATCGGCGGTCGTGTTGCTACTACCTGTTTGGCATCGGGAGTTCGGATGGTGTGGCCGCGAGTGCGAGTGGATCGTCGCGGGCCGAGGTCGCCGGTTTCAGGGCGGGAATGCCGGCGAATTGGTCAACGATGGGAGAATCGTACATCCGGCTCGATGGTACGCAAGTGATGGAAATCCGGAATCGGCACTTGTCTGGCGAACGGATTCAATCGCTGGCCCGCCATTACCGGGTGAGCCGTTCCACGGTGAGTGATATTGTCCACAAAAAGGCTTGGAAGCAACTATGAGGATTGACCTACCGACGGCGGAGAACCCGGTCACGATTATCTGCGGGGACAGTCTGGAAATATTGCCGCACCTACCGGCGGGCTGCATCGATGCGGTGGTCACAGACCCGCCGTATGGGATCGGAGAGGCAGCGGGTCGCAACAAGTCGCGCGGGCTCCTTGCATTGCCTACGGACTACGGCGATTCGGATTGGGATAACAAGCCGTGTCCATCAGAGGCGATTGCCGAAATCAGGCGAGTGTCGCGTTGGCAAATTATATTCGGCGGAAACTATTTCGACTTGCCACCTTCGTCGTGTTGGCTTGTTTGGGACAAGCTCAATGGAATGACAGACTTTGCGGATTGTGAACTTGCATGGACGAATCTGCCGAAAGCGGTACGGCGCTTGACCCATCGCTGGAACGGGATGCTACGCGAGGGGAATGAAGCGCGATTCCACCCGACGCAAAAGCCACTTGCCGTTATGCGGTGGTGCATCCGTCAATTGCCCGACGGTTGCGACCTGCTCTTCGATCCGTTCGGCGGCTCGGGCACAACTGCCGTGGCTGCGATCCTCGAAGGCCGGCGGTGCATTGTCATCGAAAAAGACCCCCGCTACGTGGAAATTATCCGCCGTCGGGTCGATGCCGCGATGGGCGACGCCAAAGGCAGTCTCTTCCACACGCCGGCACCGGCCGACCTCTTCGCGGAGTCACAAAAACTACTCTTCCTTGAAGCTGAGTAACACTTGGTTGAATAGGACAAAAACACCCTCCGCAAAGATTTCCTGAAAAATGTCTCAAAATCTGATGGCTTTTGCATATCGGTTCAGGCTTCGCCCAACCGCTGAACAACGAACACTGCTCGCCAAACACTTTGGCTGCACACGATACCTCTACAACTACTTCCTCGAACAACGACAACAACAATACCTCAACAATGGCAAAAGCAACGGTTACTTCAAAGACTGCCAAGACCTGACCACACTCAAGAAAACCTTGACGTGGCTAACCGAAGTCAATAGCCAGAGCCTACAACAAACGATCAGGAACCTTGAAGCAGCGTATAACAACTTCTTTGAGAAGAGATCGAAATTCCCGAAGTTCAAAAATAAGTACGATAAGCAAGCGTTCCGTGTACCACAGGCCATCAAACTGGTCGATGGCAAACTGTCCATCCCGAAGTTCAGAGAAGGTATCAAGTGCGTCATCCACCGTGAAGTCAATGAAGAAATCTCGTACTGCACGATCACCAAGAACAAAGCAGGACAGTATCATTGCACCTTGGGGGTTGAGAAAAACGTAGATCAACTGCCACAGATCGACAAGGTGATTGGCATTGATCTCGGCATCAAAACATTGGTAGTCGATAGCGACGGTAAAGAGTACGCAAACATTAAGCCGTACAGGATGTTGCGAAGTAAGATTAAGAAAGTCCAGAGGAAGTTAAGCCATAGGAGGCACAAGACAACAGATAAAAAGTCCAAGAGGATAATGAAACTTCGTCACAAGTTGGCGAGAGTCCACCAAAAGGTCAAAGATGTCAGGTCTAACCACTTGCATCAGACGACCAGAAAACTGATTGACGAGAACCAAGTCATCTGTGTGGAAACTCTTGCCGTGAAGAACATGATGAAGAACCATTGTCTCGCAGGAGCGATTGCCGACTGTGGTTGGTATGAACTGACCAGACAGTTGCAATACAAGGCTGAGCGGTACGGAAGAACTATCGTCCAGATTGACAGATTTTTTCCGTCAAGTAAGACCTGTAGTGGGTGCGGTTGCATCAAACAGGACTTGAAGCTCAGTGATCGTGCATGGACTTGTTCTTGCGGTATACATCATAATCGTGACGTGAATGCTGCGAAGATGGTGTTGAAGCAAGGATTAAACCAACTACGGGCGGAACGCCCGAAAGTAAAGCCCGCAGACTCAGGTACAATCCGACTGAAATTCAGTCGGCTGAGGATGAAGCGGGAAGCCCCGCCCCTTTAGGGGCGTGGGTAGTTCACGATTCGCATCAGTGTGATTCCGCGAAGAGGTTGGCCGATGCGAATCGTAGAGCCGTGGGATACCACCTTCATGGAGATGGCCCGCACCATCGCCAAACGATCCAAAGACCCGAGTACGCAATGCGGGGCCGTCGTGGTCGGCTCCGGGCACCGCGTCCTCGGCTTGGGGTTCAATGGCCCACCCCCGCAACTGGACGACCGGTTGATCCCTTGGCTTCACCGGCCCTCCAAACTAGCGTGTGTGATCCACGCCGAAGAAAACGCCATAGACGACGCGCGGGAGAAGGGCTGTGGCGACAAACTCCAAGGCTCGACCCTGTATGTGACCGCATTTCCCTGTCCCGGTTGCGTCCTGCGGATGATCCGGGCGGGTATCCACTCCGTGATCTACGACGACGATCCCGCCCGACAACCGAAGATGTGCGATGATGCCGCGAAAGAGACCGTGCTGATGATTCGGATGACGGGCGACTATCGTTTCCGCCTGCGCCCGTACTCGCAAATGGAGTAGCGGCGACGATACCGTTATGGAATCCATAGCGAAAAAGCCATTTCAACTCGGGCGATGGACGGACGAAGAACGGGTCATGGAATATTACCAGACCGTCGATAAAAACCCGTTCATCCCGTTCGTTCCCCACCCCAAGCAACGACTCTTTCTCCTATTGGGAGATGTCGAAGAAATCCTGTACGGCGGGGGAACCCGCTCGGGAAAAGTTACGCGGTCTTAATGGCCGCAGCCCAATATGTGCAAGTCCCCGGCTATTCGGCCCTCATTCTTCGCAAATCGTTCCCGGAACTGGAGCAGGCCGGTGGCTTCATCCCCCTCTCCAAAGAATGGTGGTCCGGCAAAGCCGATTGGAACGCCCGCTCTTACACTTGGACATTTCCCAGCGGGGCGACCATTCGCTTCGGGCACATCGACCACGACGACGGGGTCGAGCAATACGCCGGTGGTGCCTACCAATTCATCTGTTATGACGAAGTCACATGGCATACCGAATTCCGCTACACCTTCATGTTCTCGCGATTCACAAAGATGACGACGGGGCCATTGGCTCGCGTCCCGGTCCGAATGCGGGCGACGGCCAACCCGAACGGCAAGCACTCGCAATGGGTGAAGAAGCGGTTCGTCGATCCGAAGACCCGCAAAGCCAGTGCTATCTTCATTCCGGCACTGGTTCAGGATAACCCCTCGGTCGATGCGTCCCAAGTGGAAGAATCGCTGGGTCACACCAGCGAATTGACCCGCAAGCAACTCCTCTACGGGAATTGGGACGCCGTCGAATCGGGCCAATTCAAGAAAGAGTGGTTCCGCTGGTATCGGCGCGATGACAACGGATTCGTCGTGACCGAGTACGGGGAGCAATTCCTTCCCGAGATGCAGCCACGCTGGCAGACGGTGGACCCGGCCGCAGGATTGAGTGCGGACGCCGACAACTCGGTCATCGCCACCTGGTGCCTCAGTCCCAAGGGGAACCTGATTTGGCTCGATTGTATCATCGGCAAGTTTGAAATTCTCGATTTGGTGGACGAATGCCAACGGGCGTACAAGAAGTGGAAGCCTCAGTTTATGACGGTCGAAGAAGTCTTGTCCCAAAAGGCGTTGGCGCAGATTCTGCGACGGAGTTTGAATCCGGCGATGGTCATTCGCAGTGTCAATCCGAGAGGCCAAGATAAAGCGACCCGCGCCGTTCCCGCGTTCTTTCTCGCGTCCACGGGCCGACTTTTGTTCCCGGAAGACAATCGGAACTTCCCACTCGATCAAATCGAGGGCGAATTGTTGAGTTTTACGGGCGAAAAGGGTGGCAGCGACGACACGGTGGACGTGTTGAGCTACAGCGTCCAAGTGATGTCCGAAGTGTCCCAATTCTTTGGCGGTGGCGCCAACGCCAAGTTCGTTCCCACATTCTACGATCCGAGTGCGACCAAAATGCTCGGCGGATGAAGACGCACCTCCGTAGGCGGCAAATTACAAGCCTTCCCTACGAGGCCGCTGTTTTATGCCCACCATTTACTTATCATCGAATCAGCGGCCGACCCCGATGGTATCCGCTCGAACTGTGACCGCCGTCACGGTGAGCGTGAGTACCATCACCGCCACGATCAATTCCAAGGTCGAAACGTACACCGCGTCTGCGACCGATACCGTCACCACATTTGCCACCGCATTCGTCTCGCAATTGCTCGCCAGCTTGATTCCCGAGTTCCGTCTGGTCACTTGGACCAATCCCGGCGTCGGGATCATCCAAGGTACTGGCCCCCAGGACGGTCGGCCTGTCACGATCACTTGGGGTGGAACGGCCACCGCCTCCACGACGACCACCGTGGCCCCCACCAGCCCGTTTGATGCCGGCGATGCACTGAACTACGCGGGCGGGTTGCCGGTCAACGGCGACGTGCTGGTGTTGGAGAACAACGCCGCCTCCCTCTTCTACAACCTCGCCGCACTCACCTCGATCACGTTCACAATTATACGGCGTTCGTCCCACACGGGCACCATTGGTCTCGCGGACAACAACTCCCTCGGGTTCGTCGAATTTCTGCCCCGCCATTTGGAATGCGCGGGCACCGCGATCACGATTGCCGACAATTCGACGGGCTTCCTGCGAATCCGGTCCACGGCGGCGACCGCGACAACGCTGACGATCACCGGTAATGCGGGTGGCGGATTGGGTCAAGAGTATGTCGAGGTGTTCGGGTTGCCGGCCTCGTCGATCATCAATATCAACGGCGGCACACTGGCCTTGGCTCCGCTGGGCACGCAGTCGGCACTCGCCACGACGGTGCGGGTGAACAATGGGGTGTTCCGAAGTGGACCGAGTGCGACCTTGACGACTCTCAATATCACCAATTCCACGGTCCAACTCAACGGCGCCTACACGACCTTCACCCAAGACCGGGGCTCGACTTCGACCATGCTGGAAGCATCTGCGGGGACGACGACCAACATTGAAGATGGGACGGTGTTCTGGGCCAGCACGGGCGGGCCGGGAGCGTTGAACATCAATTCCGGTGGCACCTTCGACAACTCGGGGGCACCGGGCGCCGTCGCGGTGGGCACGATCACGTTGAATGAGGGCGCGACGATCCTCGACCCGGCGGAAAGGTTTACGAAAACGTATAACATCGTCATCGTGGGTGAGTTGGCCAATCTCACGATGGATTTGGGCACGACGTTCAACTTGGCCGTGAGCTAGCGCCAACCTCGGTTAAACCTAAGTTGGCGGTTCAAATCCCGCGATGATCCGCATGGCATCGCGGTTGAGCGAGCCCGTCCACTCTTGGCCGTCGGCGACCAGAGTGGCGGCTTGCTGATCCCACTTCTCTAGTTTTTTGTAGTGGCCGGTGAACAATTCCAATCGACATTCGTCGAAATAGGCTAAGACATGATCGGGATGGACGAACAGTAGCCCGTTGGCGACTCGGCTCATTTTACTGAACCGGAAGTAGCCAACGGGCCGATCTGCGATGAAAGCGGTACCAACCGTGTAATGATGGCCGACCGTCAGGCGAAGCATGGAATCACCACATCAAAAGGGAATGTCGCCTTCTTCAACCGACTCGACCACCGGCGACGGTCGTGGAGCACTTCGCGGGGCCGGTGCCGAATCACCACCGCCGGAATCCTTCTTGCCACCGAGCATTTGCATTTCTTGCAGTTCGAGTTTGACCTTGGACCGCTTGCCGCCCCCGTTCTTGTCTTCCCACGACTCCATCTTCAGCTTGCCCTCGACGTACAGTTCGTCGCCCTTTTTGACGTACTCTTCGATCACCTCGTAGAGTCCCTTCTTGTCCCGCTTCCAGACTTCCAAGTCGATCCACAGCGGGTTCGGGTCATTGACCCAGTTGCCGGCCGCGTCCTTCTTACTGCGTTCGTTCACGCAGAATCGAACTTGCATGATTTGGAATTGTCCAGCCGCCCGCGATTCCGGTTCGGCCGTCACGCGACCGATACCATTCCACCTGTTTGCCGTCGCCATCGTCGATCCCCTCCGAGTCAGCGGAAAGCCCCGCTTGTGGCATGTTGAAATCACTTCACAGGAACAAGGAAGTCGGCGGTCAGTTGCCTCACGCTGTGGATGGATCGGTATTCGCCCACCAACCAGTTCTTCAGCAATTGCTTCGCTTCGTCGAGTTCGACTTTCTTCGCATCAATTTCTTTTTCCAAAAACTCGACCTCGAATTCTAGCTCGTCGAGACGGGTCAACGGTGCGCACTCACCGGCAGGATCGTCACACGAGAATTCGTCGGAATCCGCCAGGATGCAGTTCTCGTTTTGATTGCACCATCCCTCGACCGAACAGCACTCCGACATGACGGGCTTTTCGATCTTTTTCACGCCGACATCGGTCGTTTTCAGCCACAACGAATAGGAGTCGAACCACTCGCCGCTACCCTCGCCGGTGGAGTTGCAAACATGCGACAGTAGTGACTTCCCCTCCGCCAACAGGGATCGCAGTGCCTCATTCTGGTTGTCGGAATCCCGGATGGTATCCAACAGCAAGTCCGTCACCGAGTCGTACCGCTTGGGATTCGCCGATTCACTCCGCATCACTTCGCCTCCAGTTGTTGAATCCGCACACTCTGTTCCATGACCGTCACCAACAGATACTTCAAAGCCGCTTCGTACTGCAATTTGCCGCGTTCGTTGTAGAACGGGGCGCTCGCATCCGCCGGCGGCTCGACCTTGCACTCCATCAACTTCTCGACTAGCCGTTCTTTGACCAACGCCACCTTCGGTCGCTCTCTGTGGCCCCGGTGGACGTGCAGCCAGTTGTCCAGCAGAATCATCTTGTCCTTGAACCAGACCACCTTCTCCAACAGGGTATCCGGCTCGACTCCCAAGACGGGCACGGGTGCATCGGCCACGGCGGGGTCGGCCACGATGGGCGGTCGGGACAATTGCATGGAAATGAAGACCCGCTCATCGCCTTCTTCCTTCACGATGAAGTAGTGCGATTGAATTTCGGGATGCTCGTAGGCTTTCGCATTTTCCCGCAACGGGCGTGCGAGCCGAATCCCACTTGCCAATGGCTGGCATTCGTTGACCACATCTTCGATCTTCTCGAATTCGATGTGGGGCCGGTTGGCCAAATAGTTATTCCAGTTGTTGCGGACTTCCCGCGTGACCACATTGTACATCGACATTGCACTACTCTCCTTGGTTAATCAGCAGAATCTCGTCCGCACCCACATCCTCTTGCTCGCCACCCACCACATTCTTCAACTTCCGGCTTGCCCGGAGCGTCACCGTTCGCCATTCCCGATACAAATCGTTCACCGTCGGACAGTCGCGGTAACTCACCACCACTCGGCTCTTCTGGAATCTGGCCAAGGCGTCACGGAGTCGAACGTGATCCTCGGGCGTGAAGTCGAACAAGTACCGCCCGCCCGTGCGAGAATCGTCGGTATAGGGCGGGTCACAGTAGACCAGCACGCCGTCACGGTCTGGGATATCCTCGATGATCTCGAATGCGTTGCAGTTGCGGAACTCGACATTGCAAAGCCGAGTATGCCATTCGGGGATCGCGGGCGCAACTCCGCGCCACCGGGCCGCGAGGGAACCGCCACTGGTCGTGTTGCGAACGGCGAATCGCGGTTTGCGAGTGGTGCCCGCAATCCCGGACGGGCCTTGCCAAGAAACCAAAAGGAAGTCGGCCGCTCTCGAACACATGGTGAACTTTTCACTGAATGGGTCTTTCAACCTTTCGGCCGCTTCCTCGAATAGCGTCTCCGACAAGGGAGCGGTGGACACGAACTCCCATAGCTGTTTGGCCTTGTTATCGTTGGTCAAACACCGCAACAGGTTGATGACATCGGGGTTCCGATCCGACGCCACCTCATTGCGGCACTGCGGTTTCGCCAACAGGACGGCACACGAAAAGCAGAAGGGTTCGTAGTAAAGTTCGTGCTGGCCGAAATGTTGGACGATCTCGGGAGCCAATTCGCGTTTGATCCCGAATCCCGGAATCGTCGCCGTCAGTTTCTTCACTTGCTCTCCGCAATCACGGGTAATCCGAAAATATAGTCGTCGTCGGTTCCTTCTTCTTCCGCAACCGCCGTGCAGTGGAACCCGATACTCTTGAGGAATAATTGCTGGCCCACTTCTCGTTCACCCACCATCGCCTCGACGCCCCGGAATCCGCCCACCCGAGCGTGCCGATCCACCAAATGCCAAATCAGTTGACTCCCGATCCCGTGCCGTCGAAAGTTGCTCTCCACCACCAGCCGTTCAATGTGGGTATACCAGCCATTCGTTTTGCCGTCACCAATGAAGTTCTCCACATCGGCCGGATAGTTACTGTAGATCGCGTAGCCGAGTAACAAGTCTCCGCTTTGGGCGACCACCATAGCTTTGTGGCGGGACGAGATCGATTCTTTGAATCCCCGCAACGAGTAGCGGACGCCCCCAGAATTCCGTTCGATCCCCACCAAACACCTCAAGTCGTCACTCCGGGCATTGCGAACCGTCACGCTCACCTTCGGCGGCATCTTCAACGCGGCATCGTACATGGGGTATCCAGAATGAGGTGAATGTTCCAACGGGAACAAAATGTTCCAGCGGGAACACTTCAACTATCGGGGGTTCGCGTGAATAGACTTCCCGAATTGTGTTCTTGGCAGGCCCTAGCGATGCGCTTGCGGGCGATCTCGACATACGCGGCATCCTGCTCGATGCCGATGAAGTCAAAGCCTTCCAACACAGCCGCTTTGCCGGTGCTGCCACTGCCACAGAACGGGTCGAAGACGATGCCGCCGGGCGGGGTTACGAGGCGGCAGAGGTATCGCATGAGGTCGGTCGGTTTCACGCATGGATGGGAATTTCCGGGTTCCCGGTCGGCCTTCGATGCCTTCGCCGTATAGAAGAATCGGGCGGCGGAACCGGAGTCGCCTCGCTTGGGAGCCGCCGCCACCCGCCCAAATTCGCCGTAGCAATTGGTGCCGTCGCCGCCCGTCCGACTGGCTTCCGTACCGCGAACGTCCCCTTGCTGCCCCTTCGACTGCGGGAACCCCGCCCGGACTTCTTCGCTGCCATCGTGAATCAAATTTGCGGGCCAGCGCCCGAGGTTGGAGCCTGTAACGTAACCAGTTCCCGCCGCCTTCAATCCACCATGGAATCCGATGTCAGCACGGTGCGCGGTAATCGTGCTGACATCGGATTCCACCCGGCACCCGTCGATGTTGAGTGCCCCGGTGCCGTACCGCAACACATTCTGCGCGACGGTGCCAATCAGGGGCTTGCGGGCCACGATGACGATTTCGAAGGCCGGCTTCAACGCACTGCCGAACCCGGCCCATTTCTTCGCGTCGGCGGTCGCGGGGACGGTAACATGGTGCGCGTCGGCTTCCGGGTCATCCATCCAAGGACGACGCCACCCTGCGTTCTTCGTCTCGTTTGCACGGCCTA
>Ga0163154_10004912_pt1 | contig 17352 bp, 20 predicted proteins | sample OliLakLV19MP9P1_FD_148649 | JGI IMG/M metagenome (GOLD analysis project Ga0163154, IMG submission 148649) | Freshwater microbial mat bacterial communities from Lake Vanda, McMurdo Dry Valleys, Antarctica - Oligotrophic Lake LV.19.MP9.P1 | ecosystem: Environmental > Aquatic > Freshwater > Lake >...
ATGAATGTGGCGATCCGATAGGTCGCCGACCGCACGGTCACATGGGTGGTAAATCCGGCCCGGCCGGGCTTGCCAACGAACATCTCGGATTCCAGCAGTGTGGCGGCGTCGTTTTTCACGATGCGCTCCTCAGGAGGGGGGTAGAGGGTGGATGGGAGGGGTGCAAGATGGGCGGGCCAACTGCATGGCCTTGGCGATAGATGCCGCTGAATGCTGACAGGGCTGCGAGCTCGCGCTCACCCTCGACGCCCTCGACGACCAGCGCGGCGCCCAGGGTGTCGGCCATCGCCTTCACCGCGCGAAGCACGCGCAGGTCCGGGTCGCCGCCATTGAGTGACTCACCGAGGACCGCACCATCCAGCTTGATGACGTCGATCAGACGGCCGTACCCCAGCCGCAAATGCGAGTGGCCCGCGCCAAAGTCGTCCATGGCAATGACGACGCCTGCGTTGTGGAGCGTCGTGAGTGTCTGCCTGGCGCGCGGGAGGTTGCGCAGCGAGGAGAGCTCACTGACCTCAATGCAGAGGCGGCGAGGATCCAGCTTGCGCGATGCGAGATGATGTAGTACAACGTCGGAGAAGGGCAGGTCACTGCAGAGTGACTCGCTCGTCAGGTTTACAGCGCACCGCTCTATTTGGATCGTACGATCCAAAATCCTGACCGCCTCCCCCAGCACGATCTGGTCAAAGGCCTGCCCCAACCCCGCTCGCTCCGCATATCCCACGACGTCCGTCGGCGACACTGGCTGGCCGTCTAGCATGGGTCGGCACAGGACCTCTACCCAGCGGCGCGAGGGCCCAAAGTCCGGCCCACTGATGGGCTGGATAGCCACAGGCACCCGGTTGGACTGCAGGATGCCTTCCAGGCAGCGCCGTGTCCGGCCCATATCCCAGTCAATGCTCGCGTCAGTCAATGTGGCGGGGAAGGCGGTCGGGTTCATGGAACCTATCTTGACCGGCAGCCAGCTCTGTACTTCCCTGATACCCCCCCATCTCGCATGGGGGTTACGAGGAGGTTGGTCCCGCTTCCCGCGGCGGCCGCCTAGAACACCACGCGCGCGCTCACGCTTTCGCGCAAAAGCGAAATACTCGTCAATCCCCATAGTCTCCCTAACGTCCGGTCGGCGTTCATGCCATACACGCCCGATCCTTAGGCAGCGTCGACGAGCTTACGAGCATCCGTGAACCTGAATTGTGGAAGTGTTTGCAAAATATCCCGTCCGTAGCGGGTCGAGACAAGGCGCCGGTCCATGACGATGATGCGCCCCGTGTCTTGCTCGGACCGGATCAAACGCCCGCAAGCCTGCGTCAACCTCAGTGCACAGGCCGGGATCGCGACCTCGGCAAAGTAGTTGCCCCCCAAACGCTCCATCCAGTCCTTTCGAACCGCTTCAACCGGTGTGTCTGGCACGGCAAACGGCAGGCGTGCAATCAGGACGCCGCTGCACAGCCGTCCCGGAAGGTCGAGGCCTTCCGCGAAACTGTTGACGCCGAACAGGATCGCCAGCGCCCGGCATGCCACGCGCTCGCCGTGCCGGCGCAGGAGATCCGCGCGCGCGCCCTCACCCTGGCGCTCCACTGCATCGCGCACATCGGGCCGCAGGCCGCGATACACCGCATCCATCTGGGCGCGACTCGTGAAGAGTGCGAGCAGCCCTCCGGCATGGGCGGGGTAGGCATTGATTTCGGAGATGATGGCGTTGGTGTGCGTCCCGCTATCCACTGGATCAACCGCCGTTCGCGGCACGATGAGTTCACCTTGCTCCACAAGGTTGAACGGACTTTCGAGCCTGAGGTACTGGGTGCCGTCCTGCTCATCCAGACCGACCCTGCCCCGAAACAAGTCGAACTTCCCCATCGAGGTCAGGGTGGCGGATGTGAGAACTACACCGTAAGCGGTGTCGATGATGGATGCCCGGAGAAGTTGGGCCGCTTCAATGGGTGAGGCGTGTGCCGTCCACTGAGCGTCGCGGCCGGATGCGGGGCGCGTGACCCAGTAGGCGGTTGGCGGCCGGGCGCTCTCCTGTGGCGTTGCCCACAACGTGAGAAGGCGGTGCACTTGTTCGGCACGCTCGGCGGAGGTTGCCAACGCAGAGACTTGGGCTGCCGCCTGGGACTCAGTGGCTTTCCCCTCGCGCGCCAGACGCGTCCATGCCCGGCGGATGGTGGTGAGGCCTGCAGTGAGTTCGTGCGCGCGGAGGAGGATCTCGTGTACCGCGGTGCGCAGATCCGGATCTAGCCCGGTCAGGTAGGTGTGCGTGTGCGTGGCGTCCGCATTGGGTACTGAGTGAGGCCAACAACGGCGGCTTCGCGAAGGCGTGGCGGGCACCGTTGCAATCCGGTACTCGAAGATCCCGTTGATCTTCTCCAGCCCGTCGCGCAGTGCTTCAATCGCGAGGCTCATGTCGGTTGGCAGATCGAGCGGCACCGCGTCGCCGGGAAGCACCCGCAGCGTGCGGCTCAGCGCGAGCGCGGTCTGGCGCAGCCAGCGTTGAGCCGATGCCAGGGGCAGCTCGGTGGCGGCGCTTGCAACGGCCGCATCCGGCAGGTGATGCGCTTCGTCGATGACGAGGATCGCGTCTGCGAGGGCTGGCAGGGCAACACTACTTTCAAACGCGGCTTCGGTCAGCAACTGGGCGTGGTTGGTGACGACAACATCGGCCTCGCGTGAGGCGCGTCGTGCGATCTGGGCGGGACACCGGTTGAACACCGGGCACGCCCGGCCGCTGCAGCCATGCCGGCTGGTGGTGATGGCGTTGGTCAGAATGGGGGCCAGCGGCTCGGTCCACTGGTCCAGATCGCCGGCAAACGCGCGGTCCTGCTAGGCGGTCGCCAGGCGTCCTAGCTGGACGCGCTCTGCCTCGGCTAAGGGCCGCTCGAAATGCATTGTGGGGGCGCCATCGGGGCCGAAGTCGAGTGCGTCCTGTGATGGATCGACGGCGGCCATTTGAAGCAGGTTGCGTGGACAGAGGTAGTGGCTGCGACCCTTGGCGATCACTGCTTTGATGTCGAGCCCGAGCGTTGTAGAGAGCATCGGGATGTCGCGCAGGGCGAGTTGCTCCTGCAGCGCGATTGTGGCGGTGGCGATGATGAGCGACTTGGATTCCGTCCGGGCAATGGCCAGTGCAGGGATCAGGTAGGCCACACTCTTCCCGGTGCCTGTTGGTCCTTCCACGCAGATCACGCGGCGTCCTGTGTCGCCCGCGAGCGTGCGCGCCACCTCGGCGATCATCCGGTTTTGTCCGCGTCGTGGTGTGACTCCTGGCTGGTCTTGTAGCTTGCGCAGGTGCGCTCGAATCTCGTCCTTGATCGGGTCAGTGAGTGGCATGACGGTTTCCTCGGGGGAACTCCTGTCATACCGTGACTCCCTCGGAGCGCAAGCGCGCCCCGAGGATGGCCCATTTGTAGCGCTACGCGTCGTTAAATATGTCCGGTTGCTCAGGCGTATTTCCGGTAAGGATGTGCATCACCTGGGTTCCCCGGCCTTCGAAGACGCCTGACTGCTGCAAAGCCTTGGTGTGGTACCTGAGCGCTTGGAATGTTTTCTTGACTTTGCGCATCGCCGCCTAGGCACGGCGGAGGTAATAGGCGCGCGTTTCAGTGATGTAGACCAGATCTCGAAAGGCGTAGGCCTCGTCGCGTGTCATTTCGTCAGGAATCGTGTCAACGCCTTCCGAGGAATGGTTTCGCATTAGTGACTCGTGAAGCCTGGTGAGACCCGCCTTGAGTGTATATGTCCTGCCCAGGCGTTTTTGGCGCTTGTTGTCAGCTTCCTCCAGGCGTGGTGGTGCTCGTGCCAGCTCAGCCCGAGGCCGCCCTTGGCGCGGTCTAGGGTAAACGCGAGCGGTAAGTAGCTGTTGACCTGTTGTTTCTTCGCGCCCGCGCCCGCGCCATTGGCTCTAGTGCGGTGTGGGGTCGGTGATTGGATTACCTCCTTGCACTTCTCAAAGTGTCTGTGCAGGTCCATAGCCGTTGCCACCATCTCTGCCTCTGTTTGGAAAATTCCCGCCAGATGTTGCTTGCACCAAATTCTTTGTCCTCCACCCCTAGAAAGGCTGAAAGCCGATTAAGCGCATAAATTGCGGCCTTTTCCTTCAAGACCAGTGTCTCAGACAGAAAAGGGGGGTCCCACAGGCCCTTTTCTGGGCTACCTGGGGATGCTTGGCGTTTTGGCTTCTTTGGCTTAGTCATGGGAGCGCCCTATCTGCATGATTTAGTTGGTTTTGTAGTGTGTTGCTGACTCTCTATTTCAGGCCCTTTTCTGTCTGAGACCTGATGTTGTTTCTGGCATTTCCATTTAAGGTTGTGCAGAAAGCCAGACAAGCATGTGGGGTGTACTTTTTCTGACAATCCTTAAAGCCCAATTTCGCCCCGAGTACATTGAACATCGCCGCGATTGCCATTAGCCGCGGATGATCCGGTGGGCGCCCAGCCGTGGTCCCGGTCTCCCGACACAGGCCTAGTGCGTGGATCTCACACCTTCAAGGCAGAGAGCGTTGCCTACTTGGGGCGAAGTTGCATTGCTATTGGGCGAATCTGCTGGAGCAAACTTGCGCCGAATGCAACTGGACCTAGAGTCGAGTCCGACGCCGGCAATCGGCCCTGGCGATGGAGCGAAAAATGCAAAATTCAGTCGTTGCTATAGACATCGGATACTCCAACTTAAAGTTGGCCTTCACGGGACAAGACGGACAGATGAATGTGCAGATTTATCCCAGTGGGTCCGCTCCGCTGAGTGACATGCCCAAGAGGATCGGTGGCGTTGACCTGCGCGGTGGGGAGCGTGTGCGCTTGCCAAACGGTGAGCAGTGGGTCGGCGCGGTGAGTCATCGGGCTCCGCAGACCACGGCGCGTGTGTTGAGTCCGGACTACCCTGAAACTGATGCCTACCTCGCAACCTTCCTTGCGGGGCTGTTACGCACCGGTCTCAAGCGCGTGGCTGTGCTGGTCACCGGGCTGCCGGTCAGTCAGTTTTATGGTCGAGACGGGATCGCTGCGCGGCGGTTGAAAGAGCGACTCCATGGAACCCACTTTGTGGGTGACGCGGCGGTGACGGTGGAGCGCGTATTTGTCCTGCCGCAGCCGGTGGGTGCGTTCTTTGCGGCGTCCGAGGAAAGCAAACTAGAGGGGGTTCAGTCGCGCCGCTTCCTCGTGGTGGATCCAGGGTACTTCTCGACCGACTATGTGGTTGTCGACTCTGGCTCCGTTCGTGCCAAGTCCAGCGGGAGCTCAGTCAAGGCGACCTCGCGCGTCCTAGAGAACGCCGCAGCCGCATTGATCGCGGCTGGCGGCCAGGTCAGTCGGGAGCGCCTTGAGGAAATGATCCGAAATGGGGAAACCATAGGTTTGATTAACGGCGAACCGAAGGATGTGTCGGGCTACGTCGATGCAGCCGCACACAAGGTCGCGCACGATGTGGCGAAGGAAGTGCTGGGCGCCATGCGGGGCGAGACCGACGGGTTTGACCAGGTGGTCGTCGGAGGCGGTGGCGCGCACCTATTTGCGCCGGCATTAAAGCGGGCGTTTGAGGGAAGCAAAGTGGTCGTGGTGGGCGAGCCCGTGCTGGCCAATGTCCGCGGTTACTTTGCGTGGGGGCGCCGGCCGGCGCGCTTGCAGTGATTGCGGAGTCGCCTACGGGGGTGGAAACGGCAGGACAGAAATTCGTGGTCAAGTGCGAGATCTTGCCGGAGGATGGGCTGCTCTGCGAGGCTCTGGTGACGTCGCGCGGTCGGCCAGCACTGCTCCGCTACATGGCGCAGGCGTATCTAGCGGGCCTGCAGGCGGGGGGCGCCGATTTGGAAGTTGTGGCTGCGGCGACCAAACGCACAGCAGGCGGTGTGCAGCCTAATGCCTTGACCTCAGCGGGAGGAAAGGCAGCAACGAGCCGGGGCGGCGAGCACACGCCCGCAAACAGACAGGTCAGCGCCCCGGTTCCGTCGATCACGCTTCAGCCCCCAGACGGGGAAGCGCTTTTGGACCAGATGAACTTCTAGCGACTTGGGGCGAAGTTGCATGATTGATTGCGCTTTTGCAGCCAGAGAGGCTATCGAGTCTGTATCCCTCCGCGCTGCCTTGCGATGAGCCCTGACGAAAAGCGTGATTGGCTTTTCCGTCGCCGACGCGACCTCATGCTCCTGTACTGGATGATGGTCCAGTCGGATGCATTGGATGATTTCGAAGAGGCGCTCCAAGCCTATCGCCTGGGGCGGACCCTCACCCAACGCCTGGCGCGCGCCTCACTCGAGGACTTGCGCGAAAATGGCCGATCTCGGAGCAAACGGGACAGTCCCTCTCGGCATCGATGCCACCTCGGGCGTGCAGTTGCTGCTAGGCCAGATACAAGCGATGGAAGAGACCGGCAGGATTGATGCCACGCGTATCGCGTTAGCGGTGCGGGCCTACTCGATGACCCCGGAAGACTAGCGCGGTGACCATCGAGCGGCGAAAGACCCTCTACGGGAAGTCCTTACCGTTTGAGCAAGCGGTTTCGATCTACACCATGCGGCAGATCCATGCTGACGATGAGGTACGTCAGCTGGAATACGCCAGCCGACTCATTCGCTGGGGGACGCACGCGAAGCTGTTTGAGGAGATCCTGCCGGGTATTCCGAAGATGACGCTTAAGCGGCTAATGGAGCGTGAGGGTGCAAATGAGAAGCGCAGTGGAGGAAAGCCGCCGAGCAGCATGGTCCCCATCATCGCTGACGCCGCCTTGCACCTGCAGGCAAGCCTCTTCATCGTAATCTTGCGCAACTATGTCGACCGGGTCGAGCGGGTGGTGACCGCCTGGGCTTTCACAGAGGCCTATGCCCTCACGCGGACAGCCATCGGAGAGAAGTGTGTGCTGGGAGCGAGCGAGGCTTACAACGTGCTGGTTAAGGGGTGGGCACAGAAGAAGCTGAAGCTCAACGAGTGCCAGACCTGCCAGGTGCCCTACATTACCGTGATCAACGCCATTGAAGTCAACAAGAGCCTGACCCACGGGGAATGCCCGCACTGCAGGGTTTTGGTCTCTCGCGATGGGTGGCTGCCGGTGCAAATTACGCCGGCGGGCGCGGAGAGAAGCGCGGCACTTCTGCGAGGCTACTTAGGCACTTAGTGGAAGCCGCGGGCTCTGCACGGCACCCAACGTGCACCCGCGCTTATCCGGCTTAGCTCTGCGGGCTGGATTGCCTCTCACGCCCGCATCCACAAAACGGGACACGCGCCCAACTATCGAGGAACGCCGGAGAGCGTGAACTTCCGCGCGGCTCATGCCTCCGGACGGGCGTGGATATTGAGCACTTCGGTGAAGAGGATCTCGCACGCGAAGTTGCGAGTGTCGGTTCGGAGCCTGTCGAGCGACAGTTCGCAGGCCTGGGTGATCAAGGGGTAGAGCAGTGGCGATGCGTCGTCGGTCGGCGCCCAGCTCGCGAGCGCCATGCCCCATGCGAGTTCGATCGGGCGATCCGCTCCGCCCTGCGCTATCACTTGATGGACGAAGAACAGCCGGCGATACAGTCCGATGGTGGTGCGTCGTGGCCTTTCGGCGACCGACCATGGCTGCCACACGGCGTCGAGATAGTGTGCGAAGGCGTCGTCGACGTCGGGATGATCGGCGCGCTGAACCATGATCGGCGGGGCATCTGGCACCGCGCGGGTGATTGAAGCGCGCAGCTCCGGGCGACGCATCGGCGACTTCGAGAGAACGACCCACTCGACCAGATTGGGAAGGGGAGGGGGAGGCGCACGCTCGTCGAGTCGGTCGATGCGTAGCCACACGTCCCGATCAGCGCGCACTTGATTGAAGTGAATGCCAGGCAGGCCCTTGAGCTCAACCTGATGGGCTCGGAAGTGTTCGTCAGGAATCTGCCGGGGCGCAGTGATGCGGAGCTTTTCGATCTCCTCGATCAGGTTGAGGAGATGGTGGACCAGGGCCTTGGAATCCGGCATCGGCGTGGGCGTTTGAACTCAGGGGCTTGCAGTGTAGCCACTGGACAGGGCTGAATCGGGAGATGTGTTGCTCTCAGCGGCGGGCCGATGCCACATAGAGCATGAATCTGGCAGACGCTCAAAGAATACGTGTGATTCGTGGATCCCAGAAACGACGAAAGCCCGCCACTTTTGAGTGGCGGGCTTGGGATGTTCGTGTCGCGGTTGGGTTGATTGGTGCGGTTCTCAGTCCTCCTCGATGACGAGCTCGTAGTAGTGCAGCTTGTGCTGCCGCAGCGTTTCGTTGGCATCGCGAACAGCAACGCTGGCGCGAATCTTGTCGCTGAGCAACTCGGCGAGTGCAACTTTTTTCTTGGCGGCAGTAACAGCGCGTTCAAACGCTTTCCGTCGCTGGTTGTACTCAGTTCGGGTCATGCGAGGCACCTCGACTGATCGCGATGCCGTTTGCCAGCAACCGCGCGGCATAGCTGTCGCCCACAGAGCGATCAACGGTTGCCGCAAAGCCTGCGGTCGCTGCGTGCAACTGTATTTCGTTGGCGTCGTCGTCAGCCAGGACGATCTCGGACGAAAGGATGTTGCGGCCTTCGCTCCAGTAGGTGCCCGCGAGAATGGTGGTGCGAGCGTTACCGCGCGTTGCGTAGGCGAACGCAACCCGCGGGCCGACGGCCGTAGGGAATGATTTGCTGGCGATAGCAGCGCCTTGCTCTTTCGTCCAGCCCAGCGCAACCAGACGATTCTGGATTTGGACAACAGGGGACGGGGTGAATGCTTCTTTTTGCATGGTGTCGCTCCTGAACGTGTCGTGCGTCGCGACCACGGTGGGTTCGCGAAGCGGCACGTGAATGGCACGTGGAGCACTCCCGATGGGAGGAAGTGCTCCCGACGGGTTGGTGGTTGTATCCGCTAAGCGCGGGATGCTTTAGGTGTGCGCGGCCTCCGGAAGCCGGCTGGTCCGCAGGCGAGGAAGTTGGGCAGCGCGCGGCTGCTTTGACGCGCGTGCCATGACGCGCGCTCGCCATGCGGGGTTGACTGCCGGCACCTGGTCGAGCAGGTCGACTGGGCAGCTGACGTGCCACGGACCCGCCTTCTCAAAGCGGTTGAGAAACCCCCAGCAACCGTCGCGCTTGGCCAGCACATAGCTGGCGATGAGCCGGGTGGAACGCGTGCTGTGAACGTGCTCTTCGGCGGTCCACAGGACGTTGCCTGTGAGACGGCTGGCGAGGACTCGGCGTGCGAACCCGTGCTCCTCGACGCTTTTGATAAGCGTCTCGATGAGATCCCGACGCTTGGTGAACGCGGCGACGGCGATCTGACGTCTTAACTCCGGTGTGATCTGCATGGGTGACCTCGCGATGGGGAGGTCACCGCCCGAGGGGCGATAAGCCCCCCGGGTGATGTCTAGCGCCCACCTCTTGACGAGGTGGGGATTTGGTTCCTGCGGCACTTCCTTGGACCGCAGGTTGTTAGTGCATCGTGGGGTCGATTCCATCGACCTCCACGAGCTCCTCCAGGGCCGCAATTTCTGCGTCCATGGAGATCGCCTCGCTGAGAAGCGCCGCCTCGCGCTTCTCAGCCGCCGACCGCCGCCGCTTACGCGGCTTCGGCTGCGGCTCAGGCAGCCAAAGGGGCGTGAGCCCCTTGGTTGCTTGTGCCGGGGTGCGCGGGACGAGCAGCGCGTCGAGCGGCGTGACAACCGGGGTTGCCGCGACAGCCGGAGCTGGCGCAGTAACAGGAGCCGTCGCGACAGCCGGAGCTGTCGCATGCTTCTCCCATCTTGCCCGTTCCTCTCTCAACATCCGCAGCTCCTGCTTCTCGAGGAGGTTCATCGCCTTATCGAGCGTCTTATCCGCTTTCGCGGATAAGGCGCTCTCCTCCTGCTTGGTCGCCTTGTAGGCGATAAAGAGGAACCCTGCCACGAACAAGCATGCAATGACCAACATAAGCCCTCCTTTGGGCGATTCCCGAGCCTGCACGGTCGAGGTGGAATAACTCTCCGGAGCGCAGGCACACGAACGCCCTGACGGGGTTCGTGGCCCCGGAGGGATGGGTTAGAAGGGATGGCCTTCTTTTATGGCCCCAATGAGCGACCTGTTTAGGCGAGCTTTGCGCTCGGACAGCCCCGTTGGGGCACGTACACTAAGAATTTACCAGACGACTTGTGCGCCCATGGAGCCTGAGGCCAAAAACGCCCCGTTTGCATGCTCGTGTATACGGCGGCTTGCGCTATGGGGGAGGGGTGCTACCTTGGAATTGCCGACGGATCGGCGTAGCGTCACCCTGGCTAGGAGGCCATCATCATGTTTGCGCTTTTCGCAGTAATTTTCGTTGGACTAATGGCGGTCTTGATCGGTCGTGAGGTTTCACGCGGATCGCGTGTCAACCGGTGCTCAGATATGCCTAAGCGCGGGCACGAGGAGTCGATCCTTGTTGCTGACGAGGGGCTGGATGAGCTTCATCAGGATTTCCTCGAAGACAAGTGGTTTGATCGTGGTATCGAAGTCAACCACTCAAACAACATCGGGTTCAGCGACGACTAAACATCGTCGCTTGACTTCGGAGCTATATCAGTCGCTTTTTGCGGCAGCCTGATTCTGCGAGGGCGAGTCACTTAGGTAGGGCACATAGAAGATCGGTGCATCCTGCCCTTCGGGCAGGGGGCCAACGGTCATTTCATAGATGTCGTTGTTCGCTTGGCGCGCGTTCTCTGGGAGATCTTTTATCTGCTCAGCAGGCGATCTTGTTACAAGGTCCACACCTTTATGAACGGTCTCGCTCACGCCTGTTGCGGTGGACCCAGGTAGGCCTCCCGGGAGCTGCATTTGCTCCACAGTCTCTGAATAGAGTTCACTTTGGGCGCTGCTCTCTAAGACTTGCGTTCGATCCTCCCGAGCCTTTTTGGATTGAGCTGTCACTTCTTCGACGCTTTTCGGGGCGTTAAGGGCTGGCTGCGCTGAGCGATCTGCCTCGGATCTCTCCTGCCTACCGTTGAATTGTTGAACCGCGCCATCGGCGTCAACACGTCGAAGCCCGCTGAAATCGCCCTCATTGATATTCTCGTTCTTAGTGCTTAGGAGGTTGTCTTGATGGGTGTCGGCCACCGACGCACGGAACAACTCCTGTACGTCACTGCCATAGCCCATCAGCGAATAGGCATACACCTCTGCATCGAGCATCTGCCCCGGGTCTGCGTGTTGCGAGAGGATCACGCCAGGGCCCTCGCCGGCGGCCGTCATGAGCAATGCGGCAGCGCGCTGGTTGTCCGGGTCTTGAATACCTTGGGTGGTCTTGGCGTGATGCATGTTTCTGTTGATCGCATCGCCAAGCCCCATGCTGCCCAGTTTGCTGTCGAGTACGTCAAGCGCTTCGCGGCCCTCCGGGTTGTTATGCAGTTGGGCGAATTCTGCCGCGGTGAAGTTAGATCGGACTACGGCTGAATTGGACGCAGCGAGGACGCGGTCAAGCGCGGCGGATTCGCTGCTGACCTGGTCTGCAGTGCGCGTCATCTGCTCAGAGTTCGTCTTGTCCATCGTTTGTGTAGCGGCCTCTTTAGCGGCCTCGGATTGGACGCGTGCCTGCTCGCTCACCATGGTGGCTTTGAATCCAGAATCCGAGCTGGCGGTTGCGCTGATTTGGTCGGAGATGCGCGTAAGGGCTTCCCGCACATTTTGAACGCTGGACTCTTCGTTGTAGGCGCCGGATAGACCACTCAGCAACTTTCCAACCCCTGAGAGCGCCGCTTTTGTTGCCCCCGAAAATCCTCCCCCAGCATTGCCGTTCATGCCAATGGCCGTCTTGATGACATCTGCACCTTTGACTCCCATGTTATTTAGATCATCGCGCGAGTAGCCCGCCGCTTCGGCCGCCCGGTATCCCGCATCCATCGCCGACTGCGACATGTTTTTGAGACTGGCCTGGTAAGCGCTCTCATAGGCCTGGGAAAAACCTGTTGTGTCCCGGTGCGCTTCTCCAACGGCGTGACTCAGAGAATTACTCGCCGACTGCGCGCTGGACGTCCTTGCCGAGAGCGCAGACTGGACGCCCGACTCAACCGAAAAGCTCATTTGTTGAGATCCACCGCGAACCGTCCCTTGAGTTGGGTTGAATGTCGACATTGGGCCCATCTGCAGACTGGCTGCTGGCTGGAATGCATCGGGGGAAACCTGCTTTTCGTTGATGTGATCGCCCCCCTGCAGCCGACCTGCCAGATGCGTGGCTGCCACCGCGCCTCCGTAGAGGATCATCAGCGAGATCGCGGGCGTCGCGGCAGCCAACATGGATCCGACGCCGAGCCAGTCGATCGCCTCAGCCTGCAGTTGGCCCACCGCGGTGATCGAGGTCCAGTCGCCCTCTGAGCGACCAAGCTCAATGTTGAGCTCGCCGAGCCTGCGCGCATAGGACTGCATGCTGGTGACTTGGAACAGGTTGATCGCCGCCAAGATGGGGGCAAATAGCTGGATCCAGATGGCGGTTTGTAGCAACTTCAACGCGAGGCCGATGCCGGCGGCGCCGAACCCCAGCAGGAACGCCATGAATGGCATCACGACATAGAGGAACCCCTCAAAAAAGCTGATGACCGGCGTGACCACCCGTCGAAACATGGTCTCCTCGGCCGCCCATTGTGTGGCGCGCTGCTCAGAGCCCTGCTGCAACATGATCGTTTGTGCAATGCGCTCACTGCTCAGCGGTCCCTGCAGCATCGCCTCATTGAAAACCGCATAGATCATTGATGAAGCGGTGTATTGGTTCATGTTGATCGCTGCACCGGCGCCAAGCACGCTGAAGAACTCCTGCGCCTTGGTGGACACATCATTGGTTCCGGTCCGCGCGGCCAACGCCGCGTTCGCGAGGTCGGTAAGCTGGAGGGCACCACCTATTTCGCCGTCGCTGGGCGCGTAGGCGGTAATGCGCTCGCCCGCCGCGCGGCAGGTCAGTGCCACCGGCGCATTGATCGGCTGCCGACTGGCCGTGATGTAGGCCAGCGTCGTTGCCCACCCATCATCGAAGATGATCGCCTCAAGCGGGTTCGGATCACCAAATATCGCGTTTGAGGTCGTGCGGCCGAGCATCAACTTTGTGAGGGTGCAGTCGTGGAGGTAGTGCTTGAGCGTCTTTCGGAAGGCGTCGTAAGCCTGACCTACCTCGGTCGTGCCAGCTGAGTTGATGTATTCCTGATCGAGGTTTCGGAATGCGGCAATCGCCTCGAGGCCGTTTCCAAAGCCGCCTTGGGTAAGTTGAGAGTCCGTCGAGACCCAGGTGCCGAAGGCTTGCTCGAAGCCTTTGGCTATTCCATACCCAAGGTTAGAGATCAGTACGCCGGTGGCAGCCGCACCGATCGGGATGTTGTCCACCCGGCAGCCTCCGCCACATTCCACGTACCCGGTGCGGATCACCAAAGGGTCGATCTGCACATTGACCGTGGGAACGAACAAGGCCATGTAGAGGATGTAGCCAGCGAGCAGGTTCTGCAGCTCAAACTTCTCACCCCCGGTGAGAATCGCCTTGAGGGCGGTGGCAATGAGACCGACAAGTAGACCGATGGCGGCCACGCGCGCAACGTTCCCGCTGTCGGTCAGCATTGCGAGTCCCTCGAGTGCGCGAAGCACCCAAGCGGGGTCGCCGATGACGTTGATCGCACAGATGTTGGATCCGCACATCAAATCCATAGCCATCGGATTTAGTCCTGCAACGAAAACGGGCGGGTGGGCGCGTATCCACGCACTACATCTGCTAGTGGTTTTGCGCCGCGACGATTGGGTAATAGGCCTGCCACGTCGGCGTCGCAGTCAGTCGTCTCGATCTCACGAAAAGACTCTTCATGCGCGAAGAGCGGATCGGATGTGATCGTTTCGACAATGCGATAAGCAACAGCATCATCCGGCGGCGAAAGCGAAGCAGGACGGGTGAGCTGACATGCAGTAGGTGCCGTGGCACGGCAGCTCTCAACGCCTGCGCGCAAGCTAGTTGCTGCATGCGTCATTGCGTCGCGAATGAAATGCAATGCCAAGCCAACGCCTATCGCGAGGACTCCCAGGGCATCTGGGATGGATGTCGGGGTCGTGATGCTCCAAGCGCGCAGTGCTTCACTGAGAGTGACGACGTCTGCTTCCATCAGCGCTGGCCAATGGTCGGGCGCGCGGGGGCCAGCCCGTCCAGCGCGTTCTGCCGCGTCATGGAGTAGTAGGCCAGCATCCGATTGGCAGAATCGCCGGAGGACCTGGTCAGGTGCTGGTAGTCGATGTGGACCAGGGTGCGGGCGTCGGCAAGGATTTTCCGTGCCTCTTCTATCGCGGGCTCGTTAGCCATCCCGCCGGTGGCAAGCTCTGTGGTCACCAGCAGTTGCTCGACGTAGGTCTTCAGCATGTCGGCTGCAATTTGAGACGCGAAAGTATCCGCAAAGTGCTCGGCCTCCTGTGCGTTGTAGCGCGCAAGGAACAACAGGATGCCGCCATACTTCCCCATACTTTCGAGCATGCGACGGTCTGTTTCCGAGGGGTCGTTTCCGCCCGCTCGCACCCGGCCAATGATGCCGTCTGTGTCATTCCCTGGTTGTCCTCTAACGGCTTGAAGTACCTTTTCGCGCATTGGCGTGATTCGTATCTCCCGTAGCTGCGGATCAAGACATCCTTCGGCCAGACTTGTGCTGCCATCACACCTCAATGCGTTGACCATCACCGAGCCGTTTGTGCCATCACTAGAGCCGTTGCCTTCGACCAGCTGAGTGAGTCGCAACACCGCCGGGATGCTGCGGCCCTTTGGGGTCTTTTTGTCTTCTGGCGCCCCATCGCCATCCCCTTCGGCGGACGCATCTTCGGGAGGGACTCTGCACCCACCTACGCCCGGATAGCAGGCGACGTAGGTGCCTGTCAGGCTCATGATGTCTTGCAGGAGTTCGACGTCACCGCCCTCAACCCAGCCGTCCGCTCCGTGGGCCTTGAGAGCCTTCCAAATGACGTTGCCAGGCGACATGCGCGCCATTGCCTCAGGATTCGCCTCGGCGACGGCTGTTGCTGAGGATTGATCCCCAATTCCGGGTTGGGCGGCTCCCACGGCGTCGTCCTTGTATCCAAGTGACGTTGCCATTGAATTGCCTGCCGTGGTGATCTGGCCAGCGAGTCCAGACCGATCCATCATGGCCTTGGCAATCTGGCACGATGAGCCGTACTTGGAACCAATCTCGTTCACCAAATTCGTGTACTTGCTAATCAATGATTGGATCTGTGGCGATACCGAGCTCAAGCCGAGATCAAAGGCATACGACACGGCAGCGCTGGGAATGGATCGCATCAGCTGCTCAAGCTGATCCGAGGAAATATGAGATAGCGCGCCAAAATTCAAATCGAAGCCACCACAACCGCCGCCTGATGCAATGAAACCGGGGTCGAGCTGAAACAGCGGTCCAGTGCTAATGTTTCGATTGCGCACCGTGATGCTGCCGCCACTGATGATGCCGCGCCGCATGCTCATTGAGGCTCCGGGGCTGTTCACATGCACCATGGAGCTTGAGAACATGCGGTTCATATCTTCGTGGACGCTAGCAAACGCTGGCGTAGCCGTCAGAAGGGCGAGTGCAACCGCGGTACCCAGAAAAGCAGTGTTCATTGCGTGGCCTCGGGACTTACAAGGGGAGTGGTAAGCGGCGTTGATCCGCCTTGCGTGAGCGTTGATTTGCCGGCTTCTTCGAGAAGTGTGAGCAGCTCAGCGCTGGTCGACTGGCGCACGTCGCTTGGCAGCTGGTCCTGGATATAGCGACGGATGTTGCTTTGGATCGCGTCGTACTCGTCCGCTGAGATCCAACCGCGACGCTCAGCCAAAGCGATCAACTTGTCTTCGAGCTGCGGCAGCGTCTGGATGCCTTCGGCCAGCTTGTGGAACTGGCCACTCTTGGTATCGGCCACAATGAACGTCGGGGTGACGCTCACGCCCATGATCTCGCTTTGACCCTCATCGACGAGGTAGTCCTGGTAGTGCGTTCCAGGCATGGGAAGGCCGTCAACGGACACCGGCAGCACAGGAAATTCATGGACACGCTCGAATGCAGCAAGCGGGGTGTTCTGACGTAGGCAGTAGGGACAGTCACTTCGGAAGAAGTAGTAGATGCCGACCTGATCGCGAAGCCGCGCCAAAACCTCGTCAATCTTTTGCTTGGCTTGGCCACGGGAGGCGGTACGGGCGAACTGGGTCAGCGGCCGGCGCGTCTCAGCATTCAGCGCGGGGTTGTCTGCGATGACGCGCCTTACGGTGTCGCTGAACATGGATGCCTTGTCGAGGGCGAGCTGCTGCGTGTAGAGGTACGCCTTGACGTTGTCTGCGGTCGGCTGATCCATCGCGCGATCAAGGAGCTTCGGCAACGACTCGCGGATCCATTCGGTGCCGAAAGGCGTTGCACTCGTTGCCGCCGGGGCGGCAGGCGAGGGCGGCTCTTGCAGCTCTGGGGCCGGCACTTGCAGCTCCGGCGGCGGGTCGTTGTAGAAGTGCCATCCTTGGCTCTGCGTCGTCCATTGACTGCCCGTGTCGGTCGCTTTGCGATTGCGCGGCTCTGCGATCGCCGATGAGGCGAGCGCAACCAGCAGCAGAAGGGCGAGGGTTCGGCACATGCTGACAAGTGTAGGAAGCACGATGGCCTGGACTTCGCTGCTACTACCCCATTTGCACAGGGGGTTATGAGGAGGTTGGAATTATCTCGGGGCGAAAATGGGTATTTCGGCCGCCCGGGCTCACCCGTGTGGTATCTCGCTTCTCATGATCCTTCACGAACACAATCGCAAGCAGGCACAGGACCCGTTGCCCATGGATCGGGCGCGTCTATTGGCGCGGGTCTTCTCGCGGGGCGCGGCTGAGCCGACTCGCAGTGATGTCGACGTAGCATGGGAACTGCTGGGAGATCTTCGCGATCGGGCCAGGTGGTTGGTGTGCAGCTGCCGTCCCGAGGCACCACTGCTCTTCCCGAGGCGAAAGCAGACGCGGATGGAGCTCGTTAGGCATCCGGCGCAAGCGCACGCGTTGGAGTGTCCATTCCACGCAGTGCGTTCCGTGGCGCGTGGCGCCTGCGCCTCGCGCGGCTTCGAGGTGGTTCTGCGCGCCAAGGATCTGACCGCGCCGGCGACGCTGGCGGGGCGGCTTGCCAGGCTTCTCGCGGAAGTGATCGCGCGAAGCGGTGTGGCGATGGTCAGCGGTGACGAGGTCACACGGCGCATCAAGCATGAGGGGCGGAGCTTCCAATGGGCCGATGTCGCGGCGCGCTACAAATCGCTTTGGGAGGCGACCGCTTCGCTCCCGCGTCACACCGGGACGTGGGGCGAGTGGTCTGTCCATCATGTCAATGGCGTGCCATCGCTGCGCTCACGTCTACATAGGGCGCCGGCGCAGGTGGTGCCCGCGCATGGACTCTTTGTCGGCCAGGTGGATCGCCTGGGCGACAAAG
>Ga0163154_10004913_pt1 | contig 17351 bp, 18 predicted proteins | sample OliLakLV19MP9P1_FD_148649 | JGI IMG/M metagenome (GOLD analysis project Ga0163154, IMG submission 148649) | Freshwater microbial mat bacterial communities from Lake Vanda, McMurdo Dry Valleys, Antarctica - Oligotrophic Lake LV.19.MP9.P1 | ecosystem: Environmental > Aquatic > Freshwater > Lake >...
GTCCCAATCCCCGCCACCACCGAGAGTAAAACCACCTGTACCTGTTGAAATAAACTCAACTCCACCCCAAAAAACTGAGCCAAGAACAAAACCGTAATCCCTTCATACAAAGCCGTCCCGTTCTGATTCGCCGTCGAACCCACAGTCAAGACAAAGTTAGTAATATCACGGTTAACTTTGAGTGTGTCGGCAGTGACGCGGATGGAAGTGGGCAAAGTTGCACTTGATGAACTCGTAGAAAACGCCGTGAGCATCACCTCGCGCAGGTCCTTAAAAAACTGTACCGGGTCACGCTTGGCCCCATAACGCACAATCAAGCCATAGGTGATAAATTGATGGATCGCTAGGGCCGCAAGGACGACTAGGACATATTTCAGTAACAAGCCAATCGTGGCAAAACCCAAGAGCGTTGCCGTCTTAAAGATCAGGCCCGCCACCCCAAAAGGGGCCAAGTTCATCGCGAAATCAATAATTTTCATAATGACGGCATAAACGCCTTGGAGGACCTGTTTCAAAGGCTCCACCTGGACCGGATCACTCAAAGCCATCGCCACCCCAAAGACCACCGCAAAAAACATGACCGCCAGTAGCCCGCCGCCTTGGTAACTGCTGTTAAACACCCCAGCGGCATCGGCTAGGGGATTCTCAGGGACCAAGAGGAGCAGGGATTGGAGTGCGGACTTAGCTTCACTGGCATTGGTGACAATCTTGGAAATATCTTTATTACCCGTCAAAGAAGTCAGTAAATCCGCACGGACGCTCTCAGGAATCCCCGCTCCCGGCTGAAACAAGTTCACGAGCACGATCCCCGTCAGGACCCCCACCCCCGTGATGACCAGCGTAAATAGCAAGGTTTTCGTACCAATCCGCCCAATCTTCCGCACATCGCCTAGATCAGCAATCCCGAGAATAATCGCGGTGAAAACCAGGGGGACCACGACCATCTTGACAAACCTTAAAAATAAATCCCCCACCGGCGAGGCGATATTATCCACCACCCACTGCACCCGCGCATCCCCCGGCAGGAAAATCTCACAGAGTAAGCCCAGGATAAGCCCGACCGCGAGACCGATAAATATTTTAGTGTGCAGAGGTAAGCGATTCATTACAGAGACAGGATAGGAAAGTATACTATACCCCTCCTACCACCCCCAGGTCCCTGGTGCGCCCTTAAACGGTCCCACAATCGCCTCAGTAATCCAACCCCCATAAAAATCCCCTGGTTGAGATTGGACACGTTCGGTGTCTACATAGGCTTCTACCTTGCTCGGATAAAAAGCCAAGTACCCCGTAATGCCCTGGAAAGCCGGACTGGGAGCCAGATAGGCCCAAGCGATATTGCGAATTTGCGTATTACCTAGGTCTAGATCGTAATACTGCGCTACCCCTTTCCATTCACAACCCGTGCGCTGCGGATTTAGTTGCAGATAGCCTAGCTGCACATCCTCGGGCGGGAAATAATACACCGGCGGATGACTCGTCTCCAAAACGCGCTGCGTCTGGGTAGAACTCGCAATCACAACCCCCTGCACCATGACTTTTAAATTGTGGGGTGAGGATTCGAGACGGGGCGGACGAGGGTAGTCCCAGACGGATTCTTGACCGGGACCAGGGGTAATTTTTAGCATGGGACCACTCAGCTACCATTCCCATTTTCCCTCATCTCGCTTTCCGTAAAGGACCCTAAATAAAAGCTACGCACTTCCCTTGATAGTAAGGATCCAAATTATTTTATAAATTTGAACTGACGCAAAGGGGGGAGCCGACCATGCAGATCAAAACAAGTACCTATCGGTTTGCAGTTGAGTCGTTTGATACGGAATCGATTGTCAAGTTGGAATCATTTTATAACTCCCTCTCTAACTTAGAAATGCAGGGTCTCTTTGCGCCCTTGACTCCGGCAGAGTTGGCAGAACTGGACGACGATGAGGATAGCGAGCATTAAAAAAACCCAGGTTGCCCTGGGTTACATTATCTAGGTAGTTGGGTCCTCTTCAGTCTCAACCGGCACTGAGGGCGCGAACTGCCGCTCTAGCTCCATCCGTTGCTCAACCCGCCGTAAAAAATAACCCGTCATCATCGCTGAGGCCAATAACCCCGCCAGATTATCGCGGTTAGTCGTGATCTCGACGCCGAAGTGTTCGCTGGGTAACCCTCCCAAAAGCCCTTGGACATTCATACTCACCATCTGTTGCACGTCGGTGGAGACGGTCTGGGCAATCTTCGCGAGATCCTCGGGGGATTGCTGGTAGAGGTAACGTCGCAGACCGTTGGTGCCTTGCGGCTTGGCTGCTTCCGAAGAAAGGTCAAAAGGTAGCATGGCTGTTCCTCCGTTGCCGTTGCACTACTTGAGTGCGGTCTTGTCAATCCGTCTTAGTGTAAGTATAACAGTTCAGTGCAGGAAGTGGCGCGTTCCGGTCATAACCATCGTCAAGCCGAGTTCATCACAGGCGGCAATCGAGTCGGAGTCCCGTTTAGAGCCGCCCGGTTGGATCAGCGCTTGTACGCCATGCCTAGCCGCCAGCCGCACGGTGTCATCAAACGGAAAAAAACCATCACTCGCCAGGACCGCACCCTGGGCTTGGCTCCCCGCCTGAGCGAGGGCGAGTTGGGCTGAACCGACCCGGTTCGTCTGGCCCACCCCAATGCCCAGGGTCTGCTGGTCGCGCGTCAGGACAATGGCGTTGGATTTCACCTGTTGCACGACTTCCCAGGCAAAACTCAGCCCACGCCACTCGTCCGGGGTGGGTCGGCGTTGGGTCACAACTTGCCACATCGCGGGGTCATCGGGCTGGGTCGCCGTCGCTTGGACCAAAAGACCACCACTGATGGCTTTGAAGTCCAGAGGCGGAGCAGTCGTCAAGTCGGGTAGAGCCAACAGGCGTAACTGGGGTTTGCGCTGGAGGATAGCCAGGGCTTCGGGGCTGAAGTCTGGGGCGAGGACGCACTCCAAGAAGGTTTGCACCAACTGTTGGGCGGTGGCTTCGTCCACGGGCTGGGAGAGGCCGACAATTCCCCCAAAAGCCGAGACACTATCGGCGGTATAGGCACGGTGGTAAGCAGCGGCGAGGGTTATGCCCAGAGCCACGCCGCAGGGGTTGGTGTGTTTGATGATGACGGCACAGGGCAGGGGGGCAAAACGGGCAACGAGGCGGCGGGCGGCTTCGAGGTCCACTAAATTGTTGAAGCTGAGTTCTTTGCCCTGGAGGATGCGGGCGGTGGTGAAACCCACCGCCTCTTGACGGTACCAAGTCGCTGGCTGATGGGGATTCTCGCCATAGCGGAGGGGCTGATGTCGGGTCAGGTGGAGGTTCAAGGTCTCCGGTAGACGGCCCTCCCCGGCGAACCACTGGGCAATGGTCTGGTCATAGCTGCTGGTATAGGCGAAAGCTTGCTGGGCCAGGGTCCGTCGGTAGCTCTCCGTCAAACCTTGGGTCAAATGCTGGCTGAAGTCGGGGTACTGGTCCGGGTGAGTCAGGACGCTTACCTGAGTGAAGTTCTTGGCGGCGGCCCGAATTAGCGCAACCCCGCCGATATCAATTTGTTCGATGGCCTCTGATTCGGTCACCTCTGGTTGTGCAATCGTTTGGGCAAAGGGGTACAGATTGACAACAACGACGGCAATCGGGCTAATCCCGGCCTGTTCCAGTTCCGTCCGCTGGTCCAATCGCGCCAAGATCCCGCCATGAATCCGGGGATGTAAAGTCTTCACTCGACCCCCCAAAATCTCGGGCGACCCCGTGTAGTCCGCGACCTCCGTGACCGTAAAACCCTGCTGCTGTAAATAATGGGCCGTCCCTCCACTCGCCAACAGGTCCAATCCTGCCGCCACCAACGGACCCGCCAACGCCTCTAAACCCGTCTTATCCGCCACGCTCAACAGTGCAAACATTGTCATGTCCAGTTTTTTCCAGCTTAGCCCCACCCCGTCTTCTCAAAAAGTCCCCCTAAAGCCCTGGCTCGAAGCTGTCTCCGCGCTATGAGTATGGGATTGGCTCCGTAGTGGAGACGGTTCAAGTCTTGGGGTTCAGAGTGGAGCCAGTCCAGACCCACCAACCTTGATTGACCTATCTTTTTAGGGGGATCTGGGGATCGCTTGGCTAATGCATCATTCCAAAATGGACGTTATCCAGCACTAAAATGCCTCTCCCCAACTGATAGGGTTTGGATCATCTGGCATCTTGCCGTATCCAGATGGAAGGGTAGGACTATATATTCCGTTCACGTTAAGTTTCATGGTGATAGCTCAATGTAAGCATTTGTCTAAAGCTGAGTGCTGAGCGTAGTTCACCAGCCATAGCGCAGGGCTTCTAACAGGGCACGGGCTTTAGTGAGGGTTTCTTCATATTCCAAAGCGGGGATGGAGTCGGCAACGATACCCGCGCCCGCTTGGACGGTGAGTTGACCTTTAGACAGAACCATCGTGCGGATCGTGATAGCGGTGTTGAGTTGACCGTCGAAACTGTAGTAACCGTAGGCCCCGCTGTAGGGACCGCGCCCACTGGGTTCGAGTTCGCGGATGATCTCCATCGCTCGAATTTTAGGGGCACCACTCACCGTCCCCGCCGGAAAACAGGCTTTTAACAAATCCCAGGCGGTGCACTCTGGGGTCAACTCCCCGGTCACATTGCTGACCAAGTGCATCACATGGGAATACCGCTCCACGCTGAGCAGTTCATTGGTCTGGACAGTGCCCCAACAACAGACCCGGCCTAGGTCATTGCGGCCTAGGTCCACGAGCATGATGTGTTCCGCCCGTTCCTTGGGGTCCTGGAGTAAGTCTTCAGCGAGTGCAATATCCTCGGCGGGGTCCTGTCCCCGGCGGCGCGTCCCGGCAATGGGGCGCACAGTGGCGAGTTTCGTGGTCCCGACTTGCTCTAGTTTCACCATGATCTCGGGACTAGAGCCAATCAACTGGAAATCGCCAAAGTTGAAATAGGCCATGTAGGGCGAGGGGTTGATGACCCGGAGTGAACGATAGAGGGTGAAGGGGTCCTGGTGGTAAGGCACCCCCAACCGTTGCGAGAGGACGACTTGAAAAATATCCCCCGCCCGGATGTATTCCTGAGCCGTGCGGACGGCCTGCTCAAAGTCTGCTTGGGTAAAGTTACTGGTGGGCGTGGGCAATTCCCGTCTCGCCCGCCAATCCAGCACAGGCCAGGGTTCACTGAGCGGGGCTTGCAGACGGGCAAGCAGAGCATCCAGTTGATGTTGGCCCTTAGCGTAAACCGTAGCGGGGTCGCCGGTGCGGGTATCCACCCAGACCACCGCCCAGATCTTGCGTTTCACTTGGTCAAAAACTAAAAGTTGGTCTACCTGCATCCACATCCCATCCGGCAATTCCGTGGGGTGGACCGGGACGCGCTCCTCAATCCAGGGCATCAACTCATACCCCCAATACCCAAACAAGCCCCCCAACGCCGGCGGCAACTCGGGTCTGAGAACGGGCTGATACTCCGTGAGACAATCCGTCAAAATCTGCCAGGGGTCGCCCTCGTGGGTGCGGATTTCGCCGTGGCGGTAACACTGTTCGCTCACCGCACCCCGACTCGTCAGCGTCCAAAGCGGGTCTGCCCCCAGAAAACTATACCGCCCCAACCGTTCACCGCCCTCAATGGACTCCAGCAAAAAACTGTAGGGACGACCCTGACAAACCCGGACCCAACTCGAAACCGGGGTCTCTAAATCTGCCAACAGTTCCCGGTAGAGCGGGATGAAGTTACCTTGTTCACTAAGGGCACAAAACTGGGTGAATTCATCCATGGGGTCATTTTGCCACAAGTCTAGTAGCCGAAATCAAACAGAGGGTGTCACTAATTGCTAGCCGTAAAGATAGGCTTTTTGACCGTTGAACTTTAGCATGAAGACAGACCTTAACTAAACTGACCATGAACATTGCTCACCGCCTCCAGATCATCCCGCCCTATCTATTTGCTGAGATTGACCGCAAGCGTGATGAGGCCATTGCGCGCGGGGTGGACATCATCAATATGGGGATTGGGGACCCGGACAAACCGACCCCGGCGCCGGTCTTGGCGGCAATGCACCGGGCGGTGGACGACGCCAGTACCCACAATTACCCGCCCTACGCGGGGACCAAGTCCTACCGGGCGGCGGCTCTAGCTTGGTTTGAACGGCGTTTTGGGGCGGGGGGGCTGGATGTAGAGCGCGAGATTATTGCCTCCATCGGCTCCAAAGAAGCCATCCACAATACCTGTCTGGCCTTCGTGGACCCAGGGGATATTGTCCTGTATGCCGATCCGGGCTATCCCGTCTACCGGACTTCGACACTTTTTGCCGGTGGTGAACCCTACGCTCTACCGCTCTTGGCGGAGAACCATTTTCTGCCTGACCTCACTAAAATCCCCGCCCAAGTCGCCCAAAAAGCCAAACTACTCTGGGTCGGCTATCCCAATAACCCCACCGGGGCCTTGGCGGACCTAGGGTTTTTCGAGGAGTTGGTGGCCTTTGGCAAGCGGCATGACATCTTAATCTGTCATGACCATGCCTATTCCGAGATGGCCTACGACGGGTACAAACCCCCCAGCATCCTCGAAATTCCAGGGGCACGGGAGACGGCGTTAGAGTTCCATTCGCTCTCCAAGTCCTACAACATGACGGGTTGGCGCGTCGGGTTTGTCGTCGGGGCGGCGCAGGGGGTCGGGGCCTTGGGGCGCATCAAGAGCAATGTGGACTCTGGGGTTTTCAAGGCCATCCAGGCGGCGGCAATCGAAGCGTTTGCAACTACTGAAGACCAACTCCAGACCTTGATGGGGGTCTACCAACAACGGCGCGACCGGGTGATTGCGGGCTTGCAGGGGTTGGGCTGGCCCATCACTGCCCCCAAAGCCACGCTCTATGTCTGGGCACCCATCCCGCCTAACTACCAGACTTCGGCTGATTTTGTCACCGCACTCTTGGACCAGTGCGGGATTATTGTCGCTCCGGGTAACGGCTACGGGACCTACGGGGAGGGTTATTTCCGCATTGCCCTGACGGTGGAGGATGACCGCATTGAAGAAGCCATCCGGCGTATGGACCAAGCTGGACTCCGGTACGACCCAGCCTAATGGGTAGCACAGGGGGGATGACTGTTATCCCCCCGCGCCGCAGTTCAATGAACTATGATCTACTTAACACAACGTTATAATTCGCGTCGCCTAGAGTCATCTGGGTGTGCCATTCCCACCATGACCACCGCCTCGCCCCTACCGCCCGCTGCGGCCCTAGATGTAGCCCAAGGGTTTCTACAACTTTTCCAGACCCAAGTGCAGGTGCGCTACGAAACCCCTTTACCCATCGGTGAGGGCTGTCTCTTTGTCGTGGGTAACCACCGCAGCTTCTTGGATGCGCCACTTTTAATGGGGGCCTTGGGCCAGCCCGTTCATATCGTCTGTCATTACTACCTCAGCCAAGTGCCCTTGATCAACGAATTGATTCAGCAACTGGGGGGTGTCCATCTGGGTCAGGGCGGGCAGGGCTGGGGGCAACTTTTTCGGCAAACCAGTCAATACTTGCAGCAAGGCGAACACATGGCGATTTTCCCGGAGGGCGCAGCGCGGATCACGCGGCTGGGATTGGCGGACCAACCCAGCGAGTTCAGCCGGGGCTTTGTCCATCTGGCCTTGCGGAGTGCGGTGACGGAATTGCCCTTGGTCCCGGTGGCGATTGTCTCGCGGCGAGAACAGAGCGGGCCGCTATTTCCCTTATCGCTATTACAACTCTTTGATAACCGCGAACCGACTTTCCAACGCCCGGGCTGGCATCCCTACGTCCTCTATGAGCGCGTCCTCTTGATGGTGGGCCGCCCCCGGCGTCTGACCGCTAGTGAACAATACGGCTATCGTCACGGGAATGCCCGCCAGATTACGGCCCAGCTAACCGAGGAATTCCAGACGCAGACCCGGATTTTGACGGCACGGGGGTACCAGGAGCGGTGGTGAAATCGGTGCGGCCTGTCCTGATTTACCTACCCGGTCTGGATGGGACGGGCAAGCTTTTTTATCAACAGGAAGCCAACCTCGCGCCCTACTGTGAAGTCCGGGTTTTGGCGGTGCCTCTGGATGACCGCCGGGATTGGCCCGAGTTGACCCAGCAGGTCCTAGACCTACTGCCGGGACCCGAACAGCCCGTAATTCTCTGTGGGGAGTCCTTCGGGGGCTGTATCGCGTTGCTCGCGGCCCTCGCTTGGCCGGGACGCTTCCGACATTTGGTCTTGATTAACCCGGCGACTTCTTGGCGACGGCAGACGCTACTCCAGCAGGGAGCCCAGGGGTTGAGTATCTTACCAGCGTTTACATTCCGGTTCGCGGCGTTATTTTTCATGCCTTTTTTAGTAACGGTCAGCCGGATGAAACGGGAGGACCGCCGGGTTCTGTTGGCAATCCTGCGCTTAGTCCCGGCGGAGACGATTATCCACCGCCTCAAACTCTTGGATAGTCTGAATGTAGACGATGAATTACACCGCCTGACCCTACCCGTGTTATTGGTGGCGGGAGCGGCGGACCGCTTGTTACCTTCCTTAGCCGAGGTCAAGCATTTGGCTGAGTTGATGCCCGATGCCCGGATTGAGGTGTTGCCCTACAGTGGACACGCCGTTTTGATTGAGAGCGAGATGGACTTGGCGCGACTATTATTGCAGTACGACTTTTTGATGAGGACCGAATGACCACGCCACCCAAACCCCCACTGGACCTACCCTGTACTGATCCCGATACCCGCGATATGCTGCAACGGATCATGAAGGATTTGCCGCCCAAACCAACCCCGCCCAAACCCTAGATTCAAAGTGTTTTCAACCTTAATAGATAGACGGTCACGCCCAGGGCAACAACCAACAGACCAAGGCTAATCCAGAGTTCAGTGAGGGTGGCGGCGTAACCGATGCCCAGCCACATCAACCCAATCGCCAGGACTTTGGAACGTACCGTCATGCCCTGCTTTTCTTGAAAATCGCGGATGAAAGGCCCGAAGAGCCGATGGCCCACCAACCAGCCGTAGAGACGGTCGGAACTGCGAAAGTAACAAGCCGCCGCCAAGAGTAAGAACGGGGTGGTCGGCAGGAGCGGGATAAAAATTCCCAGCACAGCGAGGGCGACACAGAGGCTGCCCAGACTGAGGAGGGTCCACTTTTTGAGGGTTTCCATCTATGACCAGTACTTTTGGAGGAGGGGGGCGAGTTTCGTCCGGGTGGCGGCGGGGACATTTTCAGGACGGGTGAAGAGGCTGTCTTTCAGCGCGGAGTGGGCAGCACAGACCGGCAGAGTCTGACCGAGGCGAGGGATAAGGGTCTTAAGGATGTGTTGGGCGGTGGTGACATTGCGGTTGAGGTAGTCAATCACTTGCTCCACCGTGACCGCCGCCCGGTCCGGGTGCCAGCAGTCGTAATCCGTGACAAAGGCCAGAGTGCAGTAAGCCATTTCAGCTTCCCGGCAGAGTTTAGCTTCTGTGGCATTGGTCATACCGATAATAGCCATGCCCCAACTGCGGTAAACCCGCGACTCGGCATAACTGGAGAAGGCGGGGCCTTCCATACAGAGATAGGTCCCAGCGGGATGGACCCGTGCCGCGCCGAGGTCAAATTCTGCACAAACCCCAGTCGCCAAGTCTACGAGTTCAGGGGCCACCGGGTGGGCCAGACTGACATGGGCCACTAAGCCCTCCCCGAAGAAAGTCGCAGCGCGGTGGCGGGTCCAATCGAAGAACTGGTCGGGTAGGACGATATCCATGGGCCGGTAGGTCTCCTGGAGGGACCCGACAGCGGCGATGGAGATGACGTACTCTACCCCCAGGGTTTTGAGGGCATAGATATTGGCCCGGTAGGGGACCTCACTGGGTAAAAGCCGGTGGTGGCGACCGTGACGGGGTAAAAAAACCACGTCCACCCCCTCTACCCGCCCAGTCATCAAGGTATCCGAGGGTTCACCGAAGGGCGTAGGGACCTGAATTTCTTGGCAGTCCGTCAACCCGCTCATCTGATAGAGGCCGCTCCCCCCTATCACAGCAATTTTGACCGGGTGCATACTGTCCTTGAGGAATTTTTTCGATTTTATCCCACTGCCCCGCCCTTAGCCCCCTACCCTCGGGCGACAGAGCCGGCTGGCAACGCAGGTAAAAGTTAATCCATCTCAACAATCCAGTAAACTCAATGGAATTCTGGCTGGAGACCGGGGATGACCTTACGCCGTTCCATGACTTTCATTGATGGGGCCGCGCTGATTGTCGGGACCACGATTGGCTCAGGGATTTTTGCCAGTCCCGGTAAGGTCCTGGGGTCCGTGGGATCGGTGGGGCTTGCCATGTTGGTCTGGGTGGTGGCGGGGCTATTATCCCTGGCGGGTGCCCTTTGTTATGCCGAGTTGGGGGCGGCCTTGCCGGTGTCGGGCGGGGAGTATGTTTATTTAAGGAAGGGCTTGGACCGCTCCTTGGGGTTCATGTTCACCTGGACCAATTTCTTTGTGTTGAAGAGTGGTTCCCAGGCAATTATCAGTATTGTTTTTGCCCGCTATTTGGGCAGTGTCCTGTTGGGACTAGACCCGCGCACCCCCAACCTAGATAGTGATTGGCGGTTGAAAGCAATTGCGATTACGACCCTACTAGTGTTGACTTTAATCAATTGTTTAGGGGTGCGCTGGGGGGCCTTGGTCCAGGTTATTTTCACGGGGTTGAAGTTACTGGCTTTGACGGGGATCATCATCTTGGGGCTTGGGGCTTTGGTTACAACTGGGGGAGCCGGATTCAACGACCCCTTCACCCCCTTTGCCGTGCCCCCAGCAGATTTCAACTTGGTGAGTGCCTTTGGTCTAGCGATGATCTCCGCACTCTGGGCCTACGACGGTTGGAACAATTTGAATTACGTCACTGAGGAACTACAAGCCCCCGAGAAAAATCTCCCCCGCGCCATTATCTCCGGCATTCTTGGCGTGATGGCAGTCTATATTTTGGCGAACTTGGCCTACCTAGCGGTCCTCAGTCCCCAACAGATTGTGACGTCTGGGGCGGTGGCGACGGAGTTTGCGGTGCGGGTCCTGGGTCCGGTGGGGGGGGTCTTAATTCCGCTTGCGGTGGCGGTTTCGACCTTTGGCTCGACGAACGGTTCGCTCTTGTCGGGAGCCAGGGTCCTCTATGCTTCGGCGCGGGATGGACAGTTCCCAGGATTTCTAAACCGTTTGAGTCCGCAGGGGGTGCCGGTACTGGCGTTGTTGGTCCAAGGGGTGTGGGCGGCGGCTTTGGTAATTCCTGGTAACTTTGGGACGCTGGTGGATTATTTTGGGTTTGCGGCTTGGGCTTTCTATGGACTCGCGGCGATTGCCTTGATGCGATTGCGGCAGGTGGCCCCGGACTTGCCCCGTCCCTATCAAGTCTGGCCCTACCCACTGATACCTTTAGTGTTCCTAGGCGTGTCGGGCTTCTTGGTGGTGAATCTGTTGCTTGAATCCCCGCTCCAATCCGGTCTAGCCTTAGGGTTTATGTTGCTAGCCCTACCCGTCTACTGGCTTTTCTTCAACCGTCCTACTCAAGCCGTCCCCCTCAATCCCCCTTAGCCATGCCCCATCCAAAGGATAGGGGGCTCTTTCGGCGGCAGCGAGGGTCCCAGAAAGTTCTGCCGGGTCTATTCCGTGAGGCTAGCTTTCCATGGTGAAGGCACAGGTGGGTAATGCCTAGGAAGGGCCTCTTAGGATAGAGAAGTAAGTAGGAGTGAATCCATGAAACTGTGGTTAGCAGTGGGCTTGGCGTTGACGTTAAGTGCGCCAGTCTGGGGTCAGGTCAGTGGTGCGGAGCAACAACAAGCCGTGTCTATCACCGTCTATAACTCGAATCTCGGCCTCGTGCGGGATGTGCGGACGCTCAAGCTCGCCAAGGGAGTCCAGGCCCTTAAATTTTCTGGGGTGGCCTCTAAAATTGACCCGGCTACGGTCTACCTCAAGTCCCTTACCAACCCGTCGGGCTTGAGCATTCTAGAGCAAAATTACGAGTATGACCTACTCTCCCCAGAGAAACTCCTGGATAAGTACGTCGGTAAAAAAGTCACGCTAGTCCTCAAACAAACCCAGGACAGCACGGATAAGTTTATCCCCACCGAGGCGACGTTACTTGCGAACAATGAGGGCCAAGTTTGGCAGATTGGGAGCCAGATTGTCACCAACCCGACGAACATTGCTGAAATTCGTTTCCCGCAACTCCCCGAGGGGTTAATTGCTAAGCCGACCTTGGTTTGGCAATTAGACAACAACAATAGTAACCCCCAGACGGTTGAAGTTTCCTATCTCACGGACGGCATTAGCTGGAAAGCTGACTACGTGCTAGTCCTCAACCCCGAGGAGACCCAAGCGGGGCTAAATAGCTGGGTCACGCTTGAGAACAACAGTGGTACAGAATACCGCAATGCTCAACTGCAACTAGTGGCGGGGGAGATCAATCGGGTCAACCTTGATAGTCAGCGGAGGATAGTACAGCAAGAGAACACTCAAACCACCTATGCTTCCGCTGCGCCTGCCTTCAAACAAGAAAATCTTTTTGAATATTACCTCTACACCCTCAGCCGTCCGACCACCCTCAAAAACGCTCAAACCAAGCAGATCAGTCTCCTTGAAGCTCAGGGTATTGAGGTGCGTAAACAGTTCATTCTCTTGGGTCAGCCTGGGTATTATCGAGATTACAATCAGCCCGGTGAACCAATCCGTGAAAAAATCGGGGTTTATATTGAGTTCACCAACAGCGAACAAAACAAGCTAGGTCAACCGCTCCCTGCCGGTATTTTTCGGCTCTACAAAGCTGATAGCAATGGCGGGCAACAATTCCTGGGGGAGGACCGCATCAACCACACACCGCGTAACGAAAACATCCAAGTGAAAGTAGGGGACGCTTTTGACGTGGTGGCGGAGCGTAAGCAGACGGATTACAAACGAATTGATGACAAGCAGACCGAATACGCCTACGAGATCAGTCTCCGCAACCGTAAAAAAGAAGCGATTACGGTGGTCGTCAATGAATTTATTAGCGGGGATTGGGCAGTCCTGGCCTCCTCTTTTCCTAGCCAAAAGACGACAGCGACGGCAGTTCGCTTCAATGTCCCGATTCAGCCCGATGGTACAGCGGTGCTTACCTATCGCGTGCGGGTGCGGTACTAGGCTCGTAGAGTCAAGCCCAACCGCGCAGACGATAGACCCAAAGCCCCAGCCATTCCTTGAGGGCCACGGTGGAATCAGCCAACGCCTCAGCCCTGGGCAGCCACTGAAAAATCCCATCCGGTTCGCCCCAGCCGGTCAGGTAATCCGTGGGAGCAGGGATGACCGTGAAACCCGCCCGTCGAAACACGGCAACCGCGCGGGGCATGTGATAAGCCGAAGTTACCAGAAGAATTTGCCCCCTGAAACCAGCTAGCTGCCGACGGGTGAACTGGGCATTTTCGTAAGTATTGCGCGACTGGTCCTCGACCCGAATTACCGTGCGGTCTAATCCCCATTCCACCAAGAGTTCCCGTGCCGCTCGGGCCTCGGGGACTTGCGCCGCCCCAAGAAACTCGATATTCCCGCCAGTAATGAGGACCCAGGGGGCTTTTTGGGCACGGTACAGGCGCAGGGCATGGAGCAGACGGTCACTCGCTTCCACCAGTTCGCCTTGACTGTGCCGGGAGCTAGGACTACGCATCGCCCCGCCTAAAACCACCATGCCCCCAGCGCGGGGAGCAGTGATAGGGTCCAGGGTAGGAAATTGATTTTCCAGAGAGCCAAGCAACGCCTGAGACACCACCGGGGTACTGAAAATAACCAGAATTGCGAGGGCCACCAACCCTAAGCCCCGTGCCAGCCGAGGAAACCGGAACCATAGCTGACTCAATGTCCAAAGCACAATACTCAGCCCTAGGGGGTAGAGGAGCAGGGACAAAATCTTACTTAGGTAGAGTGACACTGAGAAAATACGCTTGTTATGGATTCGCAACTGTGCATAAATCGGCGGGGTCGGGGTATCTAGAGACGTGGCCTTACTGAGGACCACAGGCCCTATGTCTATCTCTTAGCCTAACCTCCTATACCCTGCCGTCGCTCCCCGGACGGCAGGGTCCCCTCCGGGGCAGTAATCTAAGTCGGTAGAGAAGTTAAACTCAAGGTCGTGCGTATCGTCATTTGACCTTGGTCCTCTTTTCAGGAATTTTACCGATGAGCTTTGCCCCTTTGAATCTACACCCCGACCTGCTGCGCGGGGTTGAAGCCCTGGGGTTTAGCCAGCCCACGCCTATTCAGACCCAAGCTATCCCCCCGGCTCTAGCCGGTCACGACCTACTCGCTTCAGCGATGACGGGGACGGGTAAGACAGCAGCCTTCCTATTGCCCATCCTCCAGCGGTTGCTCCCCCAGTCCACAGGCACCACCCGCGCCTTGGTCCTGACCCCCACCCGTGAACTGGCGATCCAGATTGCTGAACAACTGAACCAACTCGCCCAATACACGCCCCTGCGCGGGGCAACGATCATTGGCGGGGTCGCGATGCCGCCCCAGGTACGGGCCTTCAACAGTGGGGTTGAAGTCCTCATCGCCACCCCCGGACGGCTCCTAGACCACTGCACCCAGCCCTATGCCAAGTTGACGGGCATTCAGGTGTTGGTCTTTGATGAGGCCGACCGGATGCTGGAGATGGGTTTTTTACCGAGTATCCGGCGGATTCTCAACCATCTCCCCCGCCAGCGTCAGACCCTCTTTTTCTCTGCAACGATGCCCAAGGCCATCCTGGGCTTGGCCCGTGAGATTCTCCATAACCCTTTGACAATTAACCAGGAGCAACCCGCCGCCCCCGCCACCGGGATCACCCAGCGGGTCTACACCGTGGCTCAGGACCATAAAGCTGCTTTCCTCGCCGCCCTCCTGACCCAAGAAGCGATTCCCCGCGCTATCGTCTTCACCCGGACTAAGCACCGCGCTGACCGCTTAAGTAGATCGCTCACGGCAGCGGGGATTGAGGGTCAACGCATCCATGGCAACCGCAGTCAGGCCCAGCGGACCCAGGCCCTAGAGGGTTTCAAGCGCGGCGAGTTCCGGGTCCTGGTGACGACGGATATTGCCGCCCGTGGGATTGATATTGAAGCTCTGGGTCATGTCATTAACTTCGATGTACCGGTGGCTGCCGCCGACTATATCCACCGGGTCGGACGCACCGCCCGTGCCGAACGAACCGGGGAGGCAATCACCCTAGTTGCCCCAGAGGAAGAAGATAAACTCAAAGCCATCGAACGGGCTTTAGGAAAACGACTCACGCGCCAAACGCTACCGGGCTTCAACAAGGCCACTATCACCGCCCAGCCCCTAGAGATTCCCCTGGGTGAACGACTCGCCGCCCACCGCACCGCCCAAGCCAGTGCCAGAGCCAAAACTGCCGCTAAAACCACCCGTACGAACCCAACTGCCACCCCGCCAGCCGCCGCCAGCCGCCGTGTTCGTCCCCGTACCGCTGCTAAAAAGACCCAGGGCCGCTAGTTTTAGGGACGGCTTGACGGGCTTTGGCCCCTTGGCGGGTGCCCCGGTATTGCATCTCGCGCTGGATTGCTTCGAGGACCTTGCGTTTGTCCTGGGACCACTCCGGCGCAATTAAAAGATGTTTGAGGCCGTCCCCAGTCAGACGGTGGATCTCGACTTCCCAGGGTAGGAGTTCGAGGGAGTCGCAGACCCAAGTGACGTAATCTTGCTGGGAGAACATCGGGATTTCGCCCCGGCGGTACTGCTGGGCCATGACGGAGCCCTTGAGGATGTGCAGGGAGTGAATTTTAATTCCCGTCACGCCCAAGTCCACGAGTTTTTGGACTGACTGCAACATCATCTGCGGAGTTTCGCCGGGTAGACCATGGATCAGATGCCCGCAAATATCCAGCCCCCGCGCCTGGGTCCGTTGCACCGCATCACTGTATTCCTCGACGGTGTGAGCGCGGTTGATGTAGTCCAAGGTGCTGTTATGGGCACTTTGTAGGCCGTATTCGACCCAGAGGTATTTCTGTTGGGCAATCTCCGCTAGTAGGTCTAGCACGGAGTCTGGGACCGCGTCGGGGCGAGTACCGATGGCGAGTCCCACTACATCTGGGTGGTCAAGAGCCACCTGATAAACTTCCCGCAACCGCTCCAGAGGTGCGTAGGTATTGGTGAAAGCTTGGTAGTAGGCGATGAATTTCTGGGCCTTACTACCAAAACGGTCCTGCCATTTCGCTATTCCGGTCGTCAGTTGTGCGGCTAAGGGCATGGTGGGCGGGGCAATCTGGGCCGAGGAACCGGAGGCATCACAGAACGTACAACCACCCCAAGCCCGGTTACCGTCCCGATTGGGGCAGTTAAACCCAGCGTCCAGGGTCACTTTGAAAATCTTCTGTCCGAAACGACGTTTGAGGGCTTCGCTGTGCTGGTTGTAGGGCAACATTATTTGGTTTCGGTGGGTGCGGGCCGGAAGTTATCACCCCCGCGCAGGTTGAGGACCTGGACGAGGGCGAGGTAGCCGACCGCAATGGCGATGGAGATGGCTCCCGTGAGGATGGCAACCCATTTGGGGCGGTCCATGGGTCTTCCTGAGCGATGTCTACAGGATAGCCTCTGGCTGAGGACGTTAAAATCGAGGGAGTGCCGGGATAGCCCATGGACAAGATAAGGCTGGGGATGGCTCTGTTGGCTCTGGGGGGCCTGGGGGTCACGGGGTATCTGACCTACGAAAAGCTGATTGTCGGGGCGACGGTGGCCTGTGGGGAGGGCGCAGGCTGTAATGTGGTCCTCGCGAGTCCCTACGCGAGTGTGTTGGGCTTGCCGTTGGCGGGATTCGGGTTTGGGCTCTATGCCGTCATCCTGGCGTTTGTCACGTGGCCTGGAGACGGGGGGGGCTGGCGGTGGCCTGGGCTGTGGGCTTTAACTACGATGGGTATAGTTTTCAGTGGTTATTTGATGAGCTTGTTGATATTTGAAATTAAAGCTTTTTGTCCCTATTGTTTGGCCTCAGCGTTATTTTTAACAACCCTGTGGCTGACCGTCCTCTTTACGCAGAAATGGTCCCGGAGTCAGGCTGGAACGAATTTAGGGCTAGGCGTGGCGGGACTGACGCTAGTGAGTAGTTTGCTTCTATATCAGATTCAGAAAAACACGGTACCGCCGCCACCCGCCGGGGGCTACTTCCTCAACGACCAGGGTACTTAATTTTTAGTAATAAACTGAAGGCGTAGTGGCAGGGGACAAACTGATGGCTTCAGCAAAGGTTGTGGGGCTCTTCCGTGTAAGAGGTGTATAATGGAGTAGTCGCAATCAGTTGAATCATGGACTTCACTGTCGAGACGCTCCTCACTCTTCCGGGTGTTATGGTATTTAAATGTAGTAGCTTAATAGGCAATG
>Ga0163154_10004914_pt1 | contig 17351 bp, 14 predicted proteins | sample OliLakLV19MP9P1_FD_148649 | JGI IMG/M metagenome (GOLD analysis project Ga0163154, IMG submission 148649) | Freshwater microbial mat bacterial communities from Lake Vanda, McMurdo Dry Valleys, Antarctica - Oligotrophic Lake LV.19.MP9.P1 | ecosystem: Environmental > Aquatic > Freshwater > Lake >...
GAAGCTGACGAAAAACTTAAAATATCCCAATTATCTGACACAGACCGCAAAGAATATGAACATTTCCAAGAAAGCCGCTGGATTGAAAAAGACGTGGCCGAAACAGCAGAAAGAAAAGGAATGGAGAAAGGAATGGAGAAAGGAATGGAAAAAGGAATGGAAAAAGTCGCCAAAACCGCTATAAACAAAGGACTCGACAACGATTTAATTGCACAATTGACTAACCTCACCATAGAAGAAATAGAAACACTACGAAAAAACAGTTAATTTTTGCTATTTTAGTAGTTTTTACGGAATATTTCGTATTTTATTTGTAAAAAATTTGTTTTCTTGCTTGCTTTAATAAAAAAACTAATTATATTTGCAAAAAATAAGTTCCATAATGAAAAGCACATACACCATTATACACAATATTCCTGTTTTAGATGTCGGCAGCTATGTATTAGGCAATCATCAAGACGACCCGTGTGAGTATATAGGTACTATTACTGAGATATGTTACACCAGTGATAATCTCCCTTTTCTTCCTCTTTACTAAAGGACAAATAGCTAATCTTATGCAAAATGACCAAGAAAAGCTCATAAACATGGTAAAGGATAGAAAAATCGTTTACTTGGTAACTTATTTTGGAAAACAAGCCGAGTATGAACCTTTAGATAGGGTCATAAGCATTGACAACCTTATGGTAGGTTCTATGGTTTATTATCAAAGAATAAAAAATGGCGGATATGATGAGGTGCCAACAGCACAATTTTGTGGAATAGATACACTAAAACAAGAATTGGTATTGAAACTTAATACTTCTGCTAAACCTATACGGGTGGCGTGTGAACAAATAAGAACCAAAATGACTTTTTACACAAAGTTTAACCCTAATGCCTAAATCTTTTACAAATAATACAATAAAAGCTGTAATGAAATCATCTGACCATAATAATAAATAGACCAACTTAAATTTTAATAAAACCACTTAAAATGCCATTAGAACTTGTCATTGCCAGCATATTTATTTTGGGATACGCTATCTTTGTACCTTTTGAAAATAAATTGCGCATTAATAAATCTGGACCCGTTTTAGTTATGGCGATGCTGTGCTGGTCTATTTATGCTATATGGGTAGGTGAGAAACACGTAAAGCCCGAAATGAATCATCATTTGGCTGAGGTAGCAAGCATCGTATTCTTTTTGTGGGGCGCCCTCAGTATAGTAGAATTGGTTTCGGCATACAATGGTTTTGATGTTATTACAAAACGCTTACGAACTGATAACGAGCATAAACTTCTATGGCGCGCTTGCCTGACCACTTTTTTTATGGCGGCTATCATTGACAACGTAACAGCAACAGTCGTCATGTTTTATATGCTCAAAGATATATTGAAAAATGATGAAAAACTAAAGTTCATGGCAGGCATGGCTATTGTCTCTGCGAATGCAGGCGGCACATGGTCGCCGCTTGGTGAAGTTACCTCTACCATGCTTTGGGCAGGTGGACAAGTTGATATAGCACATTTGGTGCTCAAAATGTTTATTCCGAGCCTTATCCATATCTTAGTGCCATTGTTCATATTGAGTTTGAGAAAAAACACTACCTTAGAACTTCAAACAATAGTCAAAGTACGTGGGAATACCAATATTAATATCGACCCACGACACACACAGATAATGACTGCAGTAGGCATAGGCGCGTTGCTTTTTGTGCCAATATTTAAAACTGTTACGCATTTGCCTCCCTATGCAGGTATGGTATTGGCTTGGGGCGTAGTCTGGTTTGTATCTGAAATATTGAACAATAAAATGGACACTGAAACACGCAAAGAGCTAAGTGTTGCTTCTGCCGTACAAAAAGTAGAGCAGTCATCTTTGTGGTTCTTTTTTGGTATATTGCTTGCTGTAGGCTGTTTGCAAAGCATAGGCATACTCGCAGTGGTAGGCAAGTGGCTAGAGCAAAACATAAACAGTATGGAAATTGTGCTCTTTATCATAGGGCTTGCTTCCGCTATCGTTGACAATGTGCCACTCGTAGCCGCTGTACAAGGTATGTACCAACTCACTGAATTTCCTACCAACCATTTTGTTTGGATTTATTTGTCTTATTGTGCAGGTACAGGCGGGAGCATTCTCATCATAGGCTCTGCCGCAGGGGTAGCCGTACAAGAAAGGGCAAACATACATTTTGGTTGGTTTGCCCGAAAAATAGGCTGGCTTGCCTTAATAGGTTACACAGCAGGTGCTATCGCATATCTTTTGCTCAATCATTATGTCTATCCACATACCATTAACTTATTTTTAAATTAACACCTAACTCTCTGAATTATGCCAAACATCAAGCGAAACATCAATGAGATCATTTGGGCAGATGACACAAATGACATCTACTTTTATCCTGCTACTATTGAGGGTTACATTGAGGGTTACATTGAGGGTTACACGGAAAAACCGCCCAAATATATAGTTCTATTCTTTAATGGGACGAAACAGAATTTGGACGTAAATGAAATCTACGATTTAAAAAATGAATCTATATCAGTGGAATACCAAGGCGATGACGACAAATGGATAAAAGGTGGTAGCATAGAGAGTGTCGATATGAATAACCACACTGTCGAAATAAACATTAAAAGAGAAATAAACATTAAAAGAGAAAATGTATCTAAATCATTCAGCAAAATTAGAACCAATCATTTTCCATCAATACACAAAAACACAAATAATCTATGAATACCGAAAACACAAATACCGAAAACACAAGTGCGTACATCAATGAGATCATTTGGGCAGATGACACAAATGACATCTACTTTTATCCTGCTACTATTGAGGGTTACACGGAAAAACCGCCCAAATATATAGTTCTATTCTTTAATGGGAGGCGACAGGCTTTGGAATCAAATGAAACCCAACCTTTCCAAAATATTCCTATATCAGTGGAATACCAAGACGATAACGACGAATGGATAAAAGGTGGTAGCATAGAGAGTGTCGATATGAATAACCACACTGTCGAAATAAACATTAAAAAAGAAAATGTATCTAAATCATTCAGCAAAATTAGAACCAATTATTTTCCATCAAAACACAAATAATCTATGAATACCGAAAACACAAATACCGGAAACACAAGTGCGTACATCCTTAACGAAATAGTATGGGCGGATGCCTTAGCAGACCCATACTACTATCCTGCCGAAATAGTAGAAATAGTTCAAAGAAGAAACAGCTACGTGTATATAGTAAAATTTTTCAGTGATGACAAGTTGCAATTTCTGCGTTCAAACGAACTTCAAAAAATAGATTTACATGCATTTATTACTTGTCTTGACCAAGATGAGTCTTACAAGGTAACGCGTGTAGATGAAGGAAAGAAAACAATTACTATGTCAAACGGAACTCCTGAAGAAATCACGATTCCATTTGATGAGTTTAGAACCGATTATTTCCCATCCACACACCATAATACTGTCTTTAGTGAAAGTATTAGGGTGGAAGACTCATTAAATGACAACATTTTTTCTCACGCTAAGATACAAAAAGTTCAAGTAAAGGGTGGGGAGTTTTTTGATAGCATCGACTGGAACTTACATGAACACATCAACATTGTATTGGGTGAGAATGGACATGGAAAAACTTACCTGCTACGCACTTTGATAGCATTGCTACAAAATGAAGGTGAAATGCTTAATAAGCTGTGGAAGCACAACATAGATAAAAAATTGACTATGCAGGTAACTTTAGAAGGGAAATCAAATCCTATCGAAATCGTTACAAGAAAAGAAACGATTAAACGAGAAAATAGCGATATGTACTACCTCAATATCTCAGGAAATAATAAAACACCTTTACTGGCGATACCCTCTGTTCGACACTTGCCTAAAACCAAAAACGGATTCGTAACCCCCGAAACATATGATTTTGTAAAGGATGGCGGAAAGCCTATATTATCTCAAGATTTAAATGATTTTGTAGATATGTTGCGTAGTATAATATTTGAATGGGGACTTGTTTATTCAGAAAATAAAAGTTCCTTTAAAAAAGAAAATGGAGAAAAACTCGAACAGTTCAGCATTGTAGAAGCTGTTTTCAAAGAACTTGTAAAAAAAGAAGGTAACGAAACAGAAGCAAATGAAGGTTTTAGTTTTCTCAGTGTTGAACGCAATAGTACCGCAGGTATCATGATAGAGGCAACTATGTTCGGGGATAAAGGATCTACAAATTTAGAAAACATTTCGCAAGGCACACTGTCTATTCTCTCCATAGTGAGCTTTATCTATACATTTTTAAGTGCTATTCATAAAAAACGCAAAGAAAAAAACGTGCTACAGCACGATGAAGTTTCTAAACAACAGGCTATCGTTATCATAGACGAAATAGACGCACACCTGCACCCCAAATGGCAACGCAAAATAGTTAATATTTTGCATAAAACCTTCCCTCATGTACAATTTATCCTTACTGCCCACTCGCCTTTCGTAGTGCAAGACCGCAAAAAAGAAGAAGTGTATCATTTTGAAGCAGTCGACAAGGAAAATGAAAAGCGTTATAAAATTGTGGAAAGCGAAAATGATTTTTATGGTGCAGACCTCTATGATGTATTGGAACGGGCGTTTGGATACAAAAACCAAAAACTTGGAGAGGAAAGCGAATTTGTTTTAAAGGAATTCGGAATAGTAGAAAAAGTTCAGGCACTAATAAAACAAATAAACGATTTAAATGAAAAATACAAGACGGGAAAGGCTAATAGCAAAGATGTAAAGGAATTAAATGAAAAAGAAGAAACACTTAAAATTATTCACGAAATTCACAAAAAAATATGGGAACAAGCATCGAAGATATGATAAGTCAGTTAAAGACACATGAAGACAATGTGCAAAAATTAGTAGAATATTTTCTAGATTTAAAAAAATTGACACCCAAGAATATAGGGTTGTTTTCAGAAGGATTTTCAGCACTTTATAAAGCTGACAATAGTGAAATAAATGAATATACTCGCATATCTATGAGCTATATATGTAACCTTGTGTTAAATGGAAGTATAAGTAAAGAAATAATTGAAATGTACAACGAACAACAACTTGATAAAAATATGACCAAACAACAATTTGATGAAGTAAAAGGCCTAGTTTCTAAAAATGAAATTAAGGAAGCTATCCAAAAATTGATAGTTTATACAGACGGTACTAAATTTGTGCATGCAGTACGTACAAATATTGGCGCTTACAACGATTATGAGGAGGAAAGCATGGCAGGAATAGGTAACAAAACCGAATTAAAAACTATTATATTTAATTTATCCAAAATATTAGAAAAAATAAGGGTGGATATGGATATGGAAGAGATACCGATACTGATACCAGAAGATAATCAAGGTTTTGATAAAACCCTTCTTTACTTTGCCTCCAATCCTACTGATACTAAAACAATAAAATTGGAAAAAGAATTTGTGGGGGTATTCACTGCTATCGATAAAAATGAAGCCAAGGTAAGCATTAATACTAACTTGTGTTGGCACACAACTATAGATACTTTTATTCTTGAAACTCGAAAGAGGCGCGAGAGGGGGAATATTGATTACCTGCATTTTGCTGGACATGGCAATTCATCAGGCTTAATTTTTCAAAATGAGCAAGGCAAGGCTGTAACTATCGATGATGCTAAATTAAAGGATATTTTTGAGTTATTCAAAGATACGTATAAAATAAACTTTGCGTTGGTATTTCTTAATGCTTGTTATTCTTCCTCTCAAATAAAAGCCATACTGCCTTATACACAGTATTTGATAGCAACCAATGACGCGGTAGGTGATGATGCGGCAGTCAAGTTTGCGCAATTATTTTACGGAACCATTGCAGAAGGACAAACTATTGAAAGTGCTTTTAAAACTGCTAAAGTAAGTGTTTCAGTACATGGTTTGCCATATAATGCTGTGTTCGAATTGTATAAGGATGGAAAAGAAGTAATCGGTGCTTCGACAATTTTGGTGGAGTAAGGTATAAATCACATAGAAAGATACGGCACACAGTGTTTCGGGCTATGTTCTCTATGCTCTCTATGTTTCTATGTGGTTCAACACAAAATTTGTCAGAGTACCAAACAATATTTTAGACAAAGTCAGTTTTTACCGCTATCAAAGCTATAAACTTTCATAGCGGTAGGAAGACAAGAAGTTTTTTTATTCCTTTTACATTTTCCCTAACAGCAGTTTGCCTAATTTGGGGTCTGTAAACAATGCGTCCTTGATGCTTTTGTTTTCAGATGCGACCAAATCTTGCGCTGCTATCAAGCGCATATCATTGGGCAAGAAATCCATATTCAGGAACGCTTTCACGTTGTCTATTTGATGTTTGCTAAATTTTTGTTTGCTTACATTCAAATAGTTTACAAGGCGTGTGCATATAACAGAAAGTATATCAACCCGTTTAGTTTGTTGCTCTACCACTCCTTTTACGCGCTCATATACCTCTTTTACAAAATCTTTAGTATCCGTAATTTCTTCGGGTGCTATAAGTTTGGCGAGGTCATGATTGATGAAAGACATGAAAGACGTAACTGTAGTAGTGTCCAAACTCGCGTCAGCAAGCATTTTCACCAATCCCAAGTCTTTTTTCAAATCCTTGATATTGCAAATATTTTCAAAAAACTGTACCAAAGTTCGTGGCGTAGTACGTTCCCCTGTTACTACTTCGGGGTAGGTAAGGACAAAACTGATACCCCGTTGGTCTATTCCTTGTCCTTCTGCCCATAACGCCCACCTTTTCACATCAAAAGTAAGTGTAATGTGCATCATACGTGTAAGCATGGCGAAGTCCATTGGTGTAACCGAATAGTCGCCTCCGTCTGGATTGGCTGTAAGTATGATATGCCATTTGGCGGGAAGTTTCCAGCTGATAAGTTCGTAATTTTGGAGCAGCTGCATGATGCCCCGCAATATGCGGTCATCTGCCCTATTCACATCATCAATCAACAAAATGCCGGGTCCTTCTTCTCTTGGCACCCAATCAGGCGTAACAAAGTGCGTTCTTTCGGGCATTGTATCGCTTGCACTTATTTTTGGCATACCCAATAAGTCCCCCATTTCTTCAAATTGAGCGGGCGCAATATATGCAAATTTGTAGCCGTTTTTCTCGGCATAAAGTTCAACGGTTTGCGTCTTTCCTATGCCATGCTCGCCCCAAATGCAAATGGGCGTTTTGCGTCCGTTTTTAACTTCTATTTGCTCATTGGTCATGAGTGTATGCCGAATAAAAGTTTCAAGTTCAGCAGTATTGCATTTTGCACCGTAATAAATGTAATTGTTATTTTGACTCACGTTTAATAGTTGTTTTTTTGACAAAAGTAATGCTTTTTTATGAAATTAGCAAAAATGTTTTTAAAAAATTAACACTTTATATTTTTCGTATAAACCAGCCGCTTGCGGATGCCCGAGTTTAGCCGCCTTTAGCCATTCAATACAAGCCATTTTGGGGTTGCCAAGCGTGTAATACATTACGCCACGCTCAAAGTAAGCGGGGGCGTAAGTGTCATTGAGGGCGATAGTAGTTGAGAAATCGGCGAGGGCTTCGGTATATAGTTCTTTTTTCGCATACAGTCTTCCGCGAAAGTAATATGCTGCTACGTAGCCTTCATTGAAGGCTATTGCTTGGCTGTAGGCAAGCAAAGATTTTTCGTCATCGCCTTGCATAGAAGCTACCACGCCTATCTCGAAGTAGGCAAGGGCAAAGTCGGGTTCTATGCGTATGGTTGCTTCAAAATCACGCATGGCATCTTCATACATTTTTTTCTTCATGTATATGCGCCCGCGTTGATAGTAAGCTTCGGCTTGTATCTCGACTGATGTTACACTTATCGCAATCACTTGATTGATAAGCAAAAGCGCGTCATCATATTGCTGGGCTTTGATTTGATTATGGGCGAGAGCCATCATTTTTTTTGCCTGATGTTGGTTTTGGAGTGCTTCTGTATCGTTTGCCCAAGCTTCAGTATTTTGTGATTTCAAAAAATCTATTTCATTTGCTTTCCCCCAATCCATGTAGGCTTCTTGTTTTTTTCCCATCGCATAATAAGCTACAGCTCTGTGATAAAAAAACCTTTTGTCGGAAGTGTCTAAGTCGAGAGCTTCCGAAAAATTTAGGATAGCGTCTGCATATTTTTCTTGTTCTTTGTAAATAAGCCCACGTTGGTAAAAGGTGTCTGCATTCGATTCGTCCAACAAAACAGCCTTGTTGAGGTCAGCCAATGCCTCTTCAGGCTTGCCGATAGCATATTTGCTTTTTCCACGCAAGGCGTAACTATCAGCTGACCTTGGATGCGCCTCAAGCACATTTGAGCAGTCTGCTATTGTTTTTATATAGTCTTTTTGGTTGTAGTATATCCTTGCGCGGACCGAATAAGCATCTACAAAATTAGGGTTCAGTGAGATAGCCTTTGCAAGGTCAGGCAAGGCGGACTCGGGTGTGTTGCGTTTTATTTTTCGAAGCGCATTGTGTAAGTAAAACTGAGCTGTAAGCATTTTATTTTTATGAAGGTGTATCTAATAAACAATCACTTTGCGTGCATATCTTTCCTTGCCTACTGTAGCCTGTATGAGGTACACACCCGTAGGCAAGTTGCGAAACTCAAGCGCAGTGTGGGAGGCGAGGCTGTTCATACGCAATGCAGGTGCTTGAGGTTGTATCAGTTGCCCTGTTGCATTGAATACTTGTACAAAAGCACTTGCCTCCGCACCCAAAACAGTAACTCGAAAACTGCCCGCATTGGGGTTTGGGACTATTTGTAAAGGATTGGTTATGCCTTCATATATGCCTTTGTGATAAATAAAAGAGGACGTACCCGAACACCCTAACCCGTTTGTGATAGTCAGCGTATAACGCCCCGAATCGAGTGGCATGTAAAAAGGATTATTAGCACCCAAAACAGGAATATTTTCATAATTCCATTGATAGCTTTTTGCAGTGTTTTTGGACTCAAGCAAGCCTCCTTTCATAGTGATTTCGGGAATAGGCGCGGGGAGCATAATGGTTGTGATATTTTGTGTAAGTTCAAAACCACAAGGAAAACTAAGCGTGCCGGCATTGTAAACAGCTTTCACGCCATAGATGCCGCCTTTTTTGGCATACAATGTCTGGCTATTTTGCAAAAAAGCAGTTCCCAAACTCCACCCAAATACGGACGGAAATTGTTGTGCATTCACGTTCAAACGTATGCTGTCGCCTTCGCAGAAAGTAAGGCTTGGGCTGTAGGTAAGCAATATGGTAGGCGTAGGGCGCACAAATACGCTGTAGGGTGCAGAAACTTGCCCGCAAGCAGGGTTTTGGCTATCATACACTTCAGCACGATATAAACCTGATGTTGAAACGATTAGCTCTGAAGAAGTTTGGCCCGCTATCATTTCACTACCCAAAAACCAACGATAAGCAACATTGGGAATACTTCCTACTGCTTGCGCCTTGAGCTTGAGGGTGGCGTTGGGGCATATACGGTCTGTGGCTGCAGGTTCTGAAACCACATTGGGTGCCGGCACACTCCCGCCTGTTCCAACCGTTGCCATAACCGTTTCAGCTGTAAGCCAAACCCCCGCAGGCAAGCAATCATTGCGTATGCTAAGCGTATAACTGCCACTCGCAGTGGGCGTGTATGTGTTGCTATTGCCCACTTCTGGATTTGTGATGCCATCTAACCAAAACCAACGATATTGCAAAAAATTCCCATCGGATAAAACGCGAAGCGTAATAGGAGTTTCGCAAACATTCAACAAAATAGACAAATTGGCAAGCGTAGGCGCGGTTATAAACCGTACTCCAATCGACTCAGATGTTTGGATTATACAATCATTGGCAGGTGTATTGGCGCGTAAAGCATATACACCCGAAACAGTCGCGTTGTGAACGCTTGTAGTCGCTCCTGCGATAGGTAAGCCATCTTTCAACCATTGATAACCCACACCTGCAGCTTCGGCGGAAAGCATTCGTAACGGAATTGTGCCTGTATTTCCACAAATATATGTGCCTGCAGGTGCATTGATGACAGGTTTGTTTGCGCCTTGTTTGATAGTAAGTGCGACTGCATTGGAAAGGGCTGAAATACCACAAGCATTGCTTGCCTGCACTGCATAACTACCCGAAGCGGCAGCGATGTACGTGTTTTGTCCTGTGGTAGCTACCAAAACAGCGTCTTTGAACCATTTATAGGAAGTCCCAAAACCCGCAAAAGTAGAAGTAAGGGTTGCCTTGCCTGCACAAGAAACAAGGGTATTGCTCGATAAATTGATAGTCGAAATAGGTGGATCAGTTATTTCAGCTACTTCTACAGTATCTGTATAAAATACGCCACAACTGCTATAGACTTCTGCATAATAAAACCCTGCTGCAAACGTGGTCAGGGTGGTATTTGTTTCTCCCGTTAGTTCTACAAAATCTTGATACCATTGAAGCCCTTGTATATTGCCGTTGCTTTGCGTACCCAACGTAACCTCTGTGATGCCACAACCAATAGAAGGTGGAGAAGCACTCAAATCAAGTTGCGCTTTTGTAGCCGCATTGCTTGCTGTGATAGTTTTAGGTGTAGAAGTAACGCTTCCACATTTATTAGAAATTTTTACTGTATAACTGCCGGTTTGTGTTGCATTGTAGCCCAATCCATTTATAAAAGGAAATGTAGTGCTATAAATAAGATTGCCGTTTTTAAAATACTCTATCAAGGCAGGCGTACCACCTGCGATGGCTACAGGTGCAAGCAAAATGGTACTTTCGGTGCATAGCGCGCCCAAAGCCGGATTGCTTACAAGGCTTACTTGAGTAGGTGGTGTTATGTTAGTTACTACAAACATGGGCGAGTCTTTTGCACCGCATCCGTTTTTTGCTTTTACAAAATAAGTGCCTATAGTGCTTACTGTTAAGCTATTGCCTGTGCCGACAGCTGTTGGGTTTCCTTGCTTAAACCACTGATAAGTGTCCACAATGCCTATAGTAGTAGCGCGAAGGGTAAGGGTTGCACTTGGGCAAATTACAGTGCTGGCATCATCTGTATAAACGCTTACTTCTATGGGTGGATTAGTTGCTATTCCTATAGTAAAAGAAGCAGACGCAAAGCCGCACGCATTGTAAACTTGTATGCTGTATATGCCTGCGTTGCTTGCTTGTTGTCCAAGCGCGAAAGCGGCAGTATTTGCGCCACTAATCAATACATTGTCTTTATACCATTCATAACGAAATTCGGGTGTTGGGCAGGCTTGGCTTGGTATAGGGTTGGAGGCTTGAGCAGTAAGCACAATATCGGGCGAAGTTCCCGAAGGGCAAATAGTGCTTGCACCGTTCGAGGTGATAAGCGCGTTTATAGGCGGAGCGACCTCTATACAAAGCGACACAGTAGTTGTAGAGGTTATGGTAATACCGTCTGCCGAATCTGTTATTTTTACATTGTATTGCCCTTCGCCAAGCGGAGCTGTTAATATGGAGCTATTGCCTACTACTGAGCCATTGCCTACAAATATCCACTGGTAGGTAAGGCTGCCTGTACCTGCTGATATCGCCTCCAGCTTTACTTGTTGCCCTGAACATAAACGCAATGTATAAACTGTTCCGATAGGAATTGCTTGGGTTATGGAGGCAGGCAAGGTCGGATTAGGCGTTATTTTGATGACAGGGTTCGTAGGAATCGCCCTTGCCTGCAACACCACGAGACAAAAAACAAGACAAAGTATTTTTTTCATACTTAATAATTTGTAAAGGCAAAAGTGAGCAAGTTTGCACCCATACGCAATGCCGCTTGACGCAGTTCTTCAGGGTCATTGTGTATAGTTGGATCTTCCCAGCCGTTGCCAAGGTCGCACTCATACGAATAAAAACATATCAATCTACCCTCATAAACCAGCCCAAATCCTTGTGCCGGTTTGCCATCATGTTCATGTATTTTTGGCAAACCATTGGGGAAGTCATATTTTTGATGATAGATAGGGTGTGAAAAAGGAAGTTCTACAAAATCCAATTCGGGAAATACTTTTTTCATCTCTGGTCGGATATATTTATCGAAGCCATAGTTGTCATCAATATGCAAAAAACCGCCCGCTATGAGGTACAGGCGTAAATTTTGCGCCTCTGATGCACTAAAAAGGACATTGCCATGCCCTGTCATGTGTATAAAAGCATAACTGAAAATATCCTTGCTATTGGTTTCGACTACATCTTCTTCAACGGCAAGATTGGTGCGCAGGTTGCGGTTACAAAAACTAATCAGATTGGGCATTGAGGTCTTATTGGCATACCAATCGCCACCGCCATTGTATTTAAGTTTGGCGATACGCACAGAAGGCTTTTGTGCCAAAAGAGGCATAGCAAGGCACACAAGTAACCCGAATAACAGTTGTTTTAACATAAAATTATAGCTTTTTCTAAAAAAGTATAGCAAATATAGACAGAATATACTGTATTTGCAAACGCCAAGCAAAAAAACTTCGCTTTTTCCAATGTTCTAAACACTGTTAAATACAAAACTCCAACACAGATTTTTATTCTGTGCCACTGTTGGTATTTAGAAAAATTGAGGCTAACTTTGTTCTATAGTTACACGCAGGCAAGGGCGTTTTTATGTAACTGACTACACAAATTAGCATACTATTTGATATTTCTGATTTTCTGCCTTTTTCAGGTATTAAGAAAATGAATGACGCATTTTTATCATCAATCACCTGAAAAACTTCGGCGAAGTTTCGAACTTCGCCGAAGTTAAATAAACTCGACAGCATTTTTAGAACACCTGAAAAGGCGAAAAAAGCATTGCGCATTTTGTATTGTAAAAATAATAGGTACTCAAATATACGGCAAAGCAATGTAAAAAAACGCATTGCGCATTTTTGTATTGTAGCACTCTGATTGATATAGTGGTTATATGTTAAAGTATTGATAATCAAAACTTTAAAAAATATCTTTAAATTTATTTGCTAGTCTAAAATGCCTTGCCTATATTTGCATCAAGAAAGGTGCGAGTTGCGTCAGTCAACAAGTTGTGTGAAGCTGGCTCACTTCGCTCACAAGCAAGAATCGATCAGTGTAAAAAGACAGACGAACAACAATATGACAACAAAATTTTTGCTGCATAAAGACGTAAAAGAAAAAGCCAAGCGCACAAGTGGCACATTTGGTTTTGCCCCAACACACGAAGCCGACCTTACGTAAAACCAAAAGAGTAACTTTTTGCTAACGCATTAAAGGTGATTTTGGTTATATCAAACTATACTTTACCAACACAAAAACAAATTTTTAAATCAATACAATAGGACAAAATAAATGGCAATCAAAAAATCAGAATTGTACAGTTCCCTGTGGGCAAGTTGTGACGAGCTAAGAGGTGGAATGGATCCGAGCCAATACAAAGATTATATTCTTGTGTTGTTGTTTGTGAAATACGTGTCCGACAAATATGCGGGTGATGCTGATGCAATTATTGAAATACCTGAAGGTGGTAGTTTCAAAGATATGCAAGCTCTCAAAGGCAAATCAGACATCGGCAATCAAATCAACATCATTATTGGGGTGTTGGCTGATGCTAATGATTTGAAGGGAGTGATTGATGTGGCAGATTTTGCTGATGATGACAAATTGGGCAAGGGCAAAGAAATGGTGGACAAGCTCACTAACTTGATTTCAATTTTTGAAAATTCTTCTCTTGATTTTAGTAAAAACCGTGCAAGTGGCGATGATATTTTGGGCGATGCCTTCGAATACCTGATGAAAAACTTTGCTACCGAAAGTGGAAAAAGCAAAGGACAATTTTATACGCCCAGCGAAGTAAGCCGTGTAATGGCAAAAGTGTTGAATATTCACAACGCTACCAACCAAACTACTTTTTATGACCCTACTTGCGGTTCCGGTTCTCTGCTCCTGAAAGCATTAGATGAAGCTGATGGCAAAGGCACTATTTACGGGCAAGAAAAAGATGTGGCAACTGCTGCCCTTGCTCGTATGAATATGATTTTGCACGGACAAGAAGCAATTGAAATACACAGAGGGCAAAGCACGCTTTCTGACCCATTTTTTAAAGACAATAACGGCTACTTAAAAACCTTTGATTTTGTGGTCGCCAATCCGCCTTTCTCTTCAGTGAATTGGGCTACAGGTTTTAATCCGCAAAATGACATTTATGGGCGTTTTGAAAAAGATGAAATAGAGAGTGCCAAAACAGGCAGAGCAAGCTATAAAACGCCACCCGATAAAAATGGAGATTATGCTTTCTTATTGCATATTCTCAAATCATTGAAAAGCACAGGCAAAGGCGCTTGTATTTTGCCGCACGGTGTTTTATTTCGTGGAAATGCAGAAGCTGAAATTCGCAAAAGTCTGATTGAACGTGGCTACATCAAAGGCATTATCGGCTTGCCTGCCAACCTGTTTTATGGCACGGGTATTCCTGCCTGCATTATTGTTTTGGACAAAGAAGGTGCAGTACAGGCGCACGGCCGTGCGTCTCCACAAAAAGGAATTTTTATGATAGATGCCAGCAAAGGCTACATAAAAGACGGAAACAAAAACCGTTTGCGGGAGCAAGACATTCACAAGATTGTGGATATTTTTAATAAACAAATCGAAGTACCTAAATTTAGCCGATTGGTAAGCATAGAAGAAATCAGCGACCAAAAAAACGATTTTAACCTCAATATCCCAAGATATATTGATAGCCAAGAAGCCGAAGATATACAAGACATTGCAGCACATTTATTGGGCGATATTCCCAATGCAGATATTGACGCATTGCAAGAATATTGGACGGCTTATCCTTCGCTTAGAAAACATTTATTTAAAGATGGTCGCAAAACATATTCTCAATTAACCATTGACCATACTCAATTAAAAAACGAAATTTTTTCACATGCTGAATTTGTGAAATTTAGTGCCGAAATGGATAATTTATTTGCCGATTGGAAAACACGAAACACACAAACGCTAAAGGCATTAACCATTGGCATAAAACCAAAGCAAACCATCTTCAAAATATCGGAGGATGTGCTGAAAACCTACACGAGCAAAGCCCTGATGGACAAATACGATGTCTATCAGCATTTGATGAATTACTGGAACGAAGTAATGCAAGACGATTGTTATTTAATAGCCGTAGATGGTTGGAAAGCGGAACTTAGCATACTAAAACAAACCAAATCTGCCACTGTTTGGGATTGCGACTTAGTACCGAAAACTTTGGTGATTGACCGTTATTTTTTAACCGAGAAAAAAGTAATTGAGCAGTTGGAAGCCAGCAAAGAAGCCATTGCCACACAGCTAACCGAACTGGAAGAAGAACACAATACGGAAGATGGCTATTTTGCTGACTTTGATAAAGTGAACAAAGTCAATGTGCAAAAGCGTTTGAAGATAATTGACAATGAAAAATTGAAAACTGAAAATGCCGAAGAGATAAAAGTATTGAAAGCGTACCTAAAACTCGCGGACAACCAAGCCGAACTCAACAAAAAAACAAAAGAAGCCACTGCCGACCTCGACACCAAAGTAATTGAAAAATATAGCTCCGTACAGACGCACGGCCGTGCGTCTCAACTCACCGAAACCGAAATAAAACAACTCGCGGTGGACGATAAATGGATGGCGAGCATTGAACGAAGCATAAAAACCGAAATGGAACGCATTAGCCAACGCCTGACCCAACGCATAAAAGAACTGGCAGAACGCTATGAAACGCCCTTGCCTAAACAAACAACAGAAGTCGCCGAATTAGAAAATAAAGTAATTGCTCACCTTCAAAAAATGGGATTCGTATGGAACTAAAAACAGGTTATAAACAAACAGAAATTGGAGTTATTCCAAGTGATTGGGAGGTAAAAACTATTGCGGAAGTTGTGGAAGTTGACCCTGATAACTTAGGTAGTTCAACTAATTCAGAATATGAATTTAATTATATATCCCTTGAGGACGTTGATTATGGTACATTAAGAAATATATCCGAAATAGTATTTAAAAATGCTCCTTCAAGAGCGAGACGAAAAGTTAAGAAAAATGACATATTAATTTCAACCGTTAGGCCAAATTTAAAATCACATTTGCTCATTACAAATGATGTTTTTGATTGGGTTTGTTCAACAGGCTTTTCGGTGTTACGTTGTAAAAGTGAAACAAATAGTGCTTTTCTTTTTAATCATTTCTTTGCTTCAATTATAAATCGACAAATTGAAAATTTAATTACTGGCTCAAATTATCCTGCAATTAACAGCAAAGAAGTTAAGGCTTTACAAATCCCTATTCCTCCCACTCTCACCGAACAAACCCTTATAGCCACCGCCCTATCCGATGCCGATGCCTTGATAAGCAGTTTAGAAAAACTCATCGCCAAAAAACGCAACATCAAACAAGGGGCAATGCAAAAATTGCTTCAACCAAAAGAGGGTTGGGAAGTGAAGAAGTTGGGGGAGATTGCAACTGTCGTAAGAGGAGCATCACCAAGACCAATAGAAGACCCAAAATGGTTTGATGAAAATTCTTCAATTGGTTGGGTTAGAATTTCTGATGTAACCAAGTCTGTAAAAATATTAACAGAAACAACTCAGAAACTTTCAGAACTGGGTATTCAAAGCAGTAGATATGTTGAAGAAGGAAATCTAATAATGAGCATTTGTGCAACAGTTGGAAGACCTATTCTAACAAAAATAAATGTTTGTATTCACGATGGATTTGTTGTTTTTAGAAACCCACAAGTCGAAATAAATTATCTCTATTATTTTTTAAGTTTTATGGAAAAAGATTGGTCAAAAAATGGTCAAACTGGTTCACAAATGAACCTAAACACCACTTTAATTAATACAACTGAAATTCCAGTTCCACCAAACAAAGCGGAACAAACCCGCATCGCCACCATTCTTTCCGATATGGATGCAGAAATAGATGCTTTAGAAACCAAATTGGAGAAATACAAAAAGGTAAAATTAGGGATGATGCAAAATTTATTAACAGGTAAAATAAGATTGGTGTAATGGCGAAATTTCAAAATAAATACCGCAGCGAATCCGCAAGGGCATCATGGTGGAATTATGCTAATGATGGGGCGTATTTTGTAACCATTTGCACCGCAGGTCGAGAATGGTTGTTTGGTGAAATTGCAAATAATGAAATGAATTTATCGCCCATTGGCGAAATTGTATATCAGGAATGGAATGTTTCATTTGATATGCGCGCAGAATTGTTTTGCGACACATTTGTAATTATGCCCAATCACATACACGCCATATTGCGCATTGATAATAATATTGTTGGGACGCACGATATTGTTGGGACGCACGATATTGTTGGGACGCACGATATTGTTGGGACGCACGATATTGTTGGGACGCACGATATTGTTGGGGCGCTCGATATTGTTG
>Ga0163154_10004916_pt1 | contig 17346 bp, 13 predicted proteins | sample OliLakLV19MP9P1_FD_148649 | JGI IMG/M metagenome (GOLD analysis project Ga0163154, IMG submission 148649) | Freshwater microbial mat bacterial communities from Lake Vanda, McMurdo Dry Valleys, Antarctica - Oligotrophic Lake LV.19.MP9.P1 | ecosystem: Environmental > Aquatic > Freshwater > Lake >...
GAAGTTGGATCGGTGATCTGAGCAGCCAATAGATCAATGGCTTGCTCACGTGTTTCTGCATCCAAAGTGGCGCCGCGCAATTCGGCGAGTACTTGCAGCAATACATCTGGGTATTCCAACAGCATTTGGGAAGTGGTAGGCATAATGGGAAGAAGTCGTGATTCAGATGATGATTACTTGGCTGTCTGGTATTATTGTAACAAATTGGACAAAAAAAAGACAGTCATCACATCGAGAAACGGCACAGAGAAGAATTGTTGATAATAGAAACTGAGTCGAAACTAAATAGGAGCCGGAAACCATAGCCGTTTTCCTTTCGTTCTACAAAGACTTAGGCTTATGGTTATTACGCCTTTCTAGGCGCCGCTCAATTGCATAATAACAAAATACAGCAAAAGGATTGTTGTCAGCGCTTCAAAATTTCGCTATACTAAAGCCATATCATCCATAAGGAGAAACTTTCATGACGCAAAATTCATCTAAACCATCTGGCGGCTGGAACATGACCAGCCTGATGAACGATTTGGCAACCGCTTGGCGGTTGGTGAAGGACCCACGTGTACCTGGCATTCTCAAACTGATCTTGCCGGTAGCAGGTCTGCTTTACCTGATTTCACCGCTCGATCTACTACCTGGCCCCATAGACGATATTGCGGTGCTCTTTGTCGCCTTACGCTTATTTTTGCAGATGGCGCCCACTGCAGCCGTGAACGATGCCCGCGGTACAACAGGCAATCAGCCAAGCCGTAATGACGACGATGCCATCGACACCACCTGGCGGGTGGTGGATGATAAATAATTAATTGTGAATAATTAATAATTCATTGTGAATGAGCAAAAGATCGCCAAGCCGATGCTGTCATTAAGCCTTAATTATTAATTATTCACAATTCACAATTCCACTTGTGAATTAGCATGAACGAGCGCCCTGCTGTACGCATGGATACAACCGAGCCGGCCTATAGCTTTGCCGAAGTGGCGCACCATTTGCAAGTGGCGCCAGAGACTTTGCGCCACTGGAACACACGCTTTGCCCGCTTTCTGGTTTCCGATGTGGCAGTTGATGAACCGCGCTATAGCAGCGCCGATGTAGCTGCGCTGATCACCGTACAAAAACTGCTAGAGCAAGGATTTGATGACGCAGCCGTCAGTGAACAATTGACACCCAAACGGCTGGAGATCACCAAGGCGGCTCCCATCAACCTGACACCAGACCAACGTCGTCTCTTAAAAGAAGAGGCGACAGCGCTATTGCCCCATGTCGTCAGCGACATGCTCAGTACGATTGCGAATAGTCAGCAGACTGTTCTCAACAGCCAGAGCACCATGCGTGAGATGGTGGGTGTCGTTGTCCAAGACAATTTTAATCTGAAGGATGAAAATCGCAAATTGCGCGATCGCATGCTAGAGACGGAGCGCGCACTAGCCGAGTATCAGCGCCGCGAAGAGACGCGCAAAGAACGCATGGAGAGCCGCATGCGCGCGCTGGAGAGTACAGTGAGTGCACTGCAGCAGCAGGTGGTGCAATTAATCCAACTGCAACGTCAAAAAAGACGTGGATGGTTTGGGTGACCGGCTTTAAAGTGATCAGTCATTCAGCATAAACCCGTGACGGTGGATAGCTATGATGACCAACAGCTAACCGACCACTGAAACGTAGTGGATAGACGGAGTTCAAAGGGAATGATAGACAATGGGTAAAATTTCAAACTTTGTGATTGGCGCCGTATTGGGTACAGCGGTCGGCGTCGTCATCAACTATCTGTTTGGTCCGGCGCGCGACACGCAATTTAATGCCCAGTATCGTTCGCGCTGGGATCAAGCGCTCGAAGATGGCAAACAGGCGGCCGACGAACGCGAAGCCGAGTTGCGTCGTCAGTTTCTAGAGGCGAAGCATCAACAGGGGTAATGAATAGTAATTGGTAATTGGTAATTAATGCCTGGTCTCCGATGATAACTAAACAATATTTACGCGCTACTTACCCTTTAGCAATTACTACTTCTGACACTGAGGACAGAAATGTGTACTACGCTGGCCTAGCACGATCCGTTCGATGGGATGGGCGCATTGAACACAGGCTTGGCCAGTGCGTTGATAGACCTTGTGTTCATCTTGAAATCCACCCGGTTCGCCGGTCGGCCGCAGATAATTTTGGACGCGGCTGGAGCCCAAACTGCTGCCATTGAGTTGAATGGCCCGTTGCAAAACCGCACGAATGGCAGCATGCAACCTGGTTAACTCTTCATAGCTCAAATCTCCCCCGGCGCGTGCAGGATGAATCCCAGCCGCAAAGAGCGATTCATCGGCATAGATATTCCCCACACCCGCGACAATCGACTGATCAAGCAGCAGCGTTTTAATGCTTGCTTTGCGGCGCGCCACTCGTTCGGCAAAGCCTGTAACGGTGAATCCTGGGCCCAATGGTTCGGGGCCTAATTTTTGTACGACACCTTCCGACGACGGAATCAACCAGATGCGACCAAATTTGCGCGAATCTTGAAAGTGCAACCGCCGGCCATCGTCTAACTCCATCACGACATGCGTATGTTTGTCCGGCGCAACATCCGCCGCTTGCACATATAGATGACCCGTCATGCGCAAATGGACAACCAAGGTATCGCCACTTGCGAAACCCAAAAGCATATACTTGCCCCGTCGGTCAAAGGTTGTAAAGCGTTGCCCGACAACGGCATGCACAAATGCAACCGCATCTGGCGTGGCAATGGTGCGTGGCCAGGTGACCTGCGCAGCAACAACCTGCCGCCCAAGCAGCAAAGGTTCTAATTCGCGGACATAGGTTTCAACTTCGGGTAATTCAGGCATAAATCAGGTCACAATCTAGCGGGTCGCTGGGCTTGTCGAGCGACTTCGCCACCAAAGCACGCCCAAAAAGAGGGCGGCCAAAGCGCTCGCAAACTGAAAATTTCGCAACAAAGATAAAGGGTTACTAACAACATTGCTATCAACACTTGGTTGGTAGCGTGCGCCGTTAGATTTATTCGTCGGCACGGCTGTTGCATTTGATGTGGGCTGGATTGCCACCTCTGCTATCGGTGCGCTATAAAAAAGAGTCTCGCTTACAGCATCCGTCTCACTGGCCAACGATGGCATGACAGGCGCAGATACGATAAACGATTCTGTCAATGAAACAGATGTTGAAGAGGAGATGGCGACCGTCGTCGAGATTGTATCCGCAATGGTTACAGACTCGGTTGCCACTAGATTCGTTACGACCGCAGAGCGAGCCGTCGAAAACGAATCGGCGCTACCCACAGATGCCGCCGCCATGGCGGCTTGCAATGGTGACGGCTGCGCCTGAGGCTCTGGTGGGGCTAGATCCCGATTATCCGGCTGCTGCCCAGGGGGAGCAGCCAATTCACCTCCCATGGGGGCATCGGGCGGCATTGTTACGCTCCCACCTTGCCCGCCCGCAATCTCCGTGGCCGCAGCAGGTCCGGCCTGGGTCAACGCTTGTACACTATCAACAGACTGAGCGCGATTCGCAGACGAGAGTGGTGTCACTTCAGTGGGAGGAGCACTGCCGTCAACAGTCTGGGTTTGGCCCTCCACTTGTTTTTCCATAGTCACTGCTTCCTCGCGGCTCGTTTCTGCATTTGAGGTCGCTTGCGTTGTGGTCGTTTGGACCAAGGCTACAGCTTGCGCCCCGCTGGCAGTAGGTGCAGCCGTTGCGATAGTTGGTTGTGGTACAGATTCAGATGCTTCTGAAACTATAGTAACCTGAGCGCTCGTTGGCAACTGTGATTGCAATACTGCACCACCCACTGATACAACCAGAAATATCGCGAGGCTGGCTGCGGCGGCATTGCGCAAGAAAAGATTTCCCACCTGCCAGAAGTTGCGCCAGCCCACCCAAAAGCCACCCGGCTCGGGTGCGGACCGCGGTGCTCGTCGCGCGGTGGCAGCCCGCATCCGAGCCGGCTCAGCCAAAGCAGGCATTGATACAGCGCCGTCAAGCAGTTGCGCATCCGATAAGACAAAAGAGCGTGGCAAAGCAAGCTGTGGCAACGTGTGCAACAGATCCACCGTGTAACGCAATGACTCCAGTTGCCAGGCAAGCATCGAGTCTTCGACGACCGCCGCCTCGATCAAAGCCTTTTCGTCACCAGTTACTTGATTGTCGATGTAGGCCGACAGGAGCTCATCCGTGATTTGTGGATAACGCGATGATGTCATGAGTATCTTCTATCTGAATAATGCCGGTCGAATGGGTGAATCATCAATCAACGGGTGAATCATCCGTTATAAGGACGGAAAGTGGACGGTAATAGTTCCGGTTTTTGGAGTAAGTAATCGCGCAGGCGAGTGCGGGCGCGGCTAATGCGGGATTTGACGGTGCCCATCGGTAGCCCGGTCACTTCGGCAATCTCCTCATAGGCGTAACCATGAATATCACACAGCGCCAACACCGTACGCTGGTCAGCTGGTAACGCACGCAGACCCTGCTCAATCCAACCGTTCAATTCCATGCGTTCGGCGTGGGCTTCGGGCCCTTCTGTATGGTCGACCAGGGCGGGGATATATTCATGTTCAACGGGCAGCTCGTCCAGACTGTCGGTGGCGCGGCGCTGCTGCACACGCAACATGTCGTAGCAGGTGTTGACCACAATACGCGTCAACCAGCTTTTGAAGCTGCCACCACTAAAACTGGGCAACGCACGGTATGCCTTGATAAAGCTCTCTTGCACGGCATCCGCCGCCGCATTCTCATTTTGTAACACCCGATATGCAACACTGTAGGCTAAGTTTTGATAGGTAAGGACAAGGTGGTTGAAAGCGTTGGTTTCGCCTTGCAACGCACGCGAAATTGCGGTTTGTTCATCCATAATGCATAAAGCCGGTTTCTAAACGAATATTGGGCAGGGAAGCTTATGTTCCGACTATTTTATTTAGCGCAAGGATTATTTTAGTATAAACAAAAAGTGCATTAGTAAAGAAAGTTCCGCGTTCAGTGTCATCATCTACGCTGCTTGTAACAGCCACATTTATGCTTGCAAAGTAATTGTAACACTCAAGCTGATAAATGAGTGATACGGTTATACCGTATTACGATTGCATATGCTCTTACTAGAGAAGCTACGATAGGTAATTGCTGATATCCATCCGAACTACGTTTGCATCTCGTATGGTCATCGTATGTAGATACTAACACAGCTAAATCGTATCTTGATAAGCCGTAATCGCTGTTTTATCTGGTTCATTCTGCTGTAGCAGGATCTACAAACGCCTATGAAATCGTTTTCTCTAAAATACAGGGCGCGCATTTGACGATTCTGCGTTCGGTCTGTATACTTGTTGATGTAAGGCAATTATAGAATAAGCTACAGATTAAGCCGAAGTGGCGGAACAGGCAGACGCGCACGACTCAAAATCGTGTGGGGTAACCCGTGTGAGTTCGACTCTCTCCTTCGGCACTGTATTGTTATAATTGCTAGTGTTAAAATTGCTACTATAGTATATAACATACTACATAGAGCAGATAGAAACATATAACAGATAGAAGAGGAAATGATAAATAGTTGACTGCAGTTTGCCACTGTTATAGTTAACCACTATAGTGAAACACTGTGGCGGTTGCTCGGTTGATAAGTAGTACAGTTGGCGCATATACACCATTAAAACTTGTTGATTAAATTTTATCAATAACGTTTATCAATTTTTACGACCTGGTGTGTTTCGGATAACTCAGCCGCTGTCAATTATAACAGGGATAGCCGTCCGGAAAACTTCATGCAAGTGCCTTTACAATCCCATCATGGTTTTCAGACGTATCGTGCTGCTCGGTTTCAGGGCTGATTCTCTCACCTAAGTTTCAGTCTCTACCGAATGTTACGCTTCTGTTCAATCTGACTGGTCAGGCATCGCAAACAAGTCCCCTTACGTTATCCAAGGTAAGATTCGACAGTGTTCAATTGGCAAAATGCCACATTGGTCATGTCAAATCGGCGATGCTCACGCTGTGAGCCCGGAACTATTTATTGATGATTCCAATGTCTATTTCCAATATAAACCATTCGCGTCTCGCTTCCACCCACTCTTCCCTCCCCAGCCCACGTACTAGCTTACAGTTTTGTCCACTCAAACAGCTTAGGCTCAGGCGCTTTCTCAGCTTACCATTATTGCTGATCGTCCTGTTGCTGGCCGCTTGTGGACCAGAAACATCGGCTAGCAAAAATGAAGACCTGGTTGCCAGCACCAAACAAATTGCGTTGGCTTATCAAGCAAGCAATGATTTAGCCCAAGCCCAAACAGCACTCAATGCAGTCGATGTAGCTAACCCGATCCAGTGGTTGGTCTATGTGACAGAAAGTGTGCTATCCGAAAATAGTGATCAAGATGCGATGATGGCTCTTGTACGCTTGGCTAGTGATATGGGATTACAATCAGAACCAATTAGCCGTTTTGCAACCCAGCACAATTTAGTAGAGAGCGTAAATACAGCGAATGCGGCCCTTGCACCTTCAGCCCAAGTCGCGTCAACGATCACCGAATCGCAGACGGCACTTAACTCTCAGCCTGTCGCGCCATCCAACCCTTTAACGTCCGAAACTAGCATCGCGGTCAACCAAGTCGCGGCCATCAGCGTTACAACATCAACGTTGAGTGCCGATCCAGCATCAACACTGTCCAATACGGCCACGATCAGCACGGCTGTAACAACGACAGCCGCAGCCCTAATTATCACGCCTACGGTAGTGGCGGAATTACCGTCTACAGAACCGATGGCCAAAGCGATCGATTTGGCGAATGTGCGCAGTGGACCGGGCACCAATTACGATGTCGTTGGTGGGCTGGAAACTGGCATTGCGGCACCGATTATTGGTAAAAATGAGACAGGGGATTGGTGGCAGGTTACACTGGCGACCGGACAACAGGGATGGGTCTATGGTCCATTGGTCGAAGCGTCGGGTGATACAACAACTGTTGCCTTAGCCACTAACATTGCACCACCACCACCCACAGCAACACCAGAGCCTGTCGTAGAAGCGCCAACCCCGGCCCCCACAGAAGTTGTTGCACCGACATCAGTCGTAGCAGAAGGCGAACCAACAGCTGTGCCAGCACCGGCCACCAGCGGCAACGACTTTCTCGTGATCGAGAAACATTTGTGGGATGTCGTTGAAAATGGCGGCCAGCTTAACGGTCCTTCGGTTACTTGCGGACAGGGACGTGAACTAAGAGTCCGTGTCCTAGATGCCAATGGCGGTCTGTTAAATGGTGTCGCAGTCCAGGCAATTTATGGCGCACAAGAAGTTTATGTGACTGGTGCCCAAGGCAAGGGCGATGGCATGACTGAATTTGTCTTGGGTGGTGGTCAGGCGGTAAAAATTATTCGTGACGCCGATGGACGTGAAGTCACGAGCGATGAAGTGTACAATCTCTCGACGAAACCGTGGGAGATCTCCTACGAGGACCTGATTAAGGGCAATTTTTGTACCGATGATGCAAGTTGCAAAAGTTTTGTCGACCAAACGGGCTGCTATGGTCACTACAGTTGGACTGTGACCTTTAAACGACGCTACTAAAAGCTATCCGAAAATCGCAATGACCACTCAGTTGGTAGACCGGTGGTCTTTGCCTATATCAATTTTCAGATAGGTTCGATAACCCAGCACCCAATAACAAAGTACATGATGCTTTGATGGCAGGGAGACTTTGTGAGAAACGACCTGATTAAGTTTGCACCGACCTTTATGGGCCTAGCAGATCACGAGCTCGAGGTTTTGGCAGAGAGTTTTGTCGCCGCTCATTGCCCGAGCAATTCGGTTTTGTTCAAAGCCGGCGATCAGAGCGAAGCCCTCTACCTAATTGAAAAAGGATTTGTTCGCCTTACGACCGAAAACGGGCATAACCTGGCCGCGTTGGGTCCAGGCAGTCTTATCGGCGATGCAACACTCTTTCGTGGCGCAACCCAGGATGTGAACACAGTTAGCGTCTCTGATCTTGATTTCTGGAAGCTGCCCGATCGAAAATTACGCGAATTGGTCCTGCAACATCCGGCCATTGGGATCCAGTTGAGCAAAAATTTTGGTAGCTTGCTGGCGCAGATGGAAGATTACCTGGTGCAAAGATTGGCGCGCACCACAGAATTGAGCGGTCTACCGCGCAACACATTACAAGCAATCGCCAACCAATTACAGCCAAGGCCCATCAACGCCAATGAAACCCTCTACCGAGCAGGCGAAATGTCGGCGGGGCTGTTTATCATTGAACGCGGCGGATTCGAATTGCGTCCTGAAGCAAACTCGCCCGAGCAAGAGCCGCAACAACTCCAAGCAGGCGCCATCTTAGGCGCGTTAGCGCTCTTGACCAATAAACCATATACGAGTACAGCCATTGCAACAGATGAAAGCCTGTTGTGGGTGCTGCCGGTAGAAAACTTTCAAGCAGTGAACAGTCGCAATCCCGGCCTGCGCCGCAGTTTGGGCCGCAACGTGCGTTCGCGGTTGGGCAAGGCGGACCAGACCCAAGCCGTGCTACGCCTGGCCCAAATGCCCCTCTTTTCCGAAGTACCGCCGCAAAGTATGCAGGCGATTGCGCAGCGCATGGTATTGCAACACTTGCCTGCTGGCGAGCGTGTTTACCGAATTGGCGAAGCCGGTGACGCTCTTTATCTGATTGAAAGCGGTGAAATTGAACTGACCGAAGAGAATCCCAACGGTGTCGTTGAAGAAAAAGCCCGCATTGGCACCAATGGCTTTTTTGGCGAAATGAGCTTATTTAGTGGACTGATCCGCACTGAAGATGCCACCGCCACTCGTAATACCAATCTGTGGATTCTCTACAAAGCCGATCTTGATGACTTGGCCGTACACCATCCGGCGATTGGTAAGGCTCTAAGCCAAGGACTCGCCAACCGCTTATCAGCCGACCAAATTGACCGCAGTGAAGATCGTTTTCGTAGTTTTCAATTACTGGCCGATCTAAATCCAACCGACATGAAACAGGTGATCCAGCATCTACGCCCCACACGCTTTCGGGCTGGAGAGCAGATCTACCGTGCTAGCAGCCCGGCTGATGCGCTTTACTTATTAGAAAAAGGCCAAGTGCGCATTCAACCCTTGAATGGCGGCAATTGGATAGTCGGCCCAGGCGAAGCCTTTGGTGAACGTTCCTTACTAACCAACCAGCCACGTAATTCAACTGCCTTTGCGGAAACCGATGCCGACGTCTGGATGTTGAATAAGAAAGATTTCGATACTCTGGTCACTCGCTACCCAAGCCTGGCGATCAATATTAGCCGTATTCTCAGCCAACGCTTTACAGATGCACCAGGCGGCACCGCCATGGCTCCCTACGAGCCAGCAGTCATCCCCCCACCCGGCGCACCATCACGCCGCCAACGGACTGGCTCCCGCGCTGCTCAATCTCAGGAGCGGACAGGCTTTGCGGATTGGTTTGCAGGTTTGAGTGGGGGCGCAAAACTGCGTCTGGCCTTGATCATTCTGCTGATCCTCTTTATCATCGGCGTAGTTGTTCCTTCGGTTCTGATCAGCTTGATCAGTGGAACCAGCGTCGCTAATGGCACATCTTTATCAATTACATCGCGCGCCTTGGCGGCGGTTTATTCGCTAGGCAGTTACGATGTCGCCGCATTAGATGGCGATATGGCCCAGGCCCTAGCGGCGGCCGATAGTGAAGCACCGCCTACGCCTACCTACACGCCAATGCCGACTAATACGCCCATGGTTGCTAGTGGTACACCAGTGGCCGTTGCGATGGCCGCTGAGGCAACGCTGATGCCCACTATGGCACCGTCGGACCTGCAACAACCCCAGTTACAAGCACAGACGCAGGAATTTGCGGCCCGAGCAGCGCCACTTGAGGCACCACCGCCCGAACTAGTTGTGGCCGCCGCCGCACCTGCGCCACGCGCATGGGACCCACGGCTCGATCAATTAGGGGTAACTGTTGAAGAAGCGAATGTACCATCTGGTCAACCCTACTGGCGGCTGGTAGAGGCGCGCTGGGCCAATGAAGCAGAGGCGGGTGGCACCCATCATATTTATGTTGAGTTGCTAGACGAAAACGGCAACCGGATTGTTGGCCATCCAGTGACAGTTTGGTGGGGTGAAGACGCCACTACAGGGCCCACAGAGGACAAAGCACCACCAGATTATGGGTTTAATTTTCAGATGTACGCCGCTGGCTATGCGTATAATGTTAAAGTAGAAGGAATGGCTAGCGATATTTTGCATGGCGCCGGCATGGGTAGTATTGAACAACGCAACTATGGGATTCATGTCAGCTACTACTTAACCTATCGAAAAGCGACAAAACCCTAGTACACTTGGGCGTAAGTAAGACAGTGAATCAGTAGGACAGTAGAACAGTGTTTGTACTGTCTCACTGTCCTACTGATTCACTACTGATTCACTACTGATTCACTACTGATGCACCGGAGAATAGTATGGTTATTTCCGCCCAAGTGTACTAGCAGAGTGGCGATTGATTTTGAATATATGTTGACAACCGCTAACAATTTGCAGAATACAAGTTGACATAAAAGACCCGAAGGCTTTGTCGCCTTCGGGTCTTTTTACACAGCAAAATTGGTCAAGGCATAGCGAATCGCCATGATGCCAGTTAGTTTACTTATGAATTGATAGTAACATCACGCGTCCCAAATATCACTTGGCGGCTACTCTGTAGCCAAGCATGATCCTTGCCCTGCACGTCTGGTTTTAATATCCGCCGACAGACTTGATTTGCCCGTTGATTGCTACTTCTTACCGCCTGGCTATAAGGCCGTCCGTGCAGCCACTGATAGAGAAAGACTGAGAGGCTAGGTTCTGGCAACCAATTGACCCCAACTGCCCCATTAACCGCTTGGGCGCCCAGCGCGATCCACGTCTGAGCCAAACTGAGACCATAACAATTTAATCCGTATACCATACGCAGATCAAGCAAAGCTGGATCTTGTTGATATGCACTAATCAAAGGGGCAAAGGTCTCCGCACCGACCATTTGCTTGCCCTGGTGGCCCACCAAACAGCCCTGGTTACCATGCACCAAGAGCAATATATCTACCTGGTGAGTACGGCTGGCGCCTGTAAGCGCTTGGACGAGAGCGGGACCATTAGCGTCTTCATCTTCTAATATGATAACTCGGTTGTAACGCTGATAGGCGCCGAATAGACGCAGTAATAGTTTGGCGTATTCTTCAGTCACAAAGTCGATCACATTCATGGCTAGCTTGGGTAGCCGCAAACCATGAATGTGACCTATATTTTCTAAAAAAACCACCAATGCCAATGGCTTTTTTTCGTTTTGGGATCTAGACATTTCAGAATTCCAACTCACAACCCCAGGTTGCAAGCAAAAGTTTCTAACGAACAAAGCTGCCCAGGTGAACCGATAAGCTACACTGGTAAGTTAGCCCTTAATTCTCGCTGTGCGGTCTGACCACGCGTACCTTAAAATTTTCGGTGAGCGCTTCCATCCCGTCGGATAATTTTTCCCAGGAACTGGATTGAAAAATCTTTTGTGCCTGTTCCAGATTTTCAACCACACCGCCGCTGAGAATTTGTGGCGATTCGCCCCACATCGTATACAAGACTTCAGAGATACGAAATCCTAATTTTGCCAGGCCCGGCGCCAACTTATTGACTAAATAATCCTGGCATTCGCGCTCTTTGCCTGGTTGCATATCATAACTAATTAATATTTTCAACATAATCACGCCTCATCTCGTGAATCGTAGTATTTTTCATAACAAAATCCTTAGTCACCAGCCAATGCTAGGACTTTGTGGATGCGCAGATTGGCGTCACGCTGGAACTCGGCGACAGAAATTTTACGGAACAACCAAATTGTCGTCAACAGCCCGATCGCTTCCAGGCTAAAAATTGTCACATAACTGGCCAATAAGTTACCCGTTACCTGGTGAATACTATCACGCAGAAAGCCACTGCCGATCGTTGCGATAGCGCGCCCAGCAAAGTTTGCCACGCCCCAAGCACCCATATATAAACCAGCCGCTTGTGGAATGCTCATATCCAACATAAAGCTTAGATTGCTCATGGTCATTAAGCCATTGCCTAGACCCAACAGCAAAACTGCCCCGATGAAAACACGCTCATCGCGCATGATACCGGCAACAATAATAAAAATGAAAGCAATCGCGGCAACAACAGCGCTCAAGTTTGCACTGCGCTTTTTACCAATCGCACGGACGATCAACAGGCCACCGATCAACGTTATCAGCAACCCCGTTCCCCACACGGTCGTCAGCCGTGTGGTCATGGCAACCGACATACCCAGAATTTGAGCGCCATAGGGTTCCAAGACCACATCTTGCGCATAGAAGCTTGCCAATACGACCAGCAAATAGACGAAGAAACGGCGTGCCGAAGGATTATCGGTCAGCAAGCGAAATGCAGTTAATGGATTATCTGCGGTATGTTTTGCACGCCGACCAGCTTTGGACGCCGGCTCTATGCCACTGGATCCTACCAAAATCAGGAAACAGGCCACCATCCAAACGGCGCCAAATGCCGTGTATAACGCCTCGCGGCTGTACGGGTCTAACATGCGCGACAGAACGATTGAAGTGACAATGATAAAAACAATCATCGTAGTCCACATCGCACTGATCGAACGGTTGCGCCAGCGCGGGTCTTCTACACTTAATTCACTCACCAGGGAAAGGTAACTTACAGAAGCCATATTGACCCCAACCCCCCAGACGGTAAACGTGAGCATAGACAGCACAAGCCCTATAACAAAATTCTCCTCGAACAAGAAAACAGCGTGCGGAGCCAAATAGCCACCAAATGCAGCCATTAAGCCACCCAGCACCATCCAAGGCGAACGATGACGCCCCCATACAGGGTTACTATCTGCCCAATTGCCCATAATTACTTGCAAAGGGGAGAGCAAATACGGAAACGCAACCAATATGCCTACCAGCAACGCCGACAAATGGAGGTCAGCAATCATAATCCGATTCAGTGTGCCAGTGATAGGCACGACGGTAATCGTTACCCCCACATGCACCAAAGCCAACTGTGCAACTTTTCTCCAGTTCATAGTCCACACTTTAGCATAGATTTTCTGAGGGCTGCCATCAATAATTGTATTTTATGCTTGACAGTCTGGTAAGCATGCAAGTTGGCATACAATCAACTGATTACCATAAGCCGACGACTATAGAGCAAAATACGCTTTACCTACAACCATTCAAGCAAGTCAAAGGTTGTAGGTAATATGAGATCTGTTTCTTGCAGTTCAGGCTCACGGCCCAGACCCCACAGAACGCCAGCGGTTGCCATTTCCATAGCACGACCGGCACGCAGGTTAATCTCTGTATCGCTCAGGATCAATATATGATTGGGGTCAACATTTAATCTTGTCGCTAGCACAAGTAAACTTTCGCTGTGTGGCAACAGATTGCGTACATCTTCACGCCCCACTACGACATCGAACAAATCGGCAAGACCAGCGTGGGCCAGAAATTTTTCTACCGCGTCACAATCACGGGTCGAAACCAGCCCTAATTGATAGCGACTGGCCAGTTCGCGGAGTGTCTCTGCCATGCCAGGTAACAGCGTCATCTGCTCCACAGGTGTAAAACCCTGCAACCGATCGAGTATCGGTAATACACGCTTCAAATCGTGGTTCAATTGCAGCCGCCCCAGTTGGCTAATCACAAAGTTGATTGTCCCTTCGCATCGAACCATCAACCAGCGGGCAATAGCTTGACGTTGCGCCGGGGTTACAGCGCGATCCAACCAAGGTAAGTGCGTGCTCGCCCACTCAGCCAGCCCTAAATCCAAGCCAGTCAATGTACCATCAAGTTCAAAGATAAGGGCCTCGATCTTGCGCCCCCCAATCAAGCCACGGATCCGCACGCCTATTTGTTGCGGACCGGTAGACTCGAAAGGATCCAAATCAACGAGTTTATGGTAGAGATAGGAAAAGATAATTCGTGCACTTGCAATAACAGGCGTAGCCAACAAAACGCCCAGTGCGCCAAAGACGATGGTGGCATTGATCGTGCCGATAAACACAACGGCTGGATGCAACTTAACGCGCCCGCCTAACAGATTGGGGACCAGATAGATATTCTCGATTTGGGCAGTGATCGAATAAATGATCAGAGCAATGATGGCGAATGTGACATGACCAACGGGCAACCAGGTTGATCCCTGAAAGAGAGCCACCGCAGTACCGATTGTCCCACTGATGCCGGGGCCCACAGATGGCAAAAATTCCATCACCCCAGCCAACAGCGCTAAACCACCGGCATTGGGCATACCAATGATGACTAATGCAACCCACGTGATCGAGCCCATCGCCAAACAGACAAAGAGTTGACCACGCAGAAATGCTTGCCAAACTTCGCCCAGTTCCTGGCCGAGCCGGCGCATATCCTCCTGGTAATTGGCCGGCACCATGCGGATAGCCAACCGTTGTAATGTATGTAAGTCCTTTAGTAGCCAGAAATTGACAACAAGTACATAAACAACGATCAAAACGCCATTTGTCACGCCTTGCAAAATCGACATCGGATTGGCCGTTGCCAGCAATAAGATATTCTGCAAGGCATCGCCAATTTGTTGCAGTACATTATCGACAGATAACTGGTAGCCACCAAAGATAAAAACGGGACCAGCCGTAGTCTGCAAGCTCGCAATCAATTCTTCTAATGCTGTACGCAGCGACAAAAAGAGCGCGACCAACCGTGGAAAGAGCAGTGCAGGGGTGAGAGCAACTAAGGCCAGGATGAGACCATAAAGGGCAGCAATCGTGGTGCCGCGCGCCCAACCTGTTTGGCGCTGAATCCAATTGACAGGATAGCTGAGGATGAAAGTAAGCAAAAAGGCGACGATCGTAGGAGAGATCATCGCCCGAAATACCACCACGAACACGATTGCTAGAATAACCAGCGCGGCCGTGACAATTATTTTAGTAACGTTACTCCACCGTCTGGAGTTCATGAAAACTTAGAAATACTTAAACTGGTTTAATGGCCAATACCGCACCCAGACACGGCCAACAATATATTCCCGATCGATCGGACCAAAGACGCGACTATCGTTGCTGTTGCCACGATTATCTCCTAGTACAAAATACTGCAAGGGGCCTAAAGTTTGCGTCTCCATATTTTGAGGAGATTGGTCATGGTCAAACAACTCTGGTAGTGGCTCGTTGTTGATATAAACAATGCCATTTTCAATCCTAACTGTTTCGCCCGGCAAGGCCACAATGCGCTTAACGAGCAATTCATCCATTGTTGGCACCTTCAAGACAACAATGTCATTGCGATGGGGAGAGCGAAAATGATAGCTAATCTTATCGATGATTAGACGTTGATAGGCCGAAAGATTCGGCTCCATACTTTGTCCAAAGACTACAGTGGCTTGTGCTAAAAAAAGGTGAACGGTTACAGCCAACAATAAAGCAGGCAGCACGACCTGAATAATCTCTTGAAAGACAGCGCTCAAAAATGGCTTCTGGGGTGCAGCAGGCGCTTTGTCAGGTATGTCACTACGATCATCTGGTTGCTCACCATTTGACCCGGTTGGTTCAAAATTGCACATAACTTCCCTCAAAATCGACGTATTTGGGTCAGCGCGACCCTACATCATCATACTATGCTTTTGGCATATTAAATCTTACATTCACTTTGCAATGTAGTTGCGATCTCACCTTGGGCAAACATAAAATTTCTAATATAGAATTCCAAACAAGTATAGCGGGAATCCAGGATTTATCAAAATAGGCTAGCACGCGAGGTCTATAGGCAATTTGGACGTTTTCGTAATGAATTGTATGATTGCATAGTAGAACGTAGTAGAGCCTAGCATAATTTATTTAATTCAGCTATCACCATTTGATGGTAAAATTGATGGTGAAACCTACGATGGCGATGCTTTAATAACTCTTCTTACGCATGAATACCCGTTTTACCCTACCTACGGTCTTAACACGCTCGGTTCTGTGAACAATTTTCGATTGGAACCTTCTGCCGATAACGCGCCATAGGAAATTGAAAGTTGAGAGTTGTAAGGCTCCTGAAAGCAAAGGCATATAGTTAAAGCATCTTTTATCTGATAAACTCATTTATCTAACCAACTCGTCTAACCTATTGGCCATTCAAAGACCGAATCAATACTCTATTCGTGACATGCACCTGCTTTTGGAAAAGCGATCACAGTCGCGTAAGTTTTTCAGACAGGGGATGATCAAACGTTTATTTCAATTTACAAAAGATCACTTTGTTTATCTATCTATATCAACATTTGAATTTTCATTTAAAACAAGCTGCTCGCTGTCGAGTAGGACTGTGGGAAGCGCATCGCTTACTGCTTAGCTTTGTGCTACTATTAACTTCATCCTCAGGGCTTGCACACGCCCAAACTACGCTGACAACGCGTACGGTTACATCATCACTTGTAACAACAACCGTTATCACGTCGCCGGTCATCACGTCGCCAGTCATCACGTCGCCAGTCATCACGTCAACGGTCATCACGTCAACGGTCATTACGTCGCCGGTTATTACATCCACAGTTACAACGTTACCCGTTACCATTTCTCCAGTGGTTACGTCGCCAGTGGTTACGTCGCCTGTAGCCTTGCCGTCTGTAACTCCGTTGCGGACGCCCACAGACTCGGCCAGCGATATTGCCCCAGCAGATGCGCTACTGGATACCCAAATCGACGCACTAATCGCCAACATGTCCCCAATCGAACGGGTTGGGCAGCTTTTTGTCATTACATTTGAAGGTAACGATACAAGTCTTGACGGTGATATTGCCGAACTGATTAACACCTATCGCATTGGCGGCATCGTACTTAGCCCACAGCAGCGCAACTTTAGCAACGCCAAAGGTGAGCGCACTGCGCAACAGGTTGCTATCCTAACCAATCAGTTACAGGCGCTGGCGAATGGCATCCAATTATCTGCCGAACAAGCATTGCAACCTTTATCAGATCAGCAATGGCCACTTTCTAGCCTGATCAATACAGAACAAAAGGCGAATGATCCGGCCTTCATTCCTCTCTTACTGGCGGTTGAGCAAATGGGAGATGATTTACCAGCAACGGCCTTACGCCGTGATTTTACAGCCTTGCCCACCCAAATGGAACTGGGCGCGACCTGGAATCCAGACTTGACGCGTCAGGTCGGACAGATTGTCGGGCGAGAGCTCCGTGCAGTCGGGATCAATCTTTTGTTGGGTCCTAATTTGGATGTTGTAGATCTACCGCGCACCGATGCTTTAGGTGCGCAGGGTGTCCATTCATTTGGCGGCAATCCCTACTGGGTTAGCCAGATGGGACGCGCCTATATTGCAGGCGTTCATGAAGGCAGTGATGGC
>Ga0163154_10004918_pt1 | contig 17340 bp, 20 predicted proteins | sample OliLakLV19MP9P1_FD_148649 | JGI IMG/M metagenome (GOLD analysis project Ga0163154, IMG submission 148649) | Freshwater microbial mat bacterial communities from Lake Vanda, McMurdo Dry Valleys, Antarctica - Oligotrophic Lake LV.19.MP9.P1 | ecosystem: Environmental > Aquatic > Freshwater > Lake >...
GTTATAATGAACCTCAGCCCAATCTGGTTTCAAATCCAGAGCTTGTCGGTAGTGAAAAACCGCCTCATCCAGCCACGCATAGTCGCTGTAAAGTTGACCCAAATAAGCATGAGCCAGAAAAAACTGTGGCAAAATCTCCAAAGCTTGCACAAAAGCGTCTCTTGCCGCCGTCGGATCGCCTTGAGCTTCGAGAATTGTGCCTAAAGTCGTGTAAGCCGAGGGCGAAAACGGTTGAAGTTCGATCGCCTTGTTGCAAAAATCGATCGCCTCAGTTAACTTCCCCCGGTTCAAATAAATTTGGGCTTGCCGGATATATTCTTCAGTGCTCATTGCTAGCCAGCAGTTGCGGTTTCTTTACCGCTTCAGTAAAACCTAGAAATTCTAATTTAAAAACTTTGTATTTATATTTTGCCCGATCGGGCGATCGATTAATTTTATCAATAACTGTCGATCGATTTTTTTTAACTGCCCCTGCTTCAGTTCCTGCATTGAATATTTCAACCTCACCCCGCTTGTGGCAGAGTGAGGTTGAAATCCTTTAAAACTACCGGTTTTGTGAGAACAGCCCCGAATCTTATCCGGTGCTGCCCCACAACAGCCAGTTGTTTTAGAACAACTCGAAGTTGTTCGAGGTAATCGTCAGGCCAGTCTGCAACTGAGCAACCTGTAGCACTCCGTTGCTGCCGTTGAAGAACAGCGCACCGCTTGTTGGGTCGTAGACCAACTTGTTCGTCGTGCCTGCTCCTGGAGTAGCTGCGTTGAAACCAGAAACGACGACAAACTCGCTTGCCTCGAAGCTGCTGCCCAAACCAGAGAACACGCCACCCGATTTCAAGCGGATCTTATCTTCGCCTGGGGTAAAGTCAGTGATCGTATCTACGCCATAATCGCCACCGCTGGAGAAGAAGTAGAACGTATCGCTGCCAGAACCGCCGATCAAGACATCACTGCCTCTGTCGCCAGAGATAAAGTCATTGCCAGAGCCACCATCGACAGTATCGTTATCTTTACCGCCGAACAGGCTGTCGTTACCGTCACCGCCGCCGACAACATCGTTGCCCCGACCGCCAAAGACTGTATCGCTCCCAGATCCGCCGAGTACGGTGTCGTTGCCGTTGTCGCCAGAAACCAAGTCATTGCCATCACCGCCATCAACGAGGTCATCCCCTTTACCGGCAAAGATCCGGTCATCGCCAGTCCCGCCAGCTACAACATCAGCGCCGCTGCCTGCAAAGATATTATCGTTGCCGTCGCCGCCGCCGATACTGTCATTTCCGCCTCCGGTAATAATCAGGTCGTTGCCACCGCCACCGGCGACGACATCTGCATTTCCAAAAGTCAGGATGATGTCATCACCGGAGCTGCCGTTCAACCTGTTGGCGCCGGTGATGCCGATAACGGTTGAGCCGCCGCCACCACCACCACCTGGTAGTGAACTTGCTGGCTGTGTTGGATTAGTTACCTGTGTCATTTACACTCCTCCTAAAAGATCAATCATTTTTCTACAATACACTTTTCCCTCCAAAGGGATTCAATAAATGAAACCGGACATCGGTTGAGACCCTAATTGACCCGGCTGCTATAAGCTGTCATGTAATTTAAATTGTCAGCAGCGAGCCTCGGAGCGCGAGTTGAATCCTGTATTCGTTGAGCAGCAAATCTCGGTTGTTTCCTGCTTTTGACTCTCGACTCCACCACTGCCTCTTCTAACATGAAAATATTCCAGTTAAACGTTTGCGAGTTTACCATAATGACCGTCGATATGGCTAGTCATTATTTAAAGCAATACCCTGAAGATAAACAGAGACCATTTTTAATGGGAGTATGCTCTCAAGATTGAGAACTTGCACCGGGCCCTTGGCACTGTCGATCGCCGGATAGTTCGATCGCCCGCAATGGGGCTGGAACTGAGCTGCGATTTCTTTTAAGTACACTGTACCTGACCAGACTTTTGATTTTCGCCAATAGTTCCCCAGAAATCAAAATTTTTTCGCAGGCTTTCCAAGCAAGCCCGTGCACGCTGGAGGCCGGATTCAATCAAAAGTGAGTCCCAACACAGTCCCGGACGGACTTTTGAGCCTCATCACCTTGATGTTTCCACCGAAATCCCTCACGCTCAATACAGGATTTTGGCTAAAAAACCCAGTTTTTCAACCCCAATCCGTCATTTCCACCGTGATCCACATCCATCCGGACAGTCAGACAATGCAGCGCTCATCTTTTGGTGAAGTTGGGATGAACGGTGAGCCGGTAGATTTGTGACGGTACTGTCACTAGATTTTAGACTTTAGATTTTAGATTTACCTGTCAACTGTCAACTGAATCCAGAGATGAATCTGGGAACTGGAACTAAGATATAAAATTTTGGGCTGCTGGCGAATCCTGCCCCAGTCATGGGTTGGCGCAATTGTAGTTATGAATAATTTACCTGTTGATAATGCTGAAGCCGTCATTTTTTTGAGGGCATCTATCGGAGCCAAGGTAAAATTCTTACCTCCCTACTCGCCGGATTTATCTCCGATAGAGTTGTAGTGGGCAAAAATCAAAGCGGTTTTCCGTTCTGAAGCATATCCACCTTCAAATGTTCTTGATGAAGCGATTACTACAGCTATTAATGCTTTTACTGATGAAAATGCTTTGCCATCCTTTCATCACTCTGGTCTGTTTTGAGAACTAATTAAATAGTTAATTTTTGTGGTACATTCGATGGCTAATACCTGTGAGTGAAAATATTAACTTTTTAGCCAATAGTTGTTTACTAATTGTTGTTAACTTCGAGCTGATCATTAACGATTAGCAAATTTCCAGAAATTTGGTTCGGCATTCATTCAGAGAAAATCTCTACAATTTATTCCTAGCGGTGTGCTTCTAGTTGCGCTGGTGACACGTTGGAATTACTCTGGCTGTCGTAACTGTAGATGTGAGCGTCACTCTCGAAAATATAATTGATGGAAGTAGCTGCATAGTAGCTCAGCGCTAGCAGCGACAATAGATTAAGAACTCTATAAATTGGTTTCTCAGATACTTCGTTCATTTTGACTCCTAATTTTTATGCAAATAACGAATTTGGATACCGTGACGGCACTTTTTTTTAGAAGTTCCCAAACATCTCGCACCTCTAAAAATTTCGCTGGCTCCCGTTATAAACTCCTGAGGCGCGATCGCCCAAAATAAGTCGTACTTGCGATTTGAAACAGTTTTTGTTGCCTATTTCATATTGCAGTCTCTGCCTGGAATTGTCTATCTAACTGCGGTAAGAGTTAGGCTATTTGGGCGCAAACGAACTCTACATTTTCCTATTTAGATCTGCTCCGATTTGAAGAGAGCGAGCTGGAAAAGGTTACAGAGCAAAGATCCTAGCTATTTTTCAACAGCCAGGATTTTCCCACCTTCAATTAATGGTACGTAGCCGCCGGAAGTATAAAACTTCTTAAGTTGGTCAGCGGCAGGCGAAAAATATGTCTGAAGTTATATTTTTGCAAGCAACAGGCTATGTTACATTACATATTAATTTTGAGCTTGGTTGAGGTGGCAGATAATTTTTGGGTAAAAAATGTTGTGGTCGCTGTCCGATAATTTGAGTCTGACAATTTTGACTGAACAATTTTGACTGAGCCGCACCATTAATTCACGATGTGACAGAAAAAAGTAGGGATCAGTCGATTGGAGACTTCGGTGTGATACGTTCAGCGAGCGCTGAGTCTATCTCGCTCATTTGAACGATTTGAGATTTGAGATTTATTCGACAGATGAATCTGAGAGCTTGAACAAAAGCCTAAAGTTTTGGGCTGCTGCCGACTCCTGCGGGAAACTTGTATCCGTTTTTGGGCGGGTTCAAAAAGCAGAAGGCAGAATTTGATAGCGGTAAAAAACACTGTTTTAGGATTCAGAATTTTTATTAGGTTCTACCTTCTAGCTAAATTTCTTTTTACAATGAAATCAAGATAAATTACTTGCTGCCAGGAGCGATGCACGCCCAATAATTTAGCACGAGATAACCAACTATGTTGAAGCCAGTTACTTCCACAATTTATTATAATTCTTGCTCGCATTGAGCTGTTTTTACAACAGACTTTTTGCTGGTAATTTGCAAAAGGGATAGGGGCAGAACAACAGGCCAAAACAGAGGCCCCATTATTAAGGCTATCCAAGATATCACGTCTTTTTTAGATGTCGCTGTATCATTCCAAAAACTTTTGAACCAAACAAGAAAAACGATTAAGGCAATCGAAAAGTAGCTAATCATTATCATTTTTTTACCTGCCTGCCTATAGATGGGATAGAAGTATTTATAATTATTGTATCTCAGGCCGTGGCTCGCCGATCGCAACTTTATGCCCTGAGCTGCAAGCTGCAAGTGTCTAAAACCCAAAGTTACACAGCTATCCAAGTCCACAGCCTGCCATGTTGAGCGGACTTACTCCCGCTGCGCGGCGGTCTTGGGAACTCAAAGCCTTGCGTTTAGAGCTTTTCGAGGTTTTGTCAAACCTTTTGTCAAACCTTGATGCTACCACCCCAATCATAGCTTATGCGATCGAGGTCTTTGGTTTTCTGTGATTTAACTCACCCTACTCTTTTCTCAAATGCTCGATATTATAATAGTCGAGTTCAACGAGATTTCATGCAAGCTCTGACTTTAAAATCTGATCGCGCGATCGCTGAACTGTTCTATCAAGTTACTCATTCAGGCAATCTGACTCGCACTGAAAGCCACGGACTGCGCGAACTCTGCCAAAGCGCTCTCAGCGAAGACGCCAGAGATGCAGTCAACCGCCTGCTGCACGCCACCCGCCGCGGATGGGTCAGGATTTCCGATTAGTCCCCTCACACAAGAAGTTGAGATGAGTATTTCTACTTTCTCTCCTGTCAAGCTTTGCCAACAATCAGATTTTCGTGAGTAGGTCGCTCCATTAACCCTCTCCAAAAAAAATTGTACTGCGATCGAAAAGCTCGAACCGGTTTCTTGAAGAAGCCGGGATTTTTGATTTTAAGCAGTCAGTCGATTTTAGATTTTAGATTTTAGATTTTAGATTTTAGATTTTAGATTTTAGATTTTAGATTTTAGATTGACTTCACAGATGAATCTGGGAGCTTGAACTAGGGCCTAAAATTTTGGGCTGCTGGGGACTCCTATCGAAAACTTGTATCTGTCTTTGGGCGGGTCATTAAGTATATACACGGAAAAACCCCCACATCAAGAAACCAGGTAAATGCACGTAAAAGCTGGTTTCTAAACACCGTAAAAGTTTTACGTTGAATTAAGCCGAGCGATTTCGCTAGCAGTCATTAGTAATCTGTTAATAGATAAATATTAATTTATTTGTCACCATTTCTTAACCAAAAGTAGAGATGTGGGAATTGCCAGAAGCGAGGAATCGGGACGGGGTTTGTGTTTCAAGTAGCAGGGCGATCGAGGAAATATCCGATCCCCAAGTTCGGCTGACACAAATCACTCATCAAGAGCCAATCGATCACATTTACTCCCGTAGTTGAATCACATAAATTTTGGAAAAATCAGTCAATACTGTCAAAAGTGAGTTCAAAAACAAAACACATGATGAAAACCCAAACGCTTTTACCTCAATTTACTATTGCAGAGCTAGTCTTTCAGGTATATCACTCCGGTCTGCTGACTCCCACTCACCGACAACAGCTCAAGACAGCGCTGTTAAATGACTCTCTTACCGAAGAAGATCAAACAGCCATAAACCGCTTGCTCCACGCCGTTCGCCGGGGCTGGCTGAAGGTTGTAGATTAAATTATCGCCAATTTTTTTTGCCACTCTCTTTAAATGAACTGTCAGTCAATTTTGGATTTTAGACTTCCGCAAGCGCTCAGCCGAACCGTGGAGTCCCGCTCACTCGAACAATTTGAGATTTTAGATTTACTCCACAGATGAATCTGGGAGCTTGAACAAGACTCTAAAATTTTTGCCTCTCCACAACACGAGTCCGGGGCTTCTCTCGATTTTTGGGCGCATGAGATTAACGCAGAATTAAATCCCCTTAAAAAAATCAGGCATTAGCCTAAATGTAGGGTGCACCACAGGCACCCTGCGGTTTTAACTTATATTTTCTCAGCTTATTTACTCAGAGATTGTGCCGTCAGGCATCATGGCCTCTCTGAGATTCGCTTCATTCAAATTTGTCCCGCGCAAAGAAGCTTGATGTAAGTTTGCTCCCCGGAGATTTGCTCCCTTAAGGGAAACTCCGCTCAAATCTGCTTGATGGAGATTTGCACAGCTCAAGTTAGCTCCGCTCAAATCGGCTCCCTTCAAATCAGCTTTTTCCAGATTTGCTTCCGTCAAATTTGCCCAACTCAGATTTGCTTGAGTTAGGTTAGCATGGCTGAGGTCAGCTTGTGTTAAGTTCGCGTCGGTTAAATTTGCTTTGCTGAGGTTGATTTCGCAAAGTTTTACTTCTGTCAAGTTTGCACCTTGCAAGTTAGCGTTAACTGCATAAACTTGAATCAAAATTGCCCGCTGAAGGTTTGCATCTCTCATGTCTGCACCCCTGAGACTCGCCCCCGTTAAATCAGCCCCGCTGAGCAGGACACTCCGCAAGATGGCTCCGCTCAAGTTTGCTCCCACCGCCTCGCATTCGCCAAAATTAGCGGACATGAGGTTGGCTTGGGAGAGGTTGGCTTGGCTGATATCTGCTTGATACAGAGTGGCTCTGTAGAGGGTGAGACCGATGGCACTGGCACCCTTTAAACTAGCTTGACTCAGGTCAATATCGCGCAAATTTGTCCTTGACATATTGGCACCGCTCAGGTCTACTTTGTGAAAAACCCGTTCTCCGGCTGCATACCGTCTGAGAAGTTCCTCTGCATCCATGTCATTTCCCCCAAAATATTTAATAATACCTTTGATATTTCAATAATATTAGGCATGAGCGACCTTTACGTTTCTTGGTCTGAATACCATCGAAAAATTGAGGATTTGGCTGTAAAAATTGATAAATCTCAGTGGAAATTCGATCGCATTGTCTGTCTGGCTAGGGGAGGGCTGCGGGTTGGGGATACTCTGTCGCGGATTTTCGACAAGCCTCTGGCGATTTTAGCTGCCTCGTCATACAGTGGGGCGGAGGGGAAAGTCCGCGGTGCGATCGAGTTTGCCCGCGATTTGACAATGGTGGGCGATAATTTGGGCAGCCAGATTCTGCTAGTTGACGATTTGGTGGATTCGGGAATTAGTTTGGAGCAAGGTATCGCTTGGCTGAAGAGTCGTTACGGCGAGGATATTCAGGAAATTCGGACGGCGGTGCTTTGGTACAAGGCTTGTTCTGTGGCGAAGCCGGATTATTATGTAGATTATTTGGCGGATAATCCTTGGATTCATCAACCTTTTGAAATGTACGAAAAAATGAGTGCGGCTGATTTGGCAGGGCCAGTCATAAATTAGCAAAACCCGCTGCTACGAGTCTTTGGTTTGTAGTTGCTCTTTTACCCAAGCTCGAAATGCTCTGATTGTTGGGCTTCTGCCTTGGGTGTTGCTGCGATCGACATATTGAGGAATTACATCAACAATGGGAAAGTCGGGGAAATTTGGGCTGTTATCAGACTCAATATATTTTCCGTCTTGGAGCAGATAGATTTTCAGGATTCGCCCGTCATATCTCCAAAGTTCCGGCACTTTCAAAGATAGAAGACGGCGGTTGAAACCGCGCCTATACAAACGATGTCCGCCTCCGCGGACTGAAGAAAATAACTGAATAAAATAACGTAATTTTTACGACCAGTTCTTCAACCCGCGGAGGCGGGTTTTGTTTGTATAGACGAGGTTTCAACCGCCGTCTGCATCTGAATAAAATAACGTAATTTTTACGACCAGTTCTTCAACCCGCGCACCATCCGGGTTTTGTTTGTATAGACGCGGTTTCAACCCGTCTACATCTAAGAATTAGCGAACCGAAAGAATCCGATCGCCCAATTCCATACTCTCTGCCAAAACTTCCTGCCGCGCCCACCGATCCGCCGCCAAAATATCGTCTAAACCAGGACTTTCACAGTTATCGGTTTGATGTTTGTCGCACGCCTTCTCAATCAACTTTGGAATATCCAAAAACTGAATCTTCTCCTGCAAAAATAGCGCTACTGCCTGTTCGTTTGCCGCATTCAGCACCGCAGGCATGGAACCGCCCGCACGTCCCGCCGCATAAGCCAACTGCATACAAGGATACTTTTCGTGATCGGGTTCTCGGAAAGTTAAATCCCCAGCTTTTACCAAATCCAGCCGTTCCCAATCTGTATGAATTCGCTCCGGCCAAGACAAAGCGTAAAGCAGCGGCAAGCGCATATCCGGCCATCCCAATTGCGCCAAAACCGAGGTATCTTGCAGCTCAATTAACGAGTGAATTATGCTCTGAGGATGGATGACAATATCAATGTCGTCATAATCCATCCCGAACAAGTAATGAGCCTCAATTACTTCTAATCCTTTATTCATCAAAGTAGCAGAATCGATCGTGATTTTCTGCCCCATAGACCAATTCGGATGTTTCAAAGCATCGGCTACTGTTACTCCTGCTAATTTGTCGATCGGCAAATCTCGAAAAGAACCACCCGAAGCTGTGAGAATAATTCGGCGCAAACTTCCATCTGGTATACCTTGGAGGCATTGAAAAATTGCCGAATGTTCCGAGTCAGCCGGCAATATTTTAACGCCGTATTTTTCGATTAAGGGGTTGACAACGGGGCCCCCGGCGATTAATGTTTCTTTATTGGCTAAGGCAATATCTTTGCCTGCTTTGATAGCGGCAATTGTTGGCAGCAAACCGGCACAGCCAACTATGCCGGTGACGACGGCTTCAGCGTCGCCGTATTTGGCAACTTCGACAACGCCTGACTCACCAACAAGTACAATAGGTTGAGGATCGAGATCTGCGATCGCCTCTTGTAATTCTTGTAGTTTATCTTCGTCGCAAATCGCGACAATTTCGGGTCTAAACTGGCGAATTTGCTGTGCTAGCAACGTTACATTTCGTCCGGCAGTTAACCCGACAATCCGAAATTGATCGGGGTATTGAGCTACAATATCCAGAGTCTGAGTGCCGATGGAGCCTGTGGAGCCGAGAAGAGTTATTGCTTTCACAATTTTTTAAGGTTTTGTGGGATATTCTAATATTACGATTAGTGGAACTCAAATTAGCGGTTAACTATGGCGTGGCAAGCACATTTGAGGGAATCATATTTTGAGTCGTCAGCTAGTGCCAGATTTCATGCAGAATGAGGAAAATTTTGCTGATTCTAATGAGGATATCAGCGTTTCAATTGCGGAAAATATAGAAGAAGGTCGATCGCACTTACCGTCGAGTTTGGTTTGGGCGATCGCCATTGCTGCCATAATTTTCTTTTTGTCTAGCAGTTTACGGCACGCTTTATTCCAATCAACAGCCTTCGATTTGGGGATTTTTGACCAAGCAATTTACTTACTCAGTCAAAACCAAACGCCGTTTTCTTCTTTGATGGAGATGCACATTTTGGGAGATCACGCAGCGGTAATCTATTATCCGCTGGCTTTGCTGTACAAAATTTACCCAGATGTGCATTGGCTGCTGTTGGTACAAGCAGTTGCTTTATCGGTGGGAGCTTGGCCTAGCTGGAGTTTAGCGCGTTTGGCCGGTTTAAATCAAGTACAATCCCGTGCGATCGCATTTATTTATTTGCTCTATCCGGTGGTATTCAACATCAACTTATTTGATTTTCACCCGGAAGTAATCGCTTTACCCGCACTGTTAGCAGCAATTTTGGCGGCGCGTTTAAATAAAATTGTGTGGTTTTGTACCGCTATTCTGTTAGTTCTCAGTTGCAAGGCGGTTTTGTCCCTAACCGTTGTCGCTATGGGTTTCTGGCTGTTTTTTTGCGAAAAAAAGCAACGGTACGGGGCGATCGCACTTTTGCTTGGTGCAGCTTGGTTTTTGATAGCTTCCCAGAAAATCATCCCCTTCTTTAGCGGCAGCGAAGTCGCTGGAGTCGGGCGCTACAGCTATTTAGGCAAATCAGTCCTAGAAATCATCATCAATCTCATATTAAAACCACAGTTAGTATTAGGAAAAATCCTTTCCTTCGATACATTCAAATATTTATTTCTCCTCACCTTACCTGTGATTTGGCTGCTATTGCCATTTTCGGGCAAACTACGCCTACAATATTTAACAGCGCTAATTCCTGCCCTCCCTACCCTGCTGATCAATATCCTCTCTGACTTGTCCTTTCAACGCAGCTTAGCCTATCAGTATTCAGTCCCTATAATTCCATTCTTATTTTTAGCAGTTATCGCGAAGGAAGAAACAAGGAACAGGGAAGAAATAAAAGGCAACCAGGAAGAGGATAAAGCAAATAAACAACATTTTTTAACATTGAGCAATCTGCCACAATTTAAAAACTTCCAAATTTCTCAACTTTGGCAGGGAATTCAATTGCCGAGAATCATGATAATTTGGTCACTACTAATTTTTCTATGTGTGGGCGAATATAAAGATTTTTATCTGTACCTAAATAGACTAGATACCTGGCAAGCTACACGCGAAGCAGTCGCACAAGTTCAACCGCAAAGCAGTATTTTAACAGATAATAAACTGGCTCCTCACTTTGCCCACCGCCCCATAGTAAAATTGCTGTCACAAATTTCGCCCCAAACAAATTTAGCTGAATTTCAATACATATTATTAAACCTGCGCCATCCCTGGCCTGATACTGAAAAACTTGGTGCTACTTTAGCAAATAAACTTAAAACTTCTCCCGATTTTAAATTAACTTATCAAAAAAACGAAGTCCTGCTATTTAAACGAAGGGCTGATTAAACCAATAAAATGCTAACTTTAAAATCCCTAAAATCTCATCCAGTATTTTTAATGATTGTCGTGACAACGATAGTCTTATTTGCAGCCAGCAGCGCGCGGCACGCTTTGTTTCAGTCAACTGCATTCGACTTAGCAATTTTTGACCAAGCAATTTATTTAATCTCCCAAAACCAAACGCCATTTTCCTCTTTAATGGCAATAAATATTTGGGGCGATCACGCCGCTTTTATTTTCTATCCACTAGCTTTACTTTACAAAATATATCCAGATGTTCACTGGCTTTTTTTAGTGCAAGCTGTTTCCCTAGCTTTAGGCGCTTGGCCGAGTTGGAGTTTGGCACGTCAAGCGGGATTAAACGAACGAAAAGCAATTGCAATTTCAGCCGTATATCTGCTTTATCCCGCAGTATTTAATGTCAATCTCTTCGACTTTCACCCAGAAGTAATTGCTTTGCCAGCACTGCTAGCAGCAATCTTAGCCGCGAGGCTGAATAAAACCTTGTGGTTTTGTGCTGCCATTGTATTAGTTTTGAGCTGCAAAGCCGTACTATCTTTAACTGTGGCTGCGATGGGTTTGTGGCTGTTGTGTTTTGACAAAAAACGCAAGTTTGGACTCATAGCTCTCTTTCTAGGTGCGGGTTGGTTCCTGGTAGCTACTCAGGCAGTTATACCGTATTTTAATCAGGGAAGAGAACACGCGGGAATCGGGCGATATCAATATTTGGGCAACTCAGTTTTTGAAATTGCTATTAATTTAATAGTAAAGCCCAATCTAGTTTTAGGGCGTTTGTTTTCTGTAGAGACTTTTGAATATTTAGGGTTATTGCTATTACCTATAATTTGGTGGCTGTCCCCGCGTCATCTGTCATCTTTAATTAGTGCTGTGCCGATGTTGGCGATGAATATTCTTTCCGATATCCCCGCTCAGCGGGATTTAATTCATCAATATTCTATTCCAATATTGCCGTTTTTGTTGGTTGCCGTAATTTCCAGTTTAGCATATAGCAATAAGCAAAAGGGAAAGACAATATTATATGATAGATTGCCAATTCCTAATTATCCATTGCCTAGAGTCATTGTAATTTGGTCGTTGATTGCTTTCTTAGCTTTAGCGAAATACGGCTATTTTTGGACTATTTATTTAAATGGGCTCGACACTTTGCCCGCTACCAGAGAAGCAATTTCTCTTGTTGAAACCAAAGGCAGTGTTTTAACAAATGCTCAGATTGCTCCGCACTTAGCGCATCGCCCTCTACTAAAATTAACTCACGCTAACGCGCCGCCTGCAAATCTCGCAGAATTTGATTATGTATTGCTGAACCTCAGATATCCTGGCTGGATGAGCGATCGAGATTTTGTTAATAACTTAGTAACTCAACTAAAAAACACCCCTCAATTTCAACTAAAATATCAGCGAGACGACATATATCTATTTACTAAGAGTCATGGCGTTGCTGAACTAAGGTATGATCAGTTCAAAGAGAAATTGGCAAAAACAATTAACTAAAAGTCAAAGCCTATGAAATGTCCTGAATGTAAATCAAGTCATGTCAATAAAAATGACCATAAAAAAGGTAAACAGAATTATCTTTGTGTTGAGTGTGGTAGGCAATTCATAGAATGCTACCAACCCCATAAAGGTTACTCTCAAGAAGTTAAGCAGGAATGCCTAAAGATGTATGTTAATGGTAGGGGTTTTCGAGCAATAGAAAGAATCGGCGTTGCTTAATCAGGGTATGAAAAAAATCAGTTGAAAATCCCCAAGCTTTGTCGATACTGGTTTCTATGACTGGCATATTTAGCCTTTCATACCGTAAATCAGCAACGCCAGATTTTTTACTGCGGGTGCGGTGAGGGGAAGTTGCCATGAGATGCCACTAATACCAATTTCATAAAGTAGCGCTAGATATTACCCCCCCAATCCCCCCTTAGTAAAGGGGGGCTAAGACTTCATCCATAGCACATCTTTAGAAAAATGGTATAACAGGGACAGGGCTGTGCTATCTTATCCGATTTTTATCCCCTTTGGGGGATGATTGTTGAGGGCGATCGATCGCCCAAATCTTTTGGCAGCTCCAAAAACCCGCTCTGCCACAAGTTTCCCGCACCCTCCGGGATAGACAAAAACCACTAAAAAACCAACAACCTAAAACTCAATCTTTGTCAAGGTTTTCTTTCTTGTAACTAAACAGAAATATACCAGTGTTTAAAATCTCATTCTGCGCTACAATTGTCAAAAGCTCGTAGCATCCTCAACTCCGATCCTAAACTATGAACACAACAGAAAAATCTAAACTCTCCAACGAAAAAACTTTGGAGGCGATGAAGAATTTCTCCGAAACCTACGCCAAGCGCACGGGAACTTACTTTTGTTCTGAACCTTCCGTCACTGCTGTCGTGATAGAAGGACTAGCAAAACACAAGGATGAACTAGGTGCTCCCTTATGCCCTTGTCGCCATTACGAAGATAAAGAAGCCGAAGTAAAAGCCGCCTACTGGAACTGTCCCTGCATTCCCATGCGCGAGCGCAAAGAGTGTCACTGTATGTTATTTCTGACGCCAGATAACGATTTCGCTGGAACTAATCAGGAAATAGGAATGGATCAGATTCAAGCTGTCAGAGACACTATGTAATCGGTTAAGTAGGCGGTCGTGAAATGGCAATAGTTTTGAAAACAGGTCGTGATTTTTCCTATTTTTAAGACTTAGCTATTTAACAAAAATCGATCGCCGCCTACTAAAACACACATCCGCCATCGAAAATCCCCAATCCCCAATCGAATGACAGAGGAAATTCCGATCGAGTTTTGGCAAGGCATCGAAGAGTTTAACAGCCAAGATTTTTACGCTTGTCACGATACTTTAGAGGCTTTATGGATGGAAGCAGGCGAGCCACAAAAAAGGTTTTATCAGGGAATATTGCAAATTGCGGTCGCGCTTTATCACTTAGGAAATCACAACTGGCGCGGTGCAGTAATTTTGCTGGGAGAAGGAATAAATCGGCTCAGTTATTATCAGCCGAGTTATGCCGGAATAGCTGTTGAAGACTTGCTCGGACAAAGTGCTAAACTTTTGAGCGCTTTGCAACAAGCTGGTCCGGAAGAAGTAGCTAAATTTCAACAGTTATTCGCAGGTACAGAAGTTGCAGGCTTGCAATTGCCGCGAATTATAGCAGAAGCCAGAAGCCAGAAGCAATAAAAATAGAGGTTTGAGCAATTAATAACGTTCTAATCGTCTTGGCGTTTGCTATATGGCGCGATCGCCAATTTTAAGTAAAGGCTTGTAGTCTCAGGTGCCGCACACCTTGCCTCACACTTAGGGGGCGGGCTATCGTGCGGGGGCCAGCCAGAGAATTTATGTGTCGATTCACAGGCTTTTGGGCTTGTTTCTGGTTAAGAGAGTTGCAGCCACTCGGCAAAATAACCAATTAAATTCGCTATTGTCTTGCTAGGATAATTGGTTGAGACTATCGGGTCAATCGATCGACCTCACGGGAATCTTTCTGGCCGTTAAGATAAAATACCTAACTGGAGGTAATGCCCTTCAGCAATTTTACAAATTTTGAGGCTCCAAGCTTATGATGCCCTCCGCTAAACTACTCAATTCCAGAATATTCAAAGGATTATCGCTGCTGTTGCCCCTGACTCTGGCAGGCGCGATTGCCTCTCCCACTTACCCGCAAGCCGGGCCGCCCCGCACTCTCAGCGTGCGATCGGACATTCAAGAAGCCGACTCCAAAACCGGCATCGTGACAGCCCGTGGCAACGTCCAAATTAACTATCCAGCCCGCCAAATACAAGCAACTGCGGCTCAAGCTCAATATTTCAGCCGCGAGCGTCGGATCATTCTCAGCGGAGATGTTTACGTATTGCAGCAGGGCAACAGCCTGCGCGGCGAAACCATAACATACCTCATCGACGAAGGGCGGTTTATTGCCCTGCCAGACAACCCAGGACAGGTAGAATCGGTCTATCTGGTTGCCCCGGAACAAGATGCAGCAGCCCAAAATGCAGTGGGCACCCAACGTCCAACTACAGCCCCCCGGTAACAGCGGCTCGCAGCAGCGAAATTTCGCCTCAGCCAAAACATACTACTTGGGATAGATGCGAAATTTCGTTTTTATAAAACTAACAACCTTGAAAAGGTCTAATTTAAATTAGAGAGTCGATCGCACAAAGCCGCAGTCTGAAATTTAGCTTGTAGAGGTTGCCGGGAGCGAAAATGAAAATTGTACTCGAAAATATTCACAAATCCTACGGAAAACGCCATGTAGTTAGTCGCGTCAACCTTTCGGTAGCCCAAGGAGAAATCGTAGGACTGCTAGGCCCCAACGGTGCCGGCAAAACCACCACATTTTACATAGCAACCGGATTAGAAAAACCCAATCAAGGCACCGTTTGGCTAAACGATTTAGACATCACTAAATTGGCGATGCACCAGCGAGCACATTTGGGAATTGGCTATCTCGCTCAAGAAGCAAGCATTTTCCGAAACATGAGCGTGCGGGACAACATTTTGTTAGTCCTAGAACAAACTCAAGTGCCGCGCTGGGAATGGCGCGATCGAGTCGATTTCCTATTGCAAGAATTTCGCTTAGAAAAAATAGCATCCAGTTTGGGAATTCAAATATCGGGGGGAGAAAGGCGGCGGACTGAACTGGCCAGAGCATTAGCCGCGGGACGAGACGGGCCGATGTTCCTATTTTTAGACGAACCGTTTGCAGGCGTCGATCCGATCGCCGTAGACGAAATTCAAACCTTATTGCTAAACTGCGCGATCGTAAAATCGGCATTCTCATCACCGATCACAACGTCCGAGAAACCCTCGAAATTACCGATCGAGCCTACATCATGCGAGACGGCCAAATTTTAGCCTCCGGGGCTGAAGAAGAACTCTACAGCAACCCTTTAGTGCGACAGTATTACTTAGGTGACAACTTCGTGCGATAGTCTTTTGAAGGCATTCCCCATGGCCATAATTTTAGATTTGAGATGTTAGATTGAGGAGCAAACTGCGAGAACGCGCCACTATGAAAATAGCAATATCCAATTCTTTGAATCCCATCAACTGGCTGCCGAGAATTTCAGTAATGGACTGGTACATTACCAAAGAACTAATCGGCCCATTTCTCTTTGGCGTCGGACTCTTTACATCCGTCGCCGTCACAGTTGGAGCCTTATTTGAATTAGTCCGCAGGGTAACAGAATCCGGCCTCCCCTACAGCGCCGCCATAGAAATTTTTCTCCTGCAAATTCCCTACTTCGTAGTATTGGCTTTCCCCATGTCAATGCTGCTAGCAACCTTAATGGCCTACAGCCGAATGTCCAGCGACAGCGAACTCATCGCCCTCCGCAGTTGCGGAGTTAGCGTTTACCGATTAATACTGCCTGCTGTGATAATGAGTTTAATTGTTGCAGGCTTCACCTTTGCTTTGCAAGAGTTAGTCGTACCCGCCGCCAGCTACAGAGCTACTGTGACTTTAGACAGAGCCCTGAAGCGAGAAAAACCGATATTTCAAGATAGAAATATTATCTACACAGAATTTCGCAAACCCGAAAAAGGTGGCGACGAAATCCTCGCCCGCTTTTTTTATGCAGAACAATTTGACGGCCAGCAAATGAAAGGTTTAACAATTATCGATCGCTCCACCCCAGGCCTCAATCAAATCGTTTCTTCCGAATCAGCTACTTGGAATCCCTCAGAAAATACCTGGGATTTTTTCAACGGAACCGCTTATATAGTAGCTCCTGATGGCTCTTACCGCAATATAGTTAGGTTTCAACACCAGCAATTGCAACTCCCCCGCACGCCCTTAGATTTAGCGGCTAGAGTGCGGGATTTCAAGGAAATGAACATTGCCCAAGCTTTAGAGCGTTTGGATATCATTAAAAACAGTGGCGACGAACCGCAAATTCGCAAATTAAAGGTGCGAATTCAAGAAAAATATGCTTTTCCTTTCGTGTGCATGGTATTTGGTTTAGTGGGAGCCGCTTTGGGAACTCAACCGCGCCGCTCCGGTCGAGGAACGAGTTTTGGTATTAGCGTAGTTGTGATTTTTACTTACTACGTATTTTCTTTCATCACCAGTTCTATGGGCGTGAAAGCTGTTTTGACTCCGATTCTGTCGGCTTGGCTGCCGATCGCTTTTGGCTTGGGAATTGGGGGATTGTTGTTGGTGCGGGCAGCCGCTAGGTAAGTTTTACCGCTAACATTGGGAATGGGTAATTCGGAACTTGTAGAACCCTTCCACTGCCTTCTGCTCCCTTCCCTTCGACTACGCTGAGGAGAACCGAAGTCGAAGGCCATGAACCGCGTAGCCTAAGTCTTGGGAATTGATTATATCGTTTTCGTGGCCGAACTTCCTTCATTTAAGGATTAGAAAAAGTATTGATTTCGCCACCGCCAATGTAGCGTCCTGGAGCCAGGGAGCGGGGTGTAGCAAAAGTTTGAGGTTGAATGGGCTGCACGCCCTGATTTGTGTTTTGGGGAACAACTCCAAAGTTAGGTGGCTCAGGCAAGTTAAGCTGACTCGGTTGAGG
>Ga0163154_10004924_pt1:0-12500 | contig 17323 bp, 17 predicted proteins | sample OliLakLV19MP9P1_FD_148649 | JGI IMG/M metagenome (GOLD analysis project Ga0163154, IMG submission 148649) | Freshwater microbial mat bacterial communities from Lake Vanda, McMurdo Dry Valleys, Antarctica - Oligotrophic Lake LV.19.MP9.P1 | ecosystem: Environmental > Aquatic > Freshwater...
GCAGGGGGGCGGTTCGGGCGACAATTTGGGACTTCTAAGAGGTTTAGAATTCACATTTTTGAGAAATCTTCGATTTCTCAAAAATGTTGGTAATGACAAGCCTTTTGGGAGAGGGATTTAGGGTGAGGGTCTATACTGGCTGCACAACAGGGTTTCCAGCACCTCCATGAAAACTGTCCGAAGTATCGTTAAATGGGTCTTATTTATTTCTCGTTTTTAAACGAAGAATTAAGGGTTTTATGGAGCCATTTTCATAAAAAACGGGTTTCTGCGTATCTGTTGAGTCTGGTGCAGAATCTGAGTTAATGATTTTTTACTCTCTCAATTTGACATTGGTTGCTAAGGTGATATAGAACTTGAGACCAAAGCCCTCCTCTAACGTTGAGCCAGCCATGACCCAATCTTCTGCACCCACCCCCATCACCGCATCTGCTCCCGCATTGATCACCTACGATGGCCCTAGAGAAGTGCTGATCAATCAAGCTACGATTCTTCAAGGAAAATTCGATCGCCAGAAAGTGTCCAAAGTTACTTTGGTTGCCGAGGACAAATACGCGCTTCCTGTCAATGTCAACACCCAAGCCGGAACGTGGCAGGTCACTCTAAGCAAAGGGTTTAACACGGCTGGCTCTCGTTGGTTGCGTCTCAAAGGCACCGATAGCGCTGGCAAAGTCTTGGATAGCAAAGTCATTTACATTACAGTTGGCACCGATCCGCTCACCATTGGGCAAGTTATTGTGCTGAAGGTGGTGCTAGACACCTATTTCAAAACTGCCCCCAGTGATTCTGCCCGCCTGAACAATCAGCAAAAGGTTTTTGTCAAAGCGGGGCAAACGTTTAAGGTGAGTAAGTATGGACTCAGTGAGGGCCATCTGAAAGTTACCCTGAGTCCTCCCATTGCCCCGATCGGCGAATTTGGGTACTTCTACGAGAAAGCCGTGCAACTTAGCAAAGGCTCGAAAATCCTGAAGTTTGACGCGCCGGATAGCCCCACCATTCCCCTCGCCGCCCAACTACTGGTCACAACCACAACCCTACTCAAAACCAAGCCCCAAGACTCTACCATCCTGGATGCTAACCAAAAAGTGGAGCTAACTCAAGGAAAAACCTTTGAAATCACTGGCTATGCCGCCATCCAAGGACACTTCCGCATCACCTTTGCCCAGGACGTTCCTGGCATCGGCAAAACTGGTTTTATCTACTGGCAACACGTTCAAGTCAGCAAAAACGGTAAGGTCGTCAATTTCGACCCCGATGCGCTCACGGTAACGGCGTTGAGAACGACAATTTTCAAGAAGCGTCTTGTTGATTCTAGCCAACTCCAGGATGCGGAAAAATTCAATTTTCCCGAAGGTATGATTTATGGAGTGGGCAGCTATGCCTTGGCAAACGATCACATCAAGGTGGCTCTGACCAATGAACTGCCAGGGTTTGGCAATACGGGCTTCATTTACACTGATTTTGTGCAAATGAAGCGTGGTGGGCAGGCATTCAACCCCTTCCCACCCCAAATTGAGCTAAATGTGCCTTATTTCTCACAACGGGATAATCCGCGTTTGTATTGGTCAACGTGCAATGTCACGTCGATCGCCATGGTGCTTTACTACTACGGCCTTCGTCCCAAGGGGGGCGGGCAACTGGAAGATGAACTGTTGCAATGGACAATTAACAAGTACGGTCAAGGCGCACAAACTGATAACTCAGCGCTGTCCCAACTGATCCAGGCTTACGGGTTCAAAACCAGTTTCTCCACTACTCGCAAGTGGGCAGAACTCAAAAATGAACTCTCTAACGGGCGACCCGTAGTGATTGGCGGTATGTTCACCCACGGCGGTCACATTGTAACTGGCGTTGGCTTCACTCCCCAAGGCTATATCATCAACGATCCCTGGGGAAATGCACTGACAGGCTACTCCAACACAGAGGGCAAGAAACTCCTCTACCCCAATAGCTACATGGATCAAGTGGCTGGCCCCGATGGCGGTGTCTGGGCCCACTTCATTTCTCGGTAGTTGGAAGAACAAACAAGCTCACCGGACGTAGACAGCGTTTGCTACTCAACTAGCCCCACTGCGACAGTCCGGTGCAGCCACTTGTTAGCCTGCTTAGTCCCTAGTGTTCTGTCAAGGAAATTTTGAGGGGTCGAAGACCCTCAAAATTTAACTCCAACTAACCTCCCAGCTTTCAGCTACCCGTCAATTGATGATTGACAGACTATTAGTGTTCTGTCAAGAAAATTTTGAGGGGTCGAAGACCCTCAAAATTTAACTCCAACTAACCTCCCAGCTTTCAGCTACCCGTCAATTAATGATTGACAGACTACCAGGTCAGATTAGTGACAGCAATTCTCATTTTGAAACATTTGCACTAATTTTGGAGGTTTAACCGCGATTTTCACCTAAATTCTTGAACGGTAGAATCGGTGTTTCAGCTAGTTACAGCTTGTCCCTTCATAACTCAGTACAACAGCAATATTTAGCAAACAACAGTTCCTCGAATTTAGTCGTACTGACTATTCTGGGGAAGGGCTGTAATTGGGTGGCAGCAATACATTTGCATTACAGGAATTTCCATAATGAGAATTGCTGGATTAGTGAGGAATGTAGAGATTCCTAGATTCTTGTCCCAGTGTGCATTTACATTCTTTTACAACCACTTCCTTAGGTATCGCTCATCCCTCCCTGTATAGCGCTTCTGCTTTGTACCTATTTACAAACACTTTCTTAGCTTGTCGAACTCACGTTAAGTTCAGTTCCATCTTTTCCGACTGAGCATTAGTGATCGCTTCTGGGCTAATCTGAAGAGTGTGTTGTTAGCTTAGGAGTGAATGATGGAGCGGACATTTTTGGCGATTAAGCCTGATGGAATTCAACGCAAGTTGGTGGGTGAAATCATCTGTCGCTTTGAGACCAAAGGGTTCACCTTGGTTGGACTGAAATTTATGCAAGTGAGTCGAGAACTCGCAGAGCAGCACTACGATGTCCACAAAGAACGTCCCTTCTTCGCTGGATTGGTGGAGTTTATTTCCTCTGCACCTGTGGTAGCGATGGTGTGGGAAGGGGATGGGGTAGTGGCAGCGTCACGAAAAATTATTGGTGCCACCAATCCTTTGACCGCTGAACCCGGTACAATCCGTGGCGATTATGGCGCTAATATTGGACGCAACTTAATCCATGGCTCAGATGCGATCGAAACTGCCCAACGTGAGATCAGCCTCTGGTTTAAGGATGAGGAGTTAGTTAGTTGGCAACCCACTCTTCTCTCGTGGATTTACGAGTAGAGCGGCTCATATAGCAAGTTCACTACACAAATCCTAAGTTCACTTTATTAAGGATTGTGGATTAAATAAATCTCAATTTTCCAGCGGTGCGTTCAATGCCTCACTGGAAAATTGGAAACTTGGTTTCACAAGGTACTTAATTTACAACCTTAGTACAAAGGCACAGACACAGAAGCACAGAGAGATGGTCTCTCTGTGCTTCTGTGTAGGGGTTTCGGTTTGGGGGTTTCTGCTGTGAAGCCAACAATAGTTGATAGTGCAACGATGGAGTTAATCCTGGCTCATATAAGCTAGAAGCCTAGGCTACAAGAGTTACTAGTGCAGGCTGGTAGAAATAACTGAGCCGCACTCAAAACTCAAAACTATCCCCCTAACTGGTCAAAAACTTCTCCCAAGCTGCACTAGCCTTGTGGAGAACCTTCGTACTGGCGGATTCGTTCAACAGCATCCCGGTAATAATCTGTTTTGCCTTGCTGCTGGTAGAGGTCTCTAGCTTTGACGAAATCACCCAATGCTTCCTTCTTTTCGCCCAGTTCGTCATGAATTACGCCTCGATTATAGTAGGCTTCAGCGAATTCTGCATCGAGCGCGAGTGTTTGGGTGTAGTCTGAGATGGCTTCTTGCTTCTTGCCTAGGTCATCTTGGGAAAGTCCCCGTTCAAAGTAGGCTCTTATGTAGCTGGGATCAATTTTAACGGTTTGGTCAAAGTTGACGATGGCTTGCTTGAGGTCGTCCATGGCGGCTGTCCGTTCACTGGCTGCTCGACCTTCAGCGAGAAATCGGTAGGCGAAGCCACGATAGAAGTAAGCATCAGCATTTTTGGGGTCTAGTTTGATGGCACGGGTGAAATCTGCGATCGCCCCTTCATAATCTCCTTCCCTCCCTTTGGTAACTCCCTGCTTTACCACGTCTGCGACGCTGGTTTGGGCAAGGTAGGTTTCAACGGGTGTGGAGGGTCGCATCAGAGGCTTTTGAGCAAAGCTAGCGGGTACTTGGGTTAACAAGACGGTGGCTAGACTGAGTAGAGAAAGGGTGCGTTGTAGTGGTTTCATGACGATCGTGACTCCTATGTAGCGAGTATTTACAAATAGTATTTTCTAAGCTGCCTATTTCCTAGATTATGCACTTCACCTATGGGTGTTGTTACTCCTCATGCCATGACGCAGAGCGTTGGAAAAAGTATGCAGACTCAAGTAGTTAAACACCCGCACTCATGGGAATTTCGTACCACTGGTTGCGGTGATTGTGAGTTAGGTAAAAAGGGTATGGAGTAATGACGATCGCTGGCTTCGTTCATCCCATGGTAACTACTCAGGTTGCTAACTCAATGTCGAGCCTGCCCTCATCCTCCAGCCCCTTCTCCCACTGGGAGAAGGGGAGCCGAATTGAAGTCCCTCTCCCTGGGGAGAGGGATTTAGGGTGAGGGTGGGCTGAGTAGTTACATAAAAGCTTGTCATTACCAACATTTTTGAAAAATCTTCGATTTTTCAAAAATGTGAATTCTAAACCTCTCAGAAGGCCCAAATTGTCGCCCGAACCGCCCCCCTGCCCCCCAATTCTGGGGGGTTCTGAGATCGAAGTCCCCCAGAATTGGGGCCTTAAAGCCTTTCAGGCATACATGAAAAGGGGGCGAGTGCAAGGTCTAGGGCATTTATCGGACACTCTCCAAGCTTTTTAAGAGATGTTGGTAATGACAAAACATAAAAGGGGGAGTGGGGGCTTCGGCGTGAGCGTTCAGTCGAACGGCGTTGCCCCCAGGCAGGGGGTTCCACCCCCAAAATCATCTTTAGTTTAATTGCACCCAGCGACTTACCAGCTACATAAAGCGAGTTAATTGCACTCGATAGCGGTCTTTTTTAGTGACAGCAATTTCTCCGACCTCCACCCGTCCTTTGCCCCGAATTGCGATTAAATCTCCTGCCTTGACCAAGTGACTCGTTGAAGCGGTGTCCTTCCAGTTCACCCGGACATCGCCGCCATTGATCAGGTCTACCATTTTGCTGCGGGACATGCCGAATCCGGCTGAGGCAACTGCATCTAAGCGCAGGGATGCTTCAACGGTCACCAGTTCTTTTTTCTTCGGCTCCCTAATCTTTAACTGACTCACTTCAATGAGTCGGGTTTTGACGGGCACCGATCGCACCTGGTTCAGGTTCATGATGAAGAACTCTGCAAGTTCTGGCACAATTGTCGCCTGCGCCCCTTGCTCGCCCAGCACTAGCACATCGCCCACTTTGTCGCGCACGATACCGTTGCCTAGGAGTGCCCCCAGGAAATCTCGATGGCTGGCGGAGTCAAACAGAAAGTTGCCTGAGATTTCCAGGGCAGCGATCGGGATGCTATTGGGTTCCAAGGACAATTCTGAGCGGGCGATCGAGAGGCGTTGTCGTTCTGCTTGGGGATAGCCGCCCCAAGCTAGCAGTTGCACTTCCGTGAGCCGCATAAAGGTGCGCTGAATTTCTATTAATTCAGGAGGAGAAAGAAAATCCGTAACTACAGGTTCCCAAGTTCTGATGGCTTGTTCAGCGCAGTCGATCGCCCGTGCCACACTCTCTCGATCTTCTACTCCCTTAAGTAATTCTTCTCTGGGCAACATTGTTGATGGTTCTGGGGTATTAGCTTCATTGTTACTGATTATCCCTCTGCACTGCCGATCGAATCCCTCGCTGAGGTTCATTGAAGCAGGTTTGGCACCCTCCTGTTGTTAACATGGGGCGGAAAAGACAGCGGACAGATTGACAGTCATACTCATAACGAGTACGCTTTAATAGTTCGATCGCTACCATTGGATAAGTCACGGAGCCAAATTATGTTGCTAAATCGAGAAGGACAAAAAGTTCCTACCGTTATGTTTAGGACTCGCCAAGACAGTCAGTGGGTGGATGTGACTACGGATGAGTTGTTTGCAGGTAAGACTGTGATTGTTTTTTCCCTGCCTGGTGCATTTACTCCCACATGTTCTTCAACTCACCTACCGGGCTATAACGAATTAGCAGATGTCTTTCAAAAGAATGGTGTCGATAGCATTGTCTGTGTCTCTGTTAACGATGCCTTTGTGATGAATGAGTGGGCAAAGGAGCAAAATGCAGAGCATGTGACCCTGATCCCCGATGGCAACGGAGAGTTTACAGAACAGATGGGGATGCTAGTGGATAAGGCAGACCTGGGATTTGGCAAGCGATCGTGGCGCTATTCCATGTTGGTTAAGGATGGGACGATCGACAAAATGTTCATTGAACCCGATGAGCCTGGCGATCCCTTCAAGGTATCCGATGCTGACACAATGCTGCACTACATCAATCCGCAAGCAACCAAGCCCCAACGGATTTCTCTGTTCACTAAAGTTGGTTGCCCCTTCTGTGCCAAGGCAAAAGCCCTGCTCACACAGCATGGTCTAGGCTATGAAGAGATTGTTTTGGGTAAAGATGCCTCGATGCACTCTCTCCAAGCAGTCACTGGCGCAGCGACCGTTCCCCAAGTTTTCATTGATGGTAAGTTGATTGGCGGTTCTGAAGCGCTGGAAGCCTACTTTAAAGCTGCATAGTGGCTTCTCCAAAAGGAGCTAAGGTTTCGCTATAAATCCTTAGTTCGTTGGGGCCTTAGTTTGTTGGGGAGTCCGATCGGTTTTTCCCTAAATTCGTGGTAGTGCTTAGAGGCGCTGCCACGAATTTGTTTTTTAATGCTAAAGAAGAATACCTGAAAAATAAAAAGATGGTGAACAACGCAGATATTTAGTCTCAAATTCGGAGAAATGCTTCCAGATAAGGATAGAACTTATAGAGACAGAGTTAAGCACTACAATCCTGGCATCTTTAGAATGATGAGATTCCAGTTCAGGAGAATTGAGCCGTAATGAGAGCCGAGCAGTTATCTATTCCTGGCAAAGATGGGTTTACGCAGAAGCTACTGCGGTGGGTCAATCTTCGCCCTGAAGAAAGCGAACGCACGGTTTTAATGTTTGCTTTTTATACAGTCACCTCGATCGGCTTGCTGTGGTTTGAGGCCAGTTCTGTAGGCTTATTTTTGCAAGGATACGGCGATCGTCCTGGCTTTGGTGCCGAAAAACTGCCTTGGATTTACATGGTCGGGGCTGCCTTAAGCTCCGTCTTAGGATTTCTCTACTCTTGGCTGCCCAGAATCATGCCGCTGCGACAGGTGATTGTCTTCATCCCCGTGTTTCTGGCAGCGCCCCTACTTTTATTTCACGTTGGCTTGCTCTCCCCCGATGCACCCATCATCGGTAAACTAACTGTCCTGGGAGCCACAATCCTGCTCATGCGGCTGTGGCTAGAAGTTGCGAGTGTCTTGAACGATCTCAACACCTCAATCACAGCCAACCAACTATTCAACATCCGAGAAATTAAGCGCTCCTACCCACTGATTAGCAGTGGTGTTCTCGTTGCAGATGTGGTTAGCGGATTTTCCTTGCCCCTGCTGCTAAGGCTGTTTGGACTCCCAAACGTGATTTTAATTGCCTGTGTGGTGATGGGAGTTGGAGTTGTGATTTTGCTCTACCTTAGCCATAACTACCAGCAGTTTTTCCCCGATGCCCGCCGCCGCATGACAGAAGATGACCCTTCTAGTTCTGTAACGCGTCGGGTTCAAGGGCCCTTGCGGAATTACATGGTGTTGCTGTTTACGTTTTTCATCTTGGCACAGGTTCTATATTTGCTCGTTGACTTTCAGTTTTTGAGCCAACTAGAGATTGTGCAGAAAGGAAAGCCAGGGGGAATTGCGAGTTTCATCGGATATTTCAACGGCACCTTGGGAATTTTTGAGCTAGCCATGCAGTGGTTTGTTTCCAGCCGTTTGATTGAACGAATGGGGCTATTTGCGGCGGTTATGTTCTTGCCAGCAGGCATGGTTTTATTAGGCGGACTTTCCCTGCTTAGTTCTTTCACGGGTGCAGCGGCAAGCGTGGTATTTGGTAGCTTGGTGACCCTTAAGTTTTGGGATGAGCTATTGCACTTCACGCTATTTGCTAGCACGGGGCCGGTTTTATTTCAGCCCATGCCTGATAGCGTGCGAAATAATCTCCAGTCTGTGGTTCGGGGCATAGCTGAGCCATTGTCAACGGGGGTCACGGGGCTGGCGGTGCTAACGATCATTTGGGTTTACAAACAAACTGCTGTGGAAGACCAACTTCAAAGCAAGACGTTTGTGATGTTGATTGTGTTGCTAGCGGGAGCTTGGCTGCTAACGGTTTGGTTGTTGAGAGCTAAGTATGTTGGGCTGCTGGTGTTGGGGGCAGAACGGGGGCAACTGAGCATTTCTGATGTGGATTTGCGAGAGCTGAAACGAGCAGTTGTGGAGGCGCTAAACCGTCCCAGCAGTGAGGCAGATAAGCGATCGTGCATCGAGTTGCTCACCCACATTGACCCCCAAAACGTGGGTGAAGTGATGTCCCCAATTTTGGTCAATTTGCCGCCAGCCCTTCAACGGCAAAGTCTAGAGGCAATGATGCCCTACCCCAATGTGGCCCACCTTATTCATATTCGTGCCCTCATTGACCAGACTCCCCAGCCAGAGGTATTGGCGGTGGCTTTGCGCTACCTTTGGCTAACTGAAGCAGACCCAGATATCCGCCAACTCCGCCCTTATCTTCGCTTTGAAGTCGATCCTGTTGTGCGGGGAACCGCCGCTTCCCTAGTCCTACGCCGGGGCACGCCTCGACAAAAGGCAGAGGCTACTAATACTCTACGACAGATGCTCACCCACAAACGTGAACGAGAGCGAGTAATGGGCTGTCGGGCATTGGGCGAGGCGGTTTACATGCAAGCCCTGAGGCTACATATTCCCAACTTGTTGCAGGATGAATCCTTGCGGGTGCGCTGCGCCTTGTTGGAAGCGATCGCCGCCACCCATCTGGAGGAATATTATCCATCGCTGCTCCGAGGGATTCACTACAAGTCCACTCGTGAAGCTGCTGTCCGGTCTTTAGTGCGCTTGGAAAATGAAGCCCTGTCGATGTTGACTCATTTGGCAGAGGACACCCACAAACCCGATGTCGTGCGGTTGCATACCTGGAGTGTCATTGGTCAAATCGGCACAATGGAGGCCCAAAATATCTTGGTCTCTCATCTTTTATCCGCTTGGGGAGCCACTCGGCGCAATATTTTGAGTATTTTGCTGAAAATGCCTCAGGAAGCCGGAATTAACGCAGTTCTAGACCGGCTGGGACGAACTGGGGTGGAGACGATGATCGACCACGAGTTGTTGTTTATGGGACAACTCTATGCGGCGCTGATGGATTTGCAACCCGAACTTTTGGAAAGCCGGGAGGCGGATCTGTTAAGACGATCGATTCACGATGTTCTGTCTGATACGGTCGATCGCTTATTTCTGCTCATGAAGTTGCTCTATCCCCTAGAAGCAATTCAAGCCGCTGCCTTTAACCTACAATCTAACTCTCGAACCAATATGGCCCGAGGACTAGAGATTCTGGATAATACCCTGGACATTGCCAGTAAACGGATCTTGCTAGCCATCCTCGATCGCCGCCCTGACCAAGAGCGATTTCAGGTGCTATCGCAAGTCGTGCCCTATCAACCCATGACTCCCAGCGATCGATTGCGTCACCTGTTAGAACTCCGCCATTTTCTCTCGGATTGGTGCCTCTCCTGCTGTTTTCACTTGGCTCGGAACTATCTCTGGAGCCTGACCCCAGACCAGACGATCGCCTGTCTTCGGCATCCTACCGGATTTGTCCGAGAGGCTGTGCTATCGTACCTGAGAGTTGCATCCCCCCGCGCTCTAAAGGAACTACTTCCCTTACTGAAGAGCGATCCCGATCGCCTTGTAGCAGCCCAGGTTGCAGAAATTGCTACGGAATTGGGAATCGATCTATCCACGGTTGTCGATCGGAGAAAGCGAAAGTACAACCGACGTAGCACCGATCCCAGAGAGTAGATGCTAAGAAATGGCTCCAGATATCCTATTAAATGACTGCGAAACTCATGTTTTTGCGCCTTCTAAGGGTAAGTTAGAGCAAATCAGTGCAATAAGGTTTCAATTTTGAACCATAGGCAACTAGAATTCTGAGCATAAATAGCCGTTGGTCTTGTTATTCTCAGATTCTGGGATGCTTTAATCTCGTGCCCTATGCTAACTAGTGTCGATCGCCTACTGTTTGTTCGAGGAGTTCCGATCTTTAAGGAATTACGGGATGATTTTCTCGTGAGACTAGCCTCCATCATGGATGAGCTATCCTTCCCCGCAAAACACCCCATTTTCACCCAGGGACAGGAAGGACGATCGCTCTACATCGTAGTAGCTGGGAAAGTACAGGTTCACATCAACAAGCAAGAACTGGCGCAACTAGAAAAAGGAACCTGCTTTGGTGAAATGTCGCTGTTTGATGCCGAGCCTCGGTCTGCCTCGGTCACCACGATAGAACCCTGCGATTGCCTAGTGCTGACCCAGCAACAACTCTACGATGCGATCGATGAAACCCCTGGCATTGCGGTTAATATCATTCGGTTGCTCTCCCGCCGCATTCGAGAACTCAACACCAAAATCAACGCCCACGAAGCAGAAAATAATAATCGGCAGCTACCCAAACACATTTTAGGTAAACTGGCTGAGCTTCAAGAGGGTGTATCGTGAACGCTTTTCTTGTATCAATACTTCGGACACTTTTAGAGATGGTTTGCCCTCATCCCCCAGCCCCTTCTCCCAAAAAAGGAGAAGGGGAGCCGGATTGAAATCCCTCTCCCCTTTTGGGAGAGGGATTTAGGGTGAGGGCAAAGGCTAACGGTACAAAGCGGGTTTCCAGTACGTTCATCAAAACTGTCCGGAGTATTGTTGTATGACTGAGAGGTTTTAAGGCTGCAACTCTGAGGGATGACCTCAGAACCCCCAGAGTGTAGCTCTTTAAGCATTTCAAAGCGGGAGCAGAGTGGCGATTCGAGCAGTAATTTGCCCCTTCTCAAACACCCTCTAAGCCAAATTTATTCCCGAATTAAAAGCCTATAATCACGGCGCACTCCTGCTGTTGGGGCACCTACCCAAACTTTATACGTTCCGGCCGACAACCCTAAAGCTTCGATCGTCGTGTCGCCACACCGCACTGAACCGTCAGGAGCCTGAATTAACAACGTCGTATCTCCCGCTTTATTCTTCACCTGAAAACGGAGTCGAGGGAACTCTTTCTGCAAAACCACAACATAATCTGGAACCTCAGGATCGCCAGCAAACCCCAAACACATATTGTTGTTCCGATCGCGATTCTTAATAGCAGACAAGGAAAAAGAGCCTCCCGTATAGCCCGTTGCAGTGCCACTAGGAGCCGAAAACCCAGGACTCAAGCTAAGCGTGGCAAAATTAGCAGAATCAGCCAAAGCAGATCCCGCCCCCAAAACGACGACTGCCACTAGCCAGTTAAGTACCTTCATCGATTTAATTACCTTAATTGTCGTTTCGGATTTAATCCCCGATCTCAATAATTTCACAGCTTCCTCTTCAGAGATTTAAAATAAGACCAACTCATTGATTTCCATATCAGCATTGACGCAAGTCTTTCTGCATTGGTGCCAGGTTTCAAGGGATATGCCACTAATGTGTCCTCACTTCTTACCTTTCACCCTTCAACATCCAAACCAGGGTAGCCAAGCTTGAGCCTGGGACTACGAGTGCAGATTGGTCGCAGTAAGTGAGCAGCACTCAAAACTCAAAGGTAGAAACGTGAGATTATCTCGTACCCATCCGAACCCCCTCACTCTAGCCCTCTCCCGAAGGAGAGGGAACAAAACCTGGATCGACTCCCTCGCCCTCTGGGAGAAGGGTTGGGGGTGAGTGTTGAGATAATCTCAGGCGACTACCAACTCAAAACTCAAAACTCAAAACTCAAAACAACCCCCCCACCTGGTCATAAACTTTTACCAAGCTGCACTCTGGCAGTTCTAAGCTCACAGTTCCACATATGGAAACATGCGGACACAGTTTCGTCCCTCATGTTTTACTTGATACAGTGCTGCATCAGCTTGATAGAGCAGCTCTTCGCTATCCACCAAGTTACGCTCACTCATGACTGCGCCTCCCACACTTGTCGTTATAGGAATGAGCAGTCCATTAGTCACGCGAATTGGATGCCTGGCGATCGTACTACAGAGAAACTGCCCATACTCAAAGGCTGTCCTTCGATTCAATCCAGGAGCGAGGCAGATGAACTCTTCCCCCCATACCGGTAGAGCATTGCACCCGGACGAGAACTAGTCTGGAA
>Ga0163154_10004931_pt1 | contig 17300 bp, 19 predicted proteins | sample OliLakLV19MP9P1_FD_148649 | JGI IMG/M metagenome (GOLD analysis project Ga0163154, IMG submission 148649) | Freshwater microbial mat bacterial communities from Lake Vanda, McMurdo Dry Valleys, Antarctica - Oligotrophic Lake LV.19.MP9.P1 | ecosystem: Environmental > Aquatic > Freshwater > Lake >...
AAGTATTCTTTTCTGGCTGTGTTTCGATATGTTCTTGGTTTTTTTTTACTGGTAACTGAATTCGAGTATGTAGAGCGTCTATGATTTTTTCGGTATGTTCTCTCGCTTGATTTAATAGTCCTAAGTCTGTCGGATATTTAATGTCGGCTGGCGCACAGGTTGCATCTAATATTAATTTTCCTTGATTTTTAGGCTCATTTATTTCTGATGACTTTTTTTCGACTACTTCGCCTGGTACTTCGGTCTGCTCTTTGACCATTTTTTCGTTGATTTTATTGACTAGGTTCACACCTATTCTCTGCCTAAAATGAACGAACATAGATGAGTCGAATGGAGCTTGACTACTATAGGTGGTCATGCAGGGCGAACGCATCTAAATTTCATGTTAACAGAATATGGTATATTGGAGAAGAATTCTTAAGTACCTAAAAAACATTTAATGAGAGTTTATCATTATGAAACTCAAACCTAAAATTACCATTGCTGACCATTTTGCCGACTTAGAAGACCCAAGAATTGAGCGGACGAAACATCATCAATTAATTGATATTATCACGATCTCAATTTGTGCAGTGATTTGCGGTGCTGATACATGGGTGGATATCGAAAGTTACGGGCGAGCTAAATACGAATGGTTAAAGAAAATTTTAGAATTGCCGAATGGCATACCGAGCCATGACACAATTGCGCGAGTATTTTCTCGTCTCAAACCGGAGCAATTTCAAAAATGTTTTTTGAGTTGGATTCAATCTATTAGCTGCTTCAATCCAGGAGAAGTAATCGCAATTGATGGGAAAACTCTTCGCCATTCTTACGATCGGGGAGGAGATAAAAAAGCGATTCATCTGGTCAGTGCTTGGGCTACCAGTCAAAGATTAGTTTTAGGGCAAATTAAAGTTAACAAAAAATCCAATGAAATCACAGCAATTCCGGCTTTACTCAAAGTATTAGAATTAAACGGAAGCATTGTCACCATTGATGCGATGGGCTGCCAGAGGTCAATTGTGAAGTCAATTATCGAACAAGGAGGAGACTACGTAATCACCTTAAAAAAGAACCAACCATCCCTGTATGCCAGAGTATAAGCGTTGTTTAAACAAGCAATTAGACAAGGATTTTCGGGATTTACACATACAGCTTATTCACCCAAGAGAGAGAACAATCATGGTCGCTAAGAAATACGACATCACTTAATGTTAAGTGAAATTAAAGAGCTGATTGACCCCGACAATCAATAGGAGAAACTTCACAGTATAGGCATGATAGAATCCGTGCGAATAGTGAAGGGAAAAACAAAAGAATGAAACTCGTTATTACATTAGTAGTTTACCAAATAATGCTCAAAAGCTTGGTGAATCAGTCCGCAGCCATTGGGGGATTGAAAATTCTTTACACTGGGTATTAGATGTGGGTTTTCGCGAAGATGATTGTCGGATTAGGAAAGACAATGCTCCGCAAAACTTTGCTATTCTTAGACACATCTCATTAAATCTTTTGAATCAAGAAAAAACCTCAAAAACTGGAGCAAAAAATAAGCGACTTCGAGCCGGGTGGGATGACGAGTATTTGACTAAAATCCTCGCTGTTTCAGTCAAATAAATTCTCACAAACAACTCATTGCTAACTATTATACAACTTGTAAACAGTGGTTGTAAGCTTTTTATTGTCTCAAAAATTGCCGTAAGTAAAAATCACCATTAATCAGTTCCTCTTTTCTCTTAAAAGTCATTACAAAGTGTGTTTATAGCTTCTAATAATGGTGAATTTATCTTAAAATATACTCATCACTGATGAACAGTGTTCAATAAGATGCGTTCCCCCTGGGGTGGTATCCGTGGTCTAGCAAGATAGTGATTTTGGGAACATCAACGGGTTTAGATTTGAAGTAATCGATGTTTTTGCTTAACATTTCAATCAAACCGGCATCATCTGATAAACTTGCTTTTGTGCAGTGAGTGAAAAAGGGAAAGCCAAGCGTGTCAACTGCTAGGTGCCTTTTAATACCATTCGTAGCTTTGTAGAAACAATATCCTTTCGATGCAATACTGGCATTACAGGTGTTTTTCACAGCCTGTGAATCGATCATCATTAATGTCGTCCACTTCGGTTTTTTTTTAACTTGCAAGCGAACTTGGCAATGTAAGACCCTCATCAATTCTTCAAGCACACCTTGTTCTCTCCACTGTTTGTAATACCAGTATACGGCCCTTGTAGGGGGGTAAATCTTTGGGTAAGTCTGCCCAATTGCAACCATTCTTAAGTTGATAGAAGATGCCATTTAAAATTTCTCTTTGAGTCCAGTTAGGGGGTCGAGTTTTCTTTTTGTGTGGCAATATTTGATTGAGTAAGGGTGACAAAATTTCCCATTCGGCATCTGTGAGATTGGTAGAGTACGGCATCGCCCGAAAGAATGTTTTAAGAATAATTTTACATCAATAAAGTCACGCAGGGACAACCAATCACCCTGACAAATTTGGGTTGAAACCGCATCACCTTAAATTTGGGGCAATTGGATGGCAATCGCCCGTAGCGCTCGCCCGTAGCCGTAGCCGCTCGCCCTTCGCCGATCTCAATCGCGGGCGAGCGTCAAAAGATCTCAAATGGGTTCTATACAAACTCTGACGCTAAAACCGTTGGAGAACTTCAAAAACAAGATTACCTCACATACCTGAAACTTCGACGTTGGGCAAAACACCGCTGTGGAAACATTAATGCAGGACATCAACTGTATTGGCACACCATTGGCGGTGATAACTGGGTATTCTCAACCAGAGAAGAGGGAGCGAACCCTATAAGGTTACTAAAGCATAGTGAATTTGAGTGTAGCAGCACCGACTATGTGAAAGTTAAAGGTGATCAAAGCCCCTACGATGGCGACCTAGTTTATTGGAGTTCAAGAATGGGGAAAGATCCTGAATTGTCAAGTAGATTGGCACTGCTCTTAAAAAAGCAGAAGGGTAAATGTTCCCATTGCGAATTTATTTTCAGAAATGAAGATGTAATGGAAGTTGACCACATCGTCCCCAGAGCCATTGGAGGTAAGGATGAGTACAAAAATCTTCAACTATTGCATCGGCATTGTCACCATGTTAAAACTAAAACCGACTTGGAATTAATCAGGAAACATAACCTGGAAATCGTATCTTCAGGAAAGAAACCTCAATCAATTCGGAAGAAGGGGAAGCCCTCAAATGACAAGAGTACACCCGAGTAGTCGTGTGCCGGGAAACTGGCAAGCACGGTTCCGAATGGGAGGGAGAGGGTAGTAATATCCTCTCTCGACCCTACCCAGCGCCGACCCCGATCGAGTAAAATCACAGCACTTGCCCGCCGATGACTTAATCTGCTAAAACTAACAAAGTTTGATGATTTCTGAGAAATAACATACATGGTTGCTACATCCGTCAAGATTAAACACGAAGTCAAAGACTTGTCCCTCGCACCCTTGGGAAAGCAACGCATCGAGTGGGCCGGCCGGGAAATGCCAGTTTTGCGGCAAATTCAAGAACGCTTCGCTAAAGAAAAGCCTTTCGCTGGGATACGCTTGGCTGCTTGCTGCCACGTAACCACAGAAACCGCTCATTTGGCGATCGCCATCAAACTCGGCGGTGGCGACGCCGTATTGATCGCCAGCAACCCCTTAAGCACTCAAGATGACGTAGCAGCTTGCTTAGTTCAAGACTACGGCATTTCCGTCTTCGCCCTCAAAGGAGAAGACGCGGCTACCTACGAACGGCACGTTAACACAGCCCTCGACCACCGCCCCAATATTATCATCGACGACGGCAGCGACGTGGTAGCAGCCCTGATCCAGCACCGCCCGAACCAAATTGCCGACCTGATCGGAACCACCGAAGAAACCACCACCGGCATCGTCCGCCTGCGGGCCATGTTGAAAGACGGCGTGCTGACTTTCCCGGCAATGAACGTCAACGACGCCGACACCAAGCACTTCTTTGACAACCGCTACGGTACCGGTCAATCTACCCTAGACGGCATTATCCGCGCTACCAATATTTTGTTAGCCGGTAAAAATATTGTGGTTGCAGGTTACGGTTGGTGCGGCAAAGGAACGGCACTGCGCGCCCGCGGAATGGGCGCTAACGTAATTGTCACCGAAATCGATCCGATTCGGGCGATCGAAGCAGTGATGGACGGTTTCCGCGTCATGCCAATGGACGAAGCCGCAAAAGTCGGCGATATCTTCATCACCGTTACGGGCAACAAACACGTCATCCGTGCCGAACATTTCGACACCATGAAAGACGGCGCAATGGTTTGCAATTCCGGTCACTTTGACATTGAAATCGACCTCAAATCCCTCGGTGCCAAAAGCACCGGCGTGAAAACAGTTCGCTCTTTCACCCAAGAATACCGCCTCAATAATGGCAAGTCGGTTATTGTCTTGGGCGAAGGCCGTTTGATCAACTTGGCAGCAGCCGAAGGACACCCCAGCGCCGTCATGGATATGAGCTTTGCCAACCAAGCCTTAGCCACTGAATATCTAGTCAAAAATAAAGGCAAGTTAGAAGCAGGAATTCATTCAATTCCTGTGGATGTTGACAAGGAAATTGCGCGTCTCAAATTGGAAGCAATGGGAATTCACATTGATACCTTGACAGCCGAGCAAATTGAGTACACCAACTCCTGGACTTCGGGAACTTAATCATATCTTATCGTTCCTAGGCTCTGCCTAGGAATGAATAGACGGAGGCTCTGCCTCCCTGGTTCGCAGTCGAATGACTAATGACTAATGACTAATGATTAATGACTAATGACTAATGACTAATGACTAATGACTAATGACTAATGACTAATGACTAATGACTTCTTCTGTACCTACTACCAATTATTAAATCAAAATGGTTGAATGGATAACTAACACAATGCAGTCCATGGGTTATCTGGGAATTGCACTGTTGATGTTCTTAGAAAACCTGTTCCCGCCCATCCCCTCAGAATTGATTATGCCGCTGGCAGGATTCACCGCATCCAAGGGCGATATGCAGTTGTCACTGGCGATCGCAGCAGGGACAATCGGCACAGTTCTGGGAGCACTTCCCTGGTACTATGCCGGTAAATTATTGAGCGAAGAACGCTTGAGAGATTTAGCCGACAAATACGGCAAATGGATCGCAGTATCCGGCGCAGATATTGACAAATCAAATAGATGGTTTAACAGACACGGCAACAAAGCCGTATTTTTGTGTCGCCTCGTCCCCGGAGTCCGCACCCTGATTTCCCTGCCCGCAGGCATCAACAATATGCCTTTAATTCCGTTTTTGCTCTACTCAACAGGTGGGACTATTTTGTGGGTGAGTTTCCTCACTTTTGCCGGATATAAACTAGCCGAAAATTATGCGCTTGTCGATGATTATTTGGCTCCAGTTTCTAAAATAGTTGCCGTGACTATTGTCATCGGGTTTATTTTGTGGGTTGTCAAGAAGAATATGCAGAAGGAAAAATATCGCAAATAAAGATATCCTCAAAATTATCTGCGTTTATCTGTGTTCATCTGCTGTCATCTGCGGTTAAAAAACAATCATCATTGTGACTCGCTTCCACGATGTCCCAAAAAGTAGCATCAAAAGATAGACATAGATAACGGAGAGAAACTTCTGCTATCTTTGCTACCTTTTGAAATTTAGTTTTAAATTTACGATCGCCAGATTAGCACAGTGACGGGCAGCCGATCGCTTCTTCCTTCTCTTCTAAATAACTAAAGCCTTCTCCTTTCCTTCCGTTACACCCATTACATCCGTTAAATCCGTTACATAATCCGTTGCCGAACTTCCTTCTGGTATAATCGTGGCAAAATAAGAAGAATTGCTATCCACACTGTTAAGATATGTACGAAAAGATTGTAGCCCCCACAACTGGTTCTAAAATTACATTCAAAGACGGTTTGCCGATCGTCCCCAACGACCCAATTATCCCCTTCATACGTGGCGACGGTACCGGCGTAGACTTGTGGCCAGCATCCCAGAAAGTCATGGATGCTGCGGTAGAAAAGGCTTACGGTGGCCAGCGAAAAATCAACTGGTTTAAAATCTATGTAGGCGACGAAGCCTGCGATGTCTACGGTACTTACCAATATCTGCCCCAAGATTCCCTAGACGCCATCAAAGAATACGGAGTCGCCATCAAAGGCCCGCTGACAACCCCAATCGGTGGCGGAATTCGATCGCTAAACGTAGCTTTGCGGCAAATCTTTGACCTTTACGCCTGCGTCCGCCCCTGCAAATATTATGATGGCACCCCGTCATTGCACAAAACTCCTGAACTGCTAGACGTAATTATTTACCGGGAAAATACAGAAGATATTTACCTGGGAATTGAATGGGCTAAAGGCAGCGAAATCGGCAAGAAATTGATTGAATACCTAAATAATGAGTTAATTCCAGCCACACCAGAACACGGCAAAAAACAAATTCGCCTCGATTCGGGAATCGGAATTAAACCGATTAGCAAAAGCGGTTCTCAACGTTTAGTAAGGCGGGCCATGACCCACGCTTTGCGGTTGCCGAAAGAAAAGCAGCAAGTAACATTGGTGCACAAAGGCAACATCATGAAATACACCGAAGGAGCTTTTCGAGATTGGGGTTACGAATTAGCAACCACCGAATTTCGCGCTCAGTGCGTGACTGAAAGAGAGTCTTGGATTCTTGGCAACAAAGAAAAAAATCCCGACATTAGCTTAGAAGATAATGCTCGTCAAATAGACCCTGGATACGATGCTTTGACGCCAGAAAAACAAGCCAAAATTCGTCAAGAAGTCGCCGACGTTCTGTTTGCAATTTGGGACAGTCACGGCAGCGGCCAGTGGCAAGAAAAAATCATGGTCAATGACCGAATTGCTGACAGTATTTTCCAACAAATTCAAACCAGACCCGCCGAGTATTCGATTTTGGCAACCATGAATTTAAACGGCGATTACTTATCCGATGCGGCTGCCGCCATTGTCGGCGGATTGGGGATGGGGCCTGGTGCTAATATTGGCGATGAATGTGCAGTTTTTGAGGCAACTCACGGCACTGCACCGAAACACGCTGGTTTGGATAAAGTCAATCCCGGTTCCCTGATTTTATCTGGGGTGATGATGTTGGAATATATGGGATGGCAGGAAGCGGCAGACTTGATTAAAAAGGGTTTGGCAGCGGCAATTTCTAATGGTGAAGTTACCTATGATTTAGCTCGCTTGATGGAGCCGCCGGTGCCAGAATTGAAGTGTTCGGAGTTTGCTGAGGCGATTATTAAGCACTTTGCTGATTGAGTTTTAAAGATTTTTTAACCGCAGATGAACGCGGACAAACGCCGATCGCATTGGTGATATCTTTGTCTGTCTGCGGTTAAATTTTTTGATCTTTACATCGCTGGCACAGCCATGCCGCGCTCAACCGCTGGGCGCTTCTGCAAGGTTTCTACCCAACGTTTGAGGTGGGGGTGGTTGTCGAGGGTTAATCCTTGAAATTCGTAAATAGCAACCCAGGGATAAATAGCCATATCGGCAATTGAATAGTCGCCACAGATGTATTCGGATTTTGCTAGTTGAGTGTCTAATACTCCGTACAGCCGCAAGGTTTCTTTTTCGTAGCGTTGAATTGCATAGGGGATTTTTTCGGGTGCATAGCGTTTGAAGTGGTTTAGCTGACCGAACATTGGCCCGACACTGGCCATTTGAAACATCAGCCATTCCATGACTTGAAAGTATTTTTCTTTGTCTGTGGGCAGAAATTTGCCTACTTTTTCTGCCAAATAGATCAGGATTGCGCCTGACTCGAAGATGGTGATGCCGTTATCCCGATCGACTATCGCGGGTATTTTGCTGTTGGGGTTGATGGCGATGAACTCTGGGCTAAATTGGTCGTTTTTGCTGATGTCTATGACGTGCACGTTGTAGGGTAAACCTATTTCTTCGAGCATGATCGAGGCTTTCCGGCCGTTGGGTGTGGTAAAAGTGTAGAGGTCGATCATAAGTTGTCCGCCTTTTCTCAAGCAGGTATAAACTATATTATAATAATTTAACGCGAATAATTAATCATAATGGATATTATTGAAATTCTCAAAGACGACTATCAAAGATTTCCCCAAAATCAGACGTACAGCATTTATGCAAAAGATGTTTATTTTGAAGACCCGGTGAATCGATTTACAGGAGTCGATCGCTACCGCAAAATGATCGGGTTTATGGGAACTTTTTTTCAGGATATAAATCTAGACTTGCACGGAATTTCGCAGTCGGGAGATAGCATAGAAACCCGCTGGACTCTGAGTTGGTTCGCACCGTTACCTTGGCGGCCAAAAATGGCAATTAGCGGTAGAAGCGAAATGAAAGTCAACAGCGATGATTTAATCGTTTCCCACATCGATTACTGGAACTGTTCGCGCTTTGATGTTCTCAAACAGCTTGTGTTTCCCGTCGCAACTAAAAAGTGACTGTCGCTTGCTGCGTTACCTTTACTTGCTATGCAGCAGCTAAAACATTTTTTAATTTGCCCGATTAAAAGCGACAGATGATTGCCGATCGGGCGATCGCACAATTTGCCAGCCACGACTGTGACAGCGCCTCAATTTCTCATCTAATCAAACATTCCTGGCAGCAGCGTTATAATGGCAGCTTTGGTGGCGAAACCGCCGATCGAGCTCAACGCTTTAGTCGATCGAGTCAGGCCTCACCACCATCATTGGCTCAATTCCTCTGGCTTTGAGCGATCCCACCTCAAGGCCACCGTATTGCGCCATCATCCTTGGCTTAATAGCGGCCGCGCAGATTGCGATCGCCGTCAACTGCATTCTGTAGCAATCAAACCCAGGTGAGACCTTGATACAAATATGCAATGTGTAGAAAAATGTCTTGCTTGAACTGGATAAATCTTAATTCTCGTCGAACTAATTACCTGTGGCGCAAAATTGCTTTGGCAATTGGTGCATTCATCTTCCTCTTGGGCGCGTCAATAGTGCCAGTGGCGGACAACCCTCATCTCCACAACCACAGCGATTATTCAATATCTATTCCGCCAACGATAGCACCAACTTTGTTGTCGGTGATGTTCATTTAGATGGTCGTCAGATATTTGCTTTGACAGCTCCTGCGCTCAACACCAAGCAGCAAGAAGCAATTTCTATCTCACCCATTCAGCAAAGAGTACAAACCGTTACAAATCAGCTTCAAGAAATTGCTAACACCAACTTTGAAACAGGGAAATTAGAAGTCGATTACAACGTAGACCAAACCAGTCAACTTCCCATTATTTCTGTTAATGGAAACTATTTGATGACCGTTACCACTGACGATGCTCGCCTGTACGGAGTCGAGCTAATCACTCACGCTCAAAACTTGACTCAAATTATTAAGAATGCCCTGCTTGCGTCTCAACGGGAGCATCAGCCAAAGTTTTTAGCAAAGCAGGCATTGCGATCGGGCGGAGTCATGCTATCTATGCTCCTGATCAGTCTGGGAATGCGCCTCAGACAGCGCTATATCAAAGCCCGTTATGGAGCAGTCTTAACACAAATCGAACAACTCAATGCTTCCCAAGAGCAACAAGTAGAAGATTTGTCAGAACAGGAGCAGGATGAAGCAGCAGCGAGTGCTTGCAAACAGCAACAAAAAATTGCTCGGAAGCAGCGGCTCAAATTTTGGTACGAAGTGCGACAGCGGTTATTGCAACTCGGACAGCTTGGAGTTTGGGGAGGCGGACTTTCATTTTGTTTGAGCCTGTTTCCGCAGACTCGATGGCTGCAATCACTATTGCTGAAGGGTTTGAGCGTCACCTTACTCAACTTAATCTTAATTGGGGCTGCAACTTACCTAATACTTCGCATCAGCTTCGTTGTAATTGACCATTTTGTAGCAGCCCTGAGTCAGGGGCAATTCCTTCCCGACAGTGCATCAGTCCGAACGATTCAGCGACTACAAACCTTTTCCGGCGTGATGAAGGGAGCTAGCGGTTTCTGTTGTATTGCTGTTGGCGGATTGACTGCTTTGTCAATTTTGGGTGTTAATATCGTGCCGCTTTTGGCAAGTGTGAGTATTTTTGGGGTGGCGATTTCCTTTGGCTCTCAAAGTCTTGTCAAAGACATGATTAACGGACTTTTTGTTCTCTTGGAGGATCAGTATGGCGTGGGTGATGTAATCACTGCTAACAATGAAAGTGGAGTCGTGGAAAAAATGAACCTGCGGGTAACTCAATTACGGAACCAAGATGGCGATCTAATTACTATTCCAAATGGCAGTATTACGATGGTCAAAAACCATACGAGCAGTTGGTCTCGTGTGAATCTAGGTATTGAGGTTGCTTATGATACCGATCTTGACCATGCGATCGCCGTAATTAAAAAAGCAGCGACTCAAATGAGTTTGGATTCTGAGTGGCAAGAATTAATCTTAGAACCTCCCAAGGTACTGGGCGTTGATGCGTTTGGTGAAAATAGCATTACGATTCGCCTCTTGATTCAAACTCAACCGCTGAAAAAGTGGGAAGTCGGACGCGAGTTTCGCCGACGATTGAAGCAGGTATTTGATGAAGAGAAAATTTCTATGCCATTCCCCCAGCAGTCCATCTGGTTTAAAAATTCGATGCAAGAAGTCTCAAACGGTCATCATAATTCCGATAAATCGCAGTTTTTAGATGGAAGGTATGACCAAAAAACGCGATGAGTTCGCCGTCGATTGACAACGCACTACGAACCTGACGATCGCTCAATCCATCGGACACCATATAAATCTTATTGCTATTGACATCGCACCGATTTCGTGCTTACCGACAAATTGCTGTGTCCGGCGGGCGATCGACCAAATTGATTCCCCGGCTAAATTAATCTCTGTTACATCCCGTTACAATATAGGAGTAAAGAACTTTCAGGCGAGCTAAACAATCAATGCGCTTAATATTAATGACCGGAAAAGGCGGCGTTGGCAAAACCTCCGTAGCCGCTGCTACGGGCTTGCGATGCGCCGAATTGGGATACAAAACCCTAGTGCTGAGCACAGATCCCGCCCACTCCCTAGCAGACAGCTTCGACATGGAACTCGGACACGATGCTCGACTGGTAAAACCCAATTTGTGGGGAGCAGAATTAGACGCTCTCAGGGAATTAGAAGGCAATTGGGGAGCAGTCAAACGCTACATTAGTGACGTTTTGAGAGCGCAGGGACTTGATGGCGTGCAAGCTGAAGAATTAGCCATTTTGCCGGGAATGGACGAAATATTTGGTTTAGTGCGGATGAAACGCCATTACGACGAGGGAATTTATGATGTTTTAATTATCGATTCCGCACCCACAGGTACAGCTTTGCGATTGCTAAGTTTGCCGGAAGTTGGCGGCTGGTACATGAGAAAATTTTACAAACCATTGCAAGGCATATCAGCCGCCCTCAGACCTTTAGTTGAACCGATTTTTCGACCAATTGCCGGTTTTTCTTTACCGAACAAAGAGGTGATGGATGCACCTTACGAATTTTACGAACAAATTGAAGCTTTGGAAAAGATTTTAACTGACAATACTGTGACTTCGGTAAGGTTAGTTACGAATCCTGAAAAAATGGTAATTAAAGAATCTTTGCGCGCTCATGCCTATTTGAGTTTGTACAATGTTGCTACAGATTTAATTGTCGCCAACCGCATTATTCCCGAAGAAGTAACCGATCCATTTTTCAAACGGTGGAAAGAAAGCCAGGAGCAGTACCGTCAGGAAATTCACGAAAATTTCAGGCCGCTTCCCGTAAAAGAAGTGCCGCTTTATTCCGAGGAAATGTGCGGTTTGCCAGCTTTGGAACGCTTGAAAGAAACGCTTTATGCAGATGAAGATCCAAGCAAAGTTTATTACACAGAAAATACGATTAGAATTGTGCAGGACAATAATCAATATGTTCTAGAACTCTATTTACCGGGAATTGCTAAGGATCAGATTCAGTTGACGAAAACGGGAGATGAGTTGAATGTTCGGATTGGGAATCACCGCCGCAATATGGTTTTGCCGCAAGCTTTAGCGGCGCTGCAACCTTCGGGGGCGAAGATGGAGGATGATTATTTGAAAATCAAGTTTGCTTGATGCTATGGGTAAGGACACGGCAATGCCGTGTCCCTACAATTAATCGGGCGGCAATTACATCATAAGCAGGTTAAGTATATCAAGCTATGGGTAAGGACACGGCAATGCCGTGTCCCTACAATTAATCGGGCCGCAATTACATCTTTCGTGAACATGATGGCTCGGAATTCTCTTCGAGTGCTACGATTATTTTGGGGTAGGGAAACGGCATTGCCGTGTCCTCCGTTACTGGGATTTCAATATCCAATTCAGGCAAACGTCTCACCAGCCCACGCAATATGGCTCCATTAAAATTTTCATCAGTTAGAAGGCGCACTTGGTATCGACTCCCCTTTTGACTGATAACGGGTAAGCAAACGTTGTCTCAGATCGACTAAGTTGTGTTTTTGAGAAAGTTGTTGTCTCAGTTGTTCAGATTGTTGGTTGCGCTGTTCCAAATAACTGTCAATTTCCTGACGATGATTTAGATAATAAGCAATGGTACTATATATGTCTTCTAAGCGAACAACTGAATACTGAATAGCGATTTCTTCGGGAGTGGAGCCATTGTGGTATGAAGCAAGTATGCTATCTAGGGTCACTCGACTCGAACCTATACGGATACCTCCCGCTTCATCCCAACGGAAAGGGGGAGAGGTTGCTTGGAATTTTGCTGGGGCGCTCATTCGGGACATATTGTGCCTGACTTGAACTGTATAAAAATATTGTATCAAGAAGCCTAATGCTTTGCGTCGATTCTAGCCCAGTCGGTTTTTGAGTTATTATTCATAGCATCTGCGTTCATAAGACAGTGACTTTCGTTGAGAATCATAGATTTACTGCCGGAATGCTTCTCCCCTACGAATATATTTGCAAAAATGAGATGCACCTACTTCACTTTTCAATACGCTGAAGTTCTTCTCGTACAACTCTTCGCAAAGTTTCTTCCAAAGGCTCAGAACTCTGCTGAATATATTGACGCAACGCTTCATTAATCAAGGTTTGGTAGTTCCCTCCGTCTCCTAAATGAACTTGTTCGCGAAACCACGCTAAAACCTCATCATCTAACCAGATTGCGATCCGAGTTTTCCCAGGTAATGTTGGATCGATCGCCCCTCGCTTACCCTGACTAAAATCATACTCTGTTTCCATAACTATGCCTCCTCGTACTGCTCTCGCTATGCTGGCTTTGCTACGAATGCTGGATAGGTTTTGTGTGCATCTGCATAAATCCTAAGTGCTACAGACATTTGCTGTTGGGCACTTTCTCCTTGTGCCTGAAACCAAGCAAATGTTTCAGGATCGACTTGAACTGGCATAGTAATAGCCGACTGAGGCATTCGTAATTGTCCTCTAGTAAAGAACTCCTCCGATAGTGGTGGAATATCGGAAGTATCGATATCTTCATCGCTCATTGCGTCGATTCTAGCCCAGTCGGTTTTTGAGGTATTGTTCATAGTGTCTGCGTTCATAAGACAGTGATTTTCGTAATGATATAATGCGAACTGTTTCCTCATCAGGCTCCGTGTAGACAACAACTACAACTCGTCCATCAAGTAAACCAATACCGATACATCGATCTTCACCATAATCATCCCGCTCATCTAATTCGATAACCATCGGTAGGTTGAAGATACGAAAAGCATCAGCGAGGTCAAACCCATGCTTTGCAAGGTTGCTTTTGTTTTTACGATCGTCCCACTCAAACTTCATGAACTTAAATCTAGCACATGAGTCAAGTTTAGAGCAAAAGTACCAAGATTTGACCACCAAGCAGAATTAAAATTCGATCGCCCTTCGCTTACCTTGACTAAAATCATACTCTGCTTCCATGACTATTCCTCTCCCTCTTCTTTTCCATCCTCTGTGCTCTCTGGTATAGATGCTATATGCTTGCACTTTTTTGCTCAAAAAAACCTCAAAACTCATGTACCGCATATTTTTCAACTTAATGCCCTTCTGCACCACCTTGACAGGACGGTTAGGATATATTCGTTCAACCTTAAACAATTGAGAAACAATGGCTACGATCAACATTTCTAATAACCCCAATGCACAGGGTACGGATAGTAATGACGTTATCAATGATACTGATAATGGTCGTCGCACCTTTGGCTTTGGTGGCAATGACTTCATCAATGGCTTTGGTGGCAATGATGAGCTGTTCGGGAATCTTGGTCGTGACACACTAAGGGGCGGGGCCGGTTCCGATACGCTCTATGGTGGCCAAGATGGAGATGATCTATCCGGGGGATTGGATAACGACTTCATTTTCGGCAATCTTGGCACAGACGATCTGACGGGCGATGGAGGTGATGATCGAATGTTTGGCGGACGAGACAATGATCGGATCTCTGGAGGTGATGGAGACGATTTCTTGTCTGGTGATGGCGGGTTTGACTATTTGATAGGTGGCGCCGGACGAGACACATTTGTGATTCAAAATGAGCTAGCTACCAACTCTTTCGATTTCATATTTGACTTCCGTCCCGGTGAAGACAAGATTGCTCTTGGCAGCGGTTTATCGTTCAACGACCTGGAAATCTCGACTGTAATAAAAGAGCCTAGTAGTAGCGCAAATAATGTTTTACTTGACAGACAGTTTCAGCCGTGGTCGGGGGCAATCTCTATACAGAATTTTCTTGACCTACTCATTACGGTCAGATCAACGGGGCGGACGATCGCTCGTTTGGATAATCCAGTAGTAGGATTCAAAATTACACCAGCTAGCGTGACAGCAGCAGATTTCATCAGTATTTAGGGCTTGATTGCTCATCTACTTAGGACTTATCCGCTGAGATAAACAACCCGGTTTCGTCAATATCTCTTGATTTGGTGTAGGGTTTTGGTTTTGATCGGAAACCGGGTTGTTTGTGGCATATTCTTGAATCTCTGCACCGATGTCACTGGTACGATCGCCCCGGGCTTACCCTGACTAAAATCATACTCTGCTTCCATGACTATTCCTCTCCCTCTTCTTTTCCCTCCTCTGCATCCTCTGCGGTTTGTTCAATCTTTCCTGCATTCAGCTCAATCTTTTTCGACTGGCGTTCCGACGCAGCTTTTTGCAGCATTTTCAACCTTTCTGGGTCAGCATCCGATCGCCAAAACAAGCGATGTCCCTTAATTCTGACACAATTTTCCTCCAAACAGTTGAGCAATTCTCGCAGCTTGAATCCACCAGGCTTATCAAAAATCCCCAACTTTTCTTCTTGGCGACTGAGCTTAGCAAACTTCTGATAATTCGGGTAATTTACAGCCACAAAAGCTTCTTTTTTAACTAAAATCGGCGGATTCTGCAAATGAGAATAGTCTTGATAGCTGACAGAAAGACCGCGCAAGTTGATGTGCATGGAAGTGTGGAGGACTGGATGTGGATCGGTATCAAAATCGGGATAAAATAAATAGGAAATCTGCGGTTTTCGATTGTGAAATTTGATGATTGTAGCGCCGTCAAGCCTGCCAATTGTGCGGTTGGCGCAGCCTTCGTACAGCCGCAGCAAAGGGTCTAGTTATTCTAATGCAGAGACTTGTACAGAAAGGGAACCAGGCTGTTTGTAGCCGATCGCGCTATCTTCGCAGCAATCCGCCACAATATCAGCTTTGCCCAAACTGTATAGCATTAAATCTGCCAAAGTGCAAGCTTTTTGATAATTGTCAAACAAACCTTTGATGTCATTGCGGATTTGAGCCGGGAGTCGGCGCATCGAAGGTCGATCGTGGTTTCGTTTTGTTGCCCTAAATCTTGAAGCTTGACGGAAATTATCATAGGTTAAGCATTGCTTGAATAATGAGGGGTGGAGAAGGAAGCACAGACAATAAAGCTGGATATTGGTAGAGGCTTATTCCCTGAAATATGCAGCTTTATCACTCTTTACCAATCGTTTCTCTCTAAAATTGATTGGGCAAAATCTCTCGTTGCTTCACCTGAGTGGTACCACCAAGATATATTTAAGGGAAAAGCTGGCAAATGCCCTTTAGGAGCATATTTTAAGTTAAAGTTTAAATCATCATAGGATTTCCAACCAAAAACGCCACCAAATAAACCTGCTTTTCCTCGCCAGCCCATCTTTTCTCCAAAATCGCCTACTTTTTTTGACACATCCCAATAAATTTGTTTTTGCGCCTTAAAACCAAAATGTCCATTACTATTCTGTGACCAAAGTTGATTGATAGTGCGTAAATCCTCAATGGGCAAGATTCTCAAATTTTGCTCAAAACCACGGTTAGCTATCTTTACTATGAGATCACAGGTTTCTTGGTCGGCTTTTTTCCATTCTCCCACTTTTAGTAAACTACTGAGTCTAGTATAGTCTATGGTCAAAGCCGTATTGATTTCGCTAGAAATCAGAGCAACGATTCCTTCTTCGGAAGTAGCGTTATCTAAATAATGTTGACTTTCTTGCCTAATTTTATTGATAACTGTTGGCGAAGTTAAGGGATTGATATATTGATTAATTTTGGCTTCGTAGAACATACAAGCAGCATTGCCTACTGCATAAATCATGAGGGCTTTAGCAGCAGCACTTATTATTTTACTGGGAATCATGCCATACTCTAGCCAGTCTATACCTGCATTAATAGCTCTTTCTCCCAAAAAAGCTGCACCAAAGGCTGTTAAAGCTTCAATTTTTCGTTCGGGTTCTTGTAAATTAAATCCATAAATATCGGCAATCTGATAAACCATTTCTGCCGATAGTTTGGTGATTTCTGGTAAATCGTACTTAGCTATCCCCCTGATAACAGCTTCTGCTGTCGGAATTCCTCTAACTAAATCCACTCCCGCCGCTTGTAACGATTTTTGAACAATAAGAACATGAGCAATTTCATAGGGAGATTTGTCTCAGTAGCTGTGCTTTAGCCTTTTAACAGACGATTCAGATGCAGCAAAATTAATTTCACAAATAGATTCACCAATCCAATTAACTAGACTATTCCAAGCATTTGAATTAGATTCTTGCTTCAGTTGTCGTAGTTGAGGATTAGCATTGACTTCAGTATTTATCTGAAGAATTTGTTCGCTGGGTTGTGGCGATGATGTTGTATTTGTCGGCGATGGTGCGGGTATTGATGCGGGTATTGGTGCGGGTGTTGGTGCGGGTGTTGGTGCGGGTGTTGGTGCGGGTGTTGGTGCGGGTGTTGGTGCGGGTGTTGGCGATATTCCTTTAAATGGAGGTTCAGTAACTTTACCAATATTCTCTGGGCTGGTCAGTTCATCTGACATTTCCATAATTGCTCGTATTACTGGCTTCATCAGGTGGCAATCA
>Ga0163154_10004932_pt1 | contig 17292 bp, 11 predicted proteins | sample OliLakLV19MP9P1_FD_148649 | JGI IMG/M metagenome (GOLD analysis project Ga0163154, IMG submission 148649) | Freshwater microbial mat bacterial communities from Lake Vanda, McMurdo Dry Valleys, Antarctica - Oligotrophic Lake LV.19.MP9.P1 | ecosystem: Environmental > Aquatic > Freshwater > Lake >...
TGATACGCCAGTGGTCTACCAGTGTATAAGCCGCGCTGAAGGCCGCCATACCCGCCGCCGCAAAAATTGTCGGCAGAATCAGGTTATAGGCGATGGCGGGGATGACGCCCAACATCAAAGTTGGCACGCCGACCACGACATAGCCGAAGTAGTAATAGTTGATATAGCCCCCGGCGTACCACGGGTCAATCGGCGGGAAGGCTGTTGAGCGCAAAACGCCGTTGAAATAGGCGAAGTCCATCGGTTTTTCGCCGCCGTAGCCGGTTGTCCAGATGTCGGGGTTGCTCAGGCGGACGAGCAGCATAATCACGTACAGCCCTAGCGTTAGCGCCTCAATGCTCAACAACAAGCCGCGTTTTTCGCGCAAAAATGTCAGCATCCCATCACGACTGCGGTAGGCAATGATTGCGGAGATCGCGCCCAACGTCAGGGTAATCCCCCACAAGCCCGTGCCGTTCCACAGCGGCCATACCGCACTGCTTGACGCGACCCACGCGATGAATCCGATCAGAACCATCGCAAAATAGCGACTCAGGGCATAACCCCGGTCACTCAGGCCAGCCAGCGCGTGATATAAAATCGGCCAGACCGCGATTCCCAGTAACCAAACCACGGCGTACCAGACGACCACTGAGACGACACCGTTGGTGTTGATGGGGCTATCGCGGTGGAAACGCTCTGACCATGTGCCGCCCAATTTTTGCGCGTCGGCCAATGCTTTCGGCAAAGTCAGCGCGGTAGGCGAGGCAGTGGCCGTCTGGACATCCCAGACCACGGGGCCAAAAATTGTGCCGTTCGCGCCGCCGCTGGAGTCATACGGGCGAATCAACGAAACGCTGTTCAAAATTTGCTGCATGGCGAGGACGTTGAAATCGGCCTGCTTCTTGAAAATGAACACGGCTGGGTGGTCATAGACATGGAAGGCCTCTTCGGCCTCAAACTCATTCAACCATTCCGGCGCGTCATAGGTCGGCAGATATTGGTCGCTGACGCGCAACGGGCCGAGTTCAAATGTCTCTTGGAATTCTTGTACCAGTTCATAGCCCAATTCACCGTCGAACAACGCATCGTAAAAGCGGTTGGTCAGCGGCCAGCGCTCCGGGATGCGACTTTGGCTGTCATACCGGCGATTCGTCCCGATGATGAAGTAATCGCTGTGCGTTAGCACCTCAATCATCTCAAAGCGTTTGGATTCCTCATCCTCATTGACGATTTCGAGTTGTGTGCTGGTGACGAGTGAATAAGTCGTGTTACGCTTGCGACAATCTTCTGCGGACAGCAATCCAGAGGGTGGGTCTTGGGCAAGCGTGACGCCAAACGGCAATGTGCAGGTTTGCGGCGGCATCGGCTCATCCCACGCGCCTTCCCACAGCATGACTGTCCCTGAGGTGACCAGCGCCGCGCCATTGATGACTTGGGCGTTGAATTGATAGGTTTTGCCGGATTCGACCAACAGCGGCGGGTCAAGTGGGATGGTATAGCTCCGCCCGACTTTTTGACCATCGTAGTCGAAATCATCTGTGAGGACGGTATCGACCAGCGTCGCCTGAGTAACTGGGTCGGTAATCCATACCCGTAAAGAGGTCGAACCATTGTCCGGTTGGTAGTCCCCGATGCGCGGCGCATGGATGGACGAGATTGAGCCGGTCAACAGCGATGTGAATTGAAGCGATTGTGGATAGGACGGGTGGATTTGGGTCGAGTTGGCGAGGATGTCATTTTGTGCGCCAATCGAATTGATGAGCGCGATATTGATGAGAGGCGTCCCCTCTGGTGCGCTGTCCACTTGCATAGAGAAATCACCGGGGAGATTTTCCCATATCCAGTGACCGGCTTGAGTGAAGGTCGCCATGTGTCGGTAAATATTGGTGAACATCCCCGCCCAGACCAGCGTGAACACGGTCACGAGCGTGAGCAACCCATACGCCAATGGACGGCGGACACGCACCGGAATCAGGCTGCGCGTGCTGTTGCGCTTCGCCCAATTGACCATCCCAATTAACCCATACGCGGCTAATCCGGCCATCGGCGGGTATAGCGGCAAGAAATAGCGCATTGAGGCGACGAAATTGCCGCCGAACAACGCGAAATAGACCGCAATCCAAATCACCAGCGGCAGAGTCACCATCGCCCCGATTTTGCCGCGTACCAGCCGGACGATGCTCCAGACCGTGACCAGCCAGCCGGTCAAACCGAGCGCTATCCCCATCCCCCATAGCACCATGTTATCGAAGGCGTAGAGGTATGGCACGCGCCCGACCCATTGCCATTGCGGGGGCGACCCGTTGCTGGGTGAGGTGATATTACGCGCTGAGAGCAAGTCTTTAATCCAACGCGGATTGATGGACAGGCCAAAGAAGTCCGGCCCCATGAATGCATACGGGTTGAAGATTCTGAACACCAGTAGCGTAAAAAGTCCGGCTACCACCAAGCCCGCAAACTCACGGGTGAAGATGCGCCAGCGCTCACGGCGCGGCAAACTGGATTCCATCGCGGGGAGCATCCGCACGCCAGACGCGACCATAATAGAAATCACTGCCGGGGCGACGTTGAATCGGCTGGCGAGTGCTGCACCGAACGCCGCGCCCGCTAAGATGTAATCCGACCATTTGCCGGTACGCTGAATCCGCAGGCTGAAAAATAGCATCAGCGCCATCCACAGATTCGCCATGCCGTCCGCCGTGCCGAAGTGCGCGATTTGGATGGGCAGCACCGCGCCACTGTATAAGGCAGCCGCCAATACACCCGTCCATTTGCCGCGCAACTCTAGCCCGATTCCGAACGCGATGAGGATGACCAGCGTATCGTAGAACGCTGATAATGAGCGCATCACCGTCGGGAAAGAATCGTAATGGGTGTAGCGGGTCGAGCCAGTGATTTGGTCTAACAAGTCGCCGAATACGGATGCGGCGAACGGTGGGAACGTGCCGTAAACGAACTCGCCTTTACCAATATTGTGCGGATTCCAATTCGAGCAACGCGCATCGAAATACCCGCCAATGCCGCTGGTGTCGGGATATTCTGCGAGGCAGTGAGCTTGCTGTTCGGCTTCTTCCCCATTGGTGAACGACAGGTAGGCTTTGCCCACTTGGATGCCGATTTCGCCGGTCATGAAGCGTTCATCGGGGTGGAAGTGGGTGTAATCATCCCAGCCCGTGCCGGTGAAGCGGAAGTAAGCGCCCAGCGCCGTAATCAGCACCAACAGGCCGACCACAACCCAATTTTCGCGCTTGAAGATGCCTTGTGCCATGGGGTCTCTCGGCCTTAACTAAAGGGATGAGTCAAAAGTGATGGGTTATGAGGAAGAGCCGGACTCGTGCCGACGCTGCACCCTCAACCGTAGACTATTACACCACAGCGGAGATGATTCCTCAAATCCGCTGGCATGTCGGCGTCATTTTAGGGGGATGGATGGGGTTTGGCCTAGTCCGTCGTGCTGGTCTGTCCGTTAGAGGCGTCCTTAACAGACTTCAGACGGGTGGGTGATATGCCTTTTGTATCGGGGCGACTCTATCGGGGTATCCCAGCGTCAACAATCGTCTGTAGGTCGGATTGCAGCTTATCCAGTTCCGCATCAAGGTCGATATTTGCCCCATTTTCACCGCGCAGCAGCGCCAAAAAATCACCGAAACGACCTTGAATATCATTGTGATTGGGGGTGCGGGATTCCTGATGGATGGCGGGTGTAAATTGACCGCTGATGGTAAGCACAACCCAGTTTTGAACGGCTGGATAGCGTTCTTGATAGCGTGCTATGGTCGCGTCTTGTAAGTCTAGGCGCGCCGGGAACACCTGATAGGTCTCTAGTAAATCGAACGCGCCAGCGCCCAACAGATATTCCAACACGATGAAGGCTTCATCAGGATGCTCTGTTGCTTTGTGGATGTAAAAACTGTCAAAATCCGCCGGGGCATAAATCGTGCCTTGATAGGCGGGTTGTAGCGCGATGTCCCAATGGGCGTCTAACTCCTCCAGACAACAGGTGTACCATGCCATCGAACGCGCCATCGCCACACGCCCCGATGCAAAGGGGTTACTGTTAATTCCCTCACTCAGCACTTGAGCATCAGATGGGATGAAGCGGTATTTCCATAGCCCATCCCAATACCAGTGAGCTTGCGCCCGCCAATTATCCCAGATGATGACCTGACCATCCTCAGTAAGCAGCGGGGCATCCCCAAACGTGTGAAAGTTGGAGCGCAGATTATCCCAGTGGTGGGTGAACCCGAATTGGACAATATTGGCGGGGTCAAAATCGGGGTGGGTCGCGTTATGCCCAGTGCCGTCTAGGGTCAAGAGTGCGCCAATTGAGGCCACAGTATCGTAATCCCATGGGACGCTGCTCCCATCCGGCATGATATACGGTTCACCGGGGACGGTTGGCGGATAATGTAGGCCAGCTGCGTCAAATAAATCGACGTTGTAATACAGCACGCCGGGGAACACAGCAAACGGCAGCGCAGACAATCCTCCGTCCGGGGTACGATAGGTTTCGACCATATTGGGCGGAAATTGAGATAAATCGTAGCCATGCGACTCGACGAGGGGTTGTAGGTCAAGCCATTCTATATCTCTAACCGGTCTACGATAGGTTTCGACCATATTGGGCGGAAATTGAGATAAATCGTAGCGATACGACTCGACGAGGGGTTGTAGGTCAAGCCATTCTATATCTCTAAATTCTTTAAATGTATCGGCGCCAACAAACCCAGCCGGGCCAATAATATCAACCTGTGAACCACTGGCAATCAGCGTTTGAATTACGTCCGTTGCGGTTGCACCATTCACACAGGTGCAGAAGAATTCCAAGACAATCGCATCTTGACTGTCATTAAATTCAGCTACGATTCTTTGTTGGACTTCGAGTTGTTCATCTCTTTGACCCGACCCCAGCCCCACATACCATGTAATTGTCACAGGTTCACGCGGCTGAACGGTCATCGCTTCCGCCTGATCCCCTTGCGCTTGGATGCCCGTCGGTACTAGACCGATGATTAACACGCATAACAACAACCATCTTGGCTTCATCGTCAAACTGCCCCCCGGCTAGTCCACCTTTGAGGTGAGTATAGTGATGATTCAGCGACTTGTCACAAAACCGTCCGGTGATTCGTCTTGTTTGTCATAAGTAGGCAATCACCGGAGGTTTATCAACATGACCACCCCACAACCTACCCATATCGTCATCCTCGGCGCAGGCTATGCCGGAATGCTGGCTGCATTGCGACTCGCCAATCAGACCCGCCATACCCCCGTCGAAATCACCCTGATTAACGCCGCGCCCCATTTCGTTGAGCGAATCCGATTACATCAGGTGATTGTCGGGCAGACGCTCAAACAACACCCCATCGCGGGGTTTTTGAAAGGCACGGGGATTCGCTTCATCCAAGCCAAAGTGACCGCGATTGCGCCTGAGTCGCACACGCTGACCCTCCAGACCCCCGACGGCGCGACTCAGACCATGAGCTACGATACGCTGGTTTACGCGCTTGGCAGCCAGACGAACACCGCCCTCATCCCCGGCGCGGCGCAGCACGCCGTCACTTTAGATGCCCCGATGAATGGGTCGGCTGAGTTGAAGGCGACGGCGGAACGCGGCGGGCAAATCGTCGTCATCGGCGGCGGGATGACCAGCCTTGAGGCCGCCACAGAAATCGCAGAGACGTATCCGGCGGCGCGAGTTCACCTGATCACACGCGGGTTGCTGGGGGACGATTTGAACGCTGCCGCCAACGCCTATCTCCGCAAGACCTTGAGCGAATTTAGCATTACGCCCCATGAAAATACCTCAGTTCAGGCAATCGAGGCAGGGCATATCACTTTCGCGGGCGGCGACTCGCTGTCATTTGACCTATGCGTGTCGGCGGTGGGATTCACGGCGTCGCCGCTGGCGCGTCAAGCGGGTTTGGCGGTCAATGCTACGGGGCAAGTGATTGTAGACTCGATTTTCCGCTCGGTCTCGCACCCAGATATTTTCGCGATTGGTGACTCGGCGGCGTTCGAGTCTGATGCGGGACTGGCGCTGCGGATGGGCTGCGCCGTCGCTATGCCGATGGCCTATCACGCGGCCAACGTCCTCGGCGCGTTGCTCAAGGGCGAAACGCCGGAGCCGTTCGCGTTCGGTTTCTTCGTCCGCATGACCAGTCTGGGTCGTCGGCGTGCGATTGTCCAATTTGTGGATGCTCATGACCAGCCGACTCACCGTGTTTTGACCGGACGCGCCGGGGCGATGTTCAAAGAGACGATTTGCCGTGCGACGGTGATTGCGCTCTACTTGGAGCGTAAAGTCCCCGGCCTGTATGCGTGGTCACGCGCCCGCAAAGCGCAAGGCAACCTCAAGCCGGTGCGTGGGCTGTTAGCAAAGGCGTAACCGATGACCGATGACCCGTTTTCTGCACTCACGCCCAAATTATTCGCCATCGCCTACCGGATGATGGGCAGCGCCGCTGAAGCCGAGGACATCGTGCAGGAGGCCTATTTACGCTGGCACGATGTTGACCCATCTGAGGTGCAGTCGCCGGAGGCCTATCTGCGGAAAACGGTGATTCGGTTGTGCCTTGACGCGCAAAAATCGGCGCGGGCGCGGCGCGAGGTTTATCCGGGGGTGTGGCTACCAGAGCCGATTCGGGAGGACATCATGCAGCCGCCGATGACAGCGCCAGAGGAACAGGTCACAGAATGGGAATCGCTGTCGATGGCGTTTCTGTTGCTCTTGGAGACGCTCACGCCAGAAGAACGCGCCGTATTCTTGCTGCGCGAGGTGTTCAATTATGAATATCACGAATTGGCCGCCATCCTCGGCAAGAGTGAGGATGCCTGCCGGCAGATGTTCAGCCGCGCCAAGAAACATATTTTGGCGCATCGCCCGCGTTTCGCGCCGTCGCCGGACAAGCATCAGCAAATCCTCGCCAGCTTTATGCACGCCATCTCGGACGGCAACCTGACCGGGCTGGTCTCGTTGCTCTCAGCGGATGTGACGGCCTACTCTGATGGCGGCGGCAAGGCTCAAGCGTTCATGCGTCCGGTGACGGGTCAAACCGCCGTGGCGCGATTGATGATGGGGCTGATGAAAAACTCGTTAGCCAGCAGCGCTACTGTCGAAGTCGCTTTCATCAACGGACAATTAGGGGTGATTCTCCGCAGCGAGGCGCTGGGTGATACGGTCATGACCATCGGGATTGAGGGCGAAACCGTCAGCGCGATTTACTTCACCCGCAACCCCGATAAGCTGGGGCATGTGCTGTGACACCGACATCATCCACCCTGAATCAAAAAATCTTTTTGAACCTGCTCAGGCGGGACGGCCATCTCGGAGGGGAGATAAATACACACGGGGATTTTCATTTTATTGGCGACTGAACATAAAATCGGACCAACTTCCGCCCATGTCAATCCACCTAAACCGCAACCGAGTGCGGGTAACGCTAATGAGGTGATGCCTAGTTGTTGATAGTTTTCCAGCAACCAATTGACCTTGCACGCCGACAATGGCGGGCCGATGCGCGGCAAACCGCTGGCTCAACTGCTGTCGGAATTGGGAATCGCGGGCAGTCACAATCGTCCGCACACCTCCAACGACAACCCGTTCAGCGAGGCGCAGTTCAAGACGATGAAATACCACCCCGATTATCCAGCGCGTTTCCCTGATATCGAGGCGGCGCGGGCGTGAGCGCGTCGATTTGTGACGTGGTATAACGAAGAGCATTACCATTCGGGGCTGAATCTGCTCACCCCGTCGAGCGTGCATTATGGGGAAGCGGGGGATATTCAGCGCCAACGTCAAGCGGTGATGTCGGCGGCTTACGCGGCCAACCCGACACGCTTCACTCGCGGCGAACCGGTGGTCAAGGGCGCTCTAACGGCGGTCTATCTCAACCCACCCGACCAGCCCGAGAATCTCTCTTAACCAGTTTTACGAAGTTGTCTCATTATCCTTGACACATACCGCTTGTCAGGTTGAATTTTAACGTTCGTCCTCACGCGGGATGCGAAAGCCGAGGCGTTGCATCAGGCGCGGGTCGCTACGCCAGTTCTTGAGGACGCTGACATGCAGTTCCAAGTAGACCGGCGCTTCCACCGACGCGCTGATTTCGCGGCGGGCTTCTGTGCCGATGCGCTTAATCATCGCGCCGTCTTTGCCGATCAGGATGCCGCGCTGATTGGGGCGCTCGACATAAATGGTCGCGTTGATGTAATGTACGCCGTCCTCGCGTTCCTTATACTCAACAATTTCCACCGCGCAAGCGTGCGGCACTTCTTCGTCGGTATTGTTGAGGATTTTCTCGCGGATGGTCTCGGCGGCGATGGCGCGCAAGTTGATTTCGCTGAGTTGGTCTTCCGGGAAGTAGCGCGGGCCGTCCGGCATCCGCTTAATCAACGCGGCGACCAATTCATCGACGCCTTTGTCTTGCTTGGCGCACACGTAATGGACTTCAACATGATTGACCAGCGCGAGGTGTGGGGCGAGGTTGGCATCCGGTTTGAGCAAATCGACCTTGTTCATCGCTAGAATCACCGGACGACCCATCTTCTTGAGCGTCTCGGCGATGGCTTCTTCGCCTTTGCCGGGGGCTTCGCTGGAATCCAGCACCCACAGCACGGCGTCAGCGTCGCGCAAGGCACGCTCGGCCACATCCACCATATACTCGCCCAGCTTGTGCTTGGGCAGGTGAATCCCCGGCGTATCGACGAACAACATCTGGACGAATTGCTCGGTATAAATGCCCAATTGTTGTTTGCGGGTGGTCTGCGGCTTAGATGAGACGGCGGCCACTTTTTGACCCAGAATCGCGTTAATCAGGGTCGATTTGCCCACGTTGGGGCGTCCGACCACGGCGATCACGCCTGATTTATGGCCTTCTGGGGTGTCTTGGAATACGGAATCGAAATCATCCATGTGGCTTAGTCCTCATACTCATCAGATGTGTCGCCCGATGAGAGTTTATCGGCTTGGGCGCGGGTCGCCAGTTCGTCAATGAACATATCAATGTCGCCGTCAATCACCGCCGAAAGGTTGTAGCTACTAAGGCCGATGCGGTGATCGGTCACGCGACTCTGCGGCCAGTTATAGGTGCGGATTTTCTCGCTGCGTTCGCCCGTCCCGACCTGACCGCGCCGTTCAGATTCACGCTCTAGCCGCTGCTTCTCAACTTCTAAGTCATATAGTCGGTTGAGCAGGATTTGCTTGGCGCGGATGCGATTCTGGAGTTGGCTGCGCTCATCTTGACACTCAACCACGAGGCCGCTGGGGATGTGCGTCATACGCACGGCGGAGTCGGTAGTGTTGACCGATTGACCGCCCGCGCCCTGACTGCGGAACACGTCCACGCGCACATCGTTCATGTTCAATTGTACGTCCACATCTTCCAATTCGGCCAAAACCGCGACGGTAGCGGCGCTGGTGTGGATACGCCCCTGTGATTCTGTGGACGGGACGCGCTGCACGCGATGAGTCCCCGATTCCCACTTCAGGCGGCTGAACGCGCCCTTGCCTTTGATGTCCATCGAGACGCTTTTATAGCCGCCGTTGCCGGTCTCGTTTTCGGTGCTAACGCTGACCTTCCATTTGCGGCCTTCGGCGTAGCGCGTATACATGCGGAATAGGTCGGCGGCGAATAGCGCGGCTTCTTCGCCGCCCGTCCCAGCGCGGATTTCCATGATGACGTTCTTATCATCACGCGGGTCTTTGGGCAGCAGCATATTTTTAAGCTGCTCTTCTAGCGCGGGGACGACCTTGCCCAGCGAGTCGATGTCCATTTTCGCCATCTCACGCAGTTCGGGATCGTTCTCGTCATACAACATTTGCGTGGCTTGTTCGAATTGGTCAAGCTGGACTTTATACTCGCGGTAGAGCGCCACCATGTCTGAGAGCGAGGCGTGTTCTTTGGAGTATTCGACCAGTTTATCGGTGTCAGAGGTGATGGACGGGTCGCCCATCATCCGTTCAAGTTCTTCGTAGCGGCGTTCGACTTCCGCCAATTTGTCGAGCATAGGGTGAGTACCTTGGGGGGTGTTTGTCTTTCTGATTACCTTCCATTATCGGAGATTCGCGCCCGGTTGTCATGGGCGGATAAAAATAACCCCACAGGTAAAGGACTGACTGATTGGGATTCAGCGTGTTTGATAAGTTTTAAGGATATAAACCTTGAGCAAAAAGTCGTGCGCGTTCTTCCAGCCGTTCCTCTTGATTCATGCGGAGTAATTTGGCCGTAACACGTCCTGCTGGTGTCGTACCAATAATGCGAGCCTCTTCCAAACGGAAATGCTCATCCCAATTTTGGCGGCGTGGATGAAACAGCGGCACAACCAACCCGCTTTCCGGGTCAACCGAAGCTACATCACTACCCTTAAATACATTGCAATCAGGACAGCTTAAACACAGGTTTTCAGGGGATGTTTCGCCATTGTGTTTTTCTGCGAAGATGTGATCTATTTCGAACCGTAGAAATATGAAGGCTTGTCCGATAAGGCAATATTCGCATTGATTGAATGCACGCTCAATTACAAAACGTCTAAGCTCACCAACGACTCGTGTCACGATCTTCCTAATTTCACGCGAGCGCGTAGTTTAATCCGATTGACAAAGTGATTAAGGCGCAGAATCTCCTCTAGTTCTTCGCGCTCTCCCTGTGAAATTACGCCGTTTCGATTCATCTCAGCCAATTCACTAAAACGTTCCTGAAGCGTGAGCGGAGGCTCATAGTCAATAATCGCTTCAACGGAAGGGGAACTCGCTAGAAAATCAAAAACCTCATCAAAGGTTGCTGCGGGAATGACAAAAGTCATCGTAAAACCCTCCATAATTTTTTCTAGTTTAACTGTTTTTTGGATTCGTGGTGAGAGGTGTAATTCCTGCCCCGCGCTATAATCAACATATTCCCTCACATCCAAAGGCTGTCCGATATGCTGCGCCGACTTTTGTTCGCCCTGATTCTCACTCTAACCACATTTACTGTCACCGCACAGTCGCCCGCGATTGGGACGCTCACCCCAACGGATTGCCCAGTTGACATCCCAGACGGCACGGAAGTCGATTGCGCGATGTTGACCGTGCCGGAATATCACGCGCAACCGGGCGGCAAAACTCTACAATTGGCCGTGGCGGTGCTACGCGCCGGAAATGGCAACCCCAAATCTGACCCCGTACTGTATCTGGAAGGTGGCCCCGGCGGGAGCGCCCTTACCGCTTTGGACGCATGGGTCGGTATCCCATTGACGGCTGACCGCGACCTGATTCTGTTTGACCAGCGCGGGACGGGCTATTCGCAGCCGGGGCTGTTTTGTGAGGCCTACGAGTATGATTTTGATGTCGATGAGGCCGAATCTGCCGACTATTACAAGGCGTGCGCCCGTTATTTAGAGGACGACGGAATCGACCTCAGCGCGTATAACAGCGCCGAATCCGCCGCCGATAGCGCTATGCTGGTCAAGGCGTTGGGGTATCAGCAAGTGAATCTGTACGGCATTTCGTATGGCACGCGGGTTGCGATGGATGTTATGCGCGACCATCCCGAAGTTGTGCGCGCTGTCGTGTTGGATTCACCCTATCCGCCGCAAGTTCAGGGATTCGAGCAGCAAGCGCCCAACGGCTGGTCGTCCATTCACGCGCTATTTGAAGCCTGCGCCGCTGACCGTGACTGTGACGACGCCATCCCCGATTTGGAGCGCCGTTTCGGTGATTTCGTGCAAATGACCGAGACTGACCCCATCACATACGATTTTGGCGACGGCGAATATGAGTATTACGGCACGGATTTCATCGACATCTTGTTCGAGATGATGTATGACACCACTGCGATTCCGTATATCCCAGCCGCGCTGAATGACCTCATCAATGACGACCCCGAAGCCCTCGCTGACCTGTACTACGGCGATTATGAGGACGACGGCGAGGATTTGCCAGTTGATGAGGAAGATTTTAGCGTCGATGACAGCGATGCCGTGTTCAACAGCGTGCATTGCACCGAAGAAATCCCGTTCAATAGCCTAGATGTCGCTGAACGGGAGGCTGAACCTATCCCTGACGCCTACGAAGATGGGTTATTTGCGTCGGTGGAAGACCAGTTCCTCGTCTGCGCGGCGTGGGATGTCGAGCCATTGGGCGCGATTGAATCGCAGTCAGTGGTGAGCGATATACCGACTCTGGTTTTGGTCGGGCAATTTGACCCGATTACGCCGCCTGTGTGGGGTGAGGTGACGGTTAGCACGCTCAGTAACGGCACATTGGTCGTCATGCCGGGGGCGGGTCATAGCGTCATTGATTCCGGCGATTGCGGCGCAGAATTGGGAGTCGTGTTCTTGGACAACCCGACTGCGACGCTAGATACCTCATGCGTCCAAGATGTAGACGTCTGGTTTTCGCCGACCTATTGGGACGACTAAACCGGTCACACGGCAACCGTACCCCAGTCGTGTGGCGTGCGTTGTGCCTGTTTTACGGTTGGTGCTACAATGCGATGATAGGATGTGTCGATTCTTGCTCATGAGTCATCAGAGGAAAATTTTCGATAGTTAAGTCGAGGATTCCTTGTGATGATACATGCCCAAAACTCATCACTCACCACTAATGGAGGGATGAGTTAAAATCCAAACGATCTTTGATCGGGGTTTTAGCATGAAACACACCCAAAAATCGTTTGGATTTGTTTCGGTTTCCCCATAAGAACTCATCACTATCACTATGATGGAGATTTTCCGTATGCGCCTTTCCCGCCCTGCCGCGTTGCTGGCTGTCCTGATGCTGGTCGCCCTTGCGCTGACCGCATGTAACCTCACAGACCGTGAAGAGACTCTACCCACGGCCACCCCGACCATCGAGACGGCGGGTAAGCCCATCGTCACCATTATGTCCCCCGTCAATGGCAGTGAGGCGCGGGTCAATACACAGGTACTCATCACGGCCAATGTGCGCGATGATGTCGGCGTCACCCGCGTCCAGATGAGCGCCAACGGCGTCCCAGTCAAGACGTCCTCATCTTCTGAACCGAACGGCGACAAAGAGAAGAATTGGGTGTTGGACTTCACGCCGCTGGTGACGGGCGATGTTCAGGTTCAAATTATCGCTTACCGCAACGCGGTTGCCAGCGACCCCGCGACCCTGACGGTGAAAGTCGTCTCGGTGCAAGCCACCACGACCTCGTTGCCGAACCCCGGCGTGACGCAAGGCCCCATCATCAACCCCAACGACCCCACTTGTCGCGCCGTCCCGACCACTGGCTTGAACTTCCGCAGCGGGCCGGGGACGAATTACGGCGTGCTGACCCAATTGGGGACGAACAGCGTCTTACCCGTCGTCGGGCGGCTGGGCGACAATTCATGGTATCAATTGAACAATTTCGGATCTCTGGGCTGGGTTGCGGGTGGATTCGTCAACCTATATGGGTCGCAATGCGTTTCCGTCCCAGTGATACAAGCGCCTGCCACCGCGACTCAAGCGCCCAGCGCCACGTCCCAACCGACATCCACCAATGCACCGACCTTAATACCGTCATCAACCCCCGGCACACCTGACCTCGTGATTACGCTGTTTGAAGACCTTGATATGGAGAACGACGACATCATCTTGGTCATTCCGGCTGGGCAAACCGAAGTCGTCGGGGAATTTAGCGTCACGGTCTCGAATATCGGGTCGCGCCGCAGCGACCAATTTGTGCTGCGACTCAAGACCGGACGGGACACTGCGGAAGAAACCATCAACATCGGCAATGTGCCGCGTGATGGGGCGGCCTCTTTCCTGATGGAATACACGTTCATCGCGCCGGGTGATTACATCCTAGAGGCGTTCGTGGACTCGACCAATACTGTGAGCGAAATCAACGAAGCCAACAATAAGTCGCAAATCGTGGTCAAGGTCATTCAGGGAAGTTAGCCCGCCCGCGTATACCACGGCAAATACAGATATTTCATCCGTTCGCCTGTCAGCTCGGTGGTGAGGTCTGACAGGCGAACAGGGTTAGGGTGGGTATTGTCCGTCACCCAAACCGCGCCATCTTTCCCGACAGATTCAACCAACATGACGTGGCCGAATCGGTCACTGGCGAACGGGTGATCGGTCTCCATCACCAGAATTGAGCCGGGTAGGGGTTGATCTCCGACTCGGATTCCGAATCGGGTGAGTTCGGCGGCTTTTTCATCCCAAAGATGCGCGTTGGCCGCCAAATCGCCGGGGATGGCGACCCGACTGGCGATGTAATTTACGCAGTCGCGGGTATTCTCCAGCACATACGACTCCGACTTTGCGCCCTCTAGCGCCCGAATCACCGATGGGTCAGCGCTATCGGGCGGCGTTATCCTCAATAGGCGTTCGCGGGCATCGTCAACCCGCGCCTGTGCCGCCGTGATACGGGTCTGTGCCGCGCCTTCTTCTTTATCCAGATAATCCAATTGCCCTTGCAAGGCGCGTACCTGTGGTGTGCCAGCCGAAGCCGCGCCCGCCGTCGCCAGACGATTTTGCAGCGCCACGAGGTCGCCCTGTGTGCGGGCGCGTTCGGCCTGTAATTGCCCGATGAACGCTTCATCGCGGGTGATGACGGTTTGGTTATCCAACAGCGAATCGTACAGCGGGCGGTTATAGCGGCTGATATAGCTGCCCAGCGTATAAGCGGCTACGCCCACCTCTGGCACAACTGTCGGACGGATGACCGGGCGGCGGTCAAGCCGATTCCACAAAATCCCCAGCGGAATCATCAGCGGGCGGGTGGCGTCCTCGATGCTCTCCACGGCGCGATTGAGTTGGTCGTGCAGCGCGTCCAACCGGTCAGCGGTGGCATTGGGGGCGGCGGTCAATAACGCGGCGGCGGACGGCAACGGCGCGTAGGTCAAGGCGCTGAGTTGGGCGGCCTCGTTCTGGGCTGATTCGAGCGCGGTGCGGACACTGTGCGCCGATAAGCGCAATTGATCGGCGGCGGCGCGCAGTTCCGAAATGCGGATGACCAGTTCATCGCTCATGGGGCAATACTCCCTGCCAGATTAATTTCGACGGTGGACTCTGCACTGGTTGCCGGGTCGCGGGTGGTGATTCCCAGCGCGGCAGCGGGGCTAATCACCGGGATTTCAAAAATTACCCAGCCGCGTGTGATGCGTCCCAGCGCGATAGGCACGAGCGTATCTTGTCCAGACAGCGCGAGGTCGCGGCGCGGCTCAATCCGTGAGCCATCAGCCAAGCGTAACGACAATTCGCCTTGCGGCGGATTGTTGCAAATCGGAGAGCGACATTCAAACGCGACTTCTAGCGCGTAGAAGCGTGCGCCTTCCAGCGGAGTCATAAATTCCCCCGTGCCGATACGCACGACGCGGATGGAATTGTCCTCAACCCCGACGGCGGTCAGCAGCCCGTCCGTATAACGCACGGTGAATCCGTCCCCGGTCAGTGGGGTGCTACGGTCTGGCGGTGGGGTGAGGGTCGGGGCGAGCGCGGGCGTTTCGGTTGCAAGCGGGACGGTTGGCGTATTCGCGCCGCCACTGAGCAAGAAAGCCGCCGTAATCCCCAACAGTAACACACCTGTGATGATGGCCGCACGCGGCAGCCACGATTGTTTGACGACAGGCGGCTCGGCGGCGCGTTCGGCCTCTAGCGCGGCGCGGGCGAGGTCTGCATACGGGTCGGATGGGTCTAGTTGGGCGACCATCGCCCCCAGACGGCGCAGGCGTTCGGCGGGTTCGGGCTGAGTATGCGCGTCCAACCACAAAACTTGTGAGGCGTGTTCGGACGCGATGCCCTCGGTTTGATAATCGGCCAGCCAGCGCCGCACCTCGGCATATTCGCCGGTATACAGGGCGATATTGGCGCGGATGAGTTTGACGTTCCAACGGCTCATGACTCGCCCCCGCCCAATAGGTCATCCAACAGCCCTGCTGTGTCGATGTCCAACGGCGAGTCCACTGGCTTGACCGTGGATGGCGGGCGCGGCGCGGGGGCGTTATCTCGCAACGGCCAGTGCGTCCCGACCTGACCAGACCATTTTTGGCGAATCATCTCAGCGACGCGGGCGGGTTCGGGGATATAAGTGGTCTGCACGAGGCGCAAACCATCAAACCCGATGAAGTAGGCGCGTCCGGGCGGAAGCGGTTCTGCTGGGAGGTCGGCGGCGCGTTGATTGAGCGCCATCAGCGTATCGCGCCCGCCAAACGCGAATCCGGTGCGCTTCATCAATAGATGCCGGATGAGCGGGTCGTTCACGCGGTCAAGATAGCCCGCCACCCACAAGTAAAGGTGGGGACGTGTGCGGGCGAGGTCACGTAGGGCGCGTAATGCCCCGCTGCTTTCGGCGATGAGCGTCTCGCTGAACAGGTCGTAATCATCAATCAGGATAGCGACGCGGCGCGGGTCGGCGCTGAGGTGCGGCAGGGCGGCGGCGAGGTCTTCTGGGTCAGTGATATATGCCGCGACATGCGGCAAATCGCGCAGGGCGGACAATCTGCGCCCGGTGAAATCGACCAGCACCAGCGCGACGACATCCGGCGCGGTTTGTTCTGCGACGCCTAATCCAACGGCGCGTAATAGGTTGGTTTTGCCCGACCCCGGCGGCCCAGCAATCACGAAATGTGCGCCGTCGCGCTCCCAATCGACCAGAAAACGCGAGTCGTCGCGCACATCTTCTTGTGCGCCCAATTGGGTGATGAACTGCCCGTCTATCACGGCGGGCTGGCGGACGGCCTCGTAGAGCAGACGGGCGGGCAATGGGCGGATGGGCGGCGGCGCGTTGTGCCGAATGGTCTGGAAATGGTCTGAGGCACGCATTTCCCCGGCCAATTCGCGTAGCGATTCATCGCGGTCTTCGGACGGAAATTCCGTCGGGAGGCAAATTTGGCACAGGCGCGGCGGCGTATCAGGGATGAACCCGCGCCCCGGCGGCAAAATCCTACCCGACGACGCCGCCCGCAACCCGACGACGCCCACGGTTTGAGTCAAATCTGAGGGCGTGGTCGGTTGCAGGGCGATGCGTTGGGGAATCCAGCCGCGCACGCGCTCTGGCACGCTGGCGATGCTGGACGCGCTCAGGGCGACGAACACCCCGGCGGCACGCCCGTCGCTAATCAGCCGTTCGATGTCTCGATATAACCCATTTAGGGCGGGGTCGCGGAGCGCCTCGAATCCGTCGATGAATAGGACAATCGCTTGCGGCTGAGTTGTGGCTCTGGCGTCCAAGCGATTCAAGAGTCGGCGCATGAGCAACCGGACGCGCTCTGGTTCATTCAGCGTGACCAGCCCGCCAGTATGTGGTAGCGCCGCCAGCGAGTCGAGGCCGCCGCTGCCCAAACTCAGCGCGTACAGGTGCAGCACGTCTGGCGGAT
>Ga0163154_10004936_pt1 | contig 17282 bp, 10 predicted proteins | sample OliLakLV19MP9P1_FD_148649 | JGI IMG/M metagenome (GOLD analysis project Ga0163154, IMG submission 148649) | Freshwater microbial mat bacterial communities from Lake Vanda, McMurdo Dry Valleys, Antarctica - Oligotrophic Lake LV.19.MP9.P1 | ecosystem: Environmental > Aquatic > Freshwater > Lake >...
TTATCGTCCGCTACTATTGAATGGATTAAGGTGCTTACCGCGAACCTTTGGTTCGCCCCCTTGCCTAAAGGCAGCGGTATCTCGCACCGATTTCGATGAGGATGTATTTGATGCAATCTCGACTTTTAAAATTCGCAACGCTCTGTTTGCTGCTCTTGAGCTTTCCGATGGGACTCACCCACGCGCAAGAAGCCACACCAGAAGCTGCGCCCCTACCTGCTTCTTATCTGATGGCAGGTTTTACCTACGAGGCGCAAAATTGGAATAACTGCGGCCCGGCGACACTTACGATGGCGCTCAGTTATTTTGGCTATACCGATAACCAAACCCGCGCCGCCAATTGGCTAAAGCCCAACGGCGAGGATAAAAACGTTAGCCCTTGGCAGATGACGACTTACGTCAACACGCAGGTGCCAGAATTGAATGTCTTTTCGACAGTACGCTATGGCGGGACGTTAGATCGGTTGAAAACGTTGGTGTCGAATAACTTCCCCGTTATCATCGAATCGGGTTATGACCCGGAACGGGCTAATCAAGGCTGGATGGGGCATTACCTGTTAGTCATTGGTTATGATGACGCACAAGGCATCTTCATCACCCATGACAGTTATGACGGTGCCAGCCATCCCTATACCTACGCGCATATTCAGCAGTTTTGGCAGCACTTCAATTACACCTATCTGCCGCTGTATACATCTGATCGTGAAGCGGACTTGATGGCGCTGCTCGGTACCGATGCCGACCCGCAGCAGAATTTCATCAATGCCTTTGAAATCGCCCGTGATGAAGGCGTTTCCGATCAAAGCAATGCTTTCGCCTGGTTCAATATGGGCAGTATGCTGGCACAGTTGGAAATGTGGACGGAAGCGACCCAAGCCTTCGATGTGGCGCGTAATTTGGGGACGCTGCCCTGGCGGATGATGTGGTATCGCTTCGACATTTATGATGCCTACTATCAGACTGGGCGCTATCAGGATATGATTACGATTACCACTGCAATCCGCGATGACGGCGGCGGACAGTATGTAGAGGAAACCTTCTATTATGCTGGCCTCGCCCGTGAAGGCATGGGCGAAACCAACCGCGCTATCGAAAATTACCGCGCTGTGTTAGCCTTTAACCCGAACTTTGTACCTGCGGAAGAACGCTTGCAGGCATTGGGTACAGGGGAGTAAAATTTAGCCACACAATCTTATAGGAATTTGTTGTAGGAGACGGATATGCGCTGTAACACCCGTCTCCATACGCTTGATAATTTATGGAATCAAACACACGTCTTTTACCCAACGACAAGCTCCGTAAACGTCCTTTCCTCAATATGTCGCTGCAATTCAAACTCACCAGCCTGCGGGCGCGGCTTTTTTTGTTTGTACTGCTGCTGGTCGCACCCGCGATTGTGATGGTACTCGTCAATACCAGTAATCAGCGGATGCGCGCTGGAGAAACAGCGCAGCTAGATGCACAGCGCTTCGCTCGGTTAGCTGCCAGCTATCAGAATCAGCAGATCGAGGCAGGCCGTCAACTGCTCAACGCCCTCGCACAAATGCCTTCTGTCCGCGCTATGGAAACCGACGAATGCAGCCAATCTCTAGCGGATTTGCTGACGTATTACCCCAATTACACCAATTTTTCTGTGACTAATCTGGACGGTGCTACTTTTTGCAGCGCGAATCCGCCGCCGCAGGGGATGAATTCGGTGGGTGTTGCGTGGTTTGATCGTGTGGTCGAGACGAATACTTTTGCCATCGGTGATTTCATGATTGAGCGCGTCACCTTAAAGCCGATTGTAGTCCTCGCGTATCCGGTACGGGACGACTCAGATCAGATGATTGCTGTTGTGGCGCTGGGCATGAATCTGGACTGGTTAAGCAGTTGGCTGGGGCAGATTGAACTACCCGATCAATCGACACTCAAGATTATCGCGCAAAATACCACCATCCTCGCCGCCTATCCTGAAAACGAGGCCACCATAATTGGTCAGAAGATGCCCCTCAGCGATTTGCTCACGGCAGTCATAAGCCAAAACGACGGGACACTCAACAGCCAGAATGAGCGCGGTCAAAATTATTTTTATGGCTTTACCCAAACCGGCAGCGAAACCAGCCCGACGACTATGATCGTCGGGATTCCGCACTCGGTGGCTTTAGCGCAAGCGAACCGACAGCAAGCCGACTATTTAATTGGCTTGCTGATCTTTACCGCCGCCGCTTTGTTGATTGGGTGGTTCGGCGCAGAATTATTGGTCATCCAACCGGTTGACCATCTGATTACCATCACTGAGCGCTTGGCGGCGGGTGACTTACGCGCACGGACTATTTTGCCCAATAATACCGAAGAACTAGATCGGCTGGCCTTCTCTTTTAACCAACTCGCCGCCTCTTTGGAGCAGCGCGAAGAAGATGTGACTGAATTTACCAATCAGCTTAAGGCCGAAATCGAAGAACGCAAGCAAATGCAGGATGCACTCCACCGCTTTATTCATCGTCTAGCGGAAGAAACCCAAGCCCGTGAAAAAGCACAAGAGGCGGATGAACTCAAGCTGCGGTTTCTGGCGATGATTACCCATGAACTCCGAACCCCGTTGACTTCGATCAAAGGCTTTGCGACTACTTTAATGGCGGACGATGTGGAATGGGATCCTGAGAGTCAGCTCGATTTTATGCAGATCATTGACGAAGAAACTGATCGCCTGCTGGAAATGGTGGAACAACTCCTTGATCTTTCTCAGATTGAAGCCGGAGCGCTGCGTATTCGACGCATCACCTCAACCTTAAATGAAGTGGTGGCGATGTCTCAGGTGCGGTTTAAGCTGCTGACGGAAAATCACGATTTTCAGGTGATTGTGCCAGATCAACTGCCCTTGATGGAAATTGACACGCAGCGCATCATGCAAGTCTTAGTGAATCTGGTGAGCAATGCCGCTAAGTATTCGCCGCCTAGCACTAAGATCGTCCTAAAAGCGAAAGTCAGCGATGACACTTTATTGATTGAAGTGCGCGATCACGGGCATGGAATTTCCGCAGAAGACCGCTCGAAAGTTTTTAAGGCTTTTACCCGCGCCAAAGATAATAAAGCTAAAGGGACGGGGGTGGGCTTGGCGATTTGTAAGGGGATTATCGAGGCACACGGCGGACGCATCTGGATTTTAGAATCCTCATTGGGACAAGGTACGACGATTGCGGTGATGCTGCCGATTAAAGCGCCTTTAGGAATACACGGCTAAAATTCAGTTTCAGCGCCTTTTCACACAAAATTAGCACTTACTTAACCTGAGTTTCGGATAGCATTTTCATTCTATCCCCTCGCCACTTCGTAGAGAGGGGACTTAAAGAACCATTGTGAACCGTTTTTCTCCCCTTCGCCATGCAATGGAGAAGGGGTTGGGGGATGAGGAGATCATAAGTGGGATAAACAGAAAACACGGATTCACTCGTTTTCAGATTCGCCCAGTTCGATGTAGATTTCATGTCGCCCGCCATCACTGCGTAAAATAATATAATCGTTAGGCATAACCTCGCCATCGCAGATGATCTGGCGGACACCTCGGTTAACCCGCTGTGGATTCTGGATATGAATGGCGTAAACGGTTTCACCATGGCGATACGTGAGTTCATAACCTGCCCAATCATCAGGAATACACGGGTCGATTTCTAGCCGATTACCCCGGCGCTTTAAGCCTAAGATGCGCTCGATACCCAAGCGATACATCCAACTCGCCGAGCCTGTGTACCATGTCCAGCCGCCCCGCCCGACATACGGCGCAACACTGTAGACATCAGCCGCGACCACATAGGGGTCAACCTTATACCGCTCGGCTTTTTCCGGCGTGTCGCTGTGCGAGATGGGATTCAATAACTGGAACAAGTCGCCTGCTCGGTTGCCCTGTCCCAATTGAGCAAAAGCCCACACTGTCCAGAGGGCGGCATGGGTATATTGCCCGCCATTCTCGCGGATGCCGGGTGGATAGCTCTTTACATAACCTGGATCGCGGGTTGTCTTATCAAACGGTGGCGTAAACAAAAGCAAAAGTTGATCTTCAGGGCGAACCAGTCGCTCGGCAACAGCAGACATCCCTTTTAAGGCACGATCTGGATCGCCTGCTTCGGAAAGCACTGCCCATGATTGAGCAATCGAGTCGATCTGGCACTCCAGATTTTGTGCGGATCCGAGCGGGATTCCCTTATCGTCATAGGCGCGTCGATACCACTGCCCATCCCAACTTTCGGCCTCCAAGGTGGCTTTAAGCTGATCTGCCTGCGCCTCATACGCCCGTGAGAGTTCACTATCCGCTCTCTGCTGGCAAAGCGGCGCAAAGTGCTTTAACACACTGTATAAAAACCACCCCAACCAGACACTTTCACCGAGTCCCTGAATGCCAACACGGTTCATGCCATCGTTCCAGTCACCCGTTCCCATCAGGGGCAGACCATGAGCGCCTGCCGTCGAGCCGCGTTTGATGGCACGAAGACAATGTTCATACAGCGTGTAGGTCTCAGTTGTGGTTTCATACTGTCCATACCGTTCTTCTTCCCCCGTTTTCAAGAGATCACCGCGAAGAAACGGGATATTTTCATCCAATATGCTTTGATCTCCAGTCGTCTCGATGTAATATGCGACGACGAAGGGCAGCCACAGCAGATCGTCTGAACAGCGTGTCCGCACACCACGACCAGAGGGTGGATGCCACCAATGCAGCACATCCCCTGCTTCAAACTGATGCTGTGCCGCAAGCAAAATATGGTCATGAGCGATTTCAGGCGCAGCCCATACCAGCGCCATCACGTCCTGTAACTGATCGCGGAAACCAAATGCGCCGCTGGACTGGTAGAAGCCGGAGCGTCCCCGGATGCGGCACGAAAGAGTCTGATAGAGTAGCCAGCGATTTAACATCAAATTCATCGACGGATCAGGAGTCTGGACGGTGACTGTGCCTAAAATGCAATCCCAAAATGTTGTGACCGCCTGCCATGCGGATTCTATCTGCTCTGGGTTTTGATAAGCCTGAATAAGCTGTAGGGCATCTTCCCGATTGCTGCCCTCACCTAGAATGAAAAAGACTTCCTCGCTGCCCCCTATCGGTAAATCAACATGAAGCTGAATCACGGCACAGGGATCAAGCCCGGCCTCAACTGTACTTGCGAGTCCAATCCGATTCAGCGCTGCCGGATGGCTAAAATCGCCCATGCGTCCCAGAAACTCAGTCCGATCTGTCGTCAAGCTGTGCGGGGCTTTGTTTGCCGCCAGAAACGCCACTCGCTCGCTAAATTCGCTGTTGTAGCTGTTACGCGCCAGCAGTGCTTTGCTGTCTTGGTCATATTCGGGAACAATGTAAGCCTGCGAAACACTCCGGCTGACCCCAAGCACCCATTCTGCATAGTAGGTAACGGTCACACGGCGGGGGCGGTTCCAAGTATTTTCCAGACGTACTTTGATAATCTTGACTGGCTTATCAATAGCAGCAAAAAGCTGTGTGCGCTGCTTTAATCCCTCACTGTGATGTTCAAAGATTGAATAGCCCGCACCATGCCGCACCAGATAAGGTTCCGCGTCACGCACTGGCAGCGGCATAGGCGACCAGACTTGAGCCGTTTCCTCATCGCGGAGATAGAGTGCCTCGCCGGGCGTATCGCTCACCGGGTCATTGCGCCAAGGAGTCAGTCGATTTTCGCTGCTGTTTTCCGTCCAAGTGTAGCCTGATCCCGACTCTGAAACCAGAAAGCCAAATTGTTCGTTGGCGATCACGTTGACCCAAGGCGCAGGGGTCGATTGTCCCGCTTTGAGATAAATCACATATTCTTTGCCATCCGCGCTGAAGCCACCCCAACTATTATCAAATTGCAGGTCGGTGGGGCGAGGCAAAGGCGGTGTCGCCTCTAACGCCGCTAGATTTGACAACGAGGGTGTAAAAGCAGGAAGCGATACACGCTGGACAGAGATGTGTGGCAGTTGTTCGACGACTGAACCCCGCTGACCGTCGAAAATAACACGCGCCGTTGTTTCGATTAAAACGCGGTCATCCTGCTGCATTTGATCGGCATTCACCACAAAAATACCCCCGCGCCTGTTCAACCATGGACTGCTATTTGACCGGGCAATCAGGCGATAAAGCTGCTCCTGAAGTTCCTGTGAATAGCTGCTGTCCCGAAGATTGAGAATCACCACATCAATGCTTATCTGCTGGTTGCGCCAGTAGGTGTGCGCCCGCAATACTTCCAGCGCAAGGGGAAGCTCCAAAACATCACTGATACGCACAAGCAGAATGGGAAGATCGCCAGAAATCCCGTAAGCCCATAAGCCAGACTGCCCCTTCGTATTGGCGCTGAGAACGTCCGTCGAAGCCCGTAAGCTGGCATGAGGGTAGAGCAGATGGGCGAGTATCTGCTGAATCCGTGCTAACTCTGGGGTATCCAGCTCAAGCTGACGCAGCGCAAGTTCATTTTGCCGTCTGGCAAGCTCAACGGCGCGGTCTAACACAACGTGATTCCTATAACGTTCAGCCAGCGCCAGTGCTTCGGGACGCGAGCGCGTCACTAAGGTTAAATAAGTGATGCTGACCCTGCCATAAGGTTCTAGCTCAACCTCCTGAGCCAGCGCCATGATCGGATCAAGCGTCACGCCGACTGATTGGGAAAGGTCGCCTCCATCATCAAAGATGACCGGGTTCCGAACCGTATGCCCTCTACCCAGAAAATGCAGCCGATTTCCTTCATACGCGCCCGTCACGGGACTCCCCGGACTCGCGATCAGCAAATGCCCCAGATAAACCGGTTCCTCATCGGCACGAGGGCGGCGGTGAAAGAGCAGCATATTGCTTTCGGGCAAATATTCACTTTCGATAAACAGCTTGTTAAAAGCAGGGTGGCGCTCGGACTGAGGCGCAAGCAGCACTTCACCATAACTGGTCAGTCGTAAGCGGCGCGGTTGATCGCCATGATTAATCAGGTTGATCTGACGGATTTCTACGTCATCATCTGCTGCTATCGTCACCTGCATATTGAGGGTGATGTCATAATCGCGGCGCTGGAATTCGGCTTGATGCGGATAAAATGAGACATGCTGATAATCACGCGGCACTGCGGTGGGCTGGTATCCTGCCGACCAGACCGCGCCGCTGGCTTGATCTTGCACATAAATCCACATACCCGAAGCATCGAGCGTCGTATCTGCTTCCCACCGCGTGAGGGATAAACCTTCCCACTGACTGTAGCCGCTGCCAGCATTGGTAATCAACGTGCTAAAACGTCCGTTGGAAAGCGTATGCACCTGTGGCACCGTCGTATTATCCGGCACCTGCCAAGGCGCAATATTAACCTGAACGGGCGGCGTTACCCGTGCAACCTCTTCAACAGGATGCGGGTCTTCGATAGGGACTTGTGTGGGGATTTTCTCCTGTAACAGCAGGGCAAAGCTCTGAACACGCGGATCATTATGAAAGCGCTGAATCATAAGATCATTCAAAAGATAATTCGTCAGCGAAGTCAGAATCATGCCCTGATGGTGCGCCATATAAGAGCGGATAATCGCATGATCTTGGCGCAGCGGCATACGCGACGGGGTATAGTCAATCGCCTCGTAATACCCATACAATCCACGCATGTTGATTGCATCGAGTTCATCCATATTCTGGCTTACGGCTTGCGGACGCAGACGCAGCGCCAGCAGCGACGCATACGGCGTGATGACCAAATCTTCAGCAAGACCGCGCTTAAATCCCAATTCCGGCACACCAAAAGCACGATATTGATACGTCATGCTGTTATCGAAGGCGTAGTACGATGACTCGGAGATTCCCCAAGGGACGTGCTTGGCGTGACCATACGCAATCTGATCGTCCACCGCCGCCCGACAGCTTTGCGCCAGAAACGTCTGCTCGTAACTTTTAAGAAACAGGTTCGGCATCAGGTATTCAAACATCGTCCCGCTCCACGAAAGCAGCGTGAGCGCATTCGCCACCCTTGCGACGGGTCGTCCCAGATACAGCCAATGACTCGGCGGGACCTCGCGCTTAGCGATTGCCAGAAAACTGGCGAGGCGTGCTTCTGAGGCCAGCAAATCGTAATAATTATCATCCAGTCTGTCGGCTGTGACGTTATAGCCAATATGAAACACTTTGCGCTGGGTGTTGAATAAAAAAGTAAAGTCCATCGCCTGAAAACTGTTTTCAGCGCGGATCGCCAATTCCTGATAGCTCACCAGTAACGCAGTAACCTGTAGGTGTGTTGCAGCGATCTGCGCTTTTAATTGATTACACCAGCGTTGTGCTTCTTGCAGGTGTGATGTTGAACCCGCGTTTTCAGGTAAATGCGATTGTAGCCGGCTGAGTGAGGAAGTAATCATGTCGCACACGGCTGGAAGTTCGATTAATCGGGGCGCAGTGGGGATTACTTCTATCAAATCCTGCCATGCAGCGGCAAGCTGCGGATCAACATCGGCCTGAACAAACAGCGCAGGCGGATGGCTGATAGGCAGCAGCCAGGGCAGCAGCAAATCTGTATCGCGCTGCATATTCGTCAGATGATGATGAAAGCGCTCGGAAGTGACGCGCAGCGCATTTAAGGTCTTGGCATTAGGCGTTGCGGCCTCCGAGTCCAGCACAGCGATGATTAAGCTAGAAAGCGTTTCCCACATTTCCTGATTCAACCAAGAGATGAGTGATGCCGATTGATCGGGAGTCTGTTGAATAACTTGGATGGTTTGTCGCAGTGACATCATATAAGTACGCAAATGGGCAATCGGGGCTTCTTGGCTGGTGCTGTAAAGCGCATCAAGGCTTTCTTCCAGCAGCGCGAGGGTATCCAACAAGCCCTGCCAGCGCTGCGGACGAAGTACCAAAGCGTTGGGAAAGGCCAAGCAAGCCTGCTCAATCACAATCAGGCAGCCCGCCAGATTTCCGCTGTCTACTGTCGAGACATAACGCGGTGGAAGCGATGCGAGAGTCTGCGTGTCGTACCAGTTGAGGAGATGGCCTCGATAATGTTCGAGTTGATCGAGTGTATCGAAAGTCGCCTGCAATCGCGTGGCGAAATCAAGATGTCCGGTATAGCCCAAATCATACGCCGCCAGAGTCGAGGTCAGCAGCAAGCCAATATTGGTCGGTGAGGTGCGATGAGCCGTGAGTTGCGGTGTCTCTTGAAAATGATCCGGCGGCAGCCAGTGATCTTTCGGGCCAACCGTTTGCTCAAAAAAGAGCCATGTTTGCCTAGCAAGGTGACGTAAAGCGATCTTTTCATCGGCTGACAGTTCGGGTTCGATGTGCGTATTCGACTGGCTGATCCAGTACGCAAGCTGCGGCGATATAAACCACAACACCAGAATCGGTAAAGCGAAAGGTAGCGCGGCGGAGTTCATGAGCGCAATCAGAAAAAAAAGCACCCCTGACAGAGATGGAACCAGAATCATCTCACGCCAAATGGATTCTGACCCCTTGTCTGACCTAAAAAAATGGGCAGTTTGCGCCGCCGTCGTCCATTGCAACATGCGTGTGCGGGTGATGAACAGCCGTACCAGCGTCGTCGAGATAGCGTTGAGGGTCAAGAGTGCTTCGTAAGGCATAAAAATCAGCGCAAAGCCCCAGCGCAGTAGGTCAAGGTAGCGTGACCTTAGTGCAGCGCTGATGGATTCCGTCGAGGGGCGGCGGCTTAAACCCGTAACCAGCGAGGTTAAAAACGGAAAACCCGTCATTGCCAGCGCCATCAACGTCCAGAACAGCGGCGAACCAATCAGCCCCAGCCATGCCGTTATCATCAGCACGAGCAGGGCGGGCGTAACCAGACTGCGCCGCAAGTTATCAAAAATTTTCCAGCGATCAAGGACAGAAAACGTATTCGGCAGAGTTACCCCGGCCTGATCTGTCGGGATGCGCGGAAGCAGCCAGGGCAGTAACTGCCAGTCCCCACGTATCCAGCGGTGCAAACGGCGTGTATATGCCACATAACGCGCAGGGAACTCCTCAAGCAGCGTAATATCGCTTACGAGAGCGACACGAGCATGAATACCTTCAAATAAATCGTGGCTCAGGAGTGCGTTTTCAGGAATGCGGTTTGCCAGACACAGCTCAAGGACATCGACATCATAAATCCCTTTGCCGACATAGCTGCCTTCACCAAACAAATCCTGATAAACATCGGAAACGGCATGAGTGTATAAATCTAAGCCCACATCGCCCGCGAAGATTCGGGTAAAACGGGTTTGGTTGGCGCTCGTGGGTTTAATCTCAACACGCGGTTGTAGAATGGAATAGCCAGAAACTACCTTACCGCTGGTGGGATCATACACCGCCCGATTGAGCGGATGCGCGAGGGTGGCAACCAGCCGTCGTGCGCCGCCTTCGGGCAAAATCGTATCCGCATCAAGGGTGATGACATATTTGATCTGTGGCAAGACCCTTAAATCCCCCTCCTGCACAGTGTAAGAGGTCGCTTTACTTACGCGAAGCAAATGGTTGAACTCCACCAGCTTGCCGCGCTTGCGTTCCCATCCCATCCAGGTATTCTGGGCGGGGTTCCACTGACGTTCACGATGAAACAGATAAAACGGAGGTGCGCCCAACCGATACTTAGCGTTTAACGCCACAATTCCGTCTTGAGCGCGAGCGATCAATTTTTCATCATTTGGCATTTGCTGCGTCGGTGCGTCGGCATAATCTGTGAGTAATGCAAAGTACAGTGCAGAGTCGGCATTACGCAAAAAATGGAGTTCCAACTGTTGCAGTAATGAATCAATTTCGGCAGCATCGTTCAGCAGCGTGGGAATAACCACCATCGTCTGGTATGCGGTGGGAATACCCTCTTGGAAATCTAACCGGGGTAAAAGACGTGGCGCGACGTTGGTGGTAGCTACACGATTGATGAAGCTGTTTGCAACTGCTGAAGCGGGCAAAAAAGTAAGTAAAATAACCCCAATAATTTGTAGGATGTTTTCACCAGAGGTCACAGCAAAAACAGCGAATAGCAGGGTGAGTAAAACTGTCAGCAGTCCCATACTGACCAAATAAGCAGAGGTAGGATACGCCAGCAGCCAGCGGCGCAGGGCGAGCCACCCGGATGGATGATAGTGAAACTTATCTTCCAGCGTGCGATAGCCCGCGCCTGCCAGATAATAGCCAATATGACTCTGCTGCGTGGCTGGGTCGGCTGCCTCGCTAAACGCGATGGCCTGTTCCGTAACCTTTTCTTCAGCCTGTTTTGTCAGGCGGGCAAGCCTTTCGATCACGTCCCGATAGCTGTTGCGCGTATCAAAATCCATCGCCCCATACACATGTGCAGGATCACGCCGCAGGATTTGATCGACAAGGCTGACACGTTCAAAAAAGACTTTCCAGTCCTGAACAGCCAGCATCCGTAAACTCGTAATACAGAATCGGGCGGTACTATCGTCAGGCGCTGCCGCCGGATGGGGTGATGTATCAGGTGTGTCAGCAGAGGGGATGAGCGTATTTGCCAGAGCGCTCAGAATCCCTAAGCGCAGCATTGTAGGAAACGCCCACAACTCGCCCATCGTTAAAGGCACATCAGACTGGAACACTTGCAGAAAGTGAACAATCTGTTCAAGATCAGGTTGGTAGCCAAAGTAATCAATAAGTTCGCAGGCTAAGGCGTAATTTCGCGGAATGTTCATCCACGCCGAATTTTTAAGTTTGGGCAGTTCTTTATAGTAGCCCAACGGCAGGTCTTCGCGAGCCTGCCGTATCGCCTTCTGTACGATGAAAAAATTATCGAGCAGCCACTCGCCTGCATAAGAAAGGGGCAGATCCGTTTGAACCATACTGCCGAACTGTTGGTACGCATCGGTAATCAGTTTTTCGTGTTCCAGCAGGCGCTCCAGCAGCAGCGGCTTGCCCGTTGAGGATTCCGCTAGGTGATATTGTTCCGCCAGACGATGCGCCAGCACTTCCATCGGGTCTGCGCTTAAGATTGCTTCCGCTGGGCTGCTTATCTCCGCCACATCAATAATAGGTGGCAAAACGGGGTTATCTGTCATAGGTTAATCTTAAGGGCTGTCTAGTTTCTATGCCTAAACGCGCCGTTTCAGGCGATTCCACCTGCAAATCCTGAACAATCAATAAGGGTGTTGTGCCATTGGTGATAAAGCGATTGGTGATACTCCCGTAAGGCCATCTTGCCTCGCCGGAGTAGCCATGAGCGCTTAACACCATAAGATCAATCTGCTCCTGTTCGCTCACAGTCTGGAGCGTCGCAGCCACATTATCGCTGACCAACAGGCGCGTTTTCGGGTGGACGGGTAAGTGATCGTGCATTTGTTCCAGATATTTGTTCCCTTCCTCCTGATTGCGCTCGATAAAGCGATTGAGCAGGTCGGTATCTTCCTGATTCAGCGGCATGTGACGTGCCATTTCTGGCTTACTGACCACATGAACCAGCAGAAGTTCAGAATGATAGGCCTCGGCGAGAGCCGCCGCCATGATGAGCGCGGAGCCTGCTCGCTGCGACCCATCCAGAGGAACCAAGAGTCTTTGGTAACGGAGATCGTCCGCAAAAACCGTATCAGGCTGGCACGTCCGAATAATCAGCGTTGAAGTCCGTACACGCTGAAGAATTTTCTGGACAATACTGCTCACCCCGTCGCCATCAACGGTTGTTTCGCCATAGCCACTCAAGATCAGCAAGTCCGTTTGGGTGGAAGCTGCCAATTCGATGATTTTTTCAGCGGCATTTCCTTCGAGCAGGTTGATCTCGACAGAGAGCTGATAAGCTTCTAAGCGGGTCTGTATGGTGCTTAAATACAGAGTCGCGGCTGATCGTTTAAGATACCAGTCCAGCGGATCCTGTTTGGGCAGAGCGTGATTTAAGACATGCACCAGTGTGATTTGAGCGTTAAATGCTTTGGCAATAGCAATCACATGAGGCAGTACACATTCTGCAAGAGAGGAGCCATCCAACGGAACAAGGATGTGATCTAACATAATTTCCTCCTGAGAAAACGTTCTTGGCTTACGCCGTGGAAGCCAAAAATAACTGGGAAAGATTCAAGATCGTTATTTACGGTTGAACAGGGGTGGAAGAGGTCTGCGAGTGGAGAAACAAGGTTTTGGCCTGCTTCATCTTGCGATTGTCCACAAGCCAGGCGAGAAATGATGGCTGTTCTGGGCTAAATGCTTGCGTACTTTGTGCGTAGAGTCGCTGTCGCTTTGAAGGAGGCTTCGAGGTCAGAGATGGGGCTTCCAAAGCAGTCTAAGATGGTTTCAAGTTGGGTGGAAGAAAGCCATCGCAATACGGGACAAAACGCTATTCGTCATCATCGTACATGCGGATAAGCAGATAGAGAAATTATCCTTAACGGCAGCTTAAAATATTGAATGGCATTTCTCTCTACACCCTGTGTAGATTTTATTTCTTGGCTGGGGTATTGGTCTTTTTCGGTGTCATCACCGGCTTAATCAAGGTCGAAACAGTTGTTTCTTTCTGTACTGGTTCTTTGACCTTTTTCTTCTTCTTATCTTTGCCTTTATCGCCCATGATTATAGATTCCTTATCTGAATGTCGAAAGTTTCGTTAAGGTTTGTCTGGGGGCGGGGTTTGATGGACGAGCGCTACCTGAATCTTGTTTAAGACAATAACATTGATTCGACAGGTATCACCAAACCGACAGTGACATACTCCCCATGCCTGAAGGCAGGGGCTTCTGCCGTGAACGCCGGATGCCGTGCTTTTCGCAGGGACTTCCACCGACTGAGACAGTATGAGATGATGCCCCATCTCAAAACACAGACCTTGTTGGTTGAATATTTTACGTGGCAACCTATTTGCCACAACCGCCTATATTCCATTATTAAAGTGCCTCGATTGGCTCAATTACCGAGCTTTACGCCTCGTGCAATGCGCCAATTGAATGAATGGAAGTATAGCGCCAATGGTTTCAAGCTGCAAGATTTTCTACGCCTTATATCCCCCTATCTAAAGCTAGGGGCTTTACGGCGTTTTTCGGTAAAGAGGGCAATTTGATGATTGTTCTCATCAGGAGAGGGTGTGATGACTACAACCGTTCAATTTTTCCTCGCATTGGGGTTGATGATCGGCTTTGCAAAAGCTGTCGGATACCTTACATATCGATTAAACCAACCTGCTGTGCTCGGTGAACTTCTCGCTGGCGTTATTCTTGGACCAACTCTGCTTAATCTACTCGGTATCTCAGCCTTATTCCCCGACGGAGAACATGTCACTGAAACTTTGATCGAAGTTGCGGAGATTGGCGTCCTTCTGCTGATGTTTATGGCAGGGCTAGAAGTTGACCTCAAAAGTTTGCTCAATGTGGGTAAACCTGCCCTTTTTGCAGGATTGCTGGGGGTGATCGTGCCTTTGGTCGTGATGACCCCCGTGATTACCCTGTTCGGATACACGTTTGAGAAAGCGTTGTTTCTTGGCATTCTGTTCGCATCAATGAGCACCAGCATCACCGCTCAAGTGATGCTCGAACTTGGGGTTTTGCGAAAACGAGAGGGGTTGACGCTGCTGGGTGCTGCTCTCGTAGACGATGCAGTAGTAATTTTGCTGCTCTCATTGTTTCTGGCCGTAAATCCTGGAGGGATTATCACGATTGGCGAAACCCGCTCCATCGCTGAAGTCTTGCTGCGGATATTGGGTTTTCTGGTTATTGGATCGCTCATCTGTTGGTTCGTTCTGCCGCGTCTGCTAAACGCTGTCAGTCGGCTTCGGATTTCTGAGGGGCCGTTGATGTTCGCTTTCGTAACCACGCTTCTGCTAAGTTTCGCAGCGGAGTATTTTGGCGGTATTGCCGCGATTACTGGGGCGTTTATGGCTGGTATTTGTCTTCAACATGCGCGCCGGGGTGCTGTCGAGCAGATCGCGCGCGGTATTCACAGCTTAAACTATGCTTTTTTGGTGCCTCTCTTCTTTGTGAGCATTGGTCTACAAGCCAATCTACGCCTTTTGACCGTCGAACTTTTGCCTTTTGCGCTTGTTGTACTGTTTTTGGCAATCGTAACGAAAGTGTTTGGTGCAGGGGGTGGTGCTCGTCTGGCAGGATTCGATAATATAAGCGCGCTGCGTGTAGGCTTAGGCATGATCAGCCGCGGTGAGGTGGGCCTCATTATTGCCTCAGTCGGCGTGAGTTATGGTATTCTTGTCCCAGAGGTCTTTACAACGGTGGTTTTTGTCGTTCTGGTCACGACCATTATCACGCCGCCACTGCTAAGATGGTCATTTACTCAAAGACCTTCAACACCGGATCCCGACACGCATGTAGATACAGCAGCTCGCCTCAAGGAGTAGGAAAAATCATGTTTATGATGATGTTTATCTCGAAAGATGTTGACCAGGCTTTAGATATATTGGAGGTCTGGGTCAAAGCGGGTATTGAGGGGGTAACAATTGTGGAAAGTGCTGGAATGCAGCAGTTAGGGAAACAGGGTATCCCTGATGATGTCGGAATTCTGTTCTCCCTCAGCTCATTTATGCGCAGACAGGAAATTCATCACCGCACCCTGTTTTCAGCCGTCAAAGACGAAGCAACCCTCCAACACGCAGTCGAAGCGACAACCCGATATGTGGGTGACTGGTCGAAAACCGATGTCGGCGTTCTCTTTGTTTGGCCGTTGAGCTATGCTTACGGTTTAGATAAAGGTTTCAATAAGTAATCAATTAGGAGTTTCGAGTAGGTTAATCCGACTATGAGTAGAATTTCGATGGATTACACATGGATCATAGCCGCATTGCATCTTGCCTGCGGATACGCACGACGCATCAATCTGCTGATCACGATGGTTCATCTGATACCTGTGCCGCCAGGTTATCTTGGTACGAACTCCGGGTATCTCTTCGCCTTATTTGAAGACAGATATCGATTTCGTGAATATTGTGCAACTGCTGAAGACTACGGCGTACCCTTAATTTGCCAACCCATGCAGTATATTTCGATGAAAGATGCGGTTGTTCATCTTCGTGACGAGAATGCCGCTGACGCGCAAGTTCGGTTGCCGCCAGCCTTCACGGATGTCATTGATTTTATCGATGACGCTCATCAATCCGACGGTTTCCAGATAGCGCGGTTCAACTGGAACAATAGCATCTGTCGCGGCAATTAAGCCCATTTCGGTCATGAGTGAGAAGGAAGGGCGGGTGTCGATAACAATAGCCGCATACCGATTAATGATACGGCTCAATGGGTCAGCCAAGCGGTAAGGCGCACCCGCAATCCCCATCAATTCGCGCTCAGCACCTTCCAGCATAGGAGAGGCAGGCAGCACATGGAGATCAGCGTCCCATGTCGATTGAACAATGCAGTTGAGCAGGGTCTGCGCTGCATTCTGGCGGTCTGCCATCAGAACCGTGTACAGACTATTGTCCGTACCGTAGTCCTTTGTTCCTGTTGTAACGAGCGTGGCGTGTGCCTGACTATCAGTATCAATCAGTAGGACACGAGCATTAGGAGCACCAGCGCGTCGCAGCATTCCTGCGATACCGAGCGCAGTATTGGTGGCGGATGTCGATTTCCCGACACCCCCTTTGTGATTGGTGAAAACAAAAACGCGAGTCATTGCCATTTCCTCTCAACTCAACAAACTGGATAAAAATCGCTGTGCTGGCAAGAGCTTCGCGGAAGCGTGTTACACTTTCTGCGGGAGTCTTGCTGGGCTAGTCAGCGAGCCTTCAAGGTGGTTGGGGGAGGTTGAAGCTCCCCTCAATCACCGAACAGCTAAACCTATGTCCGAGTTTGTGAAACGCATTAGTTTTGCACGTTGAGGAAATGTAATGTTGTTGATAAAATCGAGGGTATTCAGAGGTGTTGAATGTTCGAATTGGCTACAAGTCTCCCAGCTTACTCGAAATAAATAAACTACTCGAAAATCGGCGGAATTATTTCCGCCGATTTTTGTTTGGGCTTATCTCAATTATGAACAAATTAGCTTTAAGACTGGAATTAGTGAGGGTATATCGATAAATGTTGAGATTATATTAGCATCATCCTATCGTCGAATCCAACCCACTGGATGAATCTTGCTGTGATAATGTCTCCCTCAAGCGCAACTTGAGGATTTGTTAATTGAACATTTCCGCGATTAAAGAAAGCAAATTTGTCAAAGTGCGTTTTGGGTTGAGCAAATCATCCATCTTGGGCAGCAAGGTTAAACGGCTGGCACGGAGATTGATTCCCTCTTGCGGGTCGAGATCACGCGCATCGCTAATTAGTACATCGCCCTCATTGACCAACGGCGTACCAATCGCCTGAATTAGCGCTTGGTTGCCGCGTCCGACCACCGCCGCCAGCGGCATCCCGCCCAGATACCCGCTAGGTGAGGTTTCCGG
>Ga0163154_10004939_pt1 | contig 17277 bp, 9 predicted proteins | sample OliLakLV19MP9P1_FD_148649 | JGI IMG/M metagenome (GOLD analysis project Ga0163154, IMG submission 148649) | Freshwater microbial mat bacterial communities from Lake Vanda, McMurdo Dry Valleys, Antarctica - Oligotrophic Lake LV.19.MP9.P1 | ecosystem: Environmental > Aquatic > Freshwater > Lake >...
GTGGGGAAGAGATCGAAGGCGCCGCCCACCTGATTGGAGACGGCACCGGCCTTCACGACGCCCGGCCAACGCACGACGGCAGGAACGCGGATACCGCCTTCAAAAGTGCTGGCCTTTTGACCGCGAAGTGGCGTGTTGGTAGCGCCCCCTAGCGTTGGGCCGCCGTTGTCGCTGAAGAAGACGACGAGCGTATTCTTCGTCATGCCTTCGGCTTCGAGTGTTGCCAGGATGGTGCCGACGCCCGTATCCATGCGATCGACCATGGCGGCATAGTTGCGGCGCTTCTCATCGGTGCGGCGGGCATACTTATCGATCAGGTTCTTGGGAGCCTGCAGCGGTGAGTGCGGCGCGTTGAAGGGGACGTAGAGGAAGAGCGGCTTGGCTTTGTCGCGCTGGCGGATGCGGTTGGAGGCTTCAGCGGCGATGAGGTCCGTGGAGTAGCCTTCCTCGACGAGCGACTTGCCGTCGCGATTCCAATCGAGGCCACCCTCGCGATCGTGGGTGTAGTAATCGATGGCGCCGTTGAAGTGGCCGTACTGATGATCGAAGCCGCGCGCCATGGGGAAGAAGCTCTTGCGGGAATGACCGAGGTGCCACTTGCCTGCCATGGCCGTCTGATAGCCGGCGCTTTGAAAGGATTGGGCGATGGTGTGTTCGGCGAGCGGGAGGCCGTACTTCGACCAGGGGCGAATGACAGTGTAGCCCAAGCCAAGGCGCATGGGCGAGCGGCCGGTCATCAACGCGGAACGCGTGGGCGAGCAGACGGGAAACGAATAGAAGCGATTCAACTGCGTACCGTCGCGGGAGAGCGCATCAATGTTTGGCGTCTGGATATCGCTGCCGTGGAAGCCGACGTCGGCCCAGCCGAGATCATCGGCGAGGATGATGACGACGTTCGGCTTGGAGTCGGCAGCGGCGGCCGAGGCCGCAAAGGACATGGCGAGGGAGGTACGCAGGAAGTCTCTTCGAAACATGCAAGCAAGAGCTTACTACAACTCGGTGGGGTGAACCTTGGCGTGATCCTCAAGAGATTCGAGATGGGGGTGACCACCTCGCGGATACGGCCGACGTCCTCGGGATCGGGAAGGTCGAGGAGGCCGCGAATGGAGACGCGGATGAGGCCGGCACCGGACAAGACGGTCTTGAGCGCGGTGGCGATGGCGATTCACAAGTCGAAGGGGAGCCAGGGTTTGGCCGATATGGTCTTTTGCGATCCAACACCTAACGTGAATTACGGCGCCACGATCAAGGACAAGCGCCAGAGCAAGAAGCAGAAGAGTATTAGCTGTCTGCCGGAAATGGTGAAAAAGATACCGAAAATGTCCTTGTCGAAACTGCCGGACAGAAGGCACAATCACAAGGACCATGAGGATTCGATGAACTGGACGATGAACTGGATCGACACCGTCGTACTGGCTGCCTATCTGATCGGCATCACGCTTTTCGGAGTTTGGGTAGGCTTTCGCCGGAACGCCTCCTCCCAGCAGTACTTCCTCGCCAACAAGTCGCTGGGCTGGTTCACCATCGGCGCCGCCGTTTTCACCTCCAACATCTCTACGATTCACCTTGTCGGTCTGGCTGCCTCGGGAGCAAAAGATGGCATGGTGATCGGCAACTTCGAATGGATGGCGTGTTTCACGCTGATGCTGTTGGGCCTGGTTTTCGCGCCATTTTACATTAGGTCGGGCGTCTCAACGCTGCCGGAGTTCATGGAGAGGCGCTATTGCCCCGCGGCACGAACCTTCCTCGCCGTGATCGGACTACTGGGCGCCCTGCTGATCCACATCGGCATCAGTTTGTTCGCGGCGGCGAAGCTGTTTGAGAGCTTTCTCGGCGTGCCGGCGCTGCTGACGATCGTGGTGCTGTCGCTTTTCACGGTCACCTACACCGCACTCGGCGGTCTTCGCGCGGTGGTGATGACGGAAAACGTTCAGGTGTGCCTGCTACTTGCCGGCGCGCTCCTGATCACGGTGAGGGGATTACAAGCGCTTGGCGGAGTGGGCGTGCACGATCTGACCGCCTTCCAGGCTGCCGTCGCGCCGGGCCACCTCACCATGCTCCAGCCAGTGTTCGACAGCGCCGGAAGGCTGAATGGATTCTCGTGGCTGGCCGTGTTGCTGGGATATCCGATCCTCGGCATCTGGTATTGGTGCGCCGATCAGACGCACGTCCAGCGCGTGCTGGCGGCGAAGGACCTCAGGGCCGCGCAGAACGGATCCCTATTCGCGGGCTTCCTCAAGATCACACCGGTCTTCGTGATGGTGCTGCCGGGGGTCATCGGTTACGTTCTTTGGAGCAAGGGCGCCTTCCCCTTAGCATTACTGCCGGACACCAGATTGCCGGACTACAACACGATGCTGCCGTCGCTCATCAACTTCCTGGTGCCGGTGGGCCTCAAGGGACTGCTGGCCGCGTGCATGGCCGCGGCGCTGATGAGCTGCATGGCGGCGGCACTGAATAGCTGCGCGACGTTGATCTCGCTGGATATCGTCCTGCGCCACGCCCCGGCAATGCCGGATTCCCGCGTGGTGATGATCGGCCGCATCACCACCGCCGTCATCATGTTGCTGGCGATGCTGTGGTCGACGCAGGGCGATCAATTCGGCACGATCTTCGAAGCCATCAACAAGATCCCGATGACGTTCGCCCCCGCCGTCACCACGGTGTTTTTGCTCGGTGTCCTCTGGAAGCGCGGGACGGCGCAGGCGGCCATGGCGACCCTCTTCGCCGGCTCTCTACTCGGCATCACCTATTTCGTGGTGGACCTGCCGCGGACGGGGCGATGGATTCTCGGAGCGCGGGCCGACGCCGACTTTTCCGGACTGGTCACCGACCCGGTTCAAGGACTCGGTATTCCTTTCATGCTAGTGGGACCGCTGCTAACCCTACTATGCGTCGTCATTTATGCCGCCGTCAGTTTGAGCACTCCGGCCATGGATTCACGGGCCGTGGGGGAAGTCTGCTGGGATCATCCGCTGGCGTTTTTGCGAGGGCGCGTTCAGGACGCCGGCGATCCGCGCGTCGTGGCGCTCGCTCTTTTCGCCGTGGTGAGCATTCTGTACTGGATCATGCGTTGAGGCATTCAAGTGCTGAAAGGAGCACCGAGTCTTGAATTACACCATGCTGGGGAAAACCGGGCTGAAGGTCTCACGGCTCAGTTTCGGAGCGTCGGCGCTTGGCGGCGTATTCGGCGAGGTGGACGAATGGGACGCCATTCAGGCTGTCCACGCCGCCCTCGATTGCGGCATCAACTATTTCGATGTGGCGCCGGCCTATGGTGGTACTCTGGCGGAGACCGTCCTTGGCAAAGCGCTGAGGGGCATTGCGCGCAGCCGCTACTTTCTCTCGACGAAGGTCGGCAAGTGCACATGCTTGGGCGCTTATGGCAACGATACGCTGGACTACTCGCGAAAACGGATTCGCGCGTCGGTCGAAGAGAGCGCATCTCGACTGGGAACGGATTACTTTGATATCCTCCACATTCACGACATCGAGTACCAAGGCCGAACGCATACGGAGTGGGCCTTGGGCGAAGGCTACGACGCCGTCTGCGAATTGAAAAAGGAAGGCCGCACCGGTGCGGTGAGCTTTGGGACCTACCCCGTCGATCTCTGGGAGCGAATCTTCCGTTCGGTGGAGATCGATGCGGCACTGGTCCACAATCACTATTGCTTGAACGATACGCGGCTGCTGGGCCTGCTACCGCTGGCGCGCGAGAAGCAAATCGGGATCATCAACGGGGCGCCGTTCGGGTCTGCGCTTCTCACCGAACAGGGGCCCGCCTTCTGGCATCCGGCTTCCGCGGAAGACAGAACTGTATTCCGTGCGGCGGCCGATTTCTGCCGAACACAAGGGACATCGTTAAGCCGGCTGGCGCTCCAATTCGCAAGTCAAAATCCGGACATCCCGACCACGTTATTCAGTTCAGCCGATCCGCAGTTGGTAGCCAGCAATGTCCGTTGGAGCGATGAGCCTTTCGATCCCGACCTGGTGCAGGCCGTGCAGCAGATTCTGGCGCCCGTGCAGAACAAGGACTGGAGCTACTCATGACTCGTCGGAATTTCCTCGCCGGCACAGCGCCGCTGGCTGCTACCAGCGCCGCCCAGACGGGCCGGGAGCGGCCGCCCAATATCATTTTCCTGCTCGCCGACGATCTCGGCTGGGGCGACTTGGGCTGTTACGGCAACACGCGTATCCAGACGCCGGTGCTCGACAAGCTGGCGCGCGAGGGGACGCGGTTCACGCAGTTCTATGTGGCCGCGGCCGTGTGCTCTCCCAGCCGCGCAAGCTTCCTTACGGGCCGCTTCACGCCGCGTCATGGCGTGGTGCGGCACTTTCGCGGGAAGCAGGACAACCTGCGTCGAGGGATGCCACTCTGGCTCGATCCCAATCAGCCTCTTCTGCCGCGGCTGCTGCGTGATGCCGGCTACGCCACCGCGCACTTCGGCAAGTGGCACCTGTGCTCCTCCGACGATCCGGATTCACCCACTCCCGCCAAATACGGATTCCAGAACCACCGCGTGGTGGTTGATGACGGCGATGGGCAGTTGCGGATACCGCCGGACAGCAAAGGCTGGAACCTGTGGAAAGAGGCTCTTCCGGGCCCGCGCTGGCCGGAGTGGAAGGCGCACTCGAATGAGTTGATCATCGACGAGACCATCCGCTTCGTTGAACAAAACAAGGACCGGCCGTTTTACATTGACTCCTGGTTCTTCGACCCGCACGCGAAACTTACGCCCACCGCGCAACAAATGGAGCCTTACCGGAAGTTCGGCTCGCCGTATCGAATCTACTACGGCTCGGTCACCGACATCGACCGGCAAATCGGGAGGCTGTTGCGGCGCCTCGACGAACTCGGGCTCGCGCAGAACACGATCCTCCTGTTCAGCAGCGACAACGGTCCGGAAGACATCATCATCGACAACACGGAGGAGCATGGCGTCGGCCACCCCGGGCCGTTCCGCGGGCGCAAGCGCTCCGGTTATGAGGGAGGAATCCGTGTGCCGCTTCTGGTGCGCTGGCCGAAAGGTACACCGGCCGGCACCGTCAACGAGTCGACCGTCTTCGGCGCAGTCGATTTCCTACCCACGCTGGCTGCGCTGGCTGGGGCGACGGTTCCGTCCACGTCGGAGATCGATGGAGAGAGCCTGGAGCAGGCGCTGAAGGGCACCGCTCTCACGAGACGGCGTCCCCTCTTTTGGGACTTGCGGGAAGATACCGTGGGCGATCTCATCAACCGCAGTCCCAAGCTGATCATTCGCGACGGCCCCTGGAAGCTGTTGCTGAATCCTGATAACGGACACGTCGAGCTTTACAACATCGCGAGCGATTCCCTCGAGGTCGACAACCTCGCCACAGAGAATCCGGAATTGGTCCGCCGTATGTCCGGCCAACTGAAGGCATGGAAGCAGAATCCCGCCATATCGCTATAAGGCGGCAAGAGTCGAAAGGAACGAAAACAATGGATCGCACAGTTCTGAACATGATGATAAAGGCCACATGGACGGCCTGTATGGCGACGGCGCTCCTGGCGCAAGTGGACACCGGCGTGCTCAGCGGCCGCGTCTATGACAACACCGGCGCAGTGATGCCCGACGCTCGTGTGAAGCTGAAGAACCTTGCCAGTAACTATAGCCTCGAGCTCACAACCAACAGTGCGGGACTCTACGTATCACCCGCGTTGCCCACGGGCCCCTACCGCATCGACGTGGATCACGCGGGCTTTCAGCCGCAGGCTCGGCAGCTCACGCTAAACCTCTCTGAGCGGCTGGCGGTGGATTTCTCTCTAACGGTCGGCGTGGTTAGCGACTCGGTGACAGTGCAGGCACTTGGTGCGGTCTTGCAGACCGAGGATTCCACCATCAGCGTGCTGCGATCGGACCGTGAGATCCGTGATTTGCCCAACAATGGCCGGCTGTTCTCCGAGATCATTCGCTACAGCCCAGGCGTCGTGGCGGCCCATGCCCAACGCGGAAACCTCGCCTTGTCGAACGTTCGCGGGAGCACCACGAATAGCGTCAACGGTGTCGATTTTCAGGACAACAACTTCCTCGTGGACGGCATTCAAAACAACGAAAATCATCAGGGCTATGGCGTGATGGTGTTCCCAGAACTGGAAGCGATCGAGCAGTACCGTGTCGCCACGTCGGTGCCCGACGCCAGGTTCGGACGGCCTGGTGCGACGATCAACGTCGCCTACAAATCGGGCACGAACCAGTACCACGGCGCGCTATTCGAATTTCTCCGCAACGACAAGCTGGATGCGAGAAACTTCTTTGCCCGCGCGAAATCTCCGCTGCGCCGGAACCAGTTCGGGGCGACCCTCGGCGGACCCATCGGCGGCAAAAATGCGCGTACGTTCTTCTTCGTATCCTATGAGGGGCAGTTGGTCACGCAGGGCGTCACCTCCGTCTCCAGCGTGCCGACGGCCCCGATGCGCACCGGTGATTTCAGGGAACTGATTACCGCTCGCCCCACCTTAATCTACGATCCCCTTACGACGCGTACAAATCCGGCGGGCGCTGGGCTCATTCGCGACGCTTTCCCGAACAATGTGATTCCCGCCAATCGCTTCAGCACCCCCGGCAGGAATCTGCTGAATTTCTATCCAACGCCGAACCTGCCCGGGCTCGCCGCCAACCTCCTGGTGGGGGACCGCTCCACCGTCAGCGCGAATCAGGGTACGGTGAAGATCGATCGTGAACTGAGCGCCGGTTCGCGCGCCTTCGTCCGCTACACCCAGGGTAACGCCGATACCATCCGACCCGTGAACCTGTTGGGCCCCGTGGCCACACCCTACCTCGGCATCCAGGCACCGGCCACGCAACTGGCAGCCAGCTATACGCGCATTATCAACCCGCGCACCGTCAATCAGGGGCGCATTGGAATCTCACGGCAGAACCTGCAGAGCATATCGCTGAACGGCGGACGCAACCTCGCCCAGGAGTTCGGCATCCCGAACGTGAACATCAGTTCGTTCACCACGGGACTGCCCGTGATTCAGGTCGCCGGCTATCCGGTCATGGGGGACCAGACCTTCAATCCCGCGATTATCGCCATGAACAACTACGAAGTGAGCGACAACATCGACATGACGCGCGGCAATCACAGTGTCAAGATCGGCTTCGACGTGGTCCGCCGCCAGACCAACATCTTCCAGGCGCAGACGCCACGCGGCACCTTCAACTTCACCACGAACTACACCAACAACCCGGCGCAAGCTGCGGGAACCGGATTCGGACCGGCGGACTTGCTGCTCGGCAAACCGCAGACCATTCTGGTAAACGGCATCGATGGAACGCGAGGGCTGCGCCGCACCGATTGGGACGCCTACATTCAGGACGACTGGAAGGTTAGCCGCAAGCTCACCATCAATCTTGGACTGCGCTATGATCTCTCGGCTGGATACCCCTACGAGGAGGTCGCCGACCGCCTGACACAGTTCGATCTGCAGACCGGTACGGCGGTGCCGGTGGGGAGCGGCAAGTTTCCCCAGCGCAGCGGCGTTCCGAGTGACCAGAACAACTTTGGTCCCCGGCTGGGACTGGCCTATCAGGTCACGCCGCGAACGGTGCTCCGTGCCGCCTGGGGCCTGTATTTCGCCATGAAGCCTTTTGCCCTCGACCGTGGTCTTGCCACCAACCCGCCCTTCTTCCTGAACAGCCTGGTGGCGAATGACCAGGCGAATTTCGAGGGCGCGCGCTCGCTCACCGACGGCCCGCTCCGTACCGTTGACCGCAACGCTCCCGGCCAGAACTACACCGGCATCGATTCCGAGTTTGTGCTGCCTGCGGTGAACCAGTGGAACCTCGCCATCCAGCAGCAATTGCCGGGGCAGCAACAGTTGACCGTTGCCTACATCGGTACCAAGGGAACGCACCTGCTGCAAAGCATCAATATAAATCAGCCCGTTCCCGGCGACGGCGCGGTGAACGCCCGCCGCCGCTACCCGCAGAACGCGACGGTTCGGATGCAAACCACCCGCGGCAACTCTGCCTACCATTCGCTTCAGCTGCTGGCGACCAAACGGTTCTCCAACAACCTGCACTACCAGTTGGCCTACACCTGGAGTCACGCCCTGGACGAGGTGGATCCGGACGGCAACACGTTCTTCGGGACGCCGATCAACAACCTGTCGTTGAACCGGGGGAACGCGCAGTTCGATATCCGCCACCAAGTCCGAGTGACCTTCGGCTACGACCTCCCGTTTGGAAAGGGTAAGGCCCTTCTGCAGAGTCTCAACCCATGGGGTAACGCCCTGCTGGGAGGCTGGAGCGTTAATGGGGGCTTGACGCTGTACACGGGTTTCTACTTCGACGTTGCCGCCCCGGCCAACACGCTCAACATCGGCGAAGCTGTGCGCGCCGACCGTTTGCGGGACGGCAATCTCCCCAGCAGCCAGCGTTCGATCTCCCGCTGGTTCGAAACCGAAGCGTTTGTGAATCCCGGATTCCGCCAGTGGGGGAACGGGGGCCGGGGCGTTCTGGTCGGACCTGGAACCAAACAGCTCGATTTCTCGATCTTCAAACACTTTCCCGTACGCGAGGGCAAGCAGTTTCAGTTCCGCGCCGAATTCTTCAATATCTCCAATACACCGCAGTTCAACAACCCGAATGCCACGGTGGGAACGCCGAACTATGGTATCGTGACCAGCGCCGGGAGCGAACAGACATTCCAGCGCGCGCAACGGCAGATCCAGTTGGCGCTAAAGTTTTTGTTCTGAACGGGACTCAGGAGAATCCATGGTCATCACACAAGTCAAATGCTACCGGGTGGAGTTGCCCCTTCATGAAGGCAGCTACAAGTGGTCCGGCGGTAACTCCGTCGAAGTGTTCGACTCCACGGTAGTGGAAGTCCGCACCGACGGCGGGGTCACAGGCTACGGGGAAATCTGCCCGCTCGGCGCAGCCTATCTGCCGGCTTACGCCGCCGGGGCGCGCACCGGAATCGCCGAACTCGCCCCGCGACTGATTGGTCTCGATCCGACGCAACTCTCGCTCATCAATCACGCCATGGACAACGCCATGCGCGGCCATCCTTACGTGAAGTCCGCCATTGATATGGCTTGCTGGGATATCCTCGGCAAGGTCTGCGGCCAACCCGTGGTATCTCTGCTCGGCGGCCGCTTCGGTGAGAGCTTCGCCCTCTATCGGGCCATCTCGCAAGAAGCCCCCGAAAAGATGGCGGCGATGGTGGGCGTCTACCGCAGCCAGGGCTACACCAAATTTCAATTGAAGGTGGGCGGCGACCCCGATGTCGACATCGAGCGTATCCGCCTCGCAGCCGCCCAACTCCAGCGCGGCGACGTGCTGGTGGCCGACGCCAATACCGGCTGGACACAGCACCAGGCCATCCGCGTGGCCGATGCCATTCGCGCCGTTGACGTCTACATTGAGCAACCCTGCATGCACTACGAAGAGTGCCTCGCCGTTCGCCAACACACCGACCGCCCCTTCATCCTCGATGAAGTCATCGACGATATTGGCCAGGTCCTGCGCGGCCACTACGACCGTGCCATGGACGTCATCAATCTCAAAATCTCTAAGGTCGGGGGTCTAACGAAAGCGCGGCAGATCCGCGACCTCTGCGTCTCGCTCGGCATCGCGATGACCATCGAGGATACCTGGGGCGGCGACATCGTCACCGCCGCCATCGCCCACCTCGCGCATAGCACCCCGCCGCCCCTGCTTTTCTCTTCCACTGACTTCAATAGTTATGTTACGGTCAGCATTGCGGAAGGCGCGCCCCAGCGCGACGGCGGACGGCTCGCCGCGCCGCGAGCCCCCGGTTTGGGCATCGCTCCGCGTATGGAAATTCTCGGCAAGGCGGTATACGAATCATGAGACATGCACTCTTTCTCCTGGCAGCCATAGCCTCGGCGCAACCTTACGGCATCGACCAGAAGGACTTTCCGGTGTCAGAGTTCCAGGAGCGCCGCACGAAGGTCTTCGATTCCATCGGAAAGGCCCTGGCCATTATTCCTGGCGCATCAGCTACGGATTCCCCGCAGGTGTTCCGCCAGTCAAACGAGTTCTACTATCTCACCGGCATCGAAGCGCCCCACTGCTACCTACTGCTCGATGGCAGAAGCCGGAAGACCACCGTGTACATGCCCCATCGCGACCCGGCGCGCGAACGTCAGATCGGCCCGCTGGTAAGCGCAGAAGATGCCGCCGTCATCAAAGAGCGCTCTGGCGTGGATGGAGTATTCGGGGTCGAAGTGCTCGCCCGCCATCTCGCGCCCATTCAAATCCACCATCCGGCGCCGGCTCTCTATGTGCCGTTTAGCCCGCAGGAGGGCACCCATGGCAGCCGCGACGAAATGTTGCGCGAGGTCGCCGAAGCTGCCTCCGACCCGTGGGACGGCCGCCCCTCCCGCAACGGCCACCTGCTCTCGCTGTTGCGCAACCGCTTCCCGACTTACGAACTACGCGACCTCTCGCCGCTGCTCGATCCGATTCGACTCATCAAGAGCCCCCGCGAAATCTCGCTCATCCGCCGCGCCTCGCAGATCGCGGGACTCGCCATCATCGAAGCGATCCGCAGCACCGAGCCCGGCGTTTATGAATACCAGTTGGATGCAGTCGCGCGATACGTATATCTGCTCAACGGCGCGAAACACGAAGGCTACCCGTCCATCATCGGCGGCGGCACGAACGCCTGGCATGGTCACTATTTCCGCAACGCCAGCGTCCTCAAAGATGGCGACCTCGTACTGATGGACTACGCTCCCGACTATCGCTACTACACTAGCGACGTGACCCGCATGTGGCCGGTAAATGGCAAATACACACCCGACCAGCTGGCCCTCTGCGGGTTCATTCTCGCCTACCGCGACGCGTTGCTGAAGCGCATTCGTCCTGGCGTCACGCCGGAGCAGGTTCTCGACGGTGCCCGCCCGGAAATGGAGGCGTTCCTTAAGACACTCACCTTCTCCAAAGACATCTATCGCAAAGGCGCCGAAGAGGCGTTACGCTTCCGTGGCCACCTCTCACATCCCGTCGGCATGACCGTCCATGACGTCGGCAGCTATCAGCGCAAAGAATTTTCCGAGGGGCTCGTCTTTTCCATCGACCCCATGCTTTGGATCCCCGAAGAGAAACTCTACGTGCGCATGGAAGATGTAGTTACGGTCACGGCGAACGGCGTAGAGAACTTTACGGACTTCCTCGCGGCTAAGCCTGAAGCCATCGAGAAGCTGATGCGCGAAGACGGCATCCTGCAGATGAGGAAACCCACCAATCCATGACCACGGTACGGCTCATCCTGTTGCTGGGGCTGGCGGCGCTGCTGCCGGCACAGGTCGATCTGAACGGGCGCCCGCATCGCGCCGAGCGCAGCCGCGAATATGACGTGCGGCACTACCGGATTAAGCTCAAGTTAAACGATGCCTCGCGGTCGCTCGAGGGCGAAACCCGCATCACGTTGCGCCCCTTGCGCGACGGCTTTGACACGCTGGTTCTTGATGCCGAAACCTTCCAGGTCACCGCCGTTGAACAGTTGCGTTTTGAGCAAACCCCAGGCAAGCTCACGGTGCATCTGAGCCGGCCCTACCGAGTTAATGAGGAACTCGCCGTCACTATCTCCTATCGCGCTGAAAATATCGCCATCGATCCGGAGCGCTATGGCATGCCGAAAGGCTACGGGTTAGGGGTCGCGTTCAAGCCGGAGACGCCCGATCACCCGCGACTCATCCACACCCTCTCGTTTCCCGAAGGCGCGCGCCATTGGTTCCCGTGCTACGACCATCCCAACGACAAAGCCACCAGTGAGTTGATCGCCACCGTCGACGCCCGCTATCAGGTCATCGCCAATGGTGTGCTGCAGGGCGTCACTGAGAATCGCGCGAAGGGCGAGAAGACGTTTCACTGGCGGCAAACCCAACCCCACTCTACGTACCTGTTCGCCTTCGCCGCCGGACCCTACAAGCAGGTAACCGACAAGAAGGGGGCCCTTCCCATCTCCTATTGGGTCTTTCCCGCCGCCGTACCCGATGCCGAACGAAGCTTCGGTAAGACCCGGGAAATCATTGAGTTTTTCAATCGCGAGCTTGGCTACGCCTATCCATGGCCGAAGTACGACCAGATCACCATTCCCGACTTTGGCGGCGGCGCCGAGAGCACCAACGCCACCGTTATCGGCAGCAAAGCCATCCATGATGCCCGGGCAGAACAGGACTTCCCCACCCACTGGCTCGTCGCCCACGAGGCCGCACACCAATGGTGGGGCAATCTCGTCACCATGCGCGATTGGAGCCACACTTGGCTCAACGAGAGCTTCGCCACCTATTACGAGTACCTCTACCTGAAACACCTGCTCGGCGAGGACGAAGGCGTGCTCAACCTCCTCGGCAAGAAACGTGCCTACCTCACCGAGGCCCGCAAGAAGTACACGCGCCCCATCGTGCTTGACCGCTGGGACTGGCCGAACGACAACTTCGACCACCACACCTACCAGAAGGGCGGCGTCGTGCTCGCCATGCTACGCTCCCAGTTGGGCGATGAGGCCTTCCGCCGCTCCATCACCCACTACCTGAAGAAACACGCGTTCGGCTCAGTTGACACGCACGACCTGCAGATCGCTATCCGCGAAGCCTCAGGCCAGGTGCTGGACTGGTTCTTCGACCAATGGATCTTCCGCGCGGGCCATCCGGTGCTGGAGGCGGGCTACACCTGGGAATCCGGAGCCATTAAGCTCAGAGTCCAGCAGAACCAGACCGCGCTGTACACACTGCCGGTTTCCATCGGCGTCACCACCGCTGCCGGGAAACGAGTCCACAAAGTCTGGGTGCGCCTCCGTGACGAATCGTTTTCATTGCCATGCCCAGAAAAACCGCTTCTCGTACACTTCGATGACGAGGAACTGCTCCTCAAAGAACTCACCTTCCCGAAGTCGAAGGAGGAGTTGCTCTATCAACTCGCCCACGACAACGTCATCGGACGCATGGATGCCGCAACGGCGTTGAAGCCGTTCACGGACGATCCGCGGGTGGCCGCTGCGCTTCGCAAGTCCGCGGCGGACGATCCGTTCTGGGCCGTGAGACGCGATGCCATCTTCCCCACCGATGCGGCTTTCCTCCGCTTGCGCGCTACCAACGATCGCTCCTCCGCGGTCCGCACCGCCGCCCTTGCCACGCTCGGCCAGCTTCACGATGCATCGCTCGCTGCTTTCTTCGAGGAGCGGTTCCATGCCGACGATAGCTATCGCGCCCAGGCCGAGGCCGTGCGGGCGCTCGGCAACCTCGGCGGACGCACGGCGTTGTTGCGCGAAGCGGCCGCCATGAAGTCCCCCGACGACATCGTCGCTGCCGCTGCCCGCGAGGCGCTGGCTCGCTAACCCATGGTCACCGCACTCTACTTCGCACTGGCTGCGCTCACCGCGCTCTACGGCGCCATCTTCCTTCGGTCATCGGAAGGCGCTCGCCCCTCGTTCCTCCACACTCTCATCGGCTTCGCCACCAACTTCCTCGACACGCTGGGCATAGGCTCTTTTGCCACCACCACGGCCATCTTCAAGTTCGCCGCCATGGTGCCTGATCGTCTCATCCCCGGCACTCTCAACGCCGGCCACACGCTTCCCACCGCCTTCCAGGCATTCATCTACCTCACCGCGATCGAAGTGGATGCGCGCACGCTTGTCCTGCTCATTGCCGGAGCCGTAGCCGGAGCGTGGTTCGGAGCCGCGGCCGTCTCCGGCCTCTCGCGGCGCACCGTCCAATTGTGCGTCGGAGGCGCGCTGCTGATCGCCGCGGCCGCCCTGCTCATGCGCCAGTTCGAGCTCTTTCCTGCCGGAGGTGCCGCCCTGGGCCTGGATGGCTGGAAGCTGGTCGCCGCTGTCGCTGGCAACATCTTGTTGGGCGCCGTCAGCACCCTCGGCATCGGCTTCTACGCCCCCTGCATGACCATGGTCAGCCTGTTGGGCATGAATCCCGCAGTTGCTTTCCCCATCATGATGGGCTCCTCGGCATTCCTGATGCCCGTGGCCAGCGCCCAGTTTGTCAGGCGCAAAGCCTACTCCGCGCCGGTAGCGCTGGGGCTTACTCTTGGCGGCCTCGCTGGCGTTCCACTGGCCGCCTTCGTCGTCAAGAGCCTGCCACTCGCGGGCCTGCGCTGGCTGGTGATCATCGCCGTGTTTTACGCCGCCGTATTAACGCTCCGCTCGGGAGAACAGAAATGAAGTTAGCAATCGTCTTTTGTTTTATGGCCGAAAGTATGGCTGCTGCCCAGGTTGCCTCCTGGGCGTTTGACCGCGATGCGCCTCCCGACAAACTGGAGGGATTCTACCGCTTCGCACCTGGAATTGCCGGACAAGCACTCCGCTCCGATGGGCAGACCACCCACCTCATTCGACCCGCCACCCAAGCTCCGCGCATGGATGGGCCCTTCACCATCGAAGCTTGGGTCGCCATCCAGAGCTATCCCTGGACGTGGTGCGCCATCGTGAACCAGGAAAAGCGCCGCCAGCGCGGCTATTCATTCTCCATTGATCCGAACGGGCACTTTGGACTCCATGTCGCCGTCGGGGCCAAATGGATCGAATCGCGCTCGGAGAAGCCCCTTCCGCTCTACCGTTGGAATCACATCGCGGCGACGTTCAATCCCTCCGAGGGCATCCGTCTCTTCTGGAACGGTGTGCCTGCGGGAACGCTCGCCGTCACCGGTGCACTCGATGCCGCCAGCGACACCGACCTCTGGATTGCCCGCAACCTCACCTCGCGGCCGTTAAGTGAAGAGGTGCGCGTGGTCTCCGACGTCGCCTACTCCTTTGACGGCCTCATCGACGAACTGATCATTCACGACCGCGCACTCACCAGCTTCGTCGCCGTTCGTCCGCCTGCCCAGCCTCCTCTCCTGCCCCCAGTCCTGCCTTCCGGCCCGAAAGGATCTGGCCGCTTCGGCGCCTTCTACACTCGCCTCCGTTACACCGAGGAATGGGAGCGGCTGTGGCGTGTGGGTGACCAGCCGGACGTCGTCGTCCGCTTCGACGACAACCCGACGCGCCTGATCTTCTGGCGCGGTACCAGCTACGTTCCCGCCTGGGTTACCGAGAACGGCATCTGGTACACCAACGAGTTCTATGAGAACCAGCGTGAAGGCATGCCCACCAGTGCCGAGCCGATGGCGGATAAACAGGCCCGGTATTCGTCGGTAAAAATCCTGGAAAGCACTCCGGCCCGCGTGGTTGTGCAGTGGCGCTACGCCCCCGTCAGCGTCCACTATGAGCCCGTCTTCGTCGATCCCTTAACCGGCTGGGGCGATTGGGTCGAGGAGACCTACACGGTCTACCCGGATGGTTCATGCGCGCGAAAGATCCAGACCTTCTCCTCCAGTCCATACGTCGTTCCTGGGCAGGGACCCGGTGAGATCAACTTCCGCCAATTCCACGAGTCCATCGTCATCAACCCGCCGGGCACGCGGCCGGAAGACAACATCAAGCCGGATGCGATCACCCTCGGCAACATGAAAGGCGAATCCCACACCTACAACTGGGAAAAGGAGCCGCCCGGCGAGAAGGCCACCTTCGATCCCGAAACGCTCAAGGTAATGCACCGCATCTCCGACATGGACACGCATCTGCACAAGTGGCTCACTCGGCCAGCCAATGGCAATATCCAAGTCGTCAACCTCAAGGCGAAGTACAGCCCGTTCGTCGTCGTCGATCCGCGCCATGTCGCCATCGATTGCTACGCGGGCGAAATCATTCGCGAGCGCTCTATGTTTCCTTGGTGGAATCACTGGCCTGTCTCTCAGCAAATTCGCTCCAACGGCCGCTGGGCGGTCGCGTCTGACCGCGTCTCGCACAGTTCGCTGACGCACATCCAATCCTGGATGCCGCACGAAGAGCGTCCCGACGGCCTCACCATGGTCATGTTGAACGGCCTTACCTCCGGCAGCGTCACCGGGTTGCTGCCGCTCGCCAAATCGTGGCTTGACGCGCCGCCGGCGCGCTCCCATACGGCCGGGTTTGAATCCCGCGGTTTCGACCGGACCGAGCGCGCCTTTGTGCTCACTCGCCACGACGCATTGGCCAGTTCGCTCGATGTCACCCTGCAGGCCACCGCCGTCTCGCCGCTTGTCAACCCTGCCCTGGTGATTCGCAACTGGAACCTGGCGCAAGCGAAGGTCCGCGTCAACGGCCGCCTACTTGCCGAGGGCAGCGATCTCCGCACTGGCGTCACCCATCGCCTCGACGGAGAGGACCTCGTCGTCTGGATGCGGCACTCCGGTACTACTCCGCTTCGCATTACTGTGTCGCGAGACTAGCTGAGAAGGAAAATCACTGATCGTTACGACACGCGCACCCCGCCTGCCCCTGGCCGGCGAGGAGCGAGAACAGGTGCTCGCCGTGATCCGGCACGCCATCGCGACGCGACCATCTCTATAGCGACGGAAGACGCCATTCGGGCCGGTGATCCTACCTGAACAAAGAAGGCGTAGTTCCATTCGTGCATCGTAGTGGAATTGATCGCGACTCGGGCCCGTCACCTAAGAACTGAGTTCCACGTGCCGCGCCGCCGAATGTCGGGCATCGGCCGCTGGCCGCTGATTTTGTAGTCAGGCGACTACCGCGACGTCACCTCAACATAATGGCAAGACGCATCACCGATTGTAGAGAGAGTTCGAGAACCTCACTTTCGGGACGCGGAAAACTACTTCGTTACGATCGACTCCAGCGCGGCGTGCTTCGCGGTCATCCGCATCGTGCGAGTAGTGCTTGAGCATCTGTGGCGACACGTGGCCGACGATAGATCGAATAGTCTCATCCCCGGCACCGCTCTCGGCCAAATCGGTGATTAAGGCGCACCGGTTGTCATGCCAGCGGCCCGTTAGATGACAAGGTGGTCTACCGCCGACTTATCCACGGTGCCGCCGGTTACGCTTCCATCGCGGTGAGCTTGTCCGGCGACACCGCTTCGCCCGCCACCCGCCGCATTCGGTAGGGTGGCGGGATTCCCGCCCCGTCCAGGTAGCGAGGGGAGCGTTACTTCCACCACTTGGAGCGCCTCACGGATTTCCGGCCCGTCCAGGTCACTCCAAATGCCGATCACCGCCCCTCCGTCAATTCGCATGATTCGGACACCCCGCCGGTTGAATACGGCGGAAGCCGCCTCAATCTTGAGAGATTGCCCCGACGGATCACCCGCAAAACCCTCAAAAGCGGCTTCTGTTGGTTTTGGGGGTTCATGGTCTAGGACTTCCGCCAAGATAGGCGGCTTCCAATTGAGCCACCGCGCCAAAGGTGACGCGCTGCTCATTGCCAGACCCTTGGGTTCACTTC
>Ga0163154_10004944_pt1 | contig 17268 bp, 12 predicted proteins | sample OliLakLV19MP9P1_FD_148649 | JGI IMG/M metagenome (GOLD analysis project Ga0163154, IMG submission 148649) | Freshwater microbial mat bacterial communities from Lake Vanda, McMurdo Dry Valleys, Antarctica - Oligotrophic Lake LV.19.MP9.P1 | ecosystem: Environmental > Aquatic > Freshwater > Lake >...
GGCGGACATCGCCCCCATCGGCGGCAACTCCGCGGTGAACGTCGATGACCTCTTGGCCGTCATCAACACCTGGGGTCAGGTCCAGGCGCCTCCCGGCGCCGGCCCGCGTCCCCAAGGCGACACCGCTCCTCTTCCCAACGGCAACTGCCTCGTGAACGTGGACGATCTCCTGGCCGTCATCAACGCCTGGGGTAATTGCCCGGCTCAAACTGGTCGTTGCTGCGCCCCGGACGGAACCTGTTCCGTTCAAACCGCCGCGAACTGCACCACATCAGGCGGTAATTACGGTGGCAATGGCACTACTTGCGTTGCCTTCACCTGCCCCGTCCTTCCGGCCAATGATAATTGCGCCGGTGCGGTCACGGTGAATAACGGCGCGACCAGCATCGACAACACCGCCGCGACCGACTCCACCGGCATCCCCGGCGGCGTCTGCATCTTTGGTGGTGCTGTCAACGTCAAGAAGGATCTTTGGTACTCCTACACCGCCACCTGCACCGGCCGCATCTCGGTCGATTTGTGCGCGACCACTGGCACGGTCACCGACACCACCCTGCAGCTCTTCACCGGCACTTGCGCTTCCCTCACGGAAGTCGCCTGCGACGATGATGGTTGCGGCAATGCGACGGACAACAACCTGCTTTCCTCCATCACGAATTTCGACGTGACGGCCGGCCAGCAGTTCCGCATTCGCGTCGGCTCCTGGGCAAGTAGCCCCGCCGGTGCGATGACACTGACCATCGGCTGCGCCATCCCGACCAACGATAATTGCATTGACGCCATCGCCGTCGGCACCCTGCCGGCGACCGTGGTCGGAACCATGATCGGCGCTACGGCCGACACCGTGATTCCTTGCAACGGCGTGAACGCCGGCGTTGGCCGTTGGTTCACCGTGACGTCCGCCACCAGCCGGACCCTGACGGGGTCGCTTTGCGATTCTCCGTTCGGTCTCTGGGACGCGGCGATCAGTGTGTACTGCGGCAGCAGCTGCACAAGCCTGACTTGCGTCGTCGCCGATTCCGGTGACGGCGGATGCGGTGGCACGTCCTCACAGCCCTTTGCTCCCAACGCTGTGAGTTGGTGCGCCGCGGCGAACCAGACGTACTGGATTCTCGTCCATTCCGTCTCCGGTATCGTCACCGAAGACGGCGCGTTCGAACTCGACGTCACCGGTGGTGCGGCCTGCACCCCGACCGTCGTCTGCGATCCATCGCTGGTCTGCCCGTTCGTTCTGCCCGCCACGGCCTGCACCGGTGCCTTTGCCGGCAACGGCAATGCCGACTTCGTCAACGGCACCCGGCCGTCGGCTGGTTGGAACAACGGCACGCTCGGCATCATGGAAGACTTCAAGGTCTGTGATGCTGGCGGCAGTATTCTTTCCAACGTCAGCGCAGCGTTCATCGATCAGATCGGCACCGGTGTGGGCACCCCCAGCCCCTACACCACGATTCGCATGCGAATCTATGCCGTGCCTGGCCTGATCACCGCCTTTGATCCCCTGACGGCAACTCCGCTGTTCAGCCAGGACTTCGAGGTCGGCGTGAACGCCACCAAGACCGACGTGGGTGATGCCTTCGGTGCGGATGTCGAGCGTTGGGACCTCACGGTTCCTCCGCAGAATCTCCCCGCCGGCAACTACGGCATCTACTTCTCGTTCCCCACGCTGGACAATCCACTGGCTCCGTCAGTGTTCCTTGCGACCGGCCCGGGCCCGAATTTCTCGACCCCGCAACAGTCGCATATCTGGGGCGTCGATGGCGCGGTCGCGGTCAACGCCGCTTCCGCGCAGCACTCCTCGTTCTGCACCGGCGGCACGCCGTAATCGGTTCTGGTAAGGTCTGAAGTTGATTTTCAAAACCCCCGGCCTCATCAGGCCGGGGGTTTTCTTTCCCATCTTATTTTTTGTGAGTTTTCAAGAGAAGGCACTCAAACGGCAAACCCAAGAGTTCTCAACCCTTGATCTTGCCCTGGACGGAAGATTTACCCGTCAACTTGGGCTTTTCCTGTTGCTCATCCGGATGTTTTCGCGCATAATCTCCGCTGGAGAGGATTCATCTTGAATCCAGACCGGCATGATTCCGGGGGCGATCTGCCACCACATCGCGGTCGTTCAGAGAAAGTCGTTGCATTTAGCCCAATCCATAGGCCTTGTTTCACCCGCTGGCGATTTCCGTGAGTCGTCAGTGTGGTCGATTTCCCCCCTTTTCGCAGTCGGTGCAGAAAAGTAAGAAACCGATCACGGAAAATTTAGGATTTGGTCGTTCGTCCCTGCTTGTCGGGGTTGCCACATCTTCCAGTGGCCACTCCGGGAAAAGTTCAAGATCGCCAGGATATCGGTTGTTGGCAGTCCGTTTTTTGTAGGCCCCTTCATGCGTTGTGTCTTGAAGCCCCGGTTTGGCGGGCCCCGGACGCATCGCACGTAAGTTTCGCAGGATTTAACAAGATCGTTCTCGAACACAATTCGGAGAAGGAACTGAAGATATGACAACACTTTTGAAAAGGCTCGACACCCACTTTGCGGCGTGTACCGCCGCAGCTGCTGGTGCGGCTCTGCTCGGCGGCGCGCAATCGGCCAATGCCGCTGTGGTTTACAGCGGCGTGGTGAACATTCCCATCCCCAACACCTTCGCCGGTGTCTACCTCAACATTGCCACGGGACTTACCACGGCGACCGGTGGCACCAATGTGGGCATGGATTTCAATCCGTACCAGGGTGGCGCGAACATGTGGCAAGGGCCAGCTCCGGCTTTGCCTGCACAGCCAAACAGGGCTGTGGGTACGGGCTTGGTGGCGGATAACCTTGCTGCTGGCACCCCAATTAGTGGCGCTAGCTCTCTCGTGACCAGCACTTATCCCACCATGGGCAACTTCACCGTTGGCCAGGCGGGCATCTTTGGACTTCGCTTCTGGCATGAAGGCGCAGCCGCCAATCGTTTCGCCTGGGTCCGCATCATCAAAGGTGCAAACCCAAGCACTCCGGGCACAATCGTTGATTACGCCTACGAAGACACCGGCGCTGCGATCAATGCAGGCCAAGGCGCCGCTCCGGTCAATCCTTGCACCCAGCCACTTCCCGCGTGCGCTGCAGACGTGGCTCCGGTTGGCGGCAATCTGATCGTCAACGTTGACGATCTGCTTGCGGTCATCAACACCTGGGGTCAGGTCCAAACGCCTGCGGGCACGGGCCCGCGTCCACAAGGCGATGCCGCTCCACTCCCCAACGGCAACTGCTTGGTGAACGTGGACGATCTCTTGGCGGTCATCAATGCATGGGGCAACTGCCCGGTCCCAAGTGGCCGCTGCTGCGCTCCAAGCGGCGCCTGCAGCATTCAAACGGCCGCTAACTGCGCCACGGCAGGCGGCAACTACGGAGGAAACGGCACGACCTGTGTCGCATTCACCTGCCCGGTCCTCCCTGCCAACGACAACTGCGCCGGTGCCATCACCGTGCTCAATGGTCAGACCAACATCGACAACACCACCGCGACCGACTCCACCGGCATCCCCGGCGGCGTCTGCATTGCAGGCGGCGCTGTCAATGTCAAGAAGGACCTTTGGTACTCCTACACCGCCTCCTGCACCGGCCGTCTCTCGGTCGATCTGTGCGCGACCGGCGGTACCGTCACCGACACCACCCTGCAAATCTTCACCGGTGCCTGCGCCTCCCTCGCGGAAGTCGCCTGCGACGATGATGGTTGCGGCAATGCGACGGACGCTGACTTTCTTTCCTCGATCACGAATTTCAATGTGACGACTGGACAGCAGTTCCGCATTCGCGTTGGCACCTGGGCTGCCAGCCCCGCTGGCGCGATGGTGTTGACCATCGCATGCGAGACGGCGAGCAACGATTTCTGCGTTGACGCGACGGCCATCGCATCGCTTCCCGCCACTATCACCGGCGATCTCACGGGCACCACACCTGATTCAGGTCCTATCTGCAACGGTGTCACTCCCGGAACCGGTCGCTGGTTCACAGTGACCGGCAATGGCAATTCCTTGACTGCTTCCATCTGCGATTCGCCATTTGGCCTTTGGGATGGCGCGCTCAGCATCTATTGCGGCAACGATTGCGACTCGCTTACTTGCGTGGTGGCCAGCGCGGCCGATCAATGCGGTGGAGCAGGCCTGCATCCCAATGCCGTGACCTGGTGCTCGGCTGCGGGTCAGACTTATTGGATCCTGGTTCACTCGGTCGGCGGCGATTTCAATTCCGGCGGTCAGTTTGAGCTTGATGTCACCTCTGGCGCGATTTGCGCCAATCCGCTGCCCTGTGGTCCTCCGCCTCCCCCGGCGTTTGACGAGTGCGCCGGTGCCATTCCCCTCACCTGCGGCCAAACCCACACCGTCACCGCGGCTGAGTTCGCCGTCCTTACCTTCAACGCGACCGATCCGGCCCATCCCTGCATTGCCGGTGCGTTCACGCTTGATAAATCGTATTGGTACACCTTTACCACGGGTGCCGCCCAAACGAATCTGCGCCTCTCGTTCTGCTCCACCAATGCGGCGTTCGATACGCTCGTCACCGTGTTCTCCGGCGCTTGCGGTGGACCGTTCACCGCCGTCGCCTGCGATGACGATAGTTGCGTGGTGGCTCCTGCGTTCGGCCCCTCGGTGGTTTGCGCCGCCGTGACCCCGAACACCACCTACAAGATCCTGGTTTCTCATTACTCTCCGGATCAGCCCGGCGACTATACCGTTGTCGTGGATTGCGTCACCCCGTGCGCCCCGCCGCCAAGCTGCGGTGCCTGCGTCGGAACGGCCGAGCCCGAACCGTGCCTGGTTGACGGCAACACCGACACCGTCAACGGTGGCTGCAACTCCGCTCCGCCGGTGTTCGGAACCGTCGCGCTCAATCAGACCATCTGCGGCCTGAACTCCACGTACGTCACCCCTGCAGGGACTTTGCGTGACACAGACTGGTATGCCTTCGTCGTGCCGACGTCGGGTACCTACACGATCACGGTGTGCGCTGAGCACTCAGTTGACGTGGGCTTTGTCACCAACACGGCTGGAAACATCACTTCCTGTGGTGCAGGCCAAGCCTTCGTCGCTCCCGGTGGTGTGATCGTTCCAGCCAACGTTCAAACGACCGTTCAACGAACGCTGGTTGGTGGCCAGACCGTGGCTCTGTTCGTGGCCAACGGAACCGGTTCGACATTGAACCCCTGCGCTGGCGGAACGAATGACTACCGCATTCGTATCACGACCCCCTGATTCTTCGCACACTCGAGTCACTCTGACTCGAACCGCTTGAATCGACCTATTCGCACACTCGACCCCCGGCCTCATCAGGCCGGGGGTTTTCCTTTTTGGAACCGTGTTTGCTGCGAAAGCGAGCGAGCGGCTGCGTGCGACACGGCGAACGAGCCTTACGCCACCGCGCGCCGCTCGCCGCACGCGCTGATCAACGCCCGGCCGGCCTGCTTGCTGGAATACAGCGCCGCATCCGCCCGCCGCAGGAGCTTCGTCAACTCATCGCCCGATTGCACCACCTGGCTGGCCAACCCGACGCTCAGCGTGGGCCGGCGCACCTGCCGATGGCTCCAGGGCATCTGGTTGAATAGGCTCGACAAGCGCATCGCCAAGGTCCGCACCTGCTCGGTGCCGCACCCGGAGACCAGCACCAGGAATTCATCGCCGCCGATGCGGATGGCAAGATCATCCCGACGGAGATTCGACTTCAACAGCTCGGCCAGGAATTGCAGGCACTGATCGCCCGCCGCGTGGCCGACGCCGTCGTTCACCGACTTGAAATGATCCAAATCGATGGCCATCACCGTCACGAGCTGACCCGGCACCGTGGGCGGGCCGGACATGCGGCTGACGCGCTCCTCCAACGCCCGCCGATTGCCCAGACCGGTCAGGGGATCGGTGGTCGCCTGCTTCTGCAGGTCGGCGGTGGCCTTGCGGGTCTCGTTCTTAATGCTGTGATCAAGGTGCCGATGCAGGATGCGCGAGCGCTGCCGCGTGCTCACGGCATCGGTCGCCAAGTCATGCACCAATTGCGACAGGCGGCTGACTTCATCCTCGCCCGGCTGGAGCAGTTCCTTCAACGGCATGGCCCGCTCGCCATCCATGATCGACTGGATCTGCCGATTGAGGCGATCGACCCGCGGCCGATCGGCGAACAGCGTTCGCGCGCGGCCCATCGGCCGGAGCGCCAGGAACGCAATCGCCCCGCCCACAAGAGGCACCACGCCGGGCAGCGGGATGGGCATGGATTGCACGGCCTCGTTCTGCGCGAGAAACGCGGTGGCCGCCGCCCCGGTCAGCCCCGCCAGCGTCCAGAGTCGAGTGGCCAGATGCTGGGCATGGGCCGACGCATCGCTCAATGAAAGCGCGGCCCGTGAAGTCGCGACCTGAGAAGGCAGCGGGGCCGGTGGCGATCCGGCGGAAATCTTGATCTGTTCATCCATGAAGGTCGATTCCGCGGCCACCCGGCCGCCTCCAATTCACATGGATCGACGCATTGGTGAGGGCACTTGCGGGACGGTGGACAATCATTACGCGAGAACGGCTGGTTGCGACCGATAAGCCCCTTCATCGACGCGATCAAGCCGTGCCGAGCGACACGAATTTTCGCCGTCGGATCTCCGCGTTGCCCAGTTGCCCGCACGCCGCCATCACCGCCCGGCCCATGGTTTGCCGACGTTTTACGAACAGGCCCTGCTGGTGGACGCGCTGCATGAAGCGGCTGACCGATTCCTCATCAGGGGCGGGCCAAGGCGAATTTCGCCGTGGGTTGTACGGAATGACGTTGACCGTGCAGGTCAGCGGACGCAGGTACTCGCACAACTGTTTGGCATGGTCGTCGGCGTCGTTCACGCCGGGAATCAGCACATACTCGATGAACACCCGCTGCTTGCGGGTCATCGGCCACTCGCGCATCGCCTCCATCAGGGCGGCCATGGGCACCGCCCGGTTGATGGGCATGATCCTTGAGCGAATCTCGTCGTTGGGGGCATTGATCGACACCGCCAATCGCAGTCGATGAAACCCCGTGGTGCGGGCGAGGGCCGCCAGTCGGCGAATGCCTTCCACGCGGCCGACGGTGGAGACCGAGATGTTCGCCGCCGCGAGTCCGGGGCCGTTGCGATCGCAGAGAATGTGAATCGCGTCCAGCACCGCGTCGAGGTTGTCCATCGGCTCGCCCATGCCCATGAAGACGATGTTGTCGATCGGCGAGCCGACGAGGTGCCGGGCGGCGAACCACTGGCCGACGATCTGGGCGGGCGTGAGGTTCTTCATCAGCCCCATCTGCGCTGTCTCGCAGAACACGCACCCCATCGCGCAGCCGATCTGCGAGGACAGGCAAAGGGTGTGACGGATGCGGCCGGTGGAGCCGGCAATCGGGAGGATGACCGACTCGGATTCAAGACCATCGTCTTGCGTCTGCGTGAACTTGGTGGTGGCGTGCTCCTGCTGTTGATGGGCGATGGTCGCGACGTTGATCCGCACCGGCAGTGTTGCTGCTGGCGGTTTCGCACCGGTGCGGAAAATCTGCCGGTAAATCCCCATCGCGGTGGAGTGGGGGAATCCGTGTTCCGCCGCCTGCCGCACGAACTCGGCGCTGTCGCAGGACAGGATGTCGATCGGATCAGTCATCGCGATGCCCATGATAGACCCCGATAACCCCGATGATTGACGGATACTTCGTCTTGGAGGGTCAATCCGACCCCGGTTCGGTTTCGCTGGCCCGCACCCGCTTGGCGATGTAGATCAAGTGCAGGTTGCGGACGTAAATGCCCAGCCCGACGGATTGGCCGAGGATGCCCACCACATCGCGGCGCCAGAGGAAATAAGCCAGCAGCATCAGCGCCCCGCTCAGGCTCATCCACCAAAACACCGCGGGCACCACCGACTGTTTGCTCTTTTCGCTCACCAGCCACTGCACGATCATGCGACCGGTGAACAGGGCCTGCCCCAGCAATCCTACCGAAACCCAAATGAATCCCATTGGGCTCGAGATGTTGAAGATCACCTCCCAGAGCCGGCGTGATTTCTGCTGTTGGTACAGACGCTCCGCGAACTCTTCGGGCGTCAAAGGCTCGGGGCTGCCATCGAAGGACGACAGGACATATCGGTGCGTGCCGTCGGGAAGCAATGAAAGGTGGGCATAGTCCTTGTAACCCTCCATTTGCACCTTGACGTTCACTGCTGTCGGATCGTCGCCGGGGCCCGCGCTTTGGGCGAGGTAATACATGGCGATCAGCAAGCCCAGAACCGTGATGCCGATGGCGGCGAACGACCACACTTTGTCGCGGGTCACGGGCGCGACCCATTTTTCATCGACGCGGCGGTCTCGACCCGCTCGCCGCCGTGATCGCGGCTGGTCACTTCGATCAGCGGCGAATTTCCTTCGAGAGTCGCCAAAACTATCGTTTCAGATCCCACCGGTCGGCGGCGACGATTCATCCAGCGCACCGCCAGACAGTCGAACAATCCGGGAATCGCCCGGTTCATGATGCCGTACTTCGCCACCCCCGCCACGCGTGGACGGTGATTGACTTGCGTTTCGATCACCGTGAATCCGTGATGGCGGGCGGTGACGGGGATGAACCGGTGCATGCCGCGGAACTCGAGCGGAATCGACAGCGCGACCTCGCGGGTCATCAACCGCAACGAGCAACCGGTGTCGCGGATGGTGTCGCCCAGAAGGCCGCGGCGGAACATGCGGCCGACCCACGAAGTGACGCGACGCACCACGCTATCGGCGCGTGCATGCGAGCGATCGCCTTGGATAATGTCCGCGCCGGTCTGACGCATCAGGGTCAACATCGCCGGCAAATCAGCGGGATCATTCTGCAGATCGGCATCGAGCACCGCGATGAGATCGCCCCGGGCGTGACGGAATCCCGCATGAAATGCCGCTGACTGGCCGTGACCCTTGCCCGGCGGCGTCGCGCTCATGCGGATCGGTCGCAGCTCGGGATGTTGATGCATTAACTCATGCAGCGTGGCGGGGGTGTCATCGGTGGAGCCGTCATCCACCACGACGATTTCATACTCGACCGCCACCAGTTTCATGGCGGCGACGATCTCGGCGACCAGGGGACGAAGATTCTCCTGCTCATTATGAGCGGGGGAGACAATCGACAGCGTCACATGGCGGGGGGGTTGCATTCGACCGAAAGCCTCGCGGCAAACGTGTCAGCGTACCAGAACCATCGCTCTGATTCGATTCCTGCCCCGCACGTCGCTAGGATAGCGCGATTGTCCGCCAAACGACCTGCACTCGAGTTTCCCCATGCACCTCCGCCATTCTGATCACGAACACGGCCCGGCTACGGTTTGCGTCCGGTACCTGGTGGAGGATCCCGAGGGCGTCACCGGCACCGACAAAACGGAATGGGACGTCATGGCCGCCAAGGGCGAACACCTGCTGGAGGTGGCGATCGAGCACGGCATCAACATCGAGCACGCCTGCGGGGCGGTCTGCGCCTGCTCGACCTGCCATGTGTACGTGGAGCAGGGGATGAAGGACGTTTCCGAGCCGGATGAGGCCGAGGACGATCGCGTGGAGGAGGCGCCGGGCATCCAGCGCAACAGCCGCCTGAGCTGCCAGTGCATCATCCAGGGCGATGGCCCGATCGTGGTCCGTGTGCCGGCGTGGAATCGCAACGCGGTGAAGGAAATCCCGCACTAAAGCAGCGAGCCGCCGCCTCCCCGCGAGCGGCCGCCTCGTTACGGCGGGCCACTCCCATGCCTCCAGAGAAATTCCATTGGCTCGACGTGCAGCGCATCGCCGAGGAACTGGCCGAGCGACATCCCGATGAGGATCCGCTGACCATCACCTTCCCGAAACTCAAGGCGATGGTGATGGCGTTAAACGGCTTTCAGGAACAGTCCGGCCACCCGTGCAACGAACGCATCCTCGAGACGATCCAACAGATGTGGATCGAGGAGCAGGAATAAATCGCTCGTCGTGGCGGCAATCTAAGGCACCTTCTCACGCGAATTTCTCGCCTTGACCCAGACCCTTTCCAACGCCGTTGATCTCGTGCCCACTCGGGGGGATCGTCTGGTCACCCGGGCCGGGGCGATCGTGGCGTCGCACGCCATGGTTGATGTGTATGCCGCGTTCGTCGGCCCGCTGCTGCTGGTGCTTCAGGTGCGCTGCAACCTCACCGCGGTGCAGACCGCGAGCCTCATGGGCGTGGGCTCGATCAGTTCCGGCGTCAGCCAGCCGATCGCGGCGTGGCTGAGCGATCGCTGGGACTCCCGCGCCGCCGGGGCGTTCGGCCTGGCGTTGGCGTCTGTCTGTTTGAGCTGCATCGGCCTGGCGACGGACTTCACCTCGCTCATGGCGTTGTACGTCGCCGGCAACATCGGCGTGGGCATGTTCCATCCGACCGGGGCGGCCAGCATGGGGCATCTTGCCGGTGCGCGGCGATCATTGGGTGTCAGCCTCTTCCACGTTGCGGGCATGATCGGCGGCATCACCGGCTCGATCTTCGTCACCCGCATCACCGCCCTGCATGGGGGGTTTGACCTGCTGCGATGGGCGATGGTGCCGGGCCTGCTCTGCGCCCTCTGGCTGCACTTTGCGATTCGCCACGCGCCGCACCGCCATCACGCGCATCGGGAACTGACCTTCAATCGCGAGGAGATCGCCCAGCGCTGGCGCATGGTCTCATTGCTGTTCCTCGTGAATGCCACGCGGTTCACCGTGAACATGGCCTTGGCGTACCTGCTCTTGCGCTGGGTGGAGCGGGTGATGACGATGGAGAACCCGATGTGGAGCGCCAAGGCCGTCGCCGACGCCGGCGCGCCGATCAACGGCAACCTGAACGCCCTCATGCTGGCGGGCATGGCGGTGGGGGGCGTGAGCGCCTCGTGGATCATCAAGCCCGGCCGCGAGAAGTGGCCGATGGTGCTGCTGCCGTTGGTGTTCGCGCCGATCATCGTGCTGTATCCGTTCGCGGGCATCAAGGTCGGTTACCTGATGGCGGTGCTCTCAGGCATCGGCTTCGCGGCGATGATCCCGTTGACGATCTCATTGGCGCAGCGACTGCTCCCGCACCGAACCACCCTCGCCAGCGGTCTCATGATGGGCGGAGCGTGGGCCATCGCGTACCTCGGTCCGGGCGGCGCGGAGTGGTGCATGGGACGGCTCGGCCTCTCGCTGGAGACGACCTTCCTGCTTACGGCGATCCTGCTGGTGGTGTCGGGCCTCATCTGCATTCCGCTGAGCAATCGCCTGCTGCGCGAGACGGCCCACTGAGTTCCATTTCAATTAAGGGTGATGCCGTTCGTGCAAACCTCACGGTGGTTCGCACGAACCGGCCTCCCGTCCGCGCGAACCATTCGGTCGTCCGTAAGAACGCTTCGATGGTCTGTGAAAACCGCCCCGTCGTTCGTGCGGACCAGGCCATGGTTTGTGCGAACGGTCGTCTGGTCTTTGCGAACCATGCGACCGTTCGCACAAACGGGGCGGGGATTCCGTCAGATAACACGCAAATCATTCGAAGGAATAGCCTCATAGCCCGGACTGTGACGGTTCTTATGAGACGATCCCGGACAGCTCCCTGAAATCCGGCCTTGACCGCCCAATGCACAACCCGAGACCGAAGGCCCGGCGGTTGGAACGCCGCATATCGATCGTGCCCATCCTCTAGAATGCTGGGCCACCCCCGTTCGAGAGCATCCATGAACCCAGGCACACTCACCGGCTCGCCGGTTGAAGTTCTCACCCGAGAAGCGAACTCGCCCGACCCCACCATGTCTGCCGCCTCCGCCACGCAACAACACTCCCATCGCGGCGGCCGCCGCAGCTCGGCCATCCTCATCACCGGCGCGGGCGGCGAAGTCGGTCACGGCCTCATTGAGGCCCTCGCCCACGCGAACCGCGGCGCGGTCGTCGCCATCGACATCCGTGACCTGCCGCCTCCCCAGCGCGAGCTTTGTCAGGACACCTTCGTCGGCGACATCTGCGACCAGTTCCTGCTCGGCCGCCTGCTCGCGATGTACGAGATCACCGAGATCTATCACCTCGCGGCCCTGCTCAGCACGCGCGGCGAGTTCACGCCCGAGACCGCCCACGAGGTGAACGTCAACGGCACGATGAACCTGCTGCGGCTGGCCGCCGAGCAGGCCCGCTCGCACGGCCAGCGCGTGAAGTTCATCTTCCCAAGCTCCATCGCGGTCTACGGCATGGGCAGCCTCGACGCCAAGAACAAGGCCGGCGCGGTGGGCGAGGATGAATACTGCAACCCGATCACGATGTACGGCTGCAACAAACTCTATTGCGAGCATCTCGGTCGCTACTACGCCAAGCACTATCGACTGCTGGCGCAGGACCGACTGGACGACACGCTCGATTTCCGCTGCATCCGGTTTCCCGGCCTCATCAGTGCCGACACGCTGCCTTCGGGCGGCACCAGCGATTACGGCCCGGAGATGCTGCACGCCGCCGCGAGCGGCAAGCCGTATGCGTGCTTCGTGCGGCCGGACACGCGGATTCCGTTCATGACGATGCCGGATGCGATCGACGCGCTGTTGACGCTCTCGGCGGCCGACAAGACCAAGCTCACGCGGCAGACGTACAACATCACCAGTTTCAACCCCAGCGCGGGCGAGTTCGCCGACCTGGCCCGTAAGCACTTTCCGGCGGGGGGCGCGGCCGTGACGTTCCAGTCCGATGTGCAGCGACAGCAGATCGTGGACAGTTGGCCGGCCGACATCAACGATGCGGCGGCGCGGAAGGATTGGGGCTTCTCGCCGAAACACGATCTGGGCAGGGCATTCGCGGAATATCTGGTGCCGAAGATTCGGGCACGGTATGCCTGACAGATTCACCGCAGAGACGCAGAGGACGCGGAGAGGAGGAGAGGTTTGAGTCGGGCAAGTCGCCTTCACCGCTTAGCAAATCCCTCCTCCGCGCCCTCCGCGCCCTCTGCGTCTCTGCGGTGATGCTCCAACGTGTCTGAAATCCGGAGGATCAGGACGTGCAACGCCATCGCCGCGCGGTATCGTGAACGCTGCCTCATCGCGCTTCGCAGCACGAATCGCCCCCGGCACAGGAGCACTGTCATGGACATCTGGAACAAACTCAAGGGCGAGCTGATCGACATCATCGAGTGGCTCGATCAGACCAACAACACGCTGCTGTATCGCTTCGAGCGGTACAACAACGAGATCAAGAGCGGCGCGAAGCTGACCGTGCGCGAGGGCCAGGCCGCGGTATTCGTGAACGAGGGCCAGATCGCCGACGTGTTCAAGCCGGGCATGTACACGCTCGACACGGCGAACCTGCCGATCCTCGCCACGCTGAAGGGATGGAAGTACGGCTTCAACAGCCCGTTCAAGGCCGAGGTGTACTTCGTCAGCACCCGCCGCTTCACCGACCTGAAGTGGGGCACCAAGAACCCCGTGATGCTCCGCGATGCCGAGTTCGGCCCGGTGCGGCTGCGCTCGTTCGGCACCTACGTCATCCAGGTGAAGGACCCCGCCACGTTCGTGAAGCAGGTGTCAGGCACCGATGGCCTGTTCAAGACCGAGGAAATCGTTGAGCAGTTGCGCAACATGATCGTGTCGCGCTTCACCGATATCCTTGGCGAGTCGCGCATCCCCGCGCTTGATCTTGCTGCGAACTACGATGAGTTGGGCAAGTTCCTCACCGACCGCATGAAGCCGGAGTTCGAGGGCTACGGTCTTGATCTCGTCGCGCTCTTGGTTGAGAACATTTCGCTGCCGCCCGAGGTGGAGCAGGCGCTGGACAAGCGCACGAGCATGGGTGTGATCGGCGACCTGAGCAAGTACACGCAATTCCAGGCGGCCGAGGCGATGCGCGATGCGGCCAAGAACCCAAGCGGCACCGCCGGCGCGGGGATCGGCATGGGCATGGGGATGGGCATGGGCTACACGATGGCTAACCAGATGGGCCAGTCGATGGCGCAGGGCATGCAAGGAAGCGGGGGAGCGAGTGGCGCGGGGGCGGGAGGACCGCCGCCGATTCCGGGCGGAACACGATTCTTCGTCGCCGTGAACGGCCAGCAGACCGGGCCGTTTGATCTGGCTGCCTTGCAACAGCAGATGCAGTTGGGCCGCCTGCAACGCGATTCGCTGATCTGGAAAGAAGGAATGCCGAATTGGACTGCCGCCGGGCAGGTGAGCGATCTGCAAGGACTCTTCACGGCATCTCCGCCGCCGATCCCGAAGTGAGTCGTCAATTTCGGGTTGAATCTGGCTTTCGATGAGCGAAGACGCGACATCCGATCCCGTGACCAAGACCGGCACGCGCTTCCCGTGCAAGGAATGCGGCGCGAAGCTTCAGTTCGCGCCGGGGACCAACGCGCTCACCTGCGCGCATTGCGGTACGGCGAACGAAATTACCGCCTCCACCGAATCGGTCGAGGAACTGGACTACCACGCGCAACTCGCCGATCTGGAGAAGTCGGCGGACACTGTCGAGCGGCGGGTGTTTAAATGCGATTCCTGCGCCGCCGAGGTGGAGCCGCCGTCCAACATCACCGCGACCGATTGCCCCTATTGCGGCTTCCATCTGAATATCACATTGCAGACGAACAAGTGCCTGAAGCCGATGTCGCTGCTGCCGTTCAAGGTCACCCGCGATGAGGCGCAGGGCAAGTTTTTCGACTGGCTGAAGGGCCGCTGGTTCGCGCCCAATCGCCTGAAGAATTTCGCACGCCGCGAGAGCCGGCTCAACGGCATGTATGTGCCGTACTGGACGTATGACAGCGCGACCGTCAGCCGCTACACCGGCCAGCGTGGCGATGCGTACTACGTCACCGTCGGCACGGGCAAGAACCAGCGTCGCGAACGCCGCATTCGCTGGCGCGATGCCAGCGGCACCGTCCACGTCGATTTCGACGATGTGCTCGTGATGGCCAGTCACGGCCTGCCGCCGGATTTGGCGACCAGTCTCGAACCGTGGGATTTGAAGGGCGTGGTGCCGTACGACGACGCGTATCTTTCGGGGTTTCAGTCGGAGTGCTATCACATCAATCTTGAGCAGGGGTTCGACGTCGCCAAGGGCATCATGGACGAGGGCATCCGCAACGCGATCCGGGCCGACATCGGCGGCGACGAACAGCGGATCATCACCGTGCGCACCGACTACGGCTCGCTGAAGTTCAAGCACATCCTGCTGCCGCTGTGGATCAGCGCGTATCGCTTCCACAACCAGGTGTACCGGTTCCTGGTGAACGCCCGCACCGGCGAAGTGCAGGGCGAGCGGCCATACAGTTGGGTGAAAATCACGTTGGCGATTCTGACGGCGCTGTTCGTGGTGGGTGTGATCGTGTTGGTGGCGTCGCGAAACTGAGTCTGTTCTTGCAACGCATGACCAACTGGGCCGTTGAAGGTTGGGTTCCTGATGAGGCGGACACTCCATGCGTCGTGCGGCCCTGATCTTCACCGTCCTGCTCACGATCGGCCTGATCGCCACCGTGCTGTCGGCATGGGCGTGCGCGACGTGGTCGCAGCCGACGGGCTCGGACGCGATTTGGTTGGCGGGGGTTCGACGTGAGTTTTTCGACAAGGCACCGTCGGCGTACACGAGTCGGCCGAGCGATGGATTATTCGTGGCGCTTGGATATTACGGATTCGGGGTTCAGTTTCTGCATGTGGCGGTTGACGGGTACAAGACCGAGTTGCTTGGTCCTTCGAACCAATCATCGTCACGACTCAATCTTGTCCGTGCAGGCTGGCCGTACGCAGCGATGGAGGGTTGGTTGGAATACCAACGAACAGTTTTCACGCCAGCGTTCCCACCCAAGTACCACTTTGCGATCGTCGACAAGAAACGCGTGATCCAGGCGGACCGCATCTCGGTGGAAAGGATGATCCCCTTGCGGCCAATCTGGCCGGGCTTCGTAATGAATTGGCTTTTCTGGTCGCTGGCGTTCGGGTTGTTGTGGCTGGCAGTGATCGCAGGCCGGCGCTTCGTTCGCCATCTTCGTCGCCAATGCGGGAGCTGCGGGTATCCGGTCGGCACCTCGCCGGTCTGTACCGAATGCGGGCGGCGAGTGAAACCAATGGAACCACGGATGAACACGGATAAACACGGATGAGGGAATGGGAGGCAATAGCCGGGTCGCTACGCGACCCTGGCGTGATGCATTGACTCGATTCTCTCGCCAATCCTCCAAGGTCGCGTAGCGACCCGGCTAGGCTGTGCCTTTCCCTCTTATCCGTGTTCATCCGAGTTCATCCGAGGTTCCACCCTCGCTAAACTATGGTCATGACGACCACCACCCACGCCACCGGTTTGGATATTTTCGAGCAGCGGGCCTGCGCGATCCTCAGTCAACTCAAAGACAACGGCCAGCTCAAGCATCTCCAGATGATCGAAGGCCCGATGGACGCCACCGTGCGTCTGCGTGGTTACGGCGAGGTCGCGTGCTTCTGCTCGAACAACTATCTCGGCTTGGCGAACCATCCCGAGGTGGTCACCGCCGGCCTCGAAGGCCTCAAGAAGTTCGGCGCGGGCACGGCCTCCGTCCGCTTCATCTGCGGCACCTTCGCACCCCACGAGACGCTCGAGCACACCATCGCCAAGTTCCTGGGCGTCGAGGCGGCGTACACCTTCGTCTCGTGCTGGAACGCCAACGAGGCGATCTTTGCCACCCTCTGCGAACCCGGCGACATCATCATCAGCGATGAACTCAACCACGCGTCGCTCATCGACGGCATCCGCCTCGCGACCGTCATCAAAAAGGGCCTGCACAAAGCGATCTACAAGCACGGCGACCTCGGCGGATTGCGTAAGCAGTTGGAAATGGCGAGGATGAACCCCGAAGTCACCGGCTGCATCTGGGTGGTGACCGACGGCGTGTTCAGCATGGAGGGAGACATCGCCGACCTGCCGAAGGTCCGTGCGCTCTGCGATGAATTCGGCGCGCTGCTGGTGATGGACGACTCGCATGGCACCGGCGTGATGGGCCATGCGGGCAGAGGCACGCACGAACACTATGGAATGAAGGGCAAGGACATCGACTTCCACACCGGCACACTGGGCAAGGCGCTGGGCGGCGGCGCGGGCGGGTACATCGCCGGGCCGAAAAAAGGCATCGACCTGTTAATTCAGCGCGGCCGGCCGACGCTGTTTTCCAACGCCTTGCCGGTGACAGTGGCGTGCTCAGCGAATAAGGCCATCGAGATCCTGATGAAGGAGCCGCTTGGGGGGGGGCGGGTGGCGAAGCTGCGCGACAACGTGGCGTACGCGCGGGCGGGCATCAAGAAGACTGGCTTCGACGTGCTGGAATCGCCCACGGCCATCTGCCCGATCATCGTGCATGACACGGC
>Ga0163154_10004946_pt1 | contig 17267 bp, 8 predicted proteins | sample OliLakLV19MP9P1_FD_148649 | JGI IMG/M metagenome (GOLD analysis project Ga0163154, IMG submission 148649) | Freshwater microbial mat bacterial communities from Lake Vanda, McMurdo Dry Valleys, Antarctica - Oligotrophic Lake LV.19.MP9.P1 | ecosystem: Environmental > Aquatic > Freshwater > Lake >...
GGCGTGCCAACTTTGATGTTGGGCGTCATCCCCGCCATCGCCTATAACCTGATTCTGCCGACAATTTTTGCGGCGGCGGGTATGGCGGCCTTCAGCGCGGCTTATACACTGGTAGACCACTGGCGTGAGCGGCTTGATACGCCAGAACGCCGCCCGCGCATGTCGCGTTTGGGCAATCCGATGGTGGCGGGCATCATCGCGCTGATGATGGCCGTGCTGCTGGGCAACCTCGATACGCCTCGCGTGCTGCTCAAAGGGTTGGCGCGGTTGGGCGGCTATGACGACCAAATCACGCTGCAACGCTTTTTGGAGGATGAATACACCACCGCCAATAACGGATTGCCGCCAAACAATGAGCAAGCTATCGAAATCGTTCAACGCGCCGCCGATTCGAGTTTTACCGACAGCCTGCGTTATGAACTGAGCATCGGCGTTGACCAGTGGCGGCGCGTGTTTGACGGCGTAGGCCAATGGGCGAACGGCGCGGGGCTGCCCATCGGGGCTGAACGTTGGTTCTGGGCGCCTAGCCGCGTGATTACCGAGGCGGTAGATGGGGCGGCCATCACCGAAATGCCGTTCTTCACCTTCGTCTATGGCGACTTGCACGCCCACATGATTACCATGCCGATGACGCTGTTCGTCATCTGTTTCGTGATTAACGAGGTGCTACTGGCTGGCCGAGAGAAGCGCCGCTGGGCGTGGCGACTGGTCGCTATCCTATTGGCCGGCGGATTGGTCGGGCTGTTCAGGGCGGCCAATACGTGGGATTACCCGACCTTCTTGGTCTTAGGGATAGCCGGACTGGGCTTCGCGGTCTGGATGCGCTGGCGGAGGGTCAACCGGGCGTTTGTGCTGGATGCCGCCCTGAGCTTGTCGGTTTTCGTTGGCGCGGGGATATTGGCCGCACGCCCGTATACGACGTGGTACGCCAGCATTTACGAGAGCGTCAAGCTGTGGGAGGGGACGAAAACCCCGCTGTGGGCGTACTGGCAGATTCACGGCCTGTTCTTGTTCTGCGTGGTCTCGCTGATGGTCTGGGAGACGGCGCGTTGGCTGCGGACGGTCAAGGTGCGGGCGCTGCGCGGGCGCTGGCTGATGATTTTGGGCGGCTTCGTGATGTTCGTCGGGGTTATTCTGCTCTCCATCATGGCGGCCATGGCGGATTATCAGGTCGCGCTGATTGCCCTCCCGTTGATTACGTGGATTGCCGTGCTGTTCTTCCGTCCCGACCAAAACCCGTCGATGCGGCTGGTCTTGGTGCTGACTGGCCTCGCGCTCGCCCTGACTTTCGCCGTTGAGGTCGTGGTCTTGGATGGGGACAGCGGGCGGCAAAACACGGTCTTTAAGTTCTATATCCACGTCTGGATGCTGTTCAGCGTGGCGGGCGGCGCGGCCATCGCGTGGTTATTGCAAGCGGCGGAACAATGGCGGGCGCGGCTGGCGATTCCGTGGTACGCCGTCGGTGGGGTGCTGTTCTTCTCGGCCATGCTGTTCCCGATTACGGCCACGCTGGGGAAAGCCAATTTCCGCCTATCGCCAGAGGTCGGCGCGACGTTAGACGGCGATGCGTTCATGGCCGCGACCACCGATTATTATGAGAACTACGGCAAGCCGATTGATATGTCGTTGGACTATGCCGCGATTCAATGGTTGCAAGACAATGTACAGGGGACGCCGACCATCATGGAAGGCCGCACCCGCCTAGAAGAATACTTCTGGGGCAGCCGCATTAGCATCCATACTGGGCTGCCGGGGTTGGTCGGGTGGAACTTCCATCAGCGCCAACAACGCACCTTGCCGGGATTGGGGGCGCTGGTCTGGCAACGAGTCGCCAATGTCAACCAGTTCTATACCACGACAGATACGCTGGAAGCGTGGCGCATCCTGATGGCGTATGATGTCGAGTATATCGTCGTCGCATCGCTGGAACGGGTTAATTATGGCGATTCCGGCGGCCTGAACAAATTCGAGGCGATGGTAGCGGACGGTTGGCTAGAACGCGCCGAGGTGGTGGACGGTACACCCATCATCTACCGCGTTGTGAAGGAAAACGGCCCTAGCATCTACGTCGCATCCCTACCGTAATCTCAACTCTATGACATCGTAGGGCAACCTGATGGGTTGCCCCGCGATATTTTGAAATGGTCTCTGAAAATCACTAAGGTTTGTGCGTAATGATGGATTGGCTCGCCCGCGAGGGCTGGATATTGGTCAGTTGGTGGGCGCTGGTGACATTGGCGGGCGCGGCGGTCTGGCCGTTGCTGTGGCGCGTGCTGTCCTCCCTGCCTGACCGTGGATATTTACTGGCGCGGGCGGCGGGCGTCCTGCTGGTCACAGTGCTGTATTGGCTGCTGGGGACATTCGGGTTCATCCGCGCCGATGTCGGCGGACTCGCGCTGTCATGGGTGATTATGCTCGGCATCTCATTTTTTAGCCTGCGCTACCTGCCAGATTTGTCCGATACGCGCACGACACTACGCGGCTGGTGGCGTGAGCATCGCACGGCGGTGGTGATTGGTGAAGTCGTGTTCGTCGCGCTGTTCTTGGGATGGGCGATGGTACGCGCCCACCAGAATGAAGTCCGCTCCACTGAAAAACCGATGGATTTGGCCTTCACTGCGTCGGTCTGGCGCGGCGACACCTTCCCGCCAGAAGACCCGTGGCTGTCGGATTACGCCATCAGCTATTACTACCTCGGCTATGTGATGGCGGGCACGCTAACCAAAGCCTCCGGCATTTATCCATCGGTGGGCTATAACGTCTGGACGGCGATGCTGGCGGGCTTGTCCGGCCTGACCGCCTTCGGCGTGGTCTATAACCTCGTGCGCGGACGATTGGCGGTGACGGCGCGACGAGCAGCCGGATTCGCGGTACTGGGCGCGTTGATACTGACCCTGATGGGCAACTATATGACCGCGTTGGTCGATATACCCTATTTCACCGGCACGGCCTCACAGGGATACCTGAGTTTCTGGGACGTGCGAGACCGTCAGACCCCGCGCTATGCCGACGGATTCGTGCCGGAAGTCATCACATGGGATTATTGGTGGTGGTTTCGTAGCGCCCGCGTGCTGACAGACCACAATTTCGAGACGTTGGGCGGTGACACGGACGAGGTGATTAACGAATTCCCAGCCTTCAGCTATCTGTTGGCCGATAATCACCCGCACGTCATGGCGCTACCGTTCTTGCTATTGGCGTTGGGCGTCGGCTTGAGCGTGACGCTGAATACGCGAACGCCAAGCACGCTCCACACCCTGTTTTATAGCGTGACGGCGGGCAGCTTGATATTCCTGAACACATGGGACGCGCCCGCCGCGCTCGGTCTGGTCATCGCGGCGGAAGCCTTGCGCCGATGGTACGCCAATCAGGGGAGGTTAGACGCCGAGGACGGCTGGTATATCGGGGCGTTCGCCACAACGCTCATCGGCTTGGCGGTGCTGGTCTATCTGCCGTTCCTGTTGAGTTTCGGGTCGCAATTGGGAGGGGCGCTGCCCAACCTCTGGCATCCGACCCGTTTCCAACAGATTTTCTTGACCTTCGGAGCGCTCGTCCCGCTGATTGGCCTATTCCTCGGCGTTGAGGCATGGCGCGGCGGCGGCGGCCTGAATTGGCGGGCGGGATTCATCACCGCTGGGGTGGTGATTGGCGTGGTGCTTGCCGCGTTCTTCGCGCTGATTGCCCTCGGCGCACTCATCCCCGTTATGGCCGGCTCAAACCAGCAAAATCTGATGAATATCCCAGAGTTGATGGGTCTAACCTTGTCGCGGCGGCTCGAATATAGCTTGACGACGCTGATACTATTGCTCGGCACAGTGCTGGTCGGGGCGCGATTGTTCGGGCGTACCGGCCACCGTGAAGGCGCACACCCGCCGATTACGACGGGCTTCGCCCTATTGCTGGTCGGGGCGGGCTTGCTCTTGGTGCTTGCGCCGGAATGGGTCTATCTGCGCGACGGTTTTGGTCAGCGCATGAACACCATTTTCAAGTTTTATTATCAGGCGTGGGCGCTGTTCAGCATCGCATCGGCCTATGGTCTGGCGGTGGCATTCTCTGAGGTTGATGGGATGCGACTGAGCATCGCGCTTCGGGGGGCATTGGCCGTCGTTGTCGCGGTTGCGATTGGGGCAGGGTTGCTCTACCCGGCGTATGGTATCACCGCCCGCACCTTAGATGAGACCGGGCGGGCGAACGGCGAGGTCGTCAACGTCACGTTGGATGGCGCATTGAGCCTGACGCGCCAGACCGATTACGATGCGCTGGTTTGTCTACGGGATTTAGCAGCCGGTCAGCAAGACGTCGTGGTGGCCGAGGCATCATTCGCCGGTTCGTATGACCAATTCGCGGGCGGTGTCGGGTCTGGGCGCGTGGCGGGCATCACCGGCCTCCCGACCATTTTGGGCTGGCAAGGCCATGAGCGCCAATGGCGCGGCGTCGGCTATAACAGCGCCGTCGGCTTGCGTGAGGGCGACATCATCGACCTCTACAGCGATTTACGGATGGATAAAGCCGCCTTCATCATCGACAACTACGGCATCGACTATATCGTGTTCGGCCCGGTTGAGCGTGAGCGTTACGGCGCGGACGGCGAATTAAAATTCATCGAGACGCTAGAAATCGCGTGTGAAAACGGCGATACGCGCATTTACCGCGCAAATCACGTCCCTGACAGTGTATTTGCAATAACCAACGAATGAAAAGGATGGGGACGCAGACAACTATGATAGACGACGCCCTCTCGATACCACATCACACCGCCCCGGTGGAAGAATCATCCGCCGCATTTGAAATCCCGTGGGAATGGCTGGCCTATGCGCTGCTGGCGGCACTGGTATTCGTGCTGCGGACGGCGGAATTGGATAGCGTGCCGCCCCGCGCTGGTGAAATCCCTGATTTGCTGGCGGCGTGGCGCAATCAACCCATGGACAGCCCGATTTTGTTCTGGGCAGAGCGCATCGGCTTCGGTCTATTGGGCGGGACGCTTTTCGCTGGGCGCATCCTGACCGCGCTGGCCGGTATTGGCGTGGTCTTTTCGCCGCTACTGTTCCGGTCAGAGTTGGGACGCGGGCGGACATTCCTCTTTACGGTGTTGTTAGCGATTCTGCCGCCGCTATTCATCGCCTCACGCACCTCTGAGGGCGTGGTCTGGACACTATTAGTCGCCGCGATCATGTCACGCCTGATGCTGACCGCCTTCCAGACCGGCGATAGAGGCCGCTGGACGGCTGGATTGGCCGCGCTGGTCGCCTTGCTTTTGCTCACCGAACCGGGCGGCGCAATTTTGGCGCTCCTGTTGGGCGTCGGCATAATCGGGGCGCTCATCTGGGAAGATGCCGATGAAGTCGAGCCGGAAGAATCGCTGGATGAGGACGACACCGAACCGGACATCATCCTGAGTCATTGGGCGCGGCTACGGGCGCAATGGCGCGGCCTGCCGTGGGAGATGGGTTTGGCGCTGGGTGCGCTGGTTACATTATCGGTCAGCACCTTATTCTTCACGCCGAGCGGGCTAGGCAACGTTGGGCAACTTCTGGCAGGAATCCCCGCATTACTCACCACCAGCACGCCGGATAACCCCGTCGGGGTCATCCTGTTCCATCTACCGTGGACGCTGGTCTTGGCCGGGGTAGGCGTCTGGGCGACCAACCGCGAGGGCTGGTCATTGATTGACCGCTTCTTCGCGCTGTGGGCGTTATGGGCGCTGTTCGTCGCCATCTTAGTGCCGGGGCTGACCAATGCACACGTGGTATTTTTGGCTGTGCCGCTGTGTGGTCTGGCGTCTGGGACGCTGGCGACGGCTTTTATCAACGAACGTCGGCGCAGCATCTGGGCTGAAGCAGAGGCGGAAGCAGGGGATGATTTGGCCGCGCTGTATCGCCCGTCGGCTGGACGCTGGATTTTGTCTGTCGTGGTGTTTGCGTTGCTCATTTTGACCAGCGTCCACCTCCAGACCATCTCGCGGGAGGTGCTTCAGGTCATAGACGGAAGCCCTAGCGGACTGATTTTGCGCCTACAATCCCCTAATGTGTTCGGCGATGTGCGGATTGGCATGATGTGGTCGGTCATCGGCGTGATGTTCCTGCTGGTCGGGTTCTTCCTCGCCGCCGGGATTTGGGGCAACCGGACGACTCTACAGGGTTACGCGCTCGGCCTATTGATTTTCCTGCTCGTCACCCAGACCTCTACCGGTTGGTATACGGCGGTATTCGATGCCGACAACCCAACACAGGCGTGGGATACCCCGGCTACCGGCGTTGGATATGTCAAACTGACCGAGACGCTGCACGATTTTATGTTGCGCGAGACACAAGCTTTCCCAGTGTTGCCCATCACTGTCGTGCGTGACCCCGCCAACGGAGTCACCGAAAATGGGTTGTTGGGCTGGCTTCTGAAAGACCAGCGCGTCGAGTACGTTGATACACTGGGCGAAGCGAGTGCAAAGCCGTTCGTCATCGTTTCATCGGCTTATCTGGAGACAAGCCTCTCGCCAGATTTGGGCGGGAGCTATGTCGGGCAGCGCTTCATCTTGTCAAAAGATTGGAATACCGGAACGCTCATAGGCGCAGATGTCATGCCGTGGTGGTTACAGCGCCAAACCCGTTCTAAGCCCTATCCGGTGCAGACCGTGACGCTGTGGGTGCGGCAAGATGTGTTCGAGAGCGTGCCTGTCAGTGACTTGCTCGCGCCGTAATGGTGAGGTTTACGCCCTGCCAGACGTGTACAATGACCAGATGACGCATACAACTCATAGGCGCAGTCGATGAATACCGATACACAAGACCCCATCCCAGGCCTGATTGCCCGCTGCTTGCAAGGCAACCAATCCGCGTATGCAGACCTATATGACCACTGCGCGGCAGGCGTCTATCGGCTGTGCTATAGCCTCGTCCTCAACGCCCAAGACGCCGAGGACGTGCTGCAAGATTCGTTCGTCTACGCCTTCAAGAATCTGAGCCGCTTCGACTCCACCCGCGCCAGTTTCAAGACGTGGCTGTACACCATCGCTGTGAGCCGTTGCCGCAACACCTATCGCCGCAAGCGCCCGACGCTCATCGACATCTCGCAGATGTTCGGTTTTGATGTAGCCGCGCCGGAAGGCGACTCGTCCCCAGAGGCCGCCAACGCCCAGCGTGCCGCCCGTGACGCCATCAAGAACGCGCTGGCAGAACTCTCGCCCGCACTGCGCGAGGCCGTCGTGTTGCGTTACGGTCAGGGCTTGACCTTCCGCGAGGTGGCCGAAATCATGGATTGCCCGCTCAAGACGGCAGAGAGCCGCGTTCGACTCGCTCATGAACGGCTGCGTTCGCTGTTGAACGAACACGGGCGCGGCCTCTTAGACGAATTATTGTCTTACTAGGATGGGAGGGCTTGAGATGTTCACTTGGATTCACGCCTTCTGGCAGCGGCGGCGCAACATCGCCCGCCTCAGCCGATTCATCAGCGGGGAACTGTCACAAGAATCCCGCCGCGAGGTCGCCCGTTCACTGGATGACCCCGCCATCTATGCCGAATATCGCCGCCAACGCGACGACGCCAGCGCCACCAAGACCGATTTGGGCGGCGTCGGGCGTGCTGACCGCACCGTGTTCCAACGGGGCTGGCACAATGTCACCCGTGCGCTAGAACATGGCAACAGCCCCTATCGCCTGAGCGTCCACACCTCCGATTGGCGCGTGCGGGCGGTGGCGCTAGGGTTGGCGGCTGCCCTGCTCATCCCGATGGGATTGAACGCCGGACTCGCCTCTGCCAGCGACATCCCGACACCGCCCGTCCCGCTGGTCGCCGTTCATGACGGCACGGCCACCAGCGAAGTCACGCCCGAATCCACACCAGATGATACCCCCGGCGCAGCCACGATTGTCGCAATCATCAGCGCCACGCCCACCACTGTACCGAGCAAGTAATCCCGAGGAAGAACGATGGCTGTTCCAGTTTCACGCTCCCCCTATCCGACCACCCCGCAAAACACGCTTGACGGCGTATTAAATAAGCGCGTCACCGTCCGCTGGGAGATGGTGGTATTCGTACTGATTTTCGTGGCGGCAGTATTCACCCGCTTCTGGGCGCTGGGAGACCGCGCCATGAGCCACGACGAATCGCTACACGTCTACTACTCGTATAACCTGTATATCAAGGGAGATTTCGACCATACACCCCTGATGCACGGCCCAATCATCTTCCACGCCAACGCCCTGATGTACGCGCTATTCGGTGATAACGACTTCACTGGACGCATCTACGCCGCGCTGTTGGGCGTCGGGATGGTCTTTACGCCGCTGCTGTTCCGCCGCTGGTTGGGCAAGTGGGGGGCGCTGCTGGCGGTGCTGATGGTGCTTGCCTCGCCACTGCTGCTCTTCTATAACCGATATATCCGCGAGGACACGCCAGCGATTATAGCGACAGCCCTCATGGCGTGGTCAATTTTAATGTACCTTGCAGGGCCAGAGCATCTCAGGCGAAAACCTCGGTGGCTCTATATCCTGTCGGCGTCCATGCTGTGGAACTTGGGCAGCAAAGAGACGGCGTTTATGTATATCGCCGCTTTCGGCCTGTTCTTCACGATTTTCTGGCTCGTGCGGATGCTGCAAACATGGAAGAACGTCCCCGGCAAACCGCTGTTCCATAGCCTAATGATGTCGATTCTGGTCGGCACGGTCATGGCGATTCCGATGTACAGCATCCTCGCCATCATCCCGCTTGACCGGGTTTTCCCACCAGCAGAAGATGTCCTCGCTGGGATTGTAAAAACCAACGAAGCGGCCAGTTTTTGGATATGGACGCTGTTGGCCTTCATCACAATTTTCGCGGGCATATTTGGGACGGCGGCGTGGGCATTCCGTCGCCGCTTGAGCAGCATCCCGTGGCGCGATGTGGCGATTATGATTGTCGTCGCGCTCCTCGTACTCATCGCCTTAATCGTGGTCGAAGAACGCAGTCGATTCAGTTCTAGCGACCTCTCGACAGCTGCGCCATTAGACCCGACACTCTCTGGTGAAGCGGGCGTGGTCGCGGGCGGCTTGCGCTGGATATTCATCCTCATCCCGTGGGTGATGGCCGGCGTGTTAATCCCGTTCTTGGTCTATGCCCGCCGCCGTGGGTGGTGGGATTGGCTGTATCAGTTCCCAGAGTTTGATGTCCTGATTGTGATGGGGGCGCTGGTCTTGCCGTGGCTGACGGCCATTTTCATCATTGGCTCTGGTGGCACGCCAGATGACTTCGCGGCGCTGGGGTCGAACTTCAGCGGAGTCTCTGGGATTATGCCGGTGGTGGGGGCGGTTGAAATCGGGCGATTCGTGGTCGGATTCTTGTGCTGGCTGCCGTTGTTCACCTTAGCGACAGTCGCTGGCCTATTATGGAATTGGCAACGCTATATCGTGTGCTGGCTGATTTTCCACAGCTTGTTCGCTTTCTTCTATACCACGGTCTTTACCAACATTCAGGGGTTGGCCTCTGGCATGGTCTACAGCCTGCAATATTGGATGGAGCAACAGAGCGAACGTCGCGGCAGCCAGCCACAGTATTATTACTTCCTCATCGTCATGCCGATGTACGAATTCTTGCCCATCATCGGCACGGTAGCCGCCAGCTTGACCGGCCTGCACATCTTCTGGCGTCGTCGCCGTGCGACCTATGTGCTGCTGGATGAGGCCGAATCGTTGGAGAAGCAAAAAACCGCCTTCGTCCCAATAATCGGGGAAGACGGTACTGAAATCATGGTTGAAGACCCCGATTCGCCCGCCTTGCGTGAACGGGCTGACCGTGTACGCATCCGCTTGAACGCCCGTCAAAACCTAAGCGATGTCCCCGTGCTGATGTTCATCAGTTTCTGGGCGCTGCTCATCATGATTGCGCTGACGCTGGCCGGTGAAAAAATGCCGTGGCTCGGCACGCACATGACCTACCCCATGATCCTAATTACCGGCTGGTACTTCGGGCGCATCATCCAGAAAATCGACTGGGCGACCTTCAAAACACGCGGCTGGGTATTGTTGCTGATTTTCCCGCTGGGATTAGGGGCGGTTGTCCGCGTTTTGGCCGGGTATCTGACCGAAGAACAACCGTTCAGGGGCGTCGAACAATACCAACTCACCTATACCTATAATTTCCTCGGCGCGGTTATCGTCGCTGTCGGGTGCGCGTGGGGCGTTGAATGGGTGCGGCGGCGTACCAGCCCGCGACATATCCGCCAGATGTATACCGTAGCGGTTTTCGGCTTGCTCGGACTCGTCACCTTCCGGTCAGCGTGGCAAGCGGCCTTCATCAACTACGATGACGCCACCGAATTCTTGGTCTATGCCCACGCCACCCCCAATACCAAAACTGTCCTCAAATTGATTGAGGATTTCAGCCGCCGCACCACCGACGGGATGCGCGTCAAGTTCGCCTATGACAATAAATTGAGTTGGCCGGGGGTATGGTACTTCCGCCACTTCACCGACGCGATTTATATGGGCGAAAACCCGACCCTCCAGCAAATGGATCAGGCCAACATCATCCTCATCGGCGAAAGCAACGTCAATGTGGTCGAACCACTATTGGAAGACCGCTATCAGCGCTTTGACTATAAGCGCATGTGGTGGCCGATGCAGGAATATTTCTACCTCGATGCCGCACGGGTGATTGACCTGTTCGCCTTGACCGAAGACCCCAACGCGCCGAACGTCGATTCCGGGCGTCTGCGCCGCGCCATTTTCGAGATTTGGTGGGACAAGGACTATACGCTCTATGGCGAGGCCACCAATAAAGAATTCACCCCCAACAAATGGCCGGTCAGCGAGAATTTCTATATGTACGTCCGCAAGGATTACGTAGCGCAAATCTGGCCGTATGGCACGGGCGACGGTAGCGTGACCAACCCGATTGATGTCACCGAGGTCAGCGCGTGCGTCGCCAACTGGCAAGATTATCCCGCCGAGACCCTGTTCGATACCTCGGCGTTGGGCGGCGCAATGGCGATCCCAGTCGGAATAGATGTGGACAACGAAGGCCGCGTCTATGTAGCCGAAGATCAAGGTTTCCGCATCAGTACGTTCCAAAACACCGGCGAATATATCAATAGCACCGGCGAGCGTGGCACGGGCCAGAAGGTTGGCGCGTTCTTTGAGCGCCCGCACAGCATCCGCGTCGCGCCGGATGGCACGCTGTACGTGGTCGATACATGGAACTATAAAATCCGCCACTTCACGGCAGACTGGCAACCGCTGGGGTCATGGGGGTCGCCGCTGGCACAAGGTATTGACGCGCCGCAAGAGCCGACGGACGGCTTCTGGGGGCCGCGTGACATCGCCATCGACGCCGCTGGCAATGTCTACATCTCGGACACCGGCAACAAGCGCGTGCGCGTATATGACTCCGCTGGCGTCTGGCTGCGTGACATCGGCAGCGGCGGCAGCGCGCCGGGTCAGCTTGACGAGCCAACTGGCCTAGCCGTCACAGCGGATGGCCGTTTATTCGTAGCCGATACGTGGAATCGCCGCATCGCGGTGTTCGCCCTCGACGGCACATGGCTTGCCAATTACCCCGTCCGCGCATGGTACGGCGAGCCGGTCAATCGCCCCTATATGGCGGTGGATGATACACGCGGCCTGTTATATGTCGGCGACCCCGAAGGCGGGCGCGTGCTGGTCTATGACTTACAAGGCGGGACGTGCGTCGGCGCGTTCGGGAGCCTGAACACCGAAAACCCCGGCTTGAACGAGTTCTCAGCCGTCGGCGGCATCGCAGTTGATAACAACGGGTTCGTCTATGTCACCGACATCAACAAAGGCCGCCTGCTGAAATTCAAGCCGTTCGATGCCATCATTCCGAACGCCGACTTGAACGACACAGTAGATGAGGTCGGCGGGAACGCCGTCCCGCTGGAATTGCCGCCAGACAGTACGGCAGAGCAGCCGGAAGAATAAGCCGCCCCGTATCGCCGCACTATATCCGCCCGTGACAGAATTTCTGTGACGGGCGGATTCGTAAACGGATTCAACCTCAACCAAAATTTGGGGTTTACCGTCCATAGCACATCGCGCTACACTGTGATTTATGATTACTCCGCTCACTCCCCCGTTTTTGCGACATCAAACCTCTTAACTAAGGCTCTACACGATTCGCACGCCCCGTCGTATATTCAGACCGTCCGCCCGCTTGATGTTCCTGTAGACCGCAAACAGCCAACTGGAGACTCTCCCGTGAGCCAAGTCCGTATTCAACCGCGCCTACCCAAAGGGATGCGCGATTTCCTCCCCGCCGAGATGATTAAGCGCGATTATGTGTTCGGAATCGTCCGTGAGGTCTTTCACCTGTACGGGTTCGAGCCGCTTTCGACTCCGGTCATGGAACTGCGCGAAACTCTGATGGGCAAATATGGCGAAGACGCCGAAAAACTCATCTTCAACGCCCAGCACCCCGGCGGTAAAGAAGAACTCGCGCTCCGCTATGACCTGACCGTGCCGCTGGCGCGGGTGATTGGTCAGCACGAAAACGTCCTGACCTTCCCGTTCAAGCGCTATCAACTCTCACCGGTCTGGCGTGCCGAGCGCCCGCAACGAGGCCGTTACCGTGAGTTCTATCAATGTGACGTAGACATCGTGGGCGTAGAGGGCATGGCCGCCGACGCCGAGGTGATTGGCGTGGTCACGACGGCATTACGCCGACTCGGATTCACTGGCTTTCAGGTCAAGGTCAACAACCGCAAATTGCTCACCGCGATGGGGCAGTTCGCGGGCGTAGAAGGCCAACAACTTTCCGACCTGTACCGCAGCGTCGATAAGTTTGACAAAATCGGCGCGGACGGCGTGCGCGATGAGATGATTCAGCGCGGCGTAAACGCTCAAGCCGTTGACCGCATCATGGCGCTGCTGGTGCAGACCGATCCCGGGGCGGATAAGCTCGGCGTTATCGAAGACGTGATGGGACACCTGCCAGAAGCCGCCGCCGGGGTGCAAGAACTCCGCGACCTATCGGCTTATCTGAACAACGCCGGAGTCCCGTCTGAAAACCTCGATTATGACTTCACGATGGTGCGCGGCCTGAGCTATTACACGGGGCCGATTTTCGAGACGGTCATCACGCAAGCCAATATGGGCAGCGTCAGCGGCGGCGGGCGCTATGACGGGTTGATTGGCCTATTCCGCAAAGAAAGCCTCCCGACTACCGGCGTCAGCTTGGGGATTGAGCGCATCATTGACGTGATGGACGAGCTTAATCTGTACCCAGAGGGCATCGGCGGGACGGTGGTCAAGGCGCTGGTGACAGTATTCAGCCCAGAGACTCGCGCCGAGTCCACCGCAATTGCGGCGGAACTGCGGGCGGCGGGCATCCCTACCGAACTCATCTTGCAAGACAAGAAACTCGGTCAGCAATTCGCCTTAGCTGATAAGCGCGGCGTGCCGGTGGTCGTCATCGCTGGGCCAGAAGAATTGGCGGCGGGGACGGTCAAACTCAAGCGGTTGCGTGACGCCGTAGAGGTCAGCGTGGCGCGTAACGAATTGGCGGCCAAGTTGCGCGAATTGCTGGGCTAAGCCATAAAAATTAGGCTCATGTTCAGACGGTAGGGACGCTCTTCTAGGCGTCCACCGCCTGTTCCGAAAACGGACGGCAAGAATGCCGTCCCTACTTTGGTATGAACATGAGCCGAAATATTTATAGATTTTCTCTGCGATCTCTACGTTCTCAGTGGTAAATATTCTGTGCTTATCCGTCTTAGGCGAATCGCCGCACGCTACGAACTTTTGCCTTCGCCGCTTCTTCGGTGCGGTCTTTGGGCGGGGCGTTCGTCGCTAGCGAACTGAGTAACTCCCGCGAGGCCGCCGCTATCGCATCAACGGCTGCGAGAAACGCCGCTTCATTGGCCTTTGACGGTTTGTTGAATCCGCTGATTTTTCGCACGAATTGCAACGCGGCGGACTGAATCTCATCGTCATTGACCGACGGCGCGAAATTGAACAAGGTTTTGATATTGCGGCACATGAGATTGCCCTCCGTTGAGTAGAACATAATTATATAATAACTCTAGCCACCGGACACTGAACAAATGGTCTAAGAGGCGCGCTTGAAAACAGGTGAGAAACTCGCTAAGTTGAATCGCTCTGTCCCACAATAGGTGAGACAACTTCGCCTCAGAAATTTAGTGAAAATCACCCCGTCACTCACGGATGTCCGTCATTATCCCCAATACTCACCGTCACATCAGCGACGACAATCCCATTATAGCCCGCGTCGGCGCTGGCCGCGCTGTGCGTGATGACGGCGGTATGCGTCCCCTCAACCACCGAGTCATCCACCGCAGACACCGTGACCATCTGCGGGACATCCCAATTTTCCGGCGTGAAGGTGAGAGTGGATGGACTGACGGTGATTTGAGCGTCTCCCTCGATGCTGACGGTCACATCCGCCGTTGGCTGCGTTCCGAGGGCGAGGGTATAGGTGTCTGTCGCGCCGGATTCGGTGATGGTGGTCGAACCCTCAGTCTCAATGAGTGTGACCATTGGCGTGGGCGATGGAGTCTCTGTCGGTGATGGGGTGGGCGTGGTACAGGCATGGGGTGTGCTGGGTTTGGTGTCGTTGAGGACTCCGTTGACAAAGATACGGGTAATATTTTCCCCTGAGACGGTCGTTGTCTGGAAGCTAATTTCGCCCGGTGTATCGGTCGTGCCGAGCGGCACGGTGCCAGAGCCGGTTTGCGTGCTGTCAAGTACATCCCAAGTAAAATCCAATGCGATCGGATTAGGATTATACACACGCCATACGCGAACACTGACCGGATCGAATGAGCACATTGAGGTCAGCGTGATCTGCTGATTTATCGCTGGTGTTGGTACATGAGTAGGCGTAAAGGTCAACGTTAGCTCAGGTGTGTGGGTTAACTCGGCTTCCGACCGCCGAACTATCTGGACACCATCCATTATCCCTACATCTAAAACTTCATTGGTCTGAATATTCCAAATCTTAACCTCATTCGCGGCACCTCGGCAAAATCCTTCCGTCAACTGATCGTAGACAATGCGATTTTCATCGAGCCATGTCAGGTTACAAACCCGTTTTCCCGTGGAAAGAAGTTGAGTCTGTGTCCCAGATGTTAGATTAACAGCTTGAAGGGCACCACCAGCGGCAGACGTGGCATCAAAAAAGCCTATCCCCAAAGTGTTAGACACTATATTTATGTCGGAAGTGCTAAAAAACAGTTCAACTGGGATTGTCGCCGTGAAAATCTCTAATATGTTTGTATCGATAAGGTGATAAACGTGTACTGATTTCACTGTCGTCGGGCTGTCAAGCCAGTTCTCTTCCACACTGGTGACGACAATGACTCGATTGTTAAGTAAACCTATGTGATAATCACTTACCTGTAACTGTGCATATTGGGAGATTTCTGTCGCCGGAAAAAGCGCTGACAGATTCATCTCAAGTTGGACAGCACCAGCAAGGGTTGTGGACATCAGCAGTTCACGATCCCCATCCTCGCACGATACCACAAAATAGAGACGCTGATCGAGTAAATTCCATCGCACATCCTGCGTCAAACACCTTCCATATGGGATTGGCTCGACTGGTAGGACAATATCAAGGTCGGTAATCTGTCGATGCCCAGTTCCATCTGTTTCAACGGCAAACAGGTTCTGGACGGAATTAATGCAGGAGGTATTACATAACTGGAATTCGCTCGAAAACACAATTGTGGTGGTGCCTGGTATCCAGTGAACGTTTCTTTCATTCCGACCTGTCGGAGTATTCGTGACCTGAGTCAATGCCGCCTGATCTAAATTGTAGATGTAAATGTCGCTGAGGATAGTGTAGAGTTCAAAGCCCTCAGCCAAGGGCGGCTTTAGAAGAATAGCGCCCCCATTCGATGACCACTCAGCGAGACCATAGCCCGGTAAGGATGTGCTCACAATCGTGTTATCTTCAAATGAATAGACAAATAAGATCACTTGATTCGAGCCATCGAGACTGTAGGCAACAAATGCGATACTTGTCCCATCTGGTGATATGACAACATCAGACGGTGATTGAAGGATTGCCGGACTAAAATCTACCATTGCAGTGTTAATAGTCTGGTTTGCCTCGGTCGTTTCTGTAACTTGACCGACTTCGTCTATAATATAAATCATTACCTGACCATTTAACGTCTGAATGGCCAAACGCTCAATGGTTTCCTGTGCTTGAGAAAACTGTAATGAGTAAAACATTAAAATCCAGAGTAACCCCATGCACCACGCAAAGTACACCGTGCTTTTTAGCTTCATAATTTAGCCCTCCACAATCCAAGTAAAATAGATGCGGCCTGCGCCTTGTGGTATCAAGACGCAACGCCGATAAATGGATGGGCGATTCACGAATCGCCCCTACGGAATTTCTTGTGATGGGTGGTTTAAAGTCCGTTTTACCGATATCGCGTAGGGGCGACAGCGTGCTGCGCCCGCCATGATCAGAATTGGAAAACACATTATTATCCTCTTGACGGACTACTAGCGGCGAATAAAGCCAATCATTTCACATCAGACACACAATATGCCCCGCACTTGACTTTACCCCCCGCGCACCCCTAAAATGCCTCTGGCCTGATGCGGATTTTAATCTGCTTGGGCTAATTCCACACGTCTGGACTGTGACGGGGTGGTGTTGGGTGCGAACCATGCGCCTTGCCCCCGACAGGATGAACGACGTGAACGCTTAAACACTGTCTAGGAGAACCCCCATGCCTTCGAAAGTCACAATGCGTGACCTTCTCGAAACGGGCGTACACTTCGGCCACCGCACTCAAAAGTGGAACCCGAAGATGGCCCCTTTCATCTATACCGCCCGCAACGGCATCCACATCATCGACCTGCGCCAAACCTTCACCAACCTGAACTCATTCTACGACATGGTTGTTGAGATTGCGCGCAAGGGCGGCACGGTGCTGTTCGTCGGAACCAAACGCCAAGCCCAAGAAACCATCGCCGTAGAAGCTGCCCGTTGCGGTATGCCCTACGTCAACCAACGCTGGTTGGGCGGCACGCTGACCAACTGGCGCACCATCAAAGACCGCATCGAAACCCTCAAGAAGCTGGAAAGCCGCCGCGAAAAGGGCGAGTTCAAGCTCTTGACCAAGCGCGAAGCCCTGATGTTGGGTCGTGACATCGATAAGCTTAACGAGCGCCTCGGTGGTATCCGCGAGATGCGCCGCCTGCCCGAAATGGTCATCATGGTCGATACCAAGCGCGAAGAGACCGCCGTCAAGGAAGCCAACTCGTTGGCGATCCCGGTCATGGCGCTGGTCGATACCAATGCCGACC
>Ga0163154_10004955_pt1 | contig 17238 bp, 15 predicted proteins | sample OliLakLV19MP9P1_FD_148649 | JGI IMG/M metagenome (GOLD analysis project Ga0163154, IMG submission 148649) | Freshwater microbial mat bacterial communities from Lake Vanda, McMurdo Dry Valleys, Antarctica - Oligotrophic Lake LV.19.MP9.P1 | ecosystem: Environmental > Aquatic > Freshwater > Lake >...
ATATCGTCCGGCCACGCATTTTGCATACTGCTCCGATGGGTGAAACGGAGGATAACCGCTGCGAAATCCATGTCATGACCTCGGCCAAGGACTGGATTGACCTGATCTGGGCCTTGAAGTCTTTCTACCGTGCTTCCGGGCGGCGATACGCCCTTTGTATTCACGATGACGGAACGTTGATGCCTGACCAGCTATCTCAACTGCACGCGCACTTTCCTTCCGCGAGGATCATTACCCGTAAGACCGCCGACGAAGAGGTCTTGCCCACCTTGGCAAGATATCCGCGTTGCCTTGAGTTTCGGCGGACGAATCGCCTGGCGCCCAAGGTGTTTGATTTTGCCCATTATCTTCGGTCAGATCGAATGATGTTGTTGGATAGCGATGTGCTGTTTTTTGCCAAGCCCGAGGCGTTGCTCCGCCGGATTGAAGATTCCGGTTATGTCCTGAACGCAGTCAACGGCGATGTGGCGACAGCACTTACCGTAACGCCGGAAATGGCGATGCAGACCTGCGGCGTGAAGCTCATCGAGCGATTCAATTCCGGGCTTGGGCTGATTCATAAAGCATCTCTGAATTTTGATTGGCTCGAGGAATTCCTTGGGATTCCGGGAATCATAGGATATTTTTGGCGAATTGAGCAGACGCTGTTTGCCTTGTGCAGCAGCCGGTGGGGCGGGGAATTACTTCCGCCTGAATATGACGTAAGGTTAAGCAGCACAGCGGCGGGCCTTCCTAGCCGTCACTATGTGGGTGCGATCCGGCACCTGCTCTATACGGAAGGCATCCCGATGCTCATCCGGCGTGGTATCGTGCGTCCCCCCAAGCCATGGTGGTTGCCGTGAGTGAGTCAACCTCTTCCGCGTCACGCCGGGTGGTGCATCTCCCTGTCTATTACAACAATCTATATCAACCCAAATTGATGGAGGAGTTAAGATTGCAAGGCTGGGACGTGATTGATGGGGGCAGCGGCGGTACGTTTTTCCGCACCGCGCTGTTTAAATGGCGTATGGACGTCCTGCATTTTCATTGGCTGCACCCATACCTACTCAGCGCGACAAGTATCGGAAGCGTATTTCGTTCGGCGTGGTTCGTCGTGCAAATCCTTATGTTTCGAATTCGCGGCTGTCGAATCGTGTGGACAGTTCATAACTTCCGCAACCACGAAGGAAAGTATCATAGGATAGAGCATTTTTTTACCCGTCGGTTCGCCTCGCAATGTGATGCCATCCTTGCGCATTGTCACTGCGCGGCCGACGAAGCAATTAAGTATTTTAAAATCGGGAACCGGGAGAAGGTTCACGTCGTACCTCATGCCTCGTACGAAGGATGCTATTCAAACAATATTGGGCGCGAGGCTGCGCGTGTCGAGTTCCAGATTCCGCAAGACGTAATGGTTTATCTATTCCTGGGCCGAATTCTTCCGTATAAGGGTGTCCTTAAGCTCATCGATGCCTTCGAGGCGTTGACCGGCGAGGTATTGCTGGTGCTGGCTGGCAAGGGCGCAGACGAGGATTTGGCCGACATTCGGAAGAGAATCGGCACTAATCCTCGCATTCAAATGCACGCGGGCTATGTGCCTGACGACAAGATTCAAGACTTTATGGCCGCCAGCGATGTGGTGGTCTTTCCATTTCGCGATATCCTGTCTTCTGGATCGATAGCGCTTGCGATGACTTTCGGCAAACCGTGCATCGCGCCCGCGATTGGTTGCGTGCCCGAGCTACTCGACGATACTGGCGGATTTCTATATGACGTCGATGACAAATCCGGATTGCTGACGCAAATGCAAAAGGCGCAGTCGGCATACGATGACCTTAGCCAAATGGGCGACAAAAATCGTCAACGCGCAGTAAGCTGGACGTTCAAGGATATGTCAGCGGCCACAGGTCTCATTTATGAAAAGATTTGCCGGTGATGTTGATCGCCAAAGGAAATTGCCTTTGGGCAGTAAAAGATCCTTCAGTGACTGCGTAAGTTCTTGACAATGACCATCTCCGTCGTCATCCCCTGTTACAACGCCGGCCTATATGTTGAAGAGACGTTGCGGTCGATTGCCGCACAGACCTACGCGCCGATGGAAATCATTGTGGTCGACGACGGCTCGACGGATGACTCAATTGCCAAAATTCAAGCCAGCGGCGTCCCGGTGCAATTAATTCAGACCAACCATGTAAACGCGGCGGCGGCGAGGAATGTGGGTATCTCGCAGGCTAAGGGCGATTGGATTGCATTCTTGGACGCCGACGACGTTTGGTATCCGCACCACCTCCAGGCGGCGGTCGCTCTTTTGACGGGTACGAACGATATTGCCTATCGCACGATTTATGATGAGTTGCTGCACGATGGGTCGGTTCAGCCTTGCCGTATCGTCAACAAAACTTTGATCAGTGAGAAGCGCTCGGGGTTCACGCACGCCGATGCGATGCATGTGGAGCGGAATGATTTTCCGTTCTCGCATTCGGGAATGATTTACAATCGGGCGCGAACGATGGAGGTGGGCCTGTTTGATCCCGGTCAGGTCAAGCGTCACGACATCGACCTGTGGCTGCGGCTGGTGCATCAAAAAACCTGGAGCTACAACCCTACGCCGGGCGTCAAATATCGTCTGAATCGCCCCGGATCGATTGGTGAAAACGCCGCCGACGCCGAGCGTTGGTACATGATGGCGATGCGGAAGAATTTGCCGCTTTATGAAGGCGAAGGGATGCAGTCGCAACTGCGTCGCCACGCCCGACACGCGATGAGCCTGGCTTTCAATGACGGCGGCGATAGGGAATACAATAATGCGCGGGAAGTGTGCTGGCCTTATTTGCCGCCGTCCTATCGACTTTTTTATCGCCTGGCGCGTCCGATCGCGCCGCTCGCCAAACGGGCAATTCAACTGAAGCGTCGGTTGACCTCCGGATGAGTCCTCTGCGCACCGTGAATCGCAACGTGCGGGCCATCGCGAATTGAACATTCTGCGGAAGCTGCAAACCGGGTTGCTCTACCCGGATCGCCACGTCGGCTATCATGTCTCTCATGCTCGACAAGACTTTCACCAAGTGGTTTCTCGCGCGGATCGAACCCTTTCGCGAGGTGGTTGCTGAGAAGCTTTCCGCCGAGCGAGAAGCCATGGCGCGGCAGCGTGATTACAACCAGAACTACGCGGAGTTTCTCAATAATGCGGTGCTGCCCGCAGTGCATCAATTGGTGGGTGTGTTGGAACGGGCGGGGATTGTGCACCGCGTGAGTACATGGGGGAATCAGCTTTCGCTGCGCGTGCATCTTGCCTGGCGATGGGGGGAACTCGTCATCAGTCAAAGCCACGAAGACGCCGTGACATTCGAGCATCACATCATCACCGAAGGCGAAAAGCGGGGTGACGATTCCGCCGAGGATCACTCGCATCAATACGATTTGCGCGATCCACTTCCCCCGCCGGTCGCGGGGACAGAATTGCAGTTTTTCCTGAGCCGGCTTGCCCAGGATCTGGTGGAGAGCGATCTGGAGCCGGAGATTCCACCCGGTGAAACCCCTCCCAAAGCGTAAAGGTTTTTGCTGCGCCTCAAGGGCTGGTTGCAGTTGGATTGGCGGCAGGCGCGGTCGTCGGGGTTTGCAGGATTTCAAGCGTCGCCGCGGCCAGTTTTTTGACGACCGGCTCGGCGTCGTTCTCCGCCAGCTGCGATGAAAGTTTTATTGCCGAATCGGGCGAGAGATTTTGCAACAACACGACATTCAAAGCACGCAGCGACCATGACTCATCTTTGCTGTTTTCTTCCACACGGGCTGTCCTCTGCTCCGAGGTGGAAAGCAGGGTCAGCAAATAATTGGACCAGGCTCTCACGGACGGCGTATTTGCAGCGCTGGCAATACGGGTGATGCGATCGGTGAATTCACTTGCCAGCGGAAGCATTTGCTCCAAATCCTTATTCGCCCGAATCTGGAAAACATAAATCGCCAGCATTTCGATTCCCCTCATCCTCTCGGCAGAGTCTCCTTTTTCGATGATGTCGTAGACGCGATTCTTGGTGGATTCAGAATTGATGACGGTGCCGGTTCGATCCATCACCCGCAAAAACTGGACGCGATAACCCCCCGGCCCCGCGCCGATTCCGTTGGCGGTCGGCGAAGGATTGGTGCAGACCGTCCCGAAGACGGGAATGCCCAGCTGAGGCGAACCGTTGAGAAATTGACCGAGTGCGCCCTGATCGACACGCACGATCTGTGATGTCGATTCCATCGGTTTCAGCACCAGTTTTTGGCTGAGCCTTTCGTAAGCCACGCCGGGGAAATGCTGCTGCGTCACACCGCGTGAAGAGGCCTCAATCCACAGATCGGGCTTGAGCACGGATTCGGCATCGATGGCCAGATTAAACTGGCTGATGTTCTGTACGATCACGCGCGCCAGCAGCGGTTCGCCAAAAGCATGGGTAACGCTCAGCCCTTCGCCGCGCAGAACATAGAAATCGTGAGGCGCGTCGATGATCTTGAGCCAGTCCGCCGGAAACTTCTGCACTTCCTCGCGGAGCGCCGAAGCGGCCTGGTCGGGTTCGAGGCGCGGGGTGGTATCACGCAACTCTGCCCATATCGCCGCCCCCAGCAGTCCGGCGGGGTTCTGGGCAACCAGTTGTCGGGCGATGCTGGCGTTGCGTTGCTTCTCGGAATCATCGACAGGCGCCAGGCGGAGCAGTCCCAGCACCGCCATCGGGTCGCGATCGGCGACTGCGGACAATTTCACGCGCGCTTCATCAAACCTCTTGGCGATGAGAAACCGCCACCCTTCCAGCCGCGCGACGGCGACATCACCCGGATCGGAGCCCGCTTTTAGCGATTCAATGACCGCTCCGGCACGGTCGGCATCCTGGCGAACATAAATATAGAACCAGGCCAAGTCCGCTAGCGCTGCGCGATATCCTGCAAGCAAATCTTCCCGGCTCGCGTCTTCGATGCGACGGATATCCGAGGTGAAATCGGGGAAAGTCGGCTCGCCCGGTGCATTGATCGGACGCGTTGTCGCCTTGGCCTCCCCCGACGCCTTGGACAGCACCGCCAATTGGTTGTGCAACGCGTTGAGCGCTTTGGCGCCGTCATCGGCCAGAGCATCCGCTTTCCCCGAACTGCTATCGAGAATGAGTTTAAGAAACCAGGCGTCGACATTATTCGGATCGGCTTGCAGCAGGGCATCGGTGATCTGTTCAGCCGATGCCGGTTGATCGAAACAGTAAAAAAGCGCGGCATAACCCAGCCCAAACTCGGGAGTCATGCGGGCGCCGATTTTCTGGGCGAGTTGACTGGAAAAATTGTACCAGCCCAGCGCTTCAGAATAGAGACCGGCCCCGGCGAGCAACTCAGCCAGGGAACTGGTTGCATCCAATTGCATCGGATTGACGCGCAGCATGGCCAGCAGAATGGTTGCCCGCTCAAATGGCGAACGCGAGCCGACGGCCAGGGCGTAGCGCGTCTTGAGGGCCGCAAGATTCAAGGGATTCAGCCGAGTCGCCTGATTGAGCATCGATTCGGCATCCGCCTGCTGTCCGCGATCGAAAAATACTTTTGCACAAGCGGATGCGGCTTGCGATCGCACCTCGGCGGGAATGCCTTCCTTGCCGACCACGCCCTGGAGATAGGCGATCTTTTTCTCCGCGGTTTCCATGGCGCCGGCGTATAAGTCGATGAGGCGCACCTGGGCGGCTTGATCGGTGGGATCGAGTTTGCGATAGAGCAGCAGCGCTTTTATCGCGCCTTGCGCATCTTTCAATTGCAGATTGGCTTCAACCAGCAGCCTTGCATAGCGCGGCTCGGTCGGGTTGAGCTTGATGGCCGCCTCAAGGAGGGCCGCGCTGCGCCGGTAATGCGGGGGAAGAAGCTGTTGTGTACGCAACCCATTCTGCGCCAACTCACAGAACCGCTCGGCGAGCACCGCGTCGCCGGGGTCGGGCTGAGCCTGGGCGAGAGCGCTTGTCATCATGACGGCGGCAAGAATCAGAATGCGACGACGCATAGAAAGTTGATTTACGGAGCCGCGGGACAAATGTTCCGCATCAGAAGACAGCGACAGGGAAGTGATAGCCGGCGTTTGCATTCTCAACATCCTCTTTATTGGATATTCAGGTCGAATTTGCCTGGGCCGCCGGATTCGATGACGGTTTTCCATCGCTCGATCATGCGGTTTCCGGCAACGGCCATAACTCGGCCAAAACAGGGCGCTCGGCGCAAAGTTGCGCACTCTCTGCAAGCAGTTCGGCGCGCGCCCGCAGCCACGCTTCCCAGTCACTCCGGCCTGCTTTTCTTGCCGCCAAGGCCAGCAGCGCCTGGGCCCGGGCTGACGCGTGGGCGGGCATGATTTCGGCGAGTTGCACCTTGGTCGCGAGCGAGGCCAACATCGGCTCCCAGGCATTGATGCGTGACATGTAGTCAAGCTGAATGACCTGCAATCGCATCGCCTCACCCAATGAAAGTCGCTCGGCGTACAAACCGGAAAGGGCGGCATAGGCGCCCTGCAAGTCGCCGGTCTCCAGCAGCGCGTCGGCCATGATTAGCTTGGTCGGCCGGGCGATATTGGCCATGGCGCCCAGGCGTTGATTGAGCAGCGTCTTGCAGAGTTCCGCCGCATCTTTGTATCGCTTCTCGGCATGGCGGAGCATCGCCAGATGATGCAGGCCGATGAGCTTGACGGCTTTGAGCAGGGAAAAACCCGTCAGCACTTGCTCGATCTCTTTTTCGGCCTCGTCAAATCTTCCGGCAGCGATCAGCGACGTCGAATCGGCCACCTGTCGCGACCGTCGCGCTGATCGGTGGCTCAACAAAAACCACACGACCATGACCACCGTGAGGATGATCGTCCCGATGGTGTTGGCGTTGGAGACGCGCATTCCACTCACGAATACCCCCGCCACCGCGCCCGCCAAAAGCAATGCCCGCGCGGCCATTCCCATCGCCATATCCCGACGAAAACGCGTGATCGCATGTTCTGCGGATATCATGCGACCTCCGCAGGTGAAATTGCAGGTTGATATCGGCCCGCGAGTTTCCCCACTTCCGCATACCGCCTTTGCAATTCATCCTCACTTTGCAATCGTGTCGCCGACGTGTAGGCCAGTTGAGCCTCGGTGGAATTGAGAAGAACATCATGCGCCCGGGCAATGAGCGCATAGGCATCGCCCAGACGATGCCCAAGCTGCGTTCGGATCGCAACACGCTGCAATTGGAATTGATCAATCGCATCCTGCATATGCCCAGTCTTGACGTGACGATAAATCTCAACCAATGCCAGCCCCGCCGACCCGCTTGCGGCGGGATGACGACGTAACTCGCTGATTGCGCGATCGGCGTCGAAAAGGTGATCTTCCTGAAGCATCGCCATCGCGCGGGCCGTGCGCAGGCCCAGATCGGTGCCGGCGTCCAGCTGGAAATGATCGAGCACATGGTCATACACGTCGATCGTGTCCTGATATCGGTGATACCTCGCCAGCACCCCACCGAGATAAACAAGCCCCTGGACACGAATCTGCGGCAAGCGCGACGGTTGGGACAACAATTGTTCGACAGTCACCGCCGCCTCGGGCCAGCGGCGCAGCTGCATGAGTTCGTCGATCGATTGCAAGAGCTTTTGCTGCGTCTGAAAATTGCGAACCGTCCAATAGCTGAGACTGGAAAAACCCAACACCAGCGCGAACATCAAGACAAGCTTCACGATCATTTCCACGGACGACCCCAGATTCACCGCCTCGGCTGCAAATTGCCCGACCAGCAGCATGACCAACACGACCGCAGCCAGGATCAATGGCATGAAGTTGGCGCGCGGGCGTACCAGGCTGCGCTCGAGCAGGCGCTGGACATCGAGAAATTGTGGAGCGGCGGGTTCCATCGGGAACGAAGGATTTTAGGGCAATCGCGGCCGATTGGAAAGGCGAGAAAGGCTTAAGATGCGACCTCGATGCGAGGACACGTTCCCACGATCAGGGTCAGAAGCTGACGCAAGCCGCTGATCATCGGTCACTCGCACGCGCCTCAGAAGGGGCGGGCGTGGCAGGGGATGCGTAAATCGCTTCGATCATTGGCGGCAGGACTTTGTCGGGGGCGAGATACTCGCGGGCGATGGCATAGGCGGCGTGTGAATGTCTCTGCCAGTCGGCCTGAACATTCTTCAGTCCGTCGATCGCTTCATCCATCGTCGCAAACGCGATCAACCCGTCGCCGGATGGAACGTATCGGCTCCACCCGGTGTCCTGCACCACCGCGGGCCTGCCGGCGGCCAGGTAGCAGGCGGTGCGACAGCTAAACCAGCCGCTGCGGGTGGCGACATAAACATTTTTGGCGATCGACCATTCTCCAGCGCTGTCGCCGATGAATTGGAGATAGTTGTCGGCAGTGGTGGTGAGTTCCCGCGCGTTGACGAGGTTCCAACCGTCCTCCTTGATCTGCTCGATCGGCTGATGCCACCCCCCCACCGCCAAAGTCAACGGCACATTGACACGGCGCGGCAGGTCATGAAATTTCGCATATTCCGAAGCCTTGGCGTCATATTCCACGCCTCGATACGAAAGCTTGCCCTTGAAATAGCTCCAGCTCATGACAGTTGTATACGCCGGGGGACTTGTGCCGATGGATGCGGGCGGTTGATCTTTGAATTGCGACCACGGCTTGAGCGTGACCACGCATCGCGTCGGTCGCCAATCCACATCCACCCGCGGAATCAGGCAGTCGGGCGCGTGAATATTCTCGGCGTACGTCAGATGGCGGTCGTGATCGCGCACCTGCTTGCACCAGCGATCGACATGTTCCGACCAGGCGGGCATTTCCGACATCACGATCTGGTTGTAGCCCGGATCGGTATCCATGAAGACTTTGATGCACTTGGGATTCAGGTGATCCGGAAAGAAACACGCCCCGGAGACATTCAGAAAGATGTCGGCGGTGCGCGCGACTTCATCAAACGCCTCGCGCGTCATGCCGAAACTCTGCTCGTGCAGCAACAAATAATGCCAGCGATTTGAGAGATGCGGAGCGTAGGTATCAAAAAAATTACGGATGAAGTTGACAGTGTATTGCGGATCGTCCGTTGGATAACCCTTGAGGGGATCATGCGGCCAAACCCAGGTGTCTTCATGGTAATACACGTCATGCCCGAGCTCGGCCAGGCCGAGAACATAGTGGAAATAATCCCACGCAACTCCCCCCAACGGAAACTGCCCCACCATCCCGCCGACAACGATGCGAAGTTTCTGGTGCGGAGATCTCACGGGAGAAGATCGGCGACTTTGATCGGGGACTTGGGAAGCGCCAGCGGCGCGACTGATTGCCCGGGTTGAAGTGTGACGATTTGCGAATACCGATATCCAAAACGCCGCGAACGATCCGGCACAGGGTTGCGATAAACTTCCAGATGACGGTCCATCATATTCACGACCCAATAATCCTGGATGTGTTCACGCGCGTACAGCGATGACTTCACAACCTGGTCGTACAACAAGGTGCTGTCGCTGACTTCAACAATCAGCAACGCCGAACGGGGATGATCCTTGAATTCACGGCGATCTCCCTTTACGACAGCCAAATCCGGCTCCGGTTCGGAATGATCTTTCAAGTGCAGGGGCGCCTGCATCCGCACCCAAAATCCCGATCCGAATGCACTCGCCAAAACTTCCCGCCCCTTGTCGGTGGCTATCACATGCGGATTCTTAAAACTGGGCATTTGCACGATCTCCCCATCAATCAATTCAACCCGGCCATCCGCAAATACGCCCGCATCAGCCATCGCGTAGTACTGGCGCCGTGTAAATCGTTTTGTCTTAGGCGCTGCGAGTAGCTTGATCATGGCCAGTCAATCCTATCATTTTTCAAGCGGGGTCGCATCCACATCGCTCAGCTTCATCTGATGCTTCGCCATCTCAAAATAAAGCCCGCGCTTTGCCACAAGCGATTTATGGGTGCCCTGCTCCACAATCTTCCCCTCGTCCATCACAAAGATCTGATCGCAATCCGCCACAGTGCTCAGCCGATGGCTGACCAGGACGATCGTCCGCAGGCCTTTTAGAGATTTGAGCGTTTCAGTGATCAGTTGTTCGTGCTGCGGATCAAGCGCGCTGGTCGGCTCGTCCATGATGACGATGGGCGATTCCGTCAGCAGCGCCCGGGCGATGCTGATCCGCTGCTTTTGTCCACCCGACAGATTCTGCCCGGATTCGCTGATCTGCTCATCGTACTTTTGTGGCAGTTTCTCGATGAACACGCTCGCCCCCGCCTGCTGCGCCGCCTGCCGAATCTGCGCATCAGTCGCGTCGGGTCGGCCATAAGCGATATTCTCTGATACCGTCGTCGGGAGGATCACGCTCTCCTGCAACACCAGCGCCACATGCTTGCGCAAATCGGCAATCTTGATCTCGCGGCAATCAATCCCATCCAGCTTCATCGCTCCGCCGGTTGGGTCGTAGAATCGCGGCAGCAGATTGAGCAATGTCGTCTTGCCCACCCCTGACGATCCCACAAACGCCACCATTTCACCCGCTGCAATCTCAACATCGATCCCGCGCAGAACTGGCGCGCCAGTGTTGTAGTGAAACTCAACATTTTCCAGCGAGAGTCGGCGCGGCTTCATGGGAAGTGGCTGCGCGCCCGGCATATCTTTGATGACAGGATCACGATCGAACACCTCAAACACGCGCTCGACCTGCGCCACGCCCCCCTGCAACGACGCCCCGCTGCTCGACAGTTTGTTCAGCGGATCATAAAGCTTTTCGAGATACGCAAGAAAAATCGTCAATTCTCCCACCGCCAGCACGCCTTGCAGCACGAGATATCCGCCATACCCAAATATCGCCGCGCCACAGACGGCAAAGATTGTTCCCAGGATGAGCCAGTAAACCACCTCGTCGATATGCAATCGCCAGCGTACCCGCACTGAGTTGCCCACGGTCGCATGAAAGTTGGAATACTCATCCGCCTCGCGCCCAAACGCCTGCACCAGGCCAATCGTCGAAACCGAACGTTGAATGGATGTCGTGATGGCCGCATCCACTTCGGCCGCCTGCGTGTAGCGCTTTTTTAGAATCGAGCCGTAGCCTTTGATCGTCCAGAGCAGAAAAGGCACGCACGCCAGCGAGATCAGCGTTAGTTGCCAATTCATCTCCAGCATGATCCACGTCATCGCGCCCAGTGTGATGACGTTCACCAGGATACCCAGCACGACATTCAGCACCGATTGAAAACCCAGCGCGTCATACGACAGCCGATAGATCGCGTCCCCCTGTGGCTGCGATTTGTGATAGGCGAGCGACAACTGCTGCAACTTGCGAAACAGATCGCAGCGCACGCGCATCAGACCGTTGTAGCCGATGCGAATGCTGATGAGCGTCTGGATCGTGCGCAGCACTTCCGAGAGCAGCCGCAGCCCGAGCATCAGCAGCGCGAGAACGACGATCTGCTGCGTGCGGTCGTCAGGTGTCAAGGAAAAAAACAGCCGATAAATCCAATGATCGCTCGGCTTTTGCCCGAGGATCGAATCAATCAGAATCGCCAGTGGGAAAGGCCAGAGCAGGCCCAGGACCGTCGAAATCGCGATCAAGCCCAGCGACAACACAATCTTGCCCAAATCGTCGCGGAAATAGCTGAGGGCTCGTCGGTAAAAATTCATCGGAGGTCACGACAGTACCATGTCATCCGCCGAGCCTCCACCGCATCCGCCTCGCGATGCTGCGCGGCGGCGAGCGTTCAGCCCGTTCACCTGGCGCTCATTTTTTGGGGGTATCGAAGAGATTCCTTGCGAAAAACGCCATCGTCTTGTCTTCGCATGTTGTGACGACAAAATCTCCCGCGAAGCAGACCGCCTCCATGGAGGGATTCAGAAAGGGCACGAATGCCGGCTGAAGCGAGCCAGCGCCTTCGATGTTGCCGTCGATGTGGAATAATTGAATGCCCAGGCCCGTGACCAAAGCCATCCGCGCGTTGTCCGCCGACAGCGCCGCCCCGGTGACGGGCGCGCGGATGGGCAGGGTTGCCACCTTCTTCAGCGTCTGAAATTTCTCGCTCGACGCCAGGTCGAACGTGTAAATCTCGGCTTGGCTGGCATTCAAATATTTCGAAATGACGTAGCCGGTCGTCTCGCGAATGAAAAGCGATTCGGCGTCGAACGGCTGATCCGGAAAGCGCAATCGCCATTCGTGCGTGATTTCCAGCGGACGGGCGTTGTCGGGTTTCTTGAAAGGATCGGGCTCGTCCAGGCGATAGACTGCCGTCTCCCGAAATCGCCCGCCGTTGTTGCCGATCTCGGCAATGTAGAGATGCCCGGCGTCGTCAATCGAGAGGTCTTCCCAATCGCGGTTGCCCCGTTTAACCCGGAACTCGCCAAGCACTTTGCCCTCGTCGTTGATCGCAAAAATCGTAGGCGGGTTGCCGCTATCGTTGAGCGTCCAAAAGACCCCGGGATATTTGCGCGATGCGACCACGCCGGAACTTTCGCGGATGCGCTCGGACTGGATCCGCGCCAAACGTATGCCCGGTCGGGTTGTCGGTTCAGCCGGTGAGGTCTCGGCAACGACTGCTAACTGACAGACAAGGCAGAGTAAAATGATGGAAAAGTGAGGAAGCATTTGTAGGTCTTTCTTCTCGCGACGCGCGTAGCATATCGATTGAAGGAAATTCGTCTCTCGCCCGATTTGCTTTTTTTGAAGGGATGCGCCGCGACCCGGAAGTGTCGGCACCGATCGATGCAACCCACTCAAGTTGACATCGGTCGTTCTCGCAAAAAGAGAGTCGGCCGAGCTGTTAAAAAATAGATCCTGCACGACCGACGCTCATTCCGAAACCCCCACCACCGCCCGTTCCCTGCTTGCCTCGGCGAGATTCAATTCATCGACATCAACCGGATTTTGCGTGCGCGTCCCCGCATACACCGCCCATCCCTTGAATCCGCGGGTGATTAGGTTGGTCCGCACCGTATAGATGCCGCCCTTGGCGACGAAGCGCGTGCCGGGCAATTTGGGATCGGGCGTCTTGCTGATCAGTTCGGCCGTGCCTTCGGATTTGCGCATCTCTCGCATAAACCCCCAGAGCACGGTTTCGCTCCCCAGCGGAAGCGGGAGATTGAACAGGATGACCCCGAAGGCCGTGTTGCCCGACGGGCTGATCCAGACTTGATGCTTGTGCGAGGAAGTGCTTTTCAGAGGATCGACCCGCCATCCGATGGGCGGACTCACCCGCGCCGCAACCGCAGGCCAGATGATCGGCTCTGACAGGCTGGGATGGGTCGCGGGTCGTTCGACGGACTGCGCCGATTTCGTCGCGCGGCATCCCGGCGAAAATGCGATCAGGCACAGCAGCAGAACCGCTACAAGTCTCGGTTGAGTCGCTGCGCGCAATGCTAGAACCGCTGCACACCCCGCCTGAGTGGCTGTGCGCATCGCTGGAACCGCTGCGCCCATCGACACAGTTCCGCCCCATACTCTGTGAAGGTGTGAACCCTTCCCAAAGCACAGTGCCGAATTTGTCGCGTCTCGATGATACGACAAAGGGTTGCTTAGTTCTTCGCGCCCGCAGCCACCGGGGCGGGGGTGCTCTTCTGGAAGCTGTAGGTTCCGCCAAACTTCTTGCTGAACCGCTCCACGCGACCGGCAGTATCGACAAACTTCTGCTTGCCGGTGAAAAACGGGTGGCAGGACGAACAAATATCGACCCCCAGCCTTGCCTGGGTGCTGCGCGTGGTAAACGTGTTGCCACAGGCACAGTGCACCGAGCAGGTCTGATATTTAGGATGAATCTTGGTCTTCACGGGAATTCTCCAACAGCCGATCTCTGCCTATCTGGCATCGCCAGTCAGCAAGTTATCAGCCAATTGACCCAGTCGTGCGTCGCGCCACAAGGCTTCAACGTCAGCCGGGCCGGTGTCCCTTTGAGAGGGTCGAACATGGTATCCACAGATTGACAAGGGTTCAAGCGACTCGTGCTTAAGCCAAACTTAAAATCATGACTTCCATCGGGAGAAATCAGGCGAGGCACGGATTCTGAGGCTATTTCGCTGCTGTTTTGGGTCATTTGAGTTTGTTTGGACCCATCGGCGTGTCGAAATCTCGGATTTCCTCGGTCAAATTTTGCTTATCGAGCAAGTCAATCGTACATCCACGATGGGCAACGGGCACAAGCGGGGCGTGGTTCAAACATAGGCTAGCCGATGACAATGGTGTTGGACAATAAGATCACTTTTCACAAGAAGTTGCGCGACGATTCTGATTGGCCGCGCGAGGTGGACATGGTGCTGAGCGCACTGGAAGCCGGGCAGTTTTCCCAGCAGGCACAACGGCGTGTACGCGTCCGCTTGCGCTATCGCGTGCGGGCGGAATTGCGCCTCTTCAGCGACGCCCCGCACACGCCCGGTTGGACGCTCTACACTCGCGACGTCGAGCCGCGCAGCCTCGGATTTGTCACCCGACATCGCCTGCCCCTGGGCTATGGCGGGCAGGTCGAGCTTCCCGATCCGAGCGGGCAGTCCGTGCTCATCCCCTGCACGCTTCTGCGCTGTCGATCAACCGCGCCGGGGTGGTATGAAGGGGCCGTCTATTTCAATCGGGAGCAGGAAGTTTTTTTGAAATGAGGTGCAGATGTTCATCCCATCATGTGCATTTCCTGCTGGGGTGGAGGTATCCTTGGGAACGTGACACGCCTCTCATTGCAAAAACGCATCCGGCACGCTGCTGCCGAACTTATGCTTCGGTGTTTCCACACAGCCCGTCGTGGGCAATGTGTTTCTGAAATTCGGATCGCGCGATTCTCCGTGGGGATGGTCATGCTCCTCGCCGCTACATCACTCGCGCAAACCGTGCCCGCGACCCAGCCCGCCGCCGCGTTGCCCGGCATCGAGATCCGCGCGGGTGCCCGCCAGGTGCGCATCGATGCCGAATTTGTTCGCGTGCCCAATCCGCTTGAATTTCTCATCTGCGCAATCAATGGCCCCGAGCATGAGACCGTTTTGCGTACCCCCATCAAACCGTCACACCTGCATTTTGCGCTGCTGGCCATTGGCCTGAAGGAAGGTCATCCGATTTCGTTCAATCCCAAGACTCGCGTCGTCAGAAAGCCCGACGGCCCGGTGCTGAAACTGACTGTCGAATTTGAGAAGGACGGCAAGTTGGTGTCAGTCCCCGCCCATCGCCTGATGCGCGATGTGCGTCACAAAAAAGAGATGCCCGAGCAGCGCTGGGTTTTTGTCGGATCGCGCGTCATGGAAGACGGCTCGTACGCCGCCGATGCGACGGGGTATCTCGTCAGTGTTGTCAATTTTGATCTTACGGTCGTCGATGTCCCCGAGCTGGCCAGTAGCGATAACCAGCTGCTCGAATGGGAATTCAACCCGGATACGGTTCCGGCTGCGGGAACCAAGGCAACCTTGATCGTCGAACCCGCGGAGCCCAAGCCGTGAGTGATCGCCAACCCTGGAGCGGGTTGCGCTTTTCAATGCCACCGGGCGCAACGCTGCACTTGTCGATCGCGATCGCGATCACCCTGCTCATCCTGCTTGCCTGTCACATCGTCGCCCAAGAGACTTTTGGATACTTTTTAGGCCCTGTCCTTTTGACCACACTCATCCTTCCCGCCCTTCAACCTTCCCGCGCAAAACTTAAACCGTCCCCGGTACCGTTTCCCGAATCGCTTGAACCTCCCCACGCGGCAAACCCGTACCTTGGACGGTTTTCGCTATTCCGCGCATTAAAACGGTATCTGGGACGGGTTTCGGTCGTTCTCCCGTGTGTCGTGGCCATGGTGATCGGCGTGGGTTGGATCGTCCCGGTGCTGCAAGGCATCGTGACGATCGGTCAGGCCCTTCTCTGCGGGGTTGTGCTGTTGAGTTATTTATTGGCCCTCGGTCAGCTGACCTCGTTGCTTCGCGCGGTGCGCGTCGCGCCCGCGCTCGCCGCTGCGATCGTCGTCGGCCTCGGTCTGGCTTGGTTGACCTGGCCGGTCTGGCTTTCGCCGGCGCTTGCGGGTGAAACGCGACTTGTCGGATGGCTGGTCTGGGCCCATCCCCTATTCGCCATCAACGCGGTGCTGATTGATCTGGGCGCCTGGAGCGAGCAGCGAATCGCCTATCACCTGACCAATCTCGGGCAGGACGTCGCGTACGCACTGCCGGAAACGATTCTGCCCGCGTTGTTGGTGCATCTCGGGCTGGCGGGTGGGGCGCTTGCGCTTCAGAAAAAGTAGAGCTACTTCTTGGTCTCGCCAATCAACAATCGCTGCAGCTCCCCGCCGATCTCCGCGAGCGCCGCTTGCTCGATCTTCATCTTGTCGACAGTTCCGGTGACCCGCACCGTGCTGCTCGTCTCCTGGATCGCGCTGAAGATCTTATTGACATCGCTGGCAAAGGGAACCTTCAGGTCGCGCAACGGCTGAGACGTGCCTACGAGGTACGCGTTGATCGGGCTGTTGGGCGAGTCAAAAATTTTCTCGACTGTGCCGTAGCCTCGCGCGTAAATCCCCTTGTTGAAATATTCGAGGTCGGTCAGGGTCAACGTCGATTGCTCCAACCGAGCGCGGAGCGTGCCCGCGCCGCGCGGCTCAGGCGGGCCAAGCTGAACGCTCAGAATGCTGTAGAGAACGGCAAAGGGCGGGAAATTCACGAGATCGGATTTGGTGATGTCGATCGACGCGTCGCCGGTAAGGCGATCCAGCTCGCGCGGGTTGCCCAGCACGTTGATCCGGCCATTGATCTCGCCCGGCGTCGCGCCGAAGTCCGGCTTGGCGGCCTGCATAAGCTGATTGAGATCAAGATGCTCAAGTTCCAGCGTCAGTTGCGAGGAAAATTTTTCCCCGGCCAAGCGCGTGAACCGCGCCCAGGGTCGCACCACTCCACCGGCGAGGTGGATTACGTTTCCCGATTCGTCATCGGCGTGCGTGGTGGGCTGTGTCGTGGCGGATTGAATTTGGGCAGGTGATCTTGCGGATGATGGGTCGCCTAAGACAAATCGAAAGCGCTGATCTGACGCGTCATTGCTGGGAAATCGAGCAAAGCCCTTGATGCGCGCCAGGCCCAGATCGATCGTGCGGAACCGCCCGCCGCGCGGGTCGAGCTTCAGATCAATCTCCACCGGTTCCAGCGCCCGGGCGTCCTCGGCGGGGCGAAGATTGATCGATCCATCAAACTCACCCTGCAGTTCCGCCAGCTGCGGCACAAAGGGAGCGAACAATTCGGGGCGCACGCCGGCCCAGGCAAACTGCGCCACGCCACCCCTGGGGTTATCGACGTCGAGCCGCAGTTCACCCGTGACG
>Ga0163154_10004956_pt1 | contig 17236 bp, 10 predicted proteins | sample OliLakLV19MP9P1_FD_148649 | JGI IMG/M metagenome (GOLD analysis project Ga0163154, IMG submission 148649) | Freshwater microbial mat bacterial communities from Lake Vanda, McMurdo Dry Valleys, Antarctica - Oligotrophic Lake LV.19.MP9.P1 | ecosystem: Environmental > Aquatic > Freshwater > Lake >...
GAGGTAACTCCAATCTTTATTTAATAAATCCAGCAGGAATTCTGTTTGGCCCTGATGCGAGCCTAGATTTGCCTGCTTCATTCTTTGCGACAACTGCTACAGGAATTGGCTTCGAGAATGGTTGGTTGAGTTCGATCGCCTCTGGAGACTATGCAGCACTGATTGGCGACCCCAACTCTTTTGTATTTAATACACCACAACCGGGATCGATCCTGAATGAAGGGCAACTATCTGTTACTTTAGGGCAGAGTCTCATGCTATTGGGAGGCACAGTTGTTAATACCGGGACTCTCACCGCACCAGGGGGTTCTATTACGATTGCCGCCATCCCTGGAGAACATCGGGTGCGTCTGAGCCAGACGGGAATGGTTCTCAATCTAGAGCTAGAAACGATAGGTAGTCAAATAGACTCCTCTAGCAATACAGAGAACCTCTTACCTTTTACTCCACTATTATTGCCTGAACTATTAACAGGAGGCACTCTTACAAGCGCTACTAGCATAACGGTTAATCCTGACGGATCAATACGGTTGTTTGGCTCAAGCGTTGATGCCCCTGCAACTCCTGGAACTGCGATCGCCTCTGGTGTGATCGACACTGCAAATTCTCAGTCCCTGACGACGGATACCCCTGAGATTAATGTGATAGGCGATCGCGTTGCTCTGATTAACACTCGTCTTGATGCCTCCAGCCCAAACCAGGGTGGAACAGTTCGGATTGGTGGAGATTATCAAGGCCAGGGAACTGTTCCCAATGCAGATTTTACATACATAGACCGAGCTTCTATCATCAACGCAGACGGCATCGGTTCTGCTGATGCTGGTCGTGTCATTGTTTGGGCAGATAATACAACTCAGTTTTTGGGTAATATCAACGCTAGAGGTGGCTCTATATTGGGCAATGGTGGCTTTGCCGAAGTTTCCGGCAAAGATAACCTGGTTTTTCGCGGCAATGTTGATCTAAGTGCTGCTAATGGAACTGTAGGTAGCCTCTTGCTTGATCCGGTCGATATTACGATTGTTGATGCTAGTGTTGGGGTCGATGACGCTCAAATAACAGATAACAGAATTCTTTCGAGTGATGCAGGTACGGCATTTACCATTTCTGAAGATGCGTTAGAAGGGCTATCTGGTAACGCCTCCATTTCTCTTGCCGCTACTAACAATATTACTATCGAAGATCTGACCGACAATACACTCAATTTTGCTACTTTAAGTGGGAATGGTCGGTCTGTCACGTTTACAGCAGGCAATACCTTCTCGATGGAGCCTGGCGACACCATCCAGACTCAGGGTGGCAATGTAAACATTTCAGGCCAGACCCTTGAACTTGGCGGAATTCAGATCGCGAATGTAGGTTTAGACGCTTTTAGAAGCGTTACTTTGACCGGAAATGAAATTAACCTTTTAGGCGGATCAAATTCAGTTCAAGTTGTCGGAACAAATACTAGTTTTGGTGGAACTATCACTCTACGGCCTTTGGCTACAAACCAGGATATTGTCGTTGGCGGAACCAATGATAGTAATCCTGGGACACTAGATATTACCAATAGTGATTTGTCGGCATTGAGCTTACCTAGAACCTCTAACGAGATTATTGTCGATGGCTTTAGCAGTAACGGAAACATTACGGTTGTTAATCCTGGCACGCCCTTACAGCTGGAAGAAACTTTACGCCTCCAAACTCAAACAGGCTTAATCAGGGTAGAAGGCAGCATTCAAGCACCTGAAATTAGATTCAGAGCTAATGAGCTAGATCTAGTTGGAGAGGTAGGTTCGATCGCCACCAACTCTGTCACGTTTGAGAGCGGCTTGTCTTCACAGAATATTAGATTTGGAGATAGTGTAGAAGGTGATCCAACCGCTTTAGAAATTACCACTGCTGACTGGCAGCGTATAAACCTTGGAGGATATTCTAGAGATCTTACCTCTCCCACACCTACTGAGCCCTTCACTTCTATCAACATCGGAAGCAATAATAGTGGCACCATCACAGTGTTGTCACCGATAACAGCAGGTTCCATCAACATCGGAAGCATTAATAATAGTGGCACCATCACGGTGTTGTCGCCGATAACAGCAAATTCTATAAGCTTTCGGGCCGATGAAATTGACTTGTTAAGTGGGGTCAACTCGATCCAAGGTAGATCTTCTATTTCATTTGGGGTTGGGACATCTGGCCAAAATATAATCGTTGGCGGAACAGACAATGCCACCAATGCTTTAGATATTACTGTTGATGATTTAGCTGCCGTTCAAGCAACTGATCTTACGTCGATTAGTATTGGACAATTTTTTAGTAGCGGTAACACTCAAAGTGGTACTTTGTCAGTTGCAGGGCCAATTCGAGCACGCTCTATTACGCTCGTTGCTGATGAAATCAACCTGGAAGCCCTCGTCCAAGCAAACTCAGTTACGCTACAAACTGCGAGCTTGAATCAGCCTGAAATCACCATCGGTGGAAGCAGCGATACAGGAGCCTTAGATATTACTGCAAACGATTTAACATTTTTGCGTTCACTACAAGGAAATACTTTCCCATCTTTGCGAGTTGGTTCACAGTTTACGAGCGCGAATACATCTATCCGAGTTCCACGTGCAGATTCCCCTTTGATATTTGACAATTCACTAACCCTGACAGCAGGAGGGACAGGTTCCATTACGGTCGATCGAGATCTTCGAGCAAATGGTAATGTTGACCTGACAACATCAGGTACAGGTTCTATTACAATCAACCAAAATCTTCGAGCAAACAACAATCCAACTCTCGAAGAAAGTGGTGATATCAATCTTGCTAGCAATAATTCTATTGCCATTAATCAAAATTTGATAGCAGACGGGAATATTGAACTGCGTGCTAATGAAATTGATTTGCAAGGTGGAGATGGCTCAGTACGCACAACGAGTAATGGAACCATTACGCTAAGACCATCCAGTAGCGATTTGAGTCAAGATATTGCTTTAGGTGGAACTGCTGACAGTGGAACGGAAACCCTCGATCTAACCGCCGATGAGCTGAGCGCTTTGAGAGATGGATTTTCTCGGGTGAGTATTGGTCTGCGACAATTCAACGATCAACGTAGAGTTGCTGCCTTCACAGGCGATATTTCAGTCGTCGGCAATGTCAACCTTAGTGATCCACTATCCCTGTTAACAGATACAGGAGAGATTAGTTTTCAAGATACAGTTACTCTACGTGGACAAGGCAGTAACTTATCCCTAAACACAGGTACGGGTTTAGCGACAGCAGGCTTAGGTTCAATCGTATTGAATGGAGGAATTAACATTCCCGGAAATTTGACTTTCCCTACCTTTACCTCTAGCGAAACTTCGCCATCCGTGACGCTTGGTGGCAACATTACTGCCAGTGGAACAATCAAACTAGACTTTCCGCTTACGTTTAGTAGGGATACGACGTTGCGCTCTAGAACTGGCCCGATCTTGCTCAGCCAGCCAATTACTACAACTTCCGAACTAACACTCAATGCTCAAAACAATATCAGAACCAGTAACATTACTGCTACCGGGGCGATCGCTATCACCAGTAGCTCAGGTGAAATTTTTACTGGAGACTTAGATGCTGCGGATCTAACACTCAGTGCTCAAAGTAACATTACAACCAGCAACATTACTGCCATAGGTGGAATCAACCTCACCAGTCAAACAGGCGCGATCGTGACTGGAAATTTAAACACTTCAAATGCTACTCAAGGGAGTCCCATTTCAATTAGGGCTAGCGACAGCATCACAACTGGAACGATTGACTCTAGCTCGACCAATGGAAATGGAGGAGCGGTGCTGCTGGATCCGACAGGTGATATTCAAGTTACATCCATCAATACGCAGGGTGGAGACAATGGTAGCGGTGGGGATATTGAAATTCAAACTGGTAGATTTTTCCGGGCAACAGGGACATTCACAGACCGCAATGGTCAAATTGCCAGTCTTTCCTCTGCGGGCGGTGTTGGAAATGGCTCAATCAGGATTCGACATGGTGGAGGCTCAACTGATTCGTCTGGTCCTATTACTCCCTTTGTTGTTGGCGATAGTCAAACCAATGGAACAGCCGGAGCCATCACAACTGGAGCATTTTCGATCGCCTCTGGCTCTTTCCGTGGAGACTACAGCTTAGGAAACATTCGACTACGCACGTCAGAACCGTCTGGAACTACTGACACTCCTGACTCTGATGAAGATATTGTTAGAAATCTTCCGGCTCCAAACAATCTTTCTTCTCTAGGAACTCCGATCGCTACGCTCGAAGAAGCCCAAGATACTCTGAAAAGAGTGAGCGAATCGACGGGGATCGAGCCAGCACTGATTTATGCTCGCTTTGTTCCTTCCTATATTCCTCCCATTAAGGCAACAGAGCAATCGGGAGATGAAATCAGCGAACGATTCAGATTACAGGAATTGATAGCAACAGAAGAGGTAGAACAGTACTATCAACGGCCTAATGAACCAGACCGTTTAACCGCAATTCCAGATCGTCAAAGTCAATACCAAGCTTGCCAAGACCCGGATCCGGAACGGAAGACTGAATGCCCAGACAACTATCAATTAGAGTTGTTATTGGTGACTGCTACTGGAGAACCGCTTGCTTTCAGACCATCGGGAGTAAACTGGAAAAAAGTACGAGCTGTTGCCAATCAGTTTCGCAATCGGCTTGCTCAAGGAAACACTCCCCCCGAGTTGTATCTTCCTCCTGCGCAGCAGCTTCATGAATGGTTAATCGCCCCGCTAGAACAAGAATTAAAAAATCGTAAGATTCAAAATCTATCATTTGTGATGGATGCAGGACTACGAGCTATCCCTCTGGCTGCCCTGCATGACGGCCAACAGTTTCTAATCGAGAAGGGATATAGTGTTGGGTTAATGCCCAGTCTTAGCTTAACGAACACGCGACTTGGCAACATCAAAGAGTCGCAGGTGCTGGCGATGGGAGCATCAGAGTTTTCAGATCACAATCTTCTAAACCTCCCAGGAGTACCAGAGGAGTTGTCAGCAATTCATGCCCAATGGCCAGGACCTGTTCCACGTGAAAACGAAAACTTTACCCTAGAAGCCTTCAGAAACGAACGTCGCCAAACCCCACTTGGTATCATCCATCTCGCCACTCATGCGGATCTCCGGCCAGGGGATCTTGAGAATTCTTACATTCAGTTTTGGGATCAGCGCCTACCACTAAACCGATTACGTGAATTGAACCTTTACTATCCTCCGGTAGAACTGTTGACATTAAGTGCTTGTCGCACTGCCCTAGGTGATGAAAAAGCTGAGTTAGGCTTTGCCGGACTTGCTTCACAAATTGGAGTAAAGTCGGTTTTATCAAGCTTGTGGTACATCAGTGATCACGGAACACTTCAGCTAATGACCGATTTTTATCAATACCTGGATGATGCTCCAATCAAAGCAGAGGCTTTACGACAAGCGCAGCTTGCCTTGCTAAGATCTCAAGTGAGCGAAAATGCAATCAGCGATGGTGCCATAGCATTTCAACCATCTCCACAAGCCAATCTGAACTTATCCCATCCTTATTATTGGTCAGCGTTTACGATCGTTGGCAATCCTTGGTAAGCCGCTGACCAGCTCCCGCAGCACAGACTCTACCGATCGCGGCTGCCAGCCTAGTTCGCGGCGCGCCTTGGCGCTATCGACTCGAACGCAGCGATCGTACAAATAGTGCACCCGTTCTCGGCTGATGGGGGGTTGCCAGTTGAATATCCGACCGATCGGTTCGAGCAGGTTTCCGATCGCACGTACCAAGGGTTCTGGCAGTTCGGTGGGGGCGGCAACGCCCGAGGCTTGGCTGAGCTGGGCAAACATGTCGCGGGTGGTCAGCTCTCCGGCAGAAATAATGTAGCGGGCACCTCGGGGCGCTTTTTCCACCGCTAGCAGCATGGCGTTCACCAGGTCATCTACATGCACAATCCCGGTGATGCGATCGCCCCCCGCCCACACCTTGAGTTTGCCCTTGAGGAAGGTTTGTACCACAGGGCCAAAGTGGGGATCATCGACGCCAAAAATGCCCGATGGCATCACGCTAACCACATCAAACCCTTCAGCCGCTGCCTGATCGACTAGCTGCTGTGCCTTGTACTTGGTCACATCGTAGGCAGAGGAAAAACCTTGTTGCGTGCGTTGAAACGTTTCATCAATCACCGTGCCTTGGGTGTTGCCGTAGATGCCAATGGTGCTGCAATAGACCAGCTTGGCTACCTTTGCCGCTCGGGCAGCGCCCAGCACCGCCCGAGTACCGTCCACGTTGACTGATTCCATCCGTGCCGCGTCTACAATCCCCAGCTCCACATAGGCCGCTAGGTGAAACACGGTGTCTACGCCCTGCATGGCGGTAGTTAAGGCTTGGCGATCGCCTATATCGCCGTAAACGTACTGCACCGCACAATCGGCCAGCCGCGACAGGTTGCTAGTCTGGCGCACCAGCACCACAACCTGATCGCCACGTTGCAGCAGCGCCTTGACCAAATGGGAGCCTGTAAATCCGTTTGCGCCAGTGACCAGTGCTTTCATGAGCCGTTTGGTTGCCAGTAAATGGGAGGGTTTAACTTAGAGGATATTTTAAAAGTGATTGGCTGTGGTTTAGGGCACTGAGTGATTTTCCCTAGCGCAGGCTAATTCAATTCCAACACGGCTTATGCTGCCGCTTTTCTGGCATGCCTGAGACCATATTCATCCTACAGTCAATAGTACATAGTGCTGACAGGCTTCATGCCATTTCGTTTGGCAGCTTGATATCTCAATATTGTTAGTGTCACGAATTTTTTGCCACAGCTTTACGGTTATGTTTAGCATGATCGCGCTCAACAACCAGGAAAAACACAGTTAAGCAACTTGTTTCATGAGGAAAAGCCCCGATCTCATCTGACTTCGTGCGAAACCCTCTAAATAGACGTCTTGTCGAGTCTATTGAATCTCAACCCACACCCCATCCACGATTAAGTTTTTGGGCGTTTTACTCAGTGGAGTAAGGCGACGGGTTTCTAACTGGTTTTGGATTTGCCGAGTAACTTGGTTCACGGCACTGCGGGAAAGCACACACCAAATACTCTGAAATGTTGGCTTTAGCGTAGACTTTGAATTTGCGATTGCGATCGCAACTGAGGGTTGAATCAGCAACGTCAATCAACAGGTAAATGTCTTCTGGAATTGGATGGCGATCGCGATATCGCTTGGAGTCAATTTTCACGACAGCGATATCTGGCTCCGGTTCTGAGTTGGGAGCAATCGTAATCGGCAACTGTTGACGTACCCAGGCTTTACCTGCAAACAGCATCACAAAATCGTTGCCAAAACTGGATGTGGTCGAAGCGTGGGGTGGTTGCTGCGGCACCATTTCGATGATGTGTCCGTCTAACAATTCAACGCGATCGCTAGAATTCAGAATGCCCGCAGCAATCATGCGGTGGTATTCATCCACCGTCCACCGTCGCTGTGGCAAGTAGTCCAACTGAGGGTTGGGCTGTGCTTGAACCATACCAATGACCTCTTAAACGTTACGTCAAGCTGGACTACTATGCTACCGTATGGCTTTTCCTAACCATTATTCCGCCGTCGCTGGGCTGACTTGGCCAACTTCAGCTGATAGGGGTCAGCATCCTTACGCCACACCACCCGATGCCCCTTCAACTCGGCACAGTGCGATTCCAGACACTTCTGCCAACCTTGGCGAGTGCCAATCCGGTTCCAGTCTTCAAATAATCCCCAATCTTCCTCTTGTCGGCTCAGCTTGGCAAATTTCTCGTAGCCAAGATAGTCCGGTGCAACAAGTAAGTCTTTTTGATGCAATACAGGTGGATTGTCGTCTGTTTCATAGTCGCGGTAATGGACATGCAAATCCCGCAGATCTATCTGCATACTGGTATGCAATGCCGGATGCGGATCGGTGTCAAAGTTGGGATAAACGAGGTATGTAATTTTGGGTTTGCGGCTGTGGAATTTGATCACATTTGCCTCTTCAGGCCGACCGATAGTGCGCGACGCACAGCCTTCGTAGAGGCGCAGCAGCGGGTCTAGTGTGGCGATCGCCGACACATGTACCCACAGCGAGTTGGGCAGTTTTTTGCCAATGGGGCTGTTTTGGCAGCGGGCAGCAACTATTTCCAAATTGCCCAAACTCATCAACATTAAATCTGCGGCGGTGCAAGCTTGCTGGTAGCCGCCAAACAAACTCCTAATGTCAGTCTGAATCACAGGTGATAGATCGCGCAGTGTGGGGCGATGACCAAAGTGGCTGAGGGCAAGGTAGACCAACAGATCGTGACGGCGGCGATCGCTAATGGCATCCCAGTCTTGCGGGTTTGTGGCTTGCAGCACCACTTGAAAGGCTCGCTTCAGCGTGCCAAATTCGGCGCTGAGTGCTTCGGTGTCGGGTAGTTCTGCTAATGTAGGCAACCGTCCGCGCTCGGTGAAAAACGTCATCAGCGGCGTCAGCAATTCTTTGTAATCTTCAAACCGCTTGGTTTGCAATTGAACTCTAGGAACAGAAACGCGCGATCGAAACCGAGCGGCGCGGAAATTCTGTGCTCGTGCCTGATCTCGAAACACAAAGTAGATGCCCAACGCTACCGGAACGGCGTCTACCTCTAACACCTGATCGATGTAAAGCTTTAGCTCCTCTTGGTCGTAATATTTCTGGAAGGTGTTGCGGCTGGTGATGATGCCGTCACCGTAGGCAATCTGGCTAGTGCCTTGAGCAATTAACACTTGCGCTGCGACAATCAAAACTTGGTGTGTTAGCTCCCAAGCCTGAAGCAGCGCTGCTCGCCGCTCTGCCGGAGCTTCAATCACGTTAATCACATAGCCTAGGTTGACGATATCTGCTGACGTCAAGGCGGCATCGGGACGGTAGTAAGGATCCCAACCAGAACTGGCATAGCCCAACGTTGTCGCCCGTTCTAAATCGCCACCCTGGCCGCACCCATAATCAAAGAAAGTCATATGCTGACTCAACAGCTCTGCCTCTAGCGCTAATCGCATGGGTTTGGAAAAATCATTGCGGCTGATTGCCGCTTTGTGGCGATCGATTTTAACCTGCGCGGACTGCGACTTGAGGCCAGAGCGGGGAACTAGCGTATGTCCCTCAATCGCTACCTTAAATTGGGCTAATCGCTCTTGCCAACCCGCACGGGTGCCAATCAAACGCGGCTGATCGAGTAATCCTAGAGCTTCTTCTTGACGAGTGAGGGCGGCAAACTGCTGGTAGAGCGGGTAAGTGGAAATGACGAACGTTTCCTTGCGATGCAAGATGAAGGGATTCTTGCTATCGCTGTAGTTTCTGTAGCTAACCTCACGATGCTGGACGTCAACTTGAACGCTGGTTTGGAGAGCCGGATGCGGGTCGGCATCAAAGTCTGGATATATTAAATATGAAATACTCGGTTTCGCGGTGCTGAATTTGACCAGCGTTGCTGCATCCGTGGAACCTGCGATTTGGCGCGCCTGGGCTTCGTAGTGTTGTAAGAGTGGATCTAATGCGGGTAGGGCTGAAATATGGACATACAAAGCCTCTGGCAACCGTTTACCCACTTTGCTGCGCTGGCAAAGTGCTGCCAAATCTGAGAAGTCCGGGTAGAAGTTTGGGGCTGGCTCCATAATGGTTGATGGGCGATCGCCCGGTTGAATCAAGATTGCAATCCCGCCAGCAGTCCTGTCAATTGCGATCAAGTCACGATAGCATTCATCATACAGTCGGTGACTTTTTAGATCATTTTTAGATCATTTTATAGGTCATATGTTCTAGTCTGGTTCTAGGCCGCCCAAAGAAGTCCTTAGAGAAGCTATGGAAATTCATGTCCGTTAGTCCCCCGCCATCCCTTACCACTCGCCAAGCCTTTGCCCGCCATGAGACCTTTCATCCTCGCTTTGGCTGGCTTAAAAAAGGATATGACCAAGCAGCTAAAGATCCCGCTGTGTTCTTGCAGGAAGACGCTACGGTGCGGCTGGGAGTAGGCAAAAATATGGTGCGCTCCATTCGTTATTGGTGTGCTGCATTTAAGCTGCTGGAACATGACTCGCCCACCGATTTTGGCAACCAGTTATTGGGACCGACCGGGTGGGATCCGTATCTGGAAGATCCGGCGTCCCTGTGGCTGCTGCATTGGAAATTGCTCGAACCGCCTTGCTCTGCGACGGCATGGGATGTTGTATTCAATCAATTTCGCGGCGTGGAGTTCACGCCAGAAGAGCTATTCAACCAGCTTTGTGATTATCGCCACCAGGAATCGACACGGGTAGCAGATTCTTCGCTGCGCAAAGATGTTAGCTGCCTATTGCGGATGTATGGCTCGCAGCCGTTTAAGGCATCGGCTAGTGAAGAGTCGCTGGATTGCCCCTTTGCCGAACTAGGGCTGATTCGCTCGGCTGGAAATTCCCGCTCTTACAGGTTTCGGATTGGCGCTAAACCGACATTGCCCGCCGCTGTAGTAGTCTACACCTGCCTCAGGTATGTGGCACAAATTGCAACGGGGGTGCAAAACGTTCCAGTGGCCAAGCTTTTGTACGACGCTGGTAGCCCAGGCTTGGTATTTCGGCTGACGGAAAGCGCGTTGTACGAGGCGATTGAAGCCGTTGGAGCGGCTGAAAGCCTGGGCATTGACGATGTGGCGGGCAAGCTAGAGTTTTTCTTTCGGGGTCAGCCATTGCAGGTGGCAGAGGATATCTTGAACAAGTATTATGCCGCGAGGTAAGCTGACGTCAACGACCCACCGCTAATCGGATTACCGATATAGCGGGGGCTTGAAAAGCCCACAGTTGACCAGCCTAAGTCTTAACTGACTACGTTTTTAGGGTCACGATACCGACAAATGCGTCGCTAGTTTGTCGCTCTATCGCTGACGGTTAAACATCTCTATGGGGTTAAGGAAGTGCCGTCAGCCCCACAAGCCCTGAAAACATTGGCGAAGCGAACATTACCCAGCAATGGAGTCTTTCAATGTCTAACTTTGTTTTCGTTCTCGACACCGACAAACGACCGCTTGACCCGATTCATCCCGGCACAGCGCGTCAATTACTCAATCAAGGCAAAGCGGCGGTGTTTCGTCGCTATCCGTTCTGCATCATTCTCAAAGCAGCGTGTCCTGACATTCCTGTGCAAGACCTGGAAATCAAACTAGACCCAGGTTCTAAAGTCACAGGCATCGCCATTAAGCAACGCGGTACCGTCCTGTTTGGTGCAGAACTACAACACCGAGGGCAACAGATCAAAGATGCTCTGCTGTCTCGTCGTCAACTGCGGAGAGGACGACGCAATCGCAAAACGCGGTATCGCCAAGCTCGGTTTCTCAATCGCACTCGCCCTGATGGTTGGTTGGCTCCCAGCATCAAGCATCGGGTCGATACGGTTTTGACCTGGGTTCGCAAGTTCATCCGACTTGCCCCGATTCGCTCCATTGCTCAAGAGTTGGTGCGCTTTGACCTGCAACTCATGCAGAATCCTGAAATCTCAGGGGTGCTGTATCAGCAGGGAGAATTGCAGGGCTATGAAGTCCGCGAATACCTCTTAGCCAAGTGGAATCGCCAATGCGCTTACTGCTCGGTTGAGAATGTGCCGTTTGAGATTGAGCATATCCAGCCCAAGTCAAAAGGCGGCTCTGACCGAGTTTCTAATCTGACGATTGCCTGTCACGACTGCAATCAGAGCAAAGGTAATCAGGATGTCCGAGACTTTCTCTCTGGCAAGCCTGACCTGCTGAATCGGATTCTCAAACAAGCCAAGTCACCACTCAAAGATGCGGCGGCAGTCAACTCGACCCGATGGGCATTGTTCAATGCTCTGAAGCAAACCGGACTGCCAGTGGCAACGGGAACGGGCGGACAAACCAAGTTCAACCGCACCCGACTTGAACTGCCTAAAGCTCACTGGCTTGACGCGGCTTGTGTGGGCGAGGTTGAAACGCTCACGGTGTTGACCTCTAAGCCCTTACTGATTGCAGCGAAGGGACACGGCACAAGACAAATATGTGGCACAGACAAGTTTGGGTTTCCGACTCGTCACAAGTCTAGAGTGCAAATTCACAAAGGCTTTCAGACTGGCGATATTGTCAAAGCACTGGTTACATCAGGCAAGAAAATTGGCTCCTATATGGGTCGGGTTTTGTGCCGAGCATCGGGCAGTTTTGATATCGCGACGAAGGCTGGAAGAGTGGCAGGCATCAGCCACAAATACTGCAAACAAATTCACCAAAAGGACGGCTATGGCTATGGCTATTGAATTGGACAAGTTCGGGGGTATTGAACCCCGTCACTTGTCGCTCCTATCCCTCCCGCCGCTAAGTCGGAGTACCGACTCTAGCGGGGGCATCTCGGAGGAATGCGGGTGACTGCTCTATCCCACTACTTCAGCCTGCATCGTCGCTATCATCGCTCGATCAACCTGGAGCGTGATTTTGACAAACCTGATGCCGTGATCGGCTATGTGCTGACTGAGCGATCGCTCGATGCCCTGCACCGGATCACAGCGGCGTTTAACACCCCCAAAGCCCAGCGGGTTTGGACATTGATTGGCGTCTATGGCACCGGGAAATCGGCGTTTGCTCATTATCTAACGGCGCTGTGTGCGCCAAAAAAAAGCGCTGTAGCTCAGACGGCATGGCACCTGACAGCGCCGGCAGTACCAGCCGATGACCCGCTAATCGACCACTTGATTGAGACGTTGCCACCCCAGGGCTTGCTGCGGTGTGTTGCCGTTAGCCAACGGGAGCCACTGGCTTGGACGATGATTCGGGCGATCGCCAATGGCTGTGAAGCGTTTTGGTCACGTCAGCCCAAGCCTGATTTTTTGAGGCGATCGACCGATCCCCATCAGTTACAGTCCGCAATATAAAGCTACAGTCCGCAATGTAAACAGAATATTTGGGCATTTACTACTTATGGTCAACCTCAACGCACTCAATGAATAGATCGAGTCCCTTGAGGTTGACTGTCTGTAATTGCTTGACTAGCAACAACGCAATCAGTCAGTATGGAGTGTAGTCTTGTTGCGTTGAAAGAATAACGCAGAGCAGAAGCTTAATTGGCAAGCAGATGACTTCTGTCCAAAACCCAACTTCTAGCAAATTGAGAAGACAGGAGCGCCGTTTAGAGCGGCTCCAGAATGACTATGAGTTGCGAGAGGACAGAATTGCTCAACTTAGAAGAGATTCTGTAACAGAGACTCGTTCGGATGAGAAGTTCAGACTTGACCTGCAAATTCAGGAGGAAGAATTTGCTTTAGCCCGTTTGGACGCAACCATGGCTCAGGTAGAACAAGAAGTTACAACCCTTTCTCCTCCAAGGACAGAAATCTCATCCACAATAGATGATTTTTCTTTGCGAGAAAGGCTCTATACATGTCTTCTCTCTCTGGATTTTCAGGAACAGCAACATCTTTTTGAGCAGGTATTCCGTGCTGCAAGGGGCGGCACCTTTCTTATTCAAGGTGAAAAGGGGTACGGACAGGGTTGGTTGCTGAGGCAATTGCTGGAGGTTGTCAACCAGGGTAGAGCGATCGAGCCGATCCAAATTCCCCTCGAAACCAGTAGTCAAGAACTTACACTTGAAGCCATTTGGTATCGACTGGGCAAACGGTTGTTCGGTGAGGAAAACTTTAGTCACAACCGTCTCGATCACATCGAGCAGTTACGTCAGGCGATTATTGATGAGATTATTAGTCAACTCAAGACTCAGCACGTTGTTCTAGTCTTGAGTGATCTCGACTTCACCTGCGACGAATTTCTAAATCGACTAGTTGTAGAATTTTGGCAGCCACTGATAAGTTCAGTCCAGCAGGGTCAAGGTCAAACAAAACGTTTTCAACTTCTACTCTTTTTAATTGATCGTGCAGGTCGGGTCAAAAACTGGAAAAAAGCAAAGTTTATTGAGCAACTCGATCAGACTTGGGAACCCCGTATTCCAGTCAAACTACCGAAGATTAAACGCTTTACAAATAGAATACTGTTGCCTTGGGTTGGGATGCACATTGGTAGAGTGATACGCCATAACGTGGCAGTTCCAGCCCATGATGAAAGTATTCAACAGTTGTTGCAAGCAAGTAATAACGGTATTCCAGGCGACATGCTTATAGCGATTTACAAGCTATGTGGCTACGGTGAGTACGAATGGGAAGAAGAATTTGACCGTAAGTGGAGACTAAAGAGTTGAATCGCTTGAGATACCAAGGAAATACATTAATTGCACCACAACGAGATGAGCGTGGACAGCTCCTTTATCCATATTTGCCCAGTGCAGAATTAGTTGAGGCAGTCAACCTGGCAATTCTGCTGGAGCGACCGTTGTTTCTCAAGGGTGAACCAGGATGTGGCAAGACTCAATTGGCGCGTGCGGTTGCCTATGAGTTAGGGTTGAATTATGAAGCTTGGTATGTTAAATCAACCAGTCGAGCACGGGATGGTTTGTATACTTATGACGCAATTGGACGATTGCGAGACGCACAACTGGCGGCCTCCGGTATTCAAGATGGAAGTACCGAGCGGGCTAAAAATCCAACCGCCTACGTTCGGTTTGAAGAACTAGGTCGTGCGTTCTTGAATGAAAAGCGCACCGTGCTACTAATTGATGAGATTGATAAGGCAGATATTGATTTTCCTAATGATTTATTGCGAGAGCTTGACGAACAGCGGTTTAAGGTTGAAGAAACGGCAGAAGAGTATCAGGCAAAGCATCCACCTATCGTCTTCATTACCAGCAATGATGAAAAAGATTTGCCAGATGCGTTTCTCCGTCGATGCCTGTTTCACCACCTTAAATTTCCGTCTCGTGAACGGCTGATTGAGATTTTGAACGTCCGTTTTCAAAAGGCATCACCTGAAATTATGGAAAAAGCGCTCGCTCGCTTCCTGAAACTGCGGCAAGACATGGAACTTGATAAAGGTGCAGCAGGTAAAAAAGTGAGTACTAGCGAGTTGATTGACTGGTTCAAAGCGCTGAGCCATGAAACTGAGGAAGAGGTGCTGAAAAAGTTGGAGGGTCAGTTGCCTCATCCCCATGTTTTGCTAAAAACCGTGGAAGACCGCGATCGCTATCTGGAGGAGGGTTAAATCTATGAACGAAATGCCCTTGCTTAACCTATTTACTCAACTGCGAGAGGTAGGGTTGCTGCTCGGTATCGAGGAGTATGAGGCGGTGTTGAGGGCGATCGATGCAGGCTATGGTGTTGCAGATCAAGAGGCTTTAGCACGGCTATGCCAAATGCTGTGGGTCAAATCCGAGGATGATCAACGGAAGTTTGACTATTACTTTGAGTTGCTTGTGGTGCCACCCCAGCCAACGCAGATAGTGTCACCCCCTGTAAGAGTTCCACCAATTTCACGCCAACGCTTTCCTTGGAAATACTTGGCAATTGGGTTGCTAGCAGGGGTGATTACGGTCGGGGGCGGTTTTGCGGTAAAAGAAATTTTACGAAAAATACCTACGCCTGAGCAAACCAGCCAGCCAACGCTATCCCCCAGCCCTACTAATCTATTTCCAGGACTGATAAATGCAAACCAACCATTTCGGCCATTACAGATAAGGGAAGTTCTGGTAGTAATTGCAGGAGTGGCCTCTTCGGCTGGACTAGTAGTGGGTATTGTATGGCTGCTGCAAAGTATTACCGATCGCTGGGTGCAGGAAGGACAATCCCGCCCCAGGATTGCCACTAAAACACCTGAGTTTGCGCTGGCTTCGGAATCAACCCAGCTTGCGGATGATCAACCACAGACGGAACAGATTGTGCTGCAAGCCTCAGTTGGAGAAAGTCGGATCAATCACCGTCGAGTTTCGGCGCTAGACGAGTTTTTCCCAGTAACACGACGGCAGATGCAACAAAGCTGGCGGTATCTGCGTAATCTGACGACACAGGGCACAATGACAGAAGTGAATGTGCCAGCAACAGTTAATCAGATTGGGCGGCAGGGCATCTTTCTTAAGCCAGTGCTGGTTCTCAGGCAAACGAACCGCACCCAACTCCTGATTTTGCTCGATCAGGGTGGCTCAATGATGCCGTTTCAGGCACTTTCTTCACGTCTGGTAGAAACTGCGCGGCGAAGTAGACGCTTGGGTGAAGTAAGTGCCTTTCATTTCCACAATTGCCCGACAGATTTGTCTGACCAAAATTCGGCTCAACGGTTAGTAGAATCTCTGGATACAATCCTTGGACGACTAGGTTCAAGACGGATAGTAATTTTGATTTTCAGTGATGCTGGCGCAGCACGGGGTCAATTTAATTTGAACCGAATTGATCAGACCGAAGAATTCTTAATCAAAGTAAGGCAGCGAGTACGTTACGTATCGTGGCTGAATCCCATGCCGCGTCAGCGGTGGGTAGGCACAACAGCGGCAGAAATTGCTTATTTAGTTCCCATGTTTGAGATGAATCGTCAAGGCTTGAATCGGGCGATTGCGGTGCTGCAAGGGCAACCCATTGCGTCGGAGGGACGGCGATGACTCAGGCAATGCCACTAATCATCGCGCCTTTAGGTATTCCTACCCAACCGATCGAGTCTTTCCGTCGGCGGTTTGGTGAGGCACATTTATTATTAGCGTGTCAAGCAGCGCTACCAATTGCGGTCACACCCGATTTACTATATCGCCTGCGAGTCAGATTTCAGCGGGATATCAACGGGGAAAAGCTAAACATCCCCTGGGTCGCGGTATCAGACTTGCTGCTTTCGAGCCTATATCGAGAAGTCGATCAGGGGGTTTACGAGATGGATCGCGCGGTTCGTCGTGAACTGCTGAGTTTGCTGCGCTCTAACCATCGCCTTGGACAACCGAGACTTCTAGAACTAGCAGACTTTCTGCTTTCATACGTTCAAGCAGGTCTGAAGAGCAGGAACCCAGATGTGCAAACTCTGGCACTGGCGCAGGAGTGGACAGCCTTTGCTTACCTGGAACCCGGACAGGCAATTCGCGGTATGGCGCTGGCAATCAAGAACGCCTACCAGCATAATCAGTTCGACCTTATTCGCCTAGCCCATCTGGTAGAAACACTGGAATCGTCGTTAGATGAGGTATCAGAAGACTTTGAACTTCTATTGGCATACGCCCGTGGCATGGCAGACTTTGTTCGGGGCGATGTAGAGGCTGCTAAACGTGAGTTTGGTCAGTTAAGCAGACACAGACTTCAAACGCAAATTGAAGGCGAAACCCTTCCTATCCCCGAACCCTTCAAATCGCGTATTCCACGTATCTGGCTTCTATGGCTAGGAACTCTGGTTCCCGTAACTATTGGAGTTTTAATC
>Ga0163154_10004957_pt1 | contig 17223 bp, 16 predicted proteins | sample OliLakLV19MP9P1_FD_148649 | JGI IMG/M metagenome (GOLD analysis project Ga0163154, IMG submission 148649) | Freshwater microbial mat bacterial communities from Lake Vanda, McMurdo Dry Valleys, Antarctica - Oligotrophic Lake LV.19.MP9.P1 | ecosystem: Environmental > Aquatic > Freshwater > Lake >...
TGTCTTTGATTTTGTCTTTGAGTAAATACGGCTTAAATTCTTTGCTGCCTTTGAACTCTATTTTGTCAGATGCTATCTTGGACCGTATCGTCCATGATGCACACCGGATTGAATTGAAAGGAGAATCATTAAGAAAAAAACAAAACAGAGAAGTTGAAGAAACAATGGAATAATTTTTTTTAACCGCTACAACAAGCCAGATACAGGCACGCAAGGTCCAGTTAACTTACCCTGGTCAGTTTGCTCCGAAAACGCCTGGTCAGATACCCCGAAATCTCCACTATTTGTCCTACTTCATTCATTTCAATTTTTTCAGTTGCTTGTTTCCTACAAGAGATTTCATTTGAGTGATGGCGATTTTATTCAGTTGTTGTAACCGTTCGCTTTGTTGTAGCCCCTGATGAATCAAAACAGCATTGATACTTTCCATGTTGCTCAATACTACCAACTGTTCAAGGTTTGCAGCATCACGAATATTGCCTTCTGCTTTTGGGTTTGCATCTCTCCATTGTTTTGCTGTCATCCCAAACAAAGCCACATTTAATAAATCGGCTTCATCGGCATAAACAAAATTTATTTTGTCTTTTGATAGTGTTGGCGGAATTAATTTTTCTTTGATGGCATCGGTGTGAATGTGATAATTCACTTTTGCCAAAGTGCGTTGCAAGTTCCATTCTAATTTTAACCTGTCGTTTTCATCGGCTTTGAGGCGTTGGAATTCTTTGATGAGGTAGAGTTTGAATTCAGGACTTAACCAACTGCCGAATTCAAAAGCTATGTCTTTATGAGCAAATGTGCCTCCTCCATATCTGCCTGCTTTTGAAATGATGCCGATGGCGTTGGTTGCATCAATCCATTTTCTTGGGGTTAAGTTGAAACTGTTTAAACCTGCTTGAGTTCTAAAGGTAACGAATTCGTTACCTTTAAAATCAGGGTTGTTCATTTGCTCCCAAATACCAATAAATTCAAGGGTATTACGGTTACGCATCCAACTATAAATCATGGTGTCATCTCCAAACCCTTTCACCATATCAGTAAGCGATATGTAATCTTCTTTGTGCTGCTCAACAATTGTAATTGCAGTTCCTTTTACATTGATGGTTTTATTTTTTGCCATTTCTCTTTACTGATTTTGTTTTATTGAGTTGTTTCCATTTTGGAAATAACTGAATTTCAATTCTTCTTTTATTTTTTTACTCATACTAATCGTGTTTTACCAGTAAGCAAGTTTTGCATCATGCCTTGCTTTGCTGATTTGTATTTTGATAATAGTTCTTGTAATTGTTCTATCTCTGCATCCATGTCGTTAATCACTTTTGAAATTTCCCTTTGTTCGTCTGGTGAAGGAACTTCCATTAAAATATTTTGATACTCCGAAATGTAATACCGCTTATGGTCTCCAATGCTGAATTGTATTCTTTGAATTTTCTCAAACACAAATCTCAAATCAACTTCTTTGCTTTTCGGTTTTAATATTTTGATTGCAGAAGATTTTATTTTGAAAGGGAATGTTACATATCTGCTTGCTGTTGTAAAATCATCAAAAATTATCACTGGCACTTTTTCAAAAACTCCTTCCATTTCATCAGTATAACCAAGTATGAAAGATTTGTTGGCTGTCAAAACAGGAATACCTGTTGATATATTATACTCTGTGTTCTTCACCAAATAGTTTACTGGCTGTTCGTAGTCCAATAACTCTGAAAGTTTTTCGGGTTGCCATTCATCCCGAAATCCTTTCAATCTTTTTTTACCAGTAAGCAACACTTGCATTGTTACTTGTTTAATGTTTTGCTTTTTAGCAATGAGATTTTCCAAAGCAGAAATGAAAGCATCTGTTTCTTTTAATGCAGTTGTAATTGCATTTTGTTCTTCAACTGTTGGGGGAAGAATGATTGGAAGTGTCTTTGCAATTTTGCCGGTGTAACTCTGCTGTTTTGTTCCCTGACAATATTTGAACGCAAGTAAATTTCCATACTGCACATAAAATTGAAAAAGGTATTCTGTTGTCAAATCTTTTTCATTCGGATAAAGTGCCATGCAAGATTGATTGGTTGTTGCTGGCACTCCTGTTATTCCGCAACTTCCTCTTGTGCCTTCTGCTTCAAGTCCTGTAATTGCCATTAGAAAAGTTCCTACTGGCAAAACCTTTAAATGCGTTTTGACTGCTGCATTTTCTGTAATTTTTTCAATGGTGTCGGTAATTTCATTGTAGTTCAATTCACCGCTTGTTATCCAAGGAATTTTACCTGTGAAATATTTCTTGATGCTTCTTGATGGCGTTTGTCCACTGGAAAAACCTTTCATCACTTCACCAAAAGTTTTGAAGTGCCAGTCCTCTGGAATTTCTCCCAACTCTGTTTGCTTATAACCTTTTGCTACTCTCATTGAAAAGCAATTTTACCAAGGTGAGCACTTACTTTTTTCTCTAACTCCTTCACGGCTTTAGCCAATTCAGGAAGTGGATTCGCGTAGCGTTCCACTAATTCATTTATGCGTTGTGCAAGGCGTTGGCTCACCTTGTCCATTTCGTTTTGCACTTCACGGTTTATATGTGCCAACCATTTATCATCAACCACAAGCGTTTTAATTTCTTCTCTTGTAAGTGCTTTGTATTTCACTAATTGTTTTTTCTCTAATGCTGCTTGTGCTTCTTTTATTTTCCTGTTCGCTTCGGTTTCATTCTCGATCAATGAAAGATATTTTTCAAGAACAGTGAGTTCATCCAATTCGTTGTCTAATTCGTTTTGCTCTTGATTTCTTTTTCCGTATTTCACTTTTGGTTCGGCAGCCATTGCTGTTCCGTCTTGCTTGTGTGTTTGCGAAAGTTCTTTTATCAATTCACGAATTCGGTGTTGCACATTTCCTTTCGTAATTTTTCCTTTCTCATTTTTCACTTCTTCCAACAAACCTTCTTCTCCGCTGTGTTCTTCTCTTTGACAAAGCTTTGGTCTGTGCTTGGGCTTGTGCGGCTTGCAAATGTGCTTACACCTGTGCGTTGGTTAATCCAATAGTTTTTTGAACTCATTTTCAAATTCAGTTTTCCGTAATGCTTCATTGTAGAAAGGCATTCCCCACACAATGTATTTTCTACCTTTCCAAAGTTGTTCTAAGTGGTGTTCTTCTTTCAAAGTAGTAAGGAATTTTTCTTTCCATTCATCAGTTTGCAATAAGTGTTGTCCTTTGGGTTCAATGAAGATTTGATAATGCAAATTTACTTCGGGTTGATGATTGACAAGGAATAAAACAAAGTCGGGTTCTGTTGCTCTGCCATCTTCAAAGTTGTAAATTTTAAAGTGCCTTTCGTTTCTTACAAGAAATATTTCATCATACTTTGGTTTCATTTTTTCATACACCTTGTCAATGTATTTAATTAGAAGTTTTTCTTCTGAAGTTCCAAAGCAATCTTCAAATACATACCAATCTTTTTTACTCAAATCCAAATGGTATTTTGTTTCTACTGGATTTATCATTGACTTACCATACTCTTTATCTTCACTTTCATTAAGTGTAAAATTTAATACTTTGTCTTTGATTTTGTCTTTGAGTAAATACGGCTTAAATTCTTTGCTGCCTTTGAACTCTATTTTGTCAGATGCTATCTTGGACCGTATCGTCCATGATGCACACCGGATTGAATTGAAAGGAGAATCTTTAAGAAAAAAACAAAACAGAGAAGTTGAAGAAACAATTGAATAGGATTTTTTAATCGCTATAACAAGCCAGATACAGGCACGCAAGGTCCAGTTAACTTACCCTGGTCAGTTTGCTCCGAAAAGGCCTGGTCAGATACCCCGAAATCTCCAGTGGGTGGCGTTGGTTCTCTTTTGCTTTTGTTGAAGCGTTGGCTTGTCTATTCATTTTCTCTGTCGTTTTATGGTTGCACTGTCGTCTTTTAGCATGACCGATAACGGTTCTCAGCTATACGCAGGCAGGGATTTTAACCACTGAACTTCCTACGAAGAACTGAACTTTAAATTTACCACTTTCCTGTCCTACGAAGCACGAAACCCCTGCTTGCGTATAGGTGATGTTGGCAGCTGGTGTTCTTGTCCACCGTCTCTGTAAACCATTGTCGTTATTGCTTTGTCGTGTCATTGAGTGTCGGCTGTGCGTTGCGTTTTTTATTTTTTTTTGAAGCGTTGAAATTTTTTAAAAACAATTTTTCTTTTGGGTCGGCTTTGCAAGCTCTATTAAAAACTTTGATTGTGTGTTGGCTTGTGCGGTTTTTAATTGTGCTTGCAAATTGCGTAGGCCTTTTTCATTTCAGTTTTATGATGTCAGGTTTTGTAAAGTCAAACCAGTGTTTGTATTTGCTTGATGCAATTGCAGTCCTCAATTCTATTTGCTTTGCTAAAGTGATTCCTCCTTTTCTTTCGGGAAATAAATTTCTTCTTTCAATTTCGTCTGCGATGATTTGAAAGGTTGCTGTCCTGTTTGGTTTGCTTAATAAAACAACTGCTACAGATTCGTGAAGTGTGAGAAGGTTTTTCATTGTTACAGGACAGTTAATTTGAGGCGTAAAAAATGGTCTTTAATATATTTGATTGTATCGGGGTGAAAAGATTCGGCAATAAAATTTGCTTTCCATTCTGCTATACCGTCAAAGATACAGTTGAGAAGAAAATTGTATTCGGAAACTTTGTCGTCTAATTCGTCCCAATAACTATGATTCTTATTGATAAGAATAGTTAGTTTGTTTCTTTCACTTCTTGCTTGAACTATTAAATATGGGTCATACGGAGAACTATCGTCACTAAGAATAACTTTTATTTCTAAATCACCTATAGTTGCTGTAAATGTTTTTGCTTCTTCTGTCAGTAATCGATTAATAGTTTCCGAATCGGTTTTCTCTATTATTTCTTGTGGCAATACTTCATTGCTGAAAATAGCTTTTTTAACTGATGGCTGACTTATTGACTCCAATATCTGGTTTACTGCTTGTTCAAAATCAAAGTTCTCTTCCTTCCTTGCCCTGTAATCTTCTGCTATTTTTTTAAAGTCTCCTAACTCTTTTAACAGTTGGTTATCTAAATCTGACTCTTCGTTGTCTGTAAATAAAATTTCGTCTTTAGTATGGCTTACTTCAAATCCATCCAAATTTAATTCCCCAAACAACCTTTGATTTACAAGATTGTTTATTCCTCCTTCTTGGTCGCCAAATAAAGTAGTGTTTTTATAATTATTAGGCCAACCTTGAATAACTCTGTCTGCTTGAAGTAATGAGAAGCCTGCAATTTGTCGTCCACCTTTTTTTAATACACCTGCCCAACCAACTACTTTTTTTCCATTAACAGTAAATGAAAGATTTCTAAAATAAGGATTGCCTTCTCCATCAATTAATAACTTTTTGAAAATTGCATTTTTGTCCCAAGTCAAATGATCTCCTTTAAAAATTAAATCAAGGTTATTATTGACCAAATCAACTCTGTAAATTGAACGCAGATATTCTTTACATTTATTTCCTTTTGCTGGAGTGATTGTTCTGTTTAGTTTTGAAATTGTAATAGTAGTTCCATGCTCTTTTACATCACAATCATTTATAATAAAATCTAATTTTGGTTTAAATTGTTCAACCTGTTGCTCTCCTCGTTCTATAACAGCATAATATTCTTTTTCCTGTTGCAAAATTTCATGAAGGTCAACTGTTACAGAAAATTTTTTATCGCTTCCAAATTGTGTAGTTTGAATCTCCCAGCTATCTCCAAACCAAAAAGCTGCGGTCTTCATTCCCAAGCCATACTTTGACCTTTCCTTATCATTAGCTGGTCTTTTACCTAATATCAGTGCTCGCCTTAGTTCGCTTTCATTCATGCCAAAAGCATTGTCAGCAATTTTAATGAACCCATCGGTTTTTGAATTATTATAGTCTATATCAACGGTCAATATTCCCCCTTCATCTTCAAATATTGAAGTCAAAGCCTTTGGGTTATTTCTAAATGACTGTGTGCTGTTGTCTATAAATTCAGCAAATGCAAACCAATCCTTATAAGATAATCTCTTATAGGATTCAAGGATTTCATAACCAAGTAGTAATGACATTTTATTTAGATTTTTTGAATGATTAACTGTTTGTATTTGTCCAAATGTAATTGCACTGCAATATCATTTGGCAATGGGTTTCTCAGAATCTTAAGAAACCATTGATTATTTTTTGGATGCTTCAATATTACCCCTTTTAGTTTTTTCATTTTGTATAGAATTTCTACGTCTCCTTCTGCAAAGCCATTAAATATTTCAGTCTTTAAGACCTTGTAATGCTGTTCATCTTTATAGGCTAATTTTGAGATAAATGAAACTTCATAAGGATAATCACCCGAAAGTCTGTATGCCTCGCATTCGTGTGAAGGAGTGCGATAAGTTTCAAGTATACAAATTTTTAAGCTTGTAAAGTCTGCCAATAATTTGCTAAAGGTATCATGACAATAATCGTCAAAAATCATTAATAATTCCGGTGGAGTATTTGTCACTAAATCAGTTAATTCTTTTTCATTGACTGCAAATTCAGGATTTTGTCGAGTTAAGAAATCGACCAAATCGTTTTCATCGAATTCAGGATTCAAAAAACAACGTATTTGTTTTTTTGTATGTTTTAAGTCCTTATTACAAAGCTCAACCTAGATAAAGATCCATCTTTTAAAATCTTTTGAAATAAGAAGAAGATCCGGTTTACATTTTTCAGTTCTATCTAATTTGTTTGTTATGTCGTATTTTAAAGGAACTGTAAAAAATTCTTTAAATATTTCCGAAGAATATTTGAATATTTTGCCTTCAAAATCTGGTTCGCTGTAATTCCTAATGCTTGCTATTGCCTGATACCAAACATCTTCAATAGTTACAAGTAGTTGAGCCATGTTTTAAATTATTACTGTTTTATTTTGAATCACCAAGAAACGATACTTCATCCGATAAAATATTTTGTGCTTTTCTCCACAAACCTAAAGTTTAATTTTTCAACTTCCGTTGTCTCTGCATATTTTTCAAACGGATTTATGTCAGAAAGAAAAACTACTCTGTCAGTTGCTGTTGCGTTGCCTTTGGTGTCTGCCCAAATTCTTGTTGTCTTGTCGGTGTCTGAAATTGCATCGTTGATACACCAAACGTTTTTGAAAATCCCTTTCTCTCTAACCATTCTTGCAAACTCTCTTGCAAGTGGAATTACACTTGTCCTTGACTTTGCTACATCACCAATTACAAAAACTGCAACTCCATCTTTTTTCAAAAATGTTTTCAATTGCTCTGCAATGTCTTTTGAAAATTGAATCCATTCTTGAAGGTTCAAATCATCATCAAGTGTTGCAGAAACTTCTGCCGAATTCTCATTCATAAACCAACCACGAATCCAATTTTGTTTTGCATAGTTTACAATTCCCAAATAGGGTGGGGAAGTGAGAATTAGTGAAACTTTTTTATGAAATGGTTTCAGTTCTTCAACTTTTGAAAGTGTTCTTGCGTTTGCTTTCACAACTATTCCCGATTGCTTTATTGCTGTATGCTTTTTATAAAGTCGTTCTGTCTTATCCCTAAGAAGTTTGAATACATCATGAAAAGTTCTGTTCAACTCTTTTGTCTGCACAAACTTTCTTACATAGTCGGGAGACATGCTGAATGTGTTAGGCATATCAATTGAAGCGTAACCCGATGTTCCGTTTGCTCTCTCGCCACCATGCAGCACACCTAAAGTAATTCCGATTAAATATTTGTCAATCTGATTTTCAGATTTCAAAAGTTTTCTCCGTAAATAACAAAGTTGTGCTAAAGTTCTCGGGTGAAAAATCAAATGCACTTCTACTGGTTGTGCGTTTGCTTCCTGCTGATAAAGCGAAGTGTCATACTTTTTTTCAAGTTCATCTATTCGCAAAAAGATTTCTTCCTTTTTTAAGTCAGCATTTTTTGCTTCACATAACGCAAGTGCAATCGGGTTTAAGTCTGTTGCAATTGATTTACGATTTAAGATTCTTGCTTGAAGTGGTGTTGTTCCTCTACCTGCAAAGGGGTCAAATACTACATCACCCTTTTTTGTGAAGTAGCGAATAAAATAATCTGCTAACGGTGGTGGAAAAGCACCTAAGTATGAACACATGGAATGCCACGAATCATGCTCTCTTGCACTTTGGTTTGCCCAAGGTGTTACAAAATTTTCAAGTGTTGCTATCGGCATTTATGCTTCTTCTGTTTCGGTTCGTATGTAATCAAAAAAGTCAGTTATCATTCCGCAAACGGTTTCACAACCGTTTTCAAGGTCTGCTTTTTTTATCTGTTCAACCATTTCTGGTGAAAAAGTTTTTCCATCTTCTAATTCTAACTTGTCTTCTACTTTGTTATTGTCAATCATAAAAGCACAAAAGCCAACATGTTCTCTGAATCTGTTTTTAATTGAATCAACTGCAAGAGTGCTGTATTGCTGTGCCCTTTCAAGCAACTTTGTCAAGTGCATGTTTGAATCATTAATATAAATATAAACTGCGTCTTTATCGTCTGCTACTTCTGCAACTGTTTTTGAATTCCAACCGTGGTCTTTATAGTAAGGATGGTTTTCATTCACAGCAATTATTTCAATGTTAGGTGCATTGTTTTTTCCTGCGTTCTTGTCGTCTGCACCATCAGGAAGTTGGGCTGCAATTATAGTAACTGTATCGCTAATTGTTTTTTGTCTTGGTGGTCGCAACTCTAAAGTTATTGTTGCCTCTGCACCTTCTTCAACTGCTTCTCCTGTTTTGAAATATGCAATTCCATAGCCGTCAACTACTCTTGCCGAACCTGTGAAGCTGCCAAATGAGTGAGGTTCAATAACTGCAAAGAACCAATCAGGATTAGAAAATAAATTTGGGTGTGCATCCGTTTTAAATTTTACACTAAAAGTTTTTCCTATGAAAACTTCTTTTTCATTAGGCGTTGTGATTTCTAAAAATGTCGGTGGGTCATTGACCGGAATTTGCGGTTGCTTTTTTGTTTTAACTGTTTCGCCTGTCTCTGTTGCTTTCACACCTGCGCCTCCTCCGCCTGTTGCTTTTAGATAATGGTTAATTCTTGATGCAAGGCGTTTCTTCAACTTGTCCATTGCTTCTGTTTCATCTTTTTGCAAATAGCGGTCTCTGCGTTCTTTGTCTAATCGTTTTAATTCATCGTCTGCATCAAGCGTATCAACAACTAATTTTTCAAGTTCTTTTTTTATTGAAGTGTCTCTTGTGTTTTCTCTTGTGCTGCTGAATAGTTGGCGTTTTGATTCGTTGTCAAGTTGGTCGCACTCAATTTGCACAACCAAATATTTTTCAAGGAATGGAAGTTTCAATTCTGATTTGATAATTGAATTGAGTAAGTGTCCTTGCTTCTGCCCGTTGAAAGTGATAATGATTGGTTGCGATGCTTGCGTATAATTTTTTATTCTGTCCCAAGGTTTATCTCCTTCAATTGTCAGCACCCAATAATAGAGGGTAACTTTTCCGTCACGGAAAGTTAGCGTTGCATCTCGTTTGTATTGTGTCAATTCTTTTTCATCACCACCTCCTAAAGTCAACCTTCGATTGTTTCCTAAAACACTTCTGTTTTCCTTTTTTCCTTTTGTTAAATCGGATGTTCTTTCGCCTGTAATGGTGAAAGGAAAAACAGTGTCAAACATATAGTGATGTGCCAAATACCAAAGCGATGAAGTTGGTCCAGTAATTTTTGCTTTGTATTTTCCAATGTCCATTCCGATATGACGGACTAAAGTTCCTGCTTTGAATTTCTCCTCGTCAATCTCAATTGAAAACGGTTGATTGTTTTCAGCAAGACAGTATTCATACCACCCAAGTTTGCGTTGGCCCAAACCTCCATCATTAAACCTCACAATCGTAAAGGAAACTTCGTTTCCTTTTTTTAAAATTTTGTGAGGTCTTGAAATGATGATTGTAAATGTGTTGAACGATAAGGCGGTGGAACCGCCTTGTCCGTATGCACCCATTTGGTGCAACTTATTTATTTTGTTGTCATCATTCAAACTCAAAATAGTCTTTGAAAATTCTTCTCCCTTAATTCCTGTTCCATAATCTCTTATCTCAACTGTCGGAAATTCTTCTCTCTCTGAATCTTTAAGTGTAACAGAAATTCTTTTTGCTAACTCTTGAATATTTTTAGCAGAAGCATCTTTGATGTTTCGCAACTTTCCTTCTTGAAGTCCGAACCATTTTTGAACTGCTGCTCTTGGACTGTCAATGTCATTTGGACAACCTTGTTGATGCCACTCTAAATCAAGAACTGCATCAATTGAATTTGTAATTCTCTCCACCAAACCAGCGGCAGGGTCAGTTCCCATGTTTATTGTTGATTGATTGTTGCCTCGTCCACCAACTGCTTCCCACCTTATTTGATGGTTGTCAGTGAGGTCAACAAGAATGTCGGTTACTTCTCTGGCTGTGTTTGCTTTTAATAGTTGCTCAAATATTTTTTTCATAAGAGTGCTTTAAAATTTGAAGGTGTTTTTTGTTGACTTTGTGTTGCTGTTATATGACAATTCAAGAACTTTTACTTTATCTCTAATCACTCTCATCATTTTGTTTACATCGGCTTCCTCGTAATCGTAATTACTTCGGTTCGCACATTTTGATAAGCTGTCAATGTTGTCCAAGATTTTTTGAACCCGTCTGCCAGCTACATTTTTAAACCTATCCTTTTTTATGTTTTGATTTCTCTTTGTCATTTATTTTGGATTTGTAAGGTCGCAAATGTAAGAATTGAAATATATTTTGCACTATATATAGTCAAATATGTTACAATAAAATGCTATGAAATTAATAAAGCGTTGGCTAAAAAACGGCTCTTTTGGTTTTGCCTGTGTGTCGGTTTGTGTGTCTGTGGCAAAACCAAATGTGCCATTTGTGCGGTGGGCTAAAATTGTTTTTAAAAAAGTGCGGTGGGGAAAAAAATAAAAAACATCGGGTCGGCAAGAGTGTCGGCTTACTCGCTGTCCTTTTGCAATATGGTCTGTATGTCTTTGGTCACCTGTCAAAATGGTTTACTTTTTCTCGTTAATTGTCGGTCTGTCGATGGTTGCACTGTCGTCCCTTACACTTGCCGCTAACGGTTTGGATGCAAAAAACAGGCGGGACTTCAATGCTCAAACCTATTTAGACCGATGAACTAAGATAGTGATATGAACTTGAGATTACATTCATCACCCCCGCTTTTTTTTGCAGCCTTGTTATCGGCTGCCTTTCTCTCCGGGTTAATCACTGTCCCAAAGTTCCTGTCTGAATAGTACCGCCCTTCGTTGCGCGTTTGCTTGCGCTCTCTTTTGCTTTTGCTACCTTGCTTTTCTTTCATGCCAAAAGCAAATGTGAGCGCAATCGCATTGGCTGGTTCAAGAGTCTGTTATTGTCCTGACACTTTGAGTTTCTTCTCTCCTGTCAGAAACTGTTGCAACAATTTTTTCTGTTGCTCGAAGGTTTTGCCTTCCAATTCTTTGGCGATTTGCTCTTTCACTTTACGAAAGAAAGCGACAGCGTGAAAGTCTTTAGTGGTAGTTTCAGTCTTCATATTTTATCAGTTCTTTTGGTGCGCGTATGTCAATTACCGGATACCCAAATTTAAGATTTATCGCATTAAACAGGCGTATCTTGTCAAGGTTCACGATGTGGCGAAAGTTCCAACTCGCTAAAACGTCAATCCTGTTTACGGTTGCGATTGCAATATGGTACGCATCGTTCAGGCTTGCTGTACCTAATGCTTTTTCACGGATATAGTTGTTTGCAAGTTCCTGTGCTTCCTTAGAAAAATCGAGCATAACCAAACAGTCCTGCGGAATACTCTGCACAAGGTCTTTTACATGTTGCGGTGCGGGAAGCAGTTCGATTTGGCTGATTTCAGAAAGGTGAACTAAAACCTCCTTTTTTTCAATTCCTTTGAAAAACAACTTGGTATCGGCTTCAAATTCTTTGTCGAAGTACCCGCCAAGAACGGATGTGTCTATGTAAATACGCTGTTTCATTACCGAACAATTATTTTTCTATTCACAATACTATTTTCAATCGCAATTCTTACAAAATAAATTCCTTCCACTGCATTTTTAAGTTTTATTGGTTTGGAGTAATCTCCGGTAATGCTTTCCGCTTGAGAATCGTAAACCTTTTGCCCCACTACATTGAACACGCTGATTTGAATTTGTTTTTCTGATTTAGTTTCAATGTTAACCACGAAACTGCCTGAATTGGGATTAGGAAAGATTGTTAATTGGTAAATCTCATTCAGGTCTGCAATGTTCACGCTTATTTCAATATCCGCTGATGCGGTTGCTGTACATCCGCTTTGGTCGGTAATTGTAACTGAATAAGTACCCGCGTCAAGGTTTGATAAGGTTTGAGTTGTGCCACTTGTGCTCCATAAATATTGAAATGGAGGAATTCCACCGCTTGGATTTGCTGTTGCCGCGCCATCATTGGCACTGGCAGATGTTTCATTCGTAACCGAAATCGTAACTGTTGGCATTGTAATGTTGGTTCCAACGGTAACTGTAGCTGTGCCTGTGCATTCATTTGCATCTGTGCTTGTTACTGAATAATTACCGCTTGCGAGATTGGAAAGATTGGCGGTAGTTGCACCGTTGTTCCAGCTATACAAATAGGGTTGAGAACCACCGGAAGATGATGCGGACGCAGTTCCGTTGGCTCCTGTGCATAATGTGTTAGAGGTGGCATTGACTGTAACTGTAATTACAGCCCTGCTGTCATTGATAGTTGCGGTTGCGACTCCGGTGCATCCATGTTGGTCGGTCGCAATCACCGTGTAGTTGCCCTGTATCAATCCTGTAGCGGTGTTCCCGGTTTGTGCCGGAACGGTACTCCATAAATAGGTAAAACCTGAACTGCCTGACGCTACTGCTGTTGCCGAACCGTTGGGAGTTCCGCAATTCGTTAAGTCATTGGTTGATGTAATTGAAACGCTGACTGACGGAAGACTGCTGCCAATAGTTGCCGTTTCAGAAACAGTGCAGCCGCTTGTTTGGTCAAGCGCGGTAACGGTGTATGCGCCTGCTGCAAGACCGGAAGCGGTTGCTCCTGTCTGTGCCGGACTTGTCCCCCATGTGTATGTTACTGACCCTGATGTGCCCGCTACGCTTGCTGTAGCCGAACCATTTGGCGATGTACATGAGGTTACGGGATTTGTAATAATCGTAATCGCAAGGATTGGTCTGTTATCCGCTATTGATACATTTACCGTAGCGCTGCAACCGTTGTCATCGCTGACGGTTACGGTGTAATTGCCGTGTAATAGGTTATTGACAGATGTGGAAGTATGCCCCGAACTCCACTGAAAAGAATAAGGCATTACGCCACCACTTGCGGAAACCACAGCAAAGCCGCTGGGTGTTGCGCATGAATTGTTCCCGCCTGATGATAATATGGATGCGGTAATCGTTGGAATGGAGTTGTTAATGTTTACTGTTTGCGAACCCAAGCATCCATTGGCATCCGTTGCAGTAACGGTATAATTCCCTCCGGCTACATTGTTAATTGATGTGCCTGTTGCACCATTGCTCCATGAATAAACATAAGGAGTTGCGCCACCTGATGCCGAAACCGTTGCCGTACCGTTGGGTGTTGCGCAGGATGTGTTGGAAGTCTGAGATGTAATATTTATTGAAATAGTGACAGTAGAATTTCCGATAACAATAGATGAACTGTTTGTACAGTTGTTATTATCGGCTACTGTTACCGTGTAGGTTGCGGATGAAGATATTTGAATTGAAGTTCCGGTTTGTCCCGATGACCAAGTATAGTTGCATCCCGAACAGAAATTTGAAATGCTCAATGTTGCTGTACTTCCCGGGCAAATATTGCTTGATGGACTTGCTGCTATAATTGGAGTAACGGGTAGTGCGTTCACAACAATATTGGCAGGTAATGAGGATATATTTCCGCATGAATTGGTAGCTTCAACTGAATAATTTCCCACAGTGGTTACTTGAATTGAGTTCCCTGTAATGTTTCCAGGTGTCCATAAGTATGTGCAGCCTGAACACGGATTTGAAACGCTTAAAGTAGTTGAACTCCCCTGACAAATTACGCTTGATGGATTGATATTTATGGTTGGAGTAGTTGGCAATGGGGTAACAGTAATACTAACCGTGTTGGATGAAACGCTTCCGCAAGTGTTTGTGGCAACCACCGAATAAGCACCTGCTGTATTAACCATGATTGAACTGCCTGATAAATTTCCGGGTGTCCATAAGTAAGTGCAGCCTGAACACGGATTAGAAACAGCTAAAGTAGCCGATTCACCTTGACAGATATTGTTGGATGGACTAACACTTACAATTGGTGCAGATGGTGCGGAATTGACAGTCATGGAAATGCCATTGCTTGTTACAGTTGCAGGAGTGGCGCAATTAGCAATACTCGTGAGCACACAAGAAACAACATCCCCATCATTAAGCGAAGTTGTTGTAAATGATGCGCTGTTCGTTCCAACGTTGCTGCTATTAATTTTCCATTGGTAAGCCGGGCTGTTTCCTCCATTTGTTGTTGTGGCAGAAAAGGTTACTGACTGACCGGAACAAATCGTTGTTCCAGCGTTGCTTGATATAGATATTGTTGGAACTACTATGTTGCTGACATTGACGGTAAGATATGAAGTATCCTTGCAGCCATTGTTTAATACAGCTAATGCAATCTGATGTTGTCCTGGTGTGCTAAAAAAGCCACTAATGTTCGTGGTTGTGGAATGAATGGCGCCATCCACGAACCAAGTAAATGAACCACTTGTGCTCTGATTAGTAAAGGTTACTGTATCTCCAATGCAGGGGCTTGAACTGGACGCGGTAAACTGAGATACGGTACTGCAAGGAACACACCCTAAAGAACTCCATAAATCTAATCTATAGTTGAATAGAGCATCATCCATACGCACAAACTGTCCTACCGTAAACATGTTTAAAGTATCATCATCATCGGTATAATCCATGAAGTTCATATACATTTCACCTTCAGGACCACTACATGAGGTAATATGCGGAAATGTTGGATAAGTGTCTATGTTGGATACTTCATGATTTGGCGTATCATTAATACTGTCCGAACCAAGACATACATCAGTGCTCATTTGATCATCTCCCCAAATATGTCTTAAATTTAGCCAATGTCCTACCTCGTGAGAACACATATGCCCTGCATTGTAACTTGGAATTGCCGTACCAATAGTTCCAAATATTTCAAAGTTCATAACAACACCATCAGCCTGGGGAATTGAAGTGGTTATTGATGGAAATAAGGCCCAGCCTCCCCAGGAATCCACTATGTTACAAACCCAAATATTTAGATAGTCATCCTTATTCCAATTGTCATGACCACCAGCACTTGACATGTAAATAGAGGTATCAATAAAAGCAAATTCTGTCTTGTTAGTGTATGTGCGTGTTATCCCATTCGTAGGCTTACCATCAGGGGTACGTTCCGCTAAACAAAATTGAATGAGAGGGTCCATTGCCCTGCCTCGAAAGACTGCCGGAGTGTTTTGCTGATTGGCATTTAACCGCCTGAAATCTTGGTTTAGAACGTCAATCTGCGATTGAATTTGTGCATCCGAAATATTTTGCTGCGGAGTATTATAAACCACATGAACAACTACCGGGATTTCAATAACAGGTCTTGGCGTGTAAAGCAGCGTAACTGAAACATGAGCACACAATGAATTGGAACTGCAAGGATATTCGTCAACCAATATCCGGTAGTTTCCAGTTGCTGGCGGTGAAAAATATATCTCAGAGTAAATTCCGCACCAGTCATCATTATAGGCTACTGCGGTGCCTGAGCTATTGTAAATCGTAATTTGTGTATCAAAAAAGCTGTTATAGCAGGTAGCCACCCGGTAGATGCTGCCTGCGCTCATTCCGTTTACAATTATATACTCGCCTCCATAAAGACAAGGAGTGGAGATAGAATCGCCTAAAACTGTTGGTGCGTTTCCTACTCCAAATCCTACATTGTCATTAGGACATGGGTATTGGGCATAAGCGCATGAAGCAACAAAAAGTAAAAAAATTCTTGTAAATATTTTCATGGCAACTACCTTTTTTTTGTGGTATAAGTTCTGGTGAGCTTGTAGTATTCGTCCGGGTCTTTTTGATATAGAGCCTGTTTTGCCAAGCCGTAGTTTTTGATGTCTTCCTCCCAATTTTCGGTTTCAACGAATCCGGGGATAGGCGGGAATGTGCCTTTCGTTGGCTGTGTCCATGGATAATTCTCAACTATTCTGGCTTGTGTTGCTCTATCCAAAGAATCATGTTTTGCTCTTAACTCAGGATACTTTTGATAAAGACTGTCTAATAAATCCATTGTTCCGCAACGCTGCGCATTAGCCGCTAATAAAATTGTGGCGGTAAAAAATGCTGATAGAAATGTTTTTTTCATTTTCTTAAATTTTTAGGCATAGTTATTTTTGCAAAGCCGCGATACCAGCAGGGGTTAATTTTGCAAACTGCAATTCATTCTTCCAATCTGTCCATATCTTTCGACCTAATGGAGTTTTGTAAAAACCAATATCATTGTCTTCCACTTCTTTGAATTCGTATGGGAAAATATGGCTGGTAAGATCCCATTGAGATGCATAATTCAGTTGTAAATAACCCGAAGTCTCCAAACGCGTTAATTCTGATCTATTAACTTCTTTCAGTTCAAATGGTTTAAATATTTCAAGCAGAGTGATTTTCATTTCTGCATCCGATAGTCTGTTTCTGATTGGGCTTGTAAACCCGAGTTTCTTCTCTAAGTTGTGAATTGTATAAAGCAGTCCCAAAATCAATAATTGGTTTCTGTTGATAGTGGTTTCCATATTTTTAGATTTAAGTCAGTTGCTACAAATGTAAAATATTTCTGTTGAGAACTACCGTGCGCGTTGAGCAAGCTAAAATGTGAAGCATGCCAATTAAAAAATCAAAAGAGAATGCTTCTCTTTTTAGCTTGCCGCAGAATTGCCTTCGGCTTTGCCGGAATTCTGTCCGCTGGTTCAATGGATGTACGTTATGGTTTTCCAAGGTTGCCGCTAACGGCAGAGTGTGAAAAAACTCACACCCATTTGTTAGTATATTTTTGAAAAAGTAAAAATAGAAAAAATAGCTATCACTCATTTTTGTGTGCAAATAACAAACGATGGAACACATACCATTAGCAGACAGAACGCAAATTGAATTTACATCACTGGAAGGGCTGATAGCAGCAGACAATAACGTGCGGGTTGTAGAAGCATTTGTAG
>Ga0163154_10004962_pt1 | contig 17217 bp, 8 predicted proteins | sample OliLakLV19MP9P1_FD_148649 | JGI IMG/M metagenome (GOLD analysis project Ga0163154, IMG submission 148649) | Freshwater microbial mat bacterial communities from Lake Vanda, McMurdo Dry Valleys, Antarctica - Oligotrophic Lake LV.19.MP9.P1 | ecosystem: Environmental > Aquatic > Freshwater > Lake >...
GTAATGGTTCGTATGCTTTCCCAGCGCCCCACTTACAATAAAATTAGTTATTGCTTGCGAGGGTGCGACCACATAAATTTTGCCAGCCCCATCTTGCACCGTAATTTTTTTACCTATTTCCGCAAGCACAGAAAGTTGATCTAGTGGCTTAGCCTCAATTATAGACTGCGGTTTGCCCGTTAATGTATTGGTTTTAACCAAATACGATTGTTCTTGTGCAAGAACTACTACGCCACTGAAAAGGCACAAAAAAGTAAAAAGAGCCTTTTTAATATTCATACAAGTATTGTTATTCGTTAACGAAATCATTCAAAAAAATTGAATAACAGATAAACATCAGAAATGAGAAATCATTAATCATCCTGCCTTGTCCTGTGCTTCAGGATATGGCAGGATGGAGTTTAAAGAATTTAGACTCAGTTTTAGAAGCTACAAGCATACCTCAAAACTTAAGTACCGTGAAACCGCCAATTCGATTTTTTCTCTGTGTTTTATACTTAACCTTTAACACAGTGGCTCTGGCATTAAAGCCTGTCGTTCTTACTTGCGAATACCAACGCAACCCTTTAAATATTGATGTTTCCTCGCCACGGTTTAGTTGGCAATTTCTGTTAGAAGGAAAAAACCAACTTCAACGTGCTTACCAAATTACGGTACGTGAGCAGGTTAATAATCAATTCAATGTTGTTTGGAATTCAGGGAAAGTAGAATCCACAAACAATATCCTGGTGCCTTATAATGGCATACCATTGAAATCACATACCCGATATTACTGGCAGGTAAAAGCGTATAACCAAACCAATGATTCGGCTTCCTGGAGCGAGGAAGCTTGGTTTGAAACCGCTAAACTAAAAGCCTCCGATTGGGTGGCTTCATGGATTGGGGATGGTAGTAAGCAATTCACCAAAGATGAAGACTTCTATCAAGATGACAGGATGCCACTCTTCAGAAGAAACTTTTCTATAAAGAAAAAGTTGATGACTGCTCGACTTTATATCTCTGGGTTAGGTTATTACGAAGCCTATCTAAACGGAAAGAAAGTAAGTGGTAATATATTAGATCCCGGCTGGACTGCCTATGGAAAAGAAGTTCTTTATGTGGTACACGATGTAACTAAGTTATTGAAGCAGGGTGAGAATAATGCCGGCATTATGCTTGGAAACGGGTGGTATAACCCACTCCCGATTCGATTGTTCTCTCGTTTTAACTTACGCGATTTTCAGGAAACCGGGCGACCAAAAGTGATTGGCGAAATTCATTTGCAATACAGCGATGGGTCGAACGAAATTATTAAAACAGATGATCAATGGCTAACCAGTCTGGGGCCAATTGTGAGGAACAATGTGTATTTGGGCGAACACTATGACGCGCGATTAGAGCAAGCGGATTGGCTAACATCCAAATACAAATCAAGCAACTGGAAAAATGCAACCGTTACGGATGCACCAACAGGTAAACTGAGTGCGCAAATGCAACCGCCCATACGCGTTACCCAAATTATAAAACCTATTGAAATTAAAGAAAATAAGCCGGGTGTCTTCCTTGTGGATTTCGGGCAAAACTTTGCAGGTGTAGTTCGTTTAAAAGTAAAAGGTGCTGTAGGCACCCAAATAAAAATAAAGTACGGTGAAGCAATACATGCCGATGGATCGTTGAATTATCTAACCACAGTAGCCGGGCAAATAAAAGAAATTTGGAATTTGAAAGGCGGCCCCGGTGCACCACCCACTGCCTGGCAGGAAGATAGATACACATTAAAAGGAAACGCTATAGAAACATGGGCGCCACGTTTCACCTTTCATGGATTTCGATTTATTGAAGTTACGGGGTGGCCCGGAAAGCCCGACCTCAATGCGTTTGAAGGCTTGCGTATGAATAGTGATTTGGAAAGTGCTGGAGAATTTGCATGCTCAAACGAAATGTTCAATCAACTTCACGAAGCCACCCAATGGACATTCTTAAGTAATGTGTTTAGTGTACAATCTGATTGCCCGGGGCGAGAGAAAATGGGTTACGGAGCCGACATTGTGGTTACGGCCAATTCTTACATGTATAATTATCAGATGAGTAATTTTTATAAAAAGACAATAGCTGATTATAAAAATGATCAACAAGCCGATGGTGGAATTACTGAAATTGCTCCTTATACGGGCATTGCCGAAAGAGGGTATGGTGGCATATCGGGTCCATTAGGTTGGCAACTTGCTTTCCCCTATTTGCAAAAACAATTGTATCAGTTTTATGGCGACATACAAATTATAGATACAAACTATGAAGCCGTCAAAAAACAAATTGATTTTTTAGAGACACATGCAATTAACGGATTGTTTCATTGGGATATTAGTGATCATGTGGCTATTGATCCTCGGCCGGAAGCATTTACGGCTGCCTGCTTCTATTACCACCATGCATTGTTAGCCGAAGAGTTTGCTTCAATCCTAAATAAGAAAGATGATGAGGCAAATTTTAAACGCTTAGCTAACCAAATAAAATCCCGAATTGTGGAAAAATATTTAGTCCCGGGAACAGGTCGTTTTGATAATGCTACTCAGTCAGCTCAGTTGTTCGCCTTGTGGTATCAACTTTCGCCCGAACCGGAAAAAACTTTACAAGTTTTGATGAGCGAGTTTGATCGACACAAACAACATGTTTCATCGGGCATTTTTGGGGTAATGATGATGTTTGATGTTTTGCGCGAATTAAATTTGAATGAGCAGGCTTATACGATTGCCAACCAAAAAGAATACCCGGGTTGGGGTTTTATGCTTTCAAAAGGTGCCACAACCCTATGGGAATCGTGGGAGTATCCGGATAATGCACCCTCTCAAAATCATCCTATGTTCGGCTCTACAGAAGAATGGTTTTACCGTACGCTGCTTGGCATTAATCCGGCCGCACCCGGTTTTGAAAAAATTATAATAAAACCACAACCAGCCGGAGACCTTACCTGGGCTAAGGGAAGTTATGAATCGGTGCGCGGAAAAATTGAGAGTGATTGGAAAATAGAAAAGGGTATGTTTAATATTAGGGTTAACATACCGGCCAATACTCAAGCGGAAATATGGATAAAAAATAAGCAAGGCGGACTATTAAGAAGTGGCAACCAACCTGTTACCCCGCTAAGGTTTAGCCAAGGGTATGCTATTGTAAATGTTACTTCAGGCGAATTTGAATTTCAATCTGAATTATTAAATAACGAATAATAACACAGTTTTATAAGCATGAGGTTTTTCTATCCGGTAGCATTTTTTTTATTTTTATTTCAAACAGGATTTGCACAACAATCAAAAAATGTTTTTACAGTTCGTGGAAAAATAATTGAATTAGAAACTGGCGAAGCTATTATTGGAGCCAATATTTTTAACAACACAACTAATGCGGGTACCTCATCAAATGATTACGGTGTTTTTTTTATTAAAATGCCTCAGGGATTGAATTCAATCACAGCTTCATCAATCGGATATATAACATTACAAACTAGCGTTAACATTACTAGCGATACTGTTCTTATTTTAAAATTAGAAGCAAATGTTCAATCATTAGACGAAGTTATAATAAGTTCCGATGCCGATCGTGTGAATAGCCTTCGCATCGGTTCTAATACAATTAATCTTCAAACTATAAAAAGAATACCACCTTTATTAGGAGAACCAGATTTAATACGAAGTCTTTTGTTATTGCCCGGTATTACTACCGTTGGTGAAGGTGCAACAGGTTTTAATGTACGCGGTGGAGGTATAGATCAAAATCTTGTGTTGCTCGATGATGCGCCAATTTTTAATACCGCTCACCTTTTTGGCTTTCTTACAGCCTTTAATTCATACACAATTGGACATGCCGACCTATTTAAAGCGGGAATTCCTGCTTCGTTTGGGGGAAGAGCCTCGTCCGTTCTTGATGTAAAAATTAAGCAAGGAAATAATCAAAAGATTGGCGGCCAGGCTGGCATTGGTTTAATGTCAGCTAACCTGTTTTTAGAAGGGCCAGTCACCAAAAAAACAACTTTCCTCACTTCCATACGAGGTTCATATTCTGACTGGCTTCTCAAAACCGTTCCTGAACCTGAAGTGAATCAAAGCAAAGCCTCATTTTATGATGCCACACTAAAAATTAGCCATCAGTTCAATGAAAATAATCAACTATCCCTTACGGGATATATAAGTAACGATGCGTTTAAATTTGCAGGCGACACTACCTACAGATGGAATACCCAGAACTTTACCTTAAGGTGGGGAACCCTTATCAATGAAAAACTTTTTCTTGTAACATCAGCCGTTTCAAGCAACTATGGTTATAGCATTAATGGAAGGGCAACAACCAATGAGTTTAATTGGCAAGCTGGTGTAAACTATAAGCATCTTAAAAGTGATTTATCCATTCAATACAATGATACTCATAAGGGTGAAGTGGGTATTGGAATTAATAATTACTCGGTAAACCTCGGTGAGCTAGAACCTGAAAGCAACTCCAACATTAATACATTTAACATGGAAGATGAGCGCGCCCTAATTGGTTTTGCCTATTACAGTCACCAGGCAGAACTTAATAGCCGCTTATCTATGCAGGCAGGAATCAGGGCATCAATTTATTACTTGGTTGGTCCAGGTGCCATAAACAATTACGAGCCAGGCAAGCCATTGACGGGAAGCACATGGATAGGACGAACACCTTATTCGAGAGGAGAAATAATAAAACAATATGGGGGCTTTGAACCTCGGCTTTCTTTCCGGTGGCAGCTAAATTCTAAATCATCAATAAAAGGTGGATTCGATCAAACCATTCAATATATCCATCTGGTTTCTAATACAAGCGCTGTATCGCCAATAGATTTATGGAAGCTGTCGGATACCTACCTGGCGCCTCAAAAGGGAAAGCAAGTTTCCGTAGGCTACTTTAGAAATCTAGCAAATGGAAAGCTGAGTTTATCGACAGAAATCTTTTACAAGACAATGTTCAACCTAGTAGATTATAAAGATGGCGCTGAATTATTACTTAACGACCAATTAGAAACTGATCTGCTTCAGGGTAGTGGGCGCGCCTTTGGTACAGAGTGGATGCTAGAAAAGAATACAGGTAAGTTAACAGGTTGGATTTCCTATACGCTCGCAAGAACGGAGCGCAAAATAGAAGGTACGCACCCTGAAGAAACTATTAATAAAGGAAACTATTATCCTGCCAATTTTGACAAACTACATAACTTATCAGTAACCGGCAGTTATCAAAAAACAAAACAAGTTTCTTTTGGTTTCAATTTCGTTTTCTCTTCGGGTAGGCCAATAACCTACCCTACTGCTAGCTACAATTTTGGCGGAATTCGCGTTGTAAACTATGAGTTAAGAAATAATCAGCGAAGTCCCGCTTATCATAGGCTTGATATTTCTATGGAAATTAAATCAAAACAGCATACTGGGCGCAGTTGGCAAGGCGCTTGGGTAGTATCGCTTTATAATGTTTATGCAAGAAAAAATCCTTATAGCATTTTTTTTCGATCGGATTATGGTGTTAGGGCACAAGCCTATCGTTTGGCTGTTATTGGCACCATAATACCCTCACTTGCATACAGTATAAAATTTTAAGAATTGATGCGCTATAGCTTAATAATACTTTTTTTGGTTTGTGGATGTGTTGATACCTTCAATACATCTACAGAGAAATTAGCCGATAGAATTGTTGTGGAAGGTGGCATTACAACCCAACCACCACCCTATTTAGTAACGCTTTCTTCAACATCAAACTTTAGTCAAAATATTGATGGCATCAGTCGTTTTATTTCAGGTGCACAAATAACGATTTGCGCAGATGATGGCGTGTGCATTCCGTTATTTGAAGTAAGCAAAGGCAAATATTCAACGGCTATTGATGTTGCGCGTGGGGAAATAGGTAAAAGCTATCATGTTAAAATTAGCACTGCAGAGGGTAAATCTATCCAATCAATACCTGAAAAAATAAATGCTTCACCGCCCATTACGCGAGGCTATGTAGAGTATGATCCTGTCACTTTAAGAGATGCGGGATTTCAGGTTTATATCGATTCGGAAGATACAGATCAAGAAAAAAACTTCTATAAATGGGAAACGGAAAATTTCTATCCGTACTCAGGATTTTGCTTTAATAGAATTTATGAAAAAGAGGTAGGAAGAATATCATCCGATAAGTTTATTGATGGCAATACGCTTTCCAGGGTGAAAGTTAAGTCAGTTCCATTTGAAAGCACTTCTACATGGGTAGTTCAGGTATATCAATTGGCTATAAGCGAAACCGCATTTGAGTATTTTGATTTAATAAAAAAACAGACAAACACAACGGGAAGTATTTTCGATCCGCCACCTTCGTTTCTAAGAGGCAATTTGGTTAACAATTCAAATCCCGATGAGGAAGTGTTAGGGTACTTTGTAGTAGCCGGGGTTTCCAGACTTGATGTTGTTATTGATCGCACGGTTTCGGGATTATCGCCCCGCCCATTTGTAGGTACGGTTAATGACCCAATTTATTGCGGAGTGCCCTGTAATACCCTATGCGTTGCTTTTAATGGCGGCAAGTGCGGAAATAGACCTTGCCCACCCGATTGTGCATTGTTGTCCGGTAAAACCAATGTTGCTCCAGATGCATGGCCTTATCCACATCGGGAGTGCGAATAAAATGGCGCATCAACAAGAATCCGATTAACTGAACTACCTTTCTTGTTGCTTCTAATGTTCTTTCAACAGCCGCTTCGGTATGCACATAACTAACGGAGCCTTGTTTACTCGCAATGGGTATATGATAAATGCCTGCCTCAATTATCCAAGCCTGTATTTTAAATCAAAATAGTTTTACCCACATCTTACAAAGTTTAGGTTAATGTGCAGATAATCCACAATTATTTTCAACCAGCAAACTAAAACGTGGCGAATACATATTATCTGACCAGAATGCTTTAATGTGGAATAAGCGTAAAAGCAGGATAGTACATAATAGATAAATGAGTAAAAATTTAGTTATTTGTTTAACCATATTTGCTCACTACTTGGGGTGGGAAGTATCCCTCTATAATGATGAATTTCACTCACGAAAGAACATAAAACTACTTAATGAAAACGATTAGCACAATTTTAGTACTTCAATTTGCTTTTTCATCCATTTACTCACAAACCGAATCCAGACCTATCTACAATACTGGAGAAGGTTTTTTTGTGAAGTCAGGAAAAATATTTGATGCAAATGGAATTGAGTTCACACCTTACGGTACAAACAGTGTTCATATTTGGCTTAATGAAGTTGCTTCAAAAAATGCGCTTCAAAATGAAATTTCTAAAACTAGAATGAATACGGTGCGCCTGGTTACGGCCGGTGAATCATGGACTTGGAATAATCAGTCTGATACCCCAGCCAAGAAAAAAGTATTGGCAGAATCAGCAATTAATTCCTTCCTTATACCCATGCTTGAACTGCATGACGGAACGTGCTTGTATGAAATTGATAGAAGTGCATCTGATGGTAAGATGGGCTTAAAACAAATTGTTGATCATTGGCTTCTTCCCGAAAATATTGCGATGCTAAACGACTTGGAAGAATACCTGATGCTCAACATAGCCAATGAATGGGGGCCGGATTATAACGCTACAAATAAAACAGATTACTTAACGGGTTATAAGGATGCTATTACTCGCCTGCGAAATGCAGGTATAGAGAATTTACTGGTAATTGATGCAGGAGGGTGTGGGCAAGATCCTAATACTTTATTGAATTATGCTGATCAATTGTTGGCTCATGACCCACAGCATAATATTGTGGTTTCTATTCATCTATATGGCCTATGGCGCACAAAAAACAAAACCTTTACCAACTGGACGCCTCCCTACGTTGTTGAGGATATTATTCCTCAACTGGCGGCTCTCGAAACTCCTGTAATAGTAGGTGAATTTGGATGGACAGGTGCTGGTACATCAATTAATTTTGATCCAAAAATTTTGATCCAAACATGTTTTGAGAATCAGTTAGGGTGGCTCTTTTGGGCTTGGTATAGTAATGACAATGAGCCATTCTTTAATACCACTACCCGACCCGATTTAAAATACACATCGTACCAAGAACTTTCGGAGGCAGGCAAATTTCTTGTGGGCGATATAGCTTACGGATCTAACTTTATATCGAAACGTGCAACCGTATTTCCTGAATATGTCACTGCTATTGAAATGTCTGAACCCAAAATTCAGTTACAGCCAATTCCTACATCTGGAATGCTACTACTTTCAGGAGAAGGGATTCATAACAATTACTACGAGGTGTTAGATACTACCGGAAGAATTTGCAGTCGGGGAGTAATCGCTACCAATGAAATTAATATCTCTGATCTTGCAAGTGGTCTTTATTTTTTAAAAATTTTAATAGATCAAAAATATGAGTTATTGAAAATTATTAAATCAGGCCGGTAGATTCACACAATACCTAATGTAATGTTAAGTCTTTTGTGGTGATTCTTATTTAAGTTGAGCTGTTAATTCATTTTTTCATAGGTTATGTTTGACATTATAGGACGATGTTTTTTGTACACCTAAAAGGTATCTTTGAGTTAAATAACTGTACTTTTTTTAAACGTTTAGGGCGACATTGACTTTTTAAAACATGGGTTGGGATAAGTTTGTTTGTCTTGTTGCCCTATTAATCGCGATAGGTTCCTGCGAAAGCGACCAGCAGAAAGGGAAGCGATTAGCTGAGCAACATTGCGGAAGTTGTCATTTGTTTCCGAACCCGAGTCTCTTACCAAAAACAATATGGCAAAACAAAGTGTTGCCTAATATGGCTTTGCGAATGGGCTTATTGGACTTTATGGAGGCCACACAGTACACTTCTTCTGATGATCTTGTGGCTGTGGCGAGTACAATACCCGACAGTCCTATGGTGAGCAAGAAAGAGTGGCAAGCAATTGTGGATTATTTTATAAAGACAGCACCCGACTCTTTAGAAAGTCCTAAAAAAAATAACCTCCCTAATACCAATATTTTTGACACAAAAAGCTACCATGATGCAGAAGAAGCAGTACCGTTGGTGACTCTAATAAAGTTTGATTCAGTTTCGCAACACATTTTTATTTCAAATCGAAATGGAATATTAAATCAAGTTACTCTTGATTTCAAAAAAATATCAACCTATCAATTTAGCAGTCCTGCTTCGCATATGGTAAGAGTTAAGAATGACTACATGATTTCGTTTATGGGAATCATGGATCCGAATGATCAAGCAAAAGGCCAAGTCCTTCAACTGAATGCTGATAACAAATTTGAGGCATTGATAGATTCACTAAAAAGACCCGTTTATTTTGAATCCGCTGACTTAAATAACGATGGATTAGACGACATAATAGTTTGTGCTTTTGGAAACTACACTGGCAACCTTACCGCTTATGAAAAGCTCTCACACTCAACCTATAAAAAGCATTTAATTTCAACACTTCCCGGTTCAAGAAGAACGCTTATCAAAGACTTTAATGGCGATAGTTTGCCGGATATACTGACATTGCTTACGCAGGGCGATGAGCAAATAACTTTGTTTATTAATAAAGGAGACTTTACGTTTGACCAGCAAGTGCTTTTGCGGTTTCCTCTCGTATATGGTTCTTCCTATTTTGACATTGCCGATTTTAATAAAGACGAGAGATATGACATCCTATATGCCAACGGTGATAACTCCGATTATTCCCAAATACTTAAACCCTATCATGGAGTGGGGCTATTTTTTCAAAATGATCAAGGTGAATTTAAAGAGACGTGGTTTTACCCTCAACATGGTGCCTCTAAAGCAATAGCTGTTGATTTTGATTTAGACGGGGATTTAGGGATCACATTTATTTCTTTCTTTCCTGATTTTGAAAATAGCTCTGAAGAAGCTTTCTTATACTTTGAAAACGTGGATGGTAAATTTATTTCACATACAATCCCTGATGCCACAGCAGGGCGATGGATTGTGATGGAGATTGCTGATCTTGAGGGTGATGGTGATCAAGATATTTTGTTAGGCGCACTTAACTTTACTTCTCAAGTACCAGCCTCGCAAGTCAATAATTGGAAACAAGATAGAAAGTCAATACTGATCTTAAAAAACAGAATACGATAAGGAATTGGCAATCGGTAACTAACGAATATCTGAGTGGACTTGAACCTTATAAGGCTATTAAAAACACTTTGGAGCCTATTAATCTGGTTGAATATATTACTAATAACCGTGCATGATTATAGAAAGCTAAAATATTGATCTTTAAAATACTTAATCAAAAAAAATAAAAGCTTCGTTTTAAGTTCACATATCTAAACCAATAGACTATTGATTTTACAGACGTAAAACCAAAAAAAAATGCCTGCTACTCGCAGACATTTTTAAACAAACAATTAACCTTATTCTTAACCTAATACTAGTATCCTTCGTTTTGTGTTATATTCGGATTTCGATCGGTTTCTGAAGTTGGGATTGGAAAATTCAAATGCTTTGCTGCAAATGCCAAATCCGTTGGGATAGCGGAGTTGAAAAATGCGTTGTTTAAAGTAATCTTTGAACCTAAAGCCCATCTTCTTAAATCAAAGTACCGCTCACCTTCACCCGCTAATTCCATCAATCGCTCATTCATAATCAATTGGCGAATTTGTGCGCGATCCGTTATCCCTGTGCTAAGATTGGCAGGCTCAACACCAGCTCCTCTTGCTCTTGTACGAACTTGATTTAACAAATTGATTGCTTCCACGGTTGAACCATTAGATTCATTTAGCGCTTCGGCCTTCAATATAAGTATATCAGCATAGCGCAAAATGCGTGGGTTATTAACCGAACTACTACCGCTTTGATTTGACCTATCCCGCGACACATACTTTCTGAAGTTTTTATTGGCAGGATCAAGCGTAAGTGCTTTACGAGGGTCGCCAACAGGATACATATCTGCTAATTTTTGAGTTGCTATAAATCTGGGTTTACCAAACATAGTAAAGTTGTTGCTATAAAATCCCCAATAAGCAGAGAGTGCGCCAACGGCATTGTCAAAATCGTTAGACAACCAGGGATTATCAAAACCAAATGCCTGTGTGGCTTGATATTCAAACAATGACTCGGCATTATTTTCGGTGTCAAAAGCATGGTTATCATCAAAGTTGGCAACCAGACTTGCTCCAGCTATTTTATCAAAAGCCGTAATAGCTGCCTGATGATCAGCAGCAGCGCCTGTTATGGTTCCTTTAAATACTAAGGCCTTACCCAATAAACCATTTGCTGAATTTTTTGTTACTCGTCCACGATTAGCGGCATCCCATGTTGCTGGCAAAAGTGTTGCGGCTTCTGTTAAATCGGTAATCGCTTGGTCTAAAAGTTCTGTACCTGATGAGCTGGTCGGATTCATCTCGGCAATTACCTTAACTCGAAAATTTCGAACCGGTGCTGTTCCGAAAATATTCCACAATAAATAGTGACCATAGGCACGAAGAAACAGTGCTTCGCCCAAGTGGGCATCCTTTCTTCCAGCAGTTACATAAATTCCATCTTCAACTGCTCTTACTTTTTCTATTACCACATTGGCTCGCGCAATCATTTGATAAATAGCGGAATAAAAGTATGAAAGACGACCACTGGCAGGATTGATGTTTGAAAAAATTTCAAACTCCTCCTGTCCTGTGGTAGTTATATCATCACCGGGTAACAGCGTGACAGGAAGAACACAATTATTTTGACCCCCATTATACCAATAGAAATCAGTCATTTTTGCATAAATGCCCAGTACTGCCCGTTCAAATTCAATTTCTTCAGCGAAGTAGGCTTCTTCAGTAACAGCGTTAGGTTGCAAATCCAAAATGCTTTCATCGCAGCTATTAACAATCATGATGGCAAATGCCAAACTCAATATTTTGAAAAATCTTAAAGTTTTCATATCCAGTTATTTAATTTTAAAAGTTGGCATTTAGACCAAAGGTCCACTGACGTGATATCGGAAAGAAGTCATTCTCAGGATCAATACCATCCCATTCAGTAATAGTGAAAAGGTTGGTTCCACCAACAAATAGCCTTATACGTTCAACAGCTTTTGTCTTTGCTAATAATGTGCGTGGTATAGAATATCCTATTTGCACATTTCTCAAACGCATAAATGAAGCATTTTCAACAAAGCGATTTGAGAAGCGGTTGTTAGAGTTAGGATCACCCACAACCGCCCGCGGCATTGTTGTTGAAGTATTTTCACCCGTCCAGCGATTATTAACAGAAGTCCATTGATTAGGTGTAGTGGTTGAGGACATTGACTCACCTGTTGCTCTAGCTGAATTGAACTTTTGCACATCGCCTACCCCTTGGAAGAAAATAGATACGTCAAATCCTTTGTAAGTTCCACCCAGCGTTAATCCATAGTAAAAGCCGGGAATGGTTTTTCCTAAGTATGTTCTGTCATTTGGATTAACAATGTTATCAGGTGTAAAGTTATATACCTCTCCTGGAACAGGATTGCCCTTGTTATCAAGGAAATATATATCGCCCGGTTGCTGGTTATTGGCACCAAGCCCATCGGTGTTGGCGGCTTTCCAATCAGCTACTTGCTGGGCATTTTGAAAAATGCCACCTACTTGGTAACCAAAAATGTAGCCAATTGGAAATCCTTCTTCCACACGGCCCCCTGCCGCACCAATAGGCAAACCATTAAAAGTTCTGGTGACTCTGTTTTTTACGGTAGTAAAATTACCTGAAGCGTTGAAACCAAAATCTCCGAACGTTTTATTATAACCTAATTGTATTTCAATACCTGTGTTTCTCACATCACCAAGGTTTAGCTCGGTAGAGCCTTGAATACCTGTATTGGGTGGCAATTGAACACCTTGAATAACACCTTTTGTAAAACGACTGTAGTATTCTGCAGTAAAACTTACTGAGTTATTGAGTAAGAGCGCATCAAAACCAAAGTTGGTAGTTCTAACACGTTCCCAGGTAAGATCAAAATTCGGGAAATTAGGTAACGCTGAGGCACCTATTTGTGCTCCATAAGGATCGCCAAGACCTGATCCTAAAGAATAATCAGGTGATAAACTGACAGTAGATAGAAATGAAAACCCTTGCGTGGTTTCCATGTTCCCGATTTCGCCCCACCCACCTCTGAATTTTAGATCGTTAACAAAGCTTAGATTTAGATTCTGCCAGAAAGCTTCCTGACTTAAGCGCCAGGCGGCTGAAAATGATGGGAATGTTCCCCATCTAAAACCGGGAGCAAATGTTGACGCACCGTCTCTTCTAATGGTGGCATCCAAGTAATATTTGCCATTATAATTATAGCTGGCCCTAGCTAAATAGCCGAGCAAAGCACGTGGAGTAAATCCGGTGAACGTACCATTGTAAGGTGGATTGTTCCGAACTATTCTTAAATCAGGATCGGTTGAATTTACTTGCCCGCTGCTAGCATCGGTAAACTCCCATAAGAAGTTTTGTTTTTGAGCAGCAACTAAGAAATCAAGATTATGATTGCCGAGGCTCTTGTTGTAGTTAACCGTAACTTCACTTACCTGATTTAAGTTCCGGCTTTGACGTTCGCCATACGAACCTCTAGCCGTTCCATCATGACCTGAAAATGGGTTGCCCGGAGTTTGTGAGAAGCGCCAGGTATCATATAGATTCCAGTTTTTTCTTAAGTTAAATTGATAGTCCGCTGAATACGTACCTCTAATTTTTAATCCTTTTAAAGGCTCAATCTGTAAATAAACATTTCCTAACGTTCTTAAGAGTGTATAGCTATTCGAATTGAGATTTTGGTTGGCAAACACATTACTTCGGGTACCAGGACCATAAATTAAATTTACATTACTAATATTGAAAAGCGTTCCGGGATTAAGTAACGTTGGGTCAAAACTCGCATTTGGTGTAAATGTTGCCGTAGCCGATTGCGTAAAACCCGAAGGGTCATTAACATCGAATATGGGTTGCCATGGCGGAGCTGTTGCCACATACGAAAGATCTGCTCCTGTTCTATCATCCGCCTCATTGTATGAAAGATTCACTTTCATACCGGTTTCAATATACTGGTTTACTTTACTTACAACATTCGTTGAAAGCGTGTAACGAGAAAGTGAATTTCCTACTAAGGTGCCCTCCGTTTTACCATATCCGGCAGATACACTATAGGTTGACTTATCGCTGCCACCACTAACCCGAATGCTATAATCTTGTATGGGTGCATTTTTATTAAGGAGTTGATCTTGCCACTTATAAGTAGGCGAATTGCCCAGAAATGCAGGGTTTGCGGCTTGTAGCTGTACCGGAATGCTGGCAGCAAGCGCTGGGTTATTAGCATAAGCTTCCTGCCAGAATGAAACGTAATCGGGCGTATTTAACATCTTGTAATTATTCGCTACGTTTTGAAAACTGGTTGTTGCATTCAAATCAATCTTTGCTTTACCGGCAGCACCCTTTTTTGTTGTTATTAATATAACACCATTGGATGCCCGCACACCATAGATGGCAGCGGCAGATGCATCTTTTAATACCGAAATAGATTCAATGTCATTTGGGTTTATGGTTGCCATTACATTTAGTGGTGATCGAATGTCTTGATTTCCTGCGTTTGGACTGCTTTGTGCACCTTCATACAAAGGTATTCCATCAATTACATAAAGCGGGTCGGCATAATTCCAGGTAGATACACCACGAATTCTAACCGTTGGGCGGTCAAACGGGTTTCCACTAGGCGTGCTTACAAAAACCCCGGCCATTTTACCTTGCATGGCAAGTTGCGGATTCATTGCAGTGCTTTTTACTATCTCTTTTGAATCCATTGTTGAAATGGCACCCGTAAGATCTTTCTTCTCACGCTCTCCATAACCGATTACTACAATTTCGCTTAGCTGACGGGTTGAAGCATTCATGCTAAGATTTATAATACTTTGCTGGCCAACAGTAACCTCTTGAGTCTCAAAGCCAATGAAGCTGAAGACCAGAACATCAGAGGTGGTAACGTTAACTGTATAGTTTCCATCCGAAGTTGAGACTGTTCCCCTATTGGTGCCTTTAACGAGTATAGAAACACCCGGTAAGGAGGTTCCATCCGTTGCATCTGTTACTTTTCCTGTAACAGATCGCTCTTGCCCTAGAAGGGGGTGCATCATTAGCAGCAAGAGGCCGACTTGTAAAATTTTTGTCATAAGTAAAGTGGGTTTTTTAGTTTGTAGTGATATAACTCTTTTCTTTGGTGAATTTCACCATTACTCGAACTATCTCCATCCTGCTCTTACCTGTTTCGATTGCGAAATCGATATTTAATGCATTATTTGTTCATTCTAAATGGATTATATTGTAAACATTAATTTCCCTTATTGACATACCAAAAGGATGTACCAAGACTTTTTAGATATTGATGAGAAGTAAAAAGTTCGCATTTAGTGAAACGTCAGCCGAAATGATGTGGTCAAGAAAATTGAGTAAAATCAGAAATCCTTTTAAATTAATTTTGCGCAACTCTATTTAATAAGTATTAACTTATCAGCAATCAAATAGATAAGGCCAGCATTTTTTCTAAATTTTTCTTGGAGGTTATCTCGTAGCTATTAGCCTAAGAAGGATGGGTTTAATTGAAGTTATTAATCCACGTGCTTCAAGGTCTAATTTAACGGCAAGCAACAGCCACCTGTAGTCACCGGAAAATTTACTGATTTTAATCAACTCCTTTTCTACTGACTCAACTAGAGAAACAAGAGACATGGTTTGCTCACTTAGTAATTGCTTTCACAATAAAATTCCGAAGCAGAAGATAATCATTTGCTTTTATTTCTCCCCCTGTTCGCTGCTGGGTTGGGTGCAACAAGAATACGGTTGTACTTGAGTTTACAGGCATAAGCTGACCACTAAAGTCGGCAAGTCTTCACACTTGCTTATCCTTCACTGTCCTGCTCAATCCAAAAAATCATTTATTTAATCCTGTATAATTGGGCAGGCGCATTATTATTAATTATAATCAAAGTCGGCTTTCTTTTTGATTTCAAAAAACCGATTTTTTTAGCATCAAAAGGAACAATAAAATTGGAGGTAAAGGGATCGATCACATTCCATTGTAAAGAATCCTTTCCCATCAAAACACAACCAAGAGACGCATCGTAGCGACCAAACAGGGTCTCTTGCGAAAATGAGTTCCCAATTAATATTAAATCCAAGTAACCGTCTTTGTTAAAATCATCTGCAAGAATATCGTTAATAGAAGATATTTGGGCAATCTCAGGCAATAGAGTCATTTTAAAACTTTTACCATTCTTGTTCTCAAAGATGCTTGAGGATAATGTCCTCGCTTCACCAATAAATGCACCTTGCATATCGTTTTTACTAAAAACTGATCTGAAGGGGGTAGTGGCATATTCATTAAATGTTTGAAATCTCTTTTTAAGAGCCGGAATTTGATCAATAATTACCAAGCGGTTGTGAACCATAAATTGCTTCCGCTCAATCGGATTATAGTAGGTTATTATTGGATCGACCGATCCATTCTTATCAAAATCCTTAGCAATTATGCCAATTGGCTTATTAGCCGTAGCCTTAAAGTAGCTATTAGTACCGGCATTGCCTGCTATAATTTCTGGAAATCCATCATTATTTAAGTCCGCTGCTTTTATGCAATTCCACCAGCCTTGCGTTTGGCTTAATCCAAATTCATCCGTTACTTCTTCGAAAGAATTTCCTTTGTTAAGAAATAACCGAATCGGCATCCACTCCCCTGCTATTGCCAAATCTGGTTTGGCATCATTATCAAAATCTATCCAAACGGCTGAGGTTACTACCCCCGGACTCTTTAGAGCCTTGTTTAGTTTTTGAGTAACATCCTTAAATTTGCCGTTGTTATTTTCCAAAATATAACTTCTCGGGGGCAGTGGATATTCGTTCGGTTTTATTTGCCCACCAATAAAAAGATCAAGATCACCATCTCCATCATAGTCACTGCTTACTACGCAAGATGCTGATGTATTTATTTCAGGCAAGGCAGCTATGGCCAAAGAAAAGATACCACTTCCATTATTGAGATAAAGCACATGCCTGGCCGATTCATCGATACATGTGGGTGATGCTGAGGCAATATATAAATCAAGATCACCATCAGTATCTGCATCAAAAAAAAGTGCCGCTCCATCTTCTCGTGTCAGCTCATTTCCTATTCCTTGTCCATTAAATGAACCATCAGATTGTTGAATAAAAAGCAACGATGAATCACCACGCTCGCTTCCAATAAAAAAATCATCAAGTTTATCA
>Ga0163154_10004966_pt1 | contig 17207 bp, 17 predicted proteins | sample OliLakLV19MP9P1_FD_148649 | JGI IMG/M metagenome (GOLD analysis project Ga0163154, IMG submission 148649) | Freshwater microbial mat bacterial communities from Lake Vanda, McMurdo Dry Valleys, Antarctica - Oligotrophic Lake LV.19.MP9.P1 | ecosystem: Environmental > Aquatic > Freshwater > Lake >...
GTATATTACACTCCCAACCTATTTTTCCCATCCCCAAACTTGTTGACACTTGACACCTCCTACATCTATCATTAGGCTCTATATACAATTCATTTTGATAAACCTAATTAGGAGTCATTTCAATAGAACTAGAAATCCAACGACTAGACCGTAAGACTAAGGAATCAGCAAGGCTCATGTACTTTGGTGATTACGATATGTATGACATTTGCGAGAAGCTTGAGCTGGATATGAATACCCTTAGATTCTATGTGTTTGGAGAGACTGGTAGCGGATCTAATGAAGCTTGTTGGTTTCAGTTAAAAAAGAAGCTTAATCCTACCTCTGTGTCAATCTATATTAAAGATAAGATAAACGTATTAGATAAGACCGCTGGGATTGCGCTTAATATAGTGAATGAATCATTGCGTAGGTTGCAGAGTACTATGTTAGAGGATACTTCATTTCAATTGTCTATAGATGATACAAGAAAGCTTGCGAGCATTGTGGTCGATATGGATAAAATGGTTAGATTAGAGTCCGGTAAGGCGACTGATATCATTGATACCATTTCTGGATTGTCGGTAGCGGATGCTAGAAGGATCCTGTTAGAAGATCCATTTGCTCCTGAAATAATAGAGGCGGATTGGGGTGAGCTAGAGGCAGATGAAGGGAAAGAGAGCAGTGAAGAGATAGAAAATAAGCTCAAGGATCTCAAAGAACAATCTGGTCTAGACGATGATGGCTTTAGTACGATTGAAGTGAGTAAGGATCTAAGGGCAGTAAAGAGGCCATGGGATATTAAGGATTAAGAAAAGCAAGATACTAAGGGAAACAAGTAATGAAATGCATAATTAGCGGACTAGATACAAGTAATAAGCACAAAAATGCACCGATACACGAGAACGTAATGGAGTTAGCTAGGATTATGATGGCGGAAGAAAGCAGTATTAGCATGAGCGTGGCACTAAAGACGATAGCAAGATTATTAATAGAAGATATTGGCGAGAAATTAAAAGGAGAATTAAATGGAAGCGTTAGGAAGAAGCCTAGGGGAACTAAAGGCAAAAAAGGAAGAGTTACTGAATCAGTTGTCAGCGTTTAATGATGCAAAACAATTTCCCGAATATCACGATGAATACCTGTTTGAGTATAAATCATTTCTAAGTTCTAAGGATTTTAGTCATCCTGGGGCGAAGGAATTAGTTGAAGCGTGTAATCAATTAAATGTGAACATGATTCCTGATGTGGTTTTACAGTCTATTGAATTAGAGGCATTTGAAAGGTTTAAGAAGGCGGTTACTCGTCATATTGAAGGTAAGTCGATTACTTATTTAATGGGTATGAAAAACGATATCGAAAGAAAAATGATGAAGGATCAGGTTGAATCATTAGGCAAGAAGATCGCGGAGATCGACTCGTTTATTGAAAGTGAGTATCCGGTAAAAGAAGAAATAAAGGAAGTAATAAAGGAAGTATCTAAACTAGTTGGTAAGAAATCAAAATAAATACAGGGTTTATTAGTTTGCAATTTACCTCGCACGAAAGGCATGGGCTTAGTAATCATAAGCTCTACAAAGTGTGGTAGGCCATGAAAATGATGATGAATATTCTAACTATGGGGCAAGAGGCATATCTGTATGTGACAGTTGGAATACTAGTTTTACGGCGTTTTATAACGATATGATTGGCAGCTATGAGGAAGGAAATAGATAATGATAAGGGATACTATGTAGAAAACTGTAGATGGTCCATAAAAAGCGTTCAGAACGCAAACAAGAGATTGCTTGGTTCTAAATACTTAAAGGGTGCGAAGCCGAACGGGTCAGGGACAGACTTCCAAGCAAGAATAAAGATTTTTGACAAAGAGATTTACATAGGAAATTTCAAAACAGAAATAGAGGCGCACGAGGCATTTGTCTCTGTTCATAGAGAGTGGTATGGATTCTGAGTTAGAAAAAAAGCTACTTTATACATCTTCGATATTAAGCGATCTTCATTCTGTATGGAGACCGCATAAAGGACAGGTGGCCATTGGAAGGGCGCTTTTTTCAGGAGAGAAAAAGGAAGTTGTGCTGGAGTGTGGTAGAAAGTTCGGGAAAACAGATGCATTATGTTATTCTCTTTATAGGTGGGCACTTACTAATCCTGGTACATTTAACTACTACTTTGCGCCCTATAAGGATCAGATAAAAGATCTTGTGTGGGCGAACGGTAGATTGCCAGAATTTCTGCCAAATATATTAGCTAAAAAATATATTCGATCTATAAATAATACAGAAATGAGAATTGTGTTTAAAAACGGATCATATATAAGGTGTGACGGTTCCGATAATTACGAAAAAAGCCGAGGGTACTCTGCTACCGGATTAACGGTATATGATGAGGCAAAGGATTTCCACATGGCATTCCATGAGGCCTTTGATCCGAACAGAGCGATAACGGATGCCCCTCTTATGGCAGTTGGGACACCGGGGCACGGCAACGATCTTCTTAGTAAACTTTGGGATCAGGCGAATGTTAGTAAGAGTGGTGCTGCTTTTAGAATGGAGACCTCTCTTAATCCATTCATTAGTGCTGAGTTTCTAGCAAGGAAAGAGCAGGAGCACAGAGATAGAGATGAGTACGATGTGTTCTTATTAGAATATAAGGCCCAAAGAATAAAGCTTGGGACAAAGTTTGTTTTTCCAATGCTAGATAAAACAAAACACATGAGACCACATGATGAGCTTATCGAATATATAAAGGCAAGTAGAAAGGATTTTGACTTCTATACCGGATACGATCCAGGATCAGCAAAGTGCTTTGCTGTCGGGTTCTTTGCAGTACATAGGTTTAACAAGCACATTGTACAGCTTGATGAGATCTATATAAATAAATTAGGTAAAAACTCCACTAGACAGATCATTCCAATATGTATGGATAAATGGGATGAGATAAATAGAGTAAGTGATGATTGGCAGGATTGCTATGACTATGCGGCGGCATGGTTTGCTAGCGAGATAGCTTATGAGTATCCAGATTATCCACACGCGCTTTTTCCTTGCCAGAAGGATATGAAAAACAAGGAAGTGAAGCTTTCTCTAATGAAAGACATACTTCTTAATGGTCTTTTTACCTTTTCGGATAGATGCGTAAAATCATTTTGGGAATGGGAGAATTATAAGTTAAATGAAAATGGAAAGGTAGAAAAAGAGAATGATCACATTCTAGATTTGACTCGGTATGTTTTGAACCTTGCCAATTACTATACAATTGCAGATGCTAAACCAATAGATTTTAAAGTCAAATATGAAAAGGGTACATTTGAAGAAGATGAGATCCGAAGGAATCCTAAGGAGGGTTATGGAAGTTACGATGTTTCTTACGGCGATTAATTTAATCTGTTGTATCATTACGGTTACGGTTGGAATTATGGCATGGGTAGAGTTAAAATCATTTATGAAATCTACACATAAGGTTGAGTTTGTTCCCATGGAGAGCGGTCCTGCGGCAAAACAAGAGCCATTAAGGGATCAAGATTTAAACGAATACGGAATATAGGAGAATACAGTGGTACGACAAGCTATAATGGATTCATTTGATGATAATGGATCGGGGAATATGAACGAGAATCTATTTCCATTTATAAATCATCAGGACGAAGTAGAGTTATTGGGTTGGTTAGTTAAGGATATTGATACTAAATTCAGATCAAGATCATCTAGGATGGAGGCGATTATAAGGCTGGATGCAATGTTCAAGGGTCTTCCTTATGATGTTGCTGGTGGAAGAAATCAATTAAACGATATTGAAGATAGTCAAAATCTTCGTAAGCCAAAATCAATTTATAATTTTATCAATGAAATGGTTGAAGCGAAGGTTTCACAAAGAGCTAGATTTAAGCCAGCTATTACGGTCATTCCAAATAACGTAAATGTTGATGATGAAAACAGGGCAGAAGCAGTAAAGATGCTTTTAACTGCAAAAGCGCAGGAAATGGACCTAGATGGACTCATTTCTAATGGGGATAAGATCAACTTTTTATCTGGTGAGTCCTATACTTATGTTTGCTGGAATAAAAACAAAGGTGGAGTCAGTCCACAGTTTAAGCAAGCACTAGAACAAGGTTTAGAGCCTAAATATGAAGACGGAACACCAATACCAGTCATTTATAACGGTGATATTGATGTTAATCCGCTAGGTCCTGATAGATGTTATCATCAGCTAGGTAAAAAAAGATGGTGTGACGTTGATGATGTGAGTATTACGGAATGGATTCATGTTGATGAGCTAAAGTCCGAGTATCCAGATAAAGCAGGGGATATTTCTTCTACCGAAGGGTCTTATTATCAATTTTATGATTCAAATAACAGATCTGATTACGAATATCACGCGCTAGTTATTGAATACTACTTTAAGCCTAATAGGTTTATGCCAAAGGGTGCTTATATTAAGTACACTCCTGGCTGTCTGTTAGAAGTAGTTTTGGACAAGTATCCGTACATAGACAATGAGCTTCCGGTTGTATTTGATACTGATATTGATTCGCAAGGTGAGATCACAGGGCGACCATTTACTTCTAATATTGAAAAGCTTCAAAGGCTTCATGATATGACCTCGGCTTCAATGGCCAGAGGGTTTGCATTAGCATGTTCTCCTAAATGGGTTTACCAGAAAGGCTCTATTGATGCCAATAAGCTTACTAATCAGTTTTCATCTCTAGAGGTTAAAGGGCCTATCATGCCTCAGTTGGCAAGCTACAATGGCGTACCGAGCCCCTCATTGGATATTTTACAGTGGTCTGAAAAGGGCATTGAGAAAGCATCGTCTGTTTATGGTATTTCTCGTGGAGAACCACCTAAAGGGATTAAGGCTGCGGTTGCACTTCAGTTCTTAGATGAGCAAGAAATGCAAAGAGAATCTAGAGGAATGGCAAAGAGGCAAAAAAGGACTCTTGACATTTATCACAAGATTCTTTCTCGTATGCAGCAATATTACACACCAGAAGACGGAAGAATCTTTAAATACCTTGGCGATGATAACTCTTATATGGTTGTTGACTTTCAATCAATGGATATTAGTGGTCAATTCGACGTTAGGTTTGAGAATGCATCATCTTTACCGGATTCTAAGACTGGAAAGATTGCAGCGATTCTAGATCTGAATATCGCGACTCAGGCAGACCCAATGTTTAACAAAGAGGCCATTGCTCAAATGCTTGACCTTGGAAACGATAAGAGATTTAAGACAGGGAATACTTCTGGGCTAAAAGCAGCGCAATTTAAGATCCAAAAGATTCTTAATAAAGAACCGCATCCAGAGCCAAGATCATTTGATGATTTCATTGTCGAATACCCATTATTTATCCAAACTCTTCGTCAAAGAGAGTTTAAAGGTGAAGATCCAGAGATTATGCAGTCATTGCAAGACTACATTATGGGTATGGAGTTCTTAATGTGGAAAAAGGCACAGATGAATCCTATGTTTAAGCAAAAAGCCATGATGTTTAACGAATATCCTGTTTTCTTTACCATGCCTTTAATGGCACCTGCTGCAATGCCACTTGAAGGGGCACCAATGGATGAAGCAATAGGACCTATGGAATCACAAAGCAATGTAATGCAAGATCAACAAGCAATGACTAACGAAACGACAGGGAGAAACTAATGTCAGAACATTTATCGAATATTATGGAAGTGGAAGACTCAGAAGAGTCAGTAGAAACTATAACGGCTTCAAGCGGAAAAGACCGCTTGGGGTCAATCATGGATATGGACTACGATGCGCCAGAACCTAAGAGCAATGAACCAGAAGACGACGGTGTTCAGGATGAATTGCCTTTAAGTGGTAAAGCGGAGACGTCCGACACTCCAAAAGAGAAGAAAGAGGAAAAAGAAGATAAAGAAGAGAAGGAAGAAGAAAAGGAAAAGAAGGAAGAAGAAAAGAAGATAGAAAACGACAAAAAAAAGGTTAAATACAAGGTCGATGGGCAGGAGATAGAAGAAGAACTTACCGATGAGGAGATCTCATCTGCTGTTTCTGGTAGAAAGGCGATCCAAAAGAGATTTACAGAGCTAGATCAGCAGAAGAAGACTTTCGAGAGAGAGAAGCAAGACTCTGATGAGAACATAGGCTATGTAAAATCAGAAATGAAAGGTATCAGAGATGGATTCGATAGAGATATAGAAGAATTTAAGCAGAATGGCTTTGTAAAGGGTAATCCTATAAAAAGTGTATATAATTTGCTTGACAAGATGGGACTAGACGCATCACAATTTGAGAAGGCGGTATTTTTTCATCATTTACCAGAAGTTAGTAACTTCTTGGAGATGAATGAATCAGAGCGGCAATCATTTCTTCTAGGTAGAGAGAATGAATGGCTTAGGAAAGGTCAGGACGCTGTTAAGGAGCAAAGTAGAGAGGTTTCCGAAAGGAGTGCTAAGCTCGAACAAGAAAACTCTGTTAAGCGACAAGCTGGTGTTTCAGAAGAGTTATTTTCCGAACTTAGGGAAGAGCTTAGTGCTAAAGGACTTGAAAACCTAACCACGGAACAAGTACTCGAATGGCATCAAGTGAAGCCGACTTTTAATCGTGCAGAGGCGATATCTGCTAAGGTTCCTGGTACTAACGTCATGAATATTGCGAAACTATTATTAGAATTTCCCAGTACGACAGATGAATGGGTACTTAACGAATTAGGCTATAAGCAATTGCAAGAGAAAAAGCTAGTTGATGACTTGAGGGGCAAGATCCCTGTAAAGAAATCAACGAAGTCTAGTTCTGACGTGGATGATATCGAAGATGAACTATTTAAACAATTTAGAAGGAGATAATTATGGCTGGAACAGCATGGTCAATCGCATCAGCGAACGACTCATTTAAAATTAAGTACGGTAAATTAGCGGATAAAGTTTTCAACGCTGGAAACCCTATCACTATGCAAATTAAGGTTAGTCAAGACTTCGTAGGTAAGTCTTTAGTAGAAGACAATCCATTAGGATTCTCTGGATCAGTAGGTTCTAGAGTTCTACCAATCTCTAACGTAGCTAGCTATGTTAACTCAATCCTTTCTCCTAAGAAAAACTACGCGACTGTGCTAGTTGACCGTGAATCAATGAAAGCTTCTTCTACATCAGAGGGCGCGTTCTTTAAGTTCATGGATCGTCCAGTAAAAGACGCTATGGAATCATTCGATAGAAACAAGTCTCGTCAGTTTTTTGGTGACGGTTCTGGTATCCTTGGATACGGATCTGCATCTGCTGCTGACGTAACTGGAAACGGTTCAACAGCCACTCCGTACCTAGTAAACTTTACTGCTGCTAACTTTAACGAGTCTAACTTTGAAGAAAAAGACTTTGTTCAGGTTATTACAGGTATTACATCTCTAGTAACTGGTGCTGGTGGAACTGCTGAAGGTGGAGATGCTATTACTAACCTTTTAGAGGTTGTTGGAGTTAATCCAAGCACAAGAGTAATTAGTCTTGTTGGTGTTTCTGCTGCTCTTGCTGCTCTTGTTACTAGTACAGATCCATTGGGTGCTGCTGCTGCAATCTGTATGCAAAGATCTTATCAAGGTGACTTTACTGGTCTACGTCTAGTGTCTAAGCTTTCAGTAGCTTTCGATGCTGGTACTGCTGGTACACTTTACAGCATTCCTCTTCAAAGACGTTGGAGAATGTATGTAAAAGATGCTGCTGCTGGAGCACTTACTAAGTCACTTCTTAATGATATGGCCGTAACAATTGAAAAGAGAACAGGTAAAACGATTACTATGATCGCTGCATCTTACACTCAATTCCAAAAGCTTTTAGATCTTTCAGAAGAACAAAAAAGATACACCGTGGTAGCTCCTGCGAACACAGCGTTCAAAAAAGCTAACTATGGTTTCGAAGCTGTAGAGTATATGACTTCAACTGGTGCTGTTCCAGTTATCAATGATCGTATGATCCAAAACGATGAACTATGGTTCCTTAATAAGAACTACATCGAATACAGATTACGCCCAGGTGGTGCGGAATGGTTTACAGAAGACGGTACTACATTCTTAAGAGTAACTGATGCAGATCAGTACGAAGCTCGTTACGGAATGTACGGAGAATGTCAAATTTCTCCTACTTATCACGGCCACTTAAAAAATCTTGCTGTGTAATTAACTAATTGTAATTACTAAATAAACAGGGGGGCTTCGGCTCCCCTTTTTTATTTCCTTTTTAAAAACAGTGTGCGCAATGGGAATCTTCGGATTCCCATTTTTATTTGAGATTGCGTAATTAGGTGTGATATTATACTGATTCCATAACGGAGGTAATAATGGAATCAGTTAAAAAGACATCGGAAGAGAAGAGGTTGGCGGCATTGAGGTATCACTATGAAAACAGAGAAGCTGTTTTAGCCAAAATGCGTCTTAGGCATATTAAGAAAATGGAAGATGCTGAGTGGGTAAAGAAGGAGAAAGAGCGACTCATTAAGTACAAGGAAGACAATAGGGCCGTAGTAAACAAGCAGTCGTCCACATGGGCAAAGGAAAACAGGGATAGTAGAAATAGAACCCAAAAGAAATATAGAAAAGAAAATCCTGAAAAATACAGTATTCACAATCTGTCTCGCCTTAGTAGTTGGAGACAATACAGAGCGGATAATCTAGAAAAACTCAAAGAAAGAGAGCGCACCTACAAGAAAAACAATAAGGATAAGGTTTTATGGAATAATATGAAGCGATCTAAACGCCTTAAACAGTCTCTAATTGGCGGAAACATGTTCAGGGAAGAGATCATGGAAATTTATATGAAAAGAGATAGGGTTATCTTAGAGACAAGCATCCCTCACCACGTAGACCACATTGTACCAATTCGCGGTAAAAATGTCTCTGGACTGCATGTTCCTTGGAATTTAAGAATCATAACCGCTAGTGAGAACACAAGGAAGGGCAATAAGTATCTTGCCATACAATCTAGTTCTGATACCATTATTAAAATAACCATCCACTAAGATGCCAAAAAGGAGCAGAGGGATATGTCTAGCAATATTCAGGGTTCTAAATCATTAAATTACAATAAGGTCGCTATCCCAGGATACTCTCCAGAGCAAGGAACAAGTATTGATCCTACTGGCGATACAATGCAACATCTGAGTATTCAGGAGATTTCTGGAAAAAGAGGAGCGGCAGATGTTGTTATTCATGGGTTAACAAATGTTTCCATGGGCTTAATCGTAGAATCGGGATCTACTCAAAGACTAATAAGAAGTACAGCGCATGGAGCACAGTTAGGGTGGGTAATGAGACCATCTAACGGTCCTTCAATATCTCAAGAAATATCTATTGTAGGTATTATTGACGCAAATAATTTTGCAATATCTACACTCTTTCCAATTTCTATTGGAAATACATTTGATCTTTTAAAATATGTAACTCCTCTCTATGGTGCAGATGGATCACTTACTGTTTCATCTGGAGCAATACAATACACAAGAAATGCAGTAACTACACTTGTAAGTGAGGACACAGTAACTCCTGCAAACAGTAGACCTATGCCAGTTAAGATGATGACATCTACTGGAACGCAGGTCGATGTTGCGACATTAGCTAATCAGAACGCTACAAATACAAAACTAGATACAGTTATATCACAAACGCTTGTTGCAAAAAACACTGGTGTTATGGATGCCAACACTCAAAGGGTAACGCTTGCTACCGATGGCCCTGGGGTTGCTAACTTATCAGCAATAGCGGCATCAACTGCCAGTGCCGATACAAAGACTCCGGCACTAGGGCAAGCTCTTGCAGCGGCATCTACTCCGGTCGTTTTAACAGCAGCACAAATTACAACACTCACGCCAGTAGCGGCCATTACAGGCTTTGCTCTTGAGAGTACTCAGTCATCTGGAAATACTCTTTTAGGAATAGTCACGGAAACTGCTCCTGCTTCGGATACCGCGTCTTCTGGGTTAAACGGAAGACTACAAAGAATTGCACAGAGATTAACTTCTTTGATTGGATTGCTCCCAAGTGCATTAGGGTCTCAGACTTCAGCATCTTCCTTGTCAGTCGTTAACTCAGTCGATGACATAGCTAGGCTTGGGATCATAACAGAAACTGCTCCTGCCTCAGATACCGATTCAAGTGGGTTAAACGGAAGGTTACAAAGAATTGCTCAGAGAATTACATCATTAATCGCTTTATTCCCCACAGCACTTGGGACAGGGGTTTCATCAACTGCTTTCAGAGTGGTCCTAGCATCTGATCAGGCGGCAATTGCAGCAAGAGATCCGATCAATGTAACCGGAACAGTGGTCAACACAGCACTTACTGCAACAACGGCATCATTAGCAAGTGCACCAGGGAGCACGGTGGGATTTATTCTACAGGCACCGTCATCAAACACAGACTCAATTCGATTCGCTATTGGAACAACGGCATCAACTACGGTTGGGATGTTACTAGAACCCGGAAGAGATACAGGATATTTACCAATAGGGGCGAATATTTCGGTATGTGCAACGGTATCTGGAACAAATGCATTCGCACTTCAGTGGATAGGAGCATAATTATGAAATTTATTACAATACTTTTACTGACAATTTCCATGACCGCTAGTGCGGGGTTTCCACCTTCAGTCCTAAAAGGAGAGGCGCAATCAACAAGCCCGACAACTTTTAACTTTATCACTCCGAATAATCAATCAACACAGGTCGCAGGGATTCGCTCTAGAATTGAAACAGGTTCAAAAAACCTTTTAAACAATGCAAGCTTTGAGCATCAAACTCTCGATACAGGATTCTCTTTCACAGGTGGCGGGACTTCAGCAGCATCAACGACTAACTTACAAGACGGTGCCCGGTCATTAACTAGAACCTCTACAGGTGTATGGACAGTCATTCAAGATTCAACTTTATACGCTGCTAGTAAGTCAGGACAAGAGGCAGAAGTCTCAGTTTGGGTTTACTCAATTACTGCAAGTGCAGACTTATGGCTATGCCCTAGAGTTAACGGTGCATCTGTTACAACTTCGGTAGCTAACGGTTGCATGCAGTACACACAATTAGGCCTACCACAAAAGCTTACTATTTTCCCCTTATTCGGTGGAACTTCTACAGGCTTTGAAGTCAAAGGTGCAGGAGCAATCACTTACATTTTAGATGATGCTTATTTGGGCGATAGAAGACCGACTCAGCTTGGTGTGACTACGACTCCGTGGACAGATGTGGGGGTAATGACCATTACTGCTGTAAGTGGTGGAGCAGTTAAGGGCGCAACTGCTATCGACAGAATAATGTCTTCTAGAGTTGGTCAGAATATAAAGGCGAACTATCAGTACAGGCAGACAGGAGCAGGAACGGCAGGAACAGGTCACTACTTATTTTCACTTCCTACAGGCTTAACCTTTGACAGCATGATAGTTCCATTCACAGGCGCATTTAATGCCATGGCAAGTATTCAAGGATCACTTGTCGGTACAGGACAGGCATCAGTAGGTACAAACCAGAATAATATATGTAAACTTGTTGCTTATAGTACTACTCAGTTTAGAGTGGTATGTAGTGCATCGGGTGGAGTGGAGGCAGATGCGTTTGTTCAATTTACGGTTTCATCTTCGTCATATCAATTAAGTTCTGCAACTGCACAATATAACTTTTTACTAGATGCACCTATCGCAGAGTGGGCAGCAGATACCAACGCCTTCACTACTCGCTGTGATGATCCAAGAAATTGTGAGACGGTTTTTAGTGCAAAGGTTTCAAGCGCAGGTGTGGTTTCTGGTGAGAACCTAGACTGGCTTGAGGGTAATGCAGCGTTGTCGGACACGTCCCTGTATGCCTTCACATTTAAGACAGCAGTTTTTAGTGTTGCTCCAAATTGCTTTACTACGCCCGATGCTACCACCGCATCATTATCCGAAAGAAATGTAAGCGTAGACAATTCATCTGCGTCTTCTTCAAATGTGTCAGTGAGAACTGTAAACTACCTAAGTTCTAAAGAGACAAGTGCTTTCAATCTCTACTGCCAAAAACAAGGCGCAGACTACACGAACTCAAGAATCACGCAGCAGATTGTGCAGATGAGAGGAGTGCCAACGGTGCCGGGTGCTAGTGGTGGAATTGATACGTTTAGCTTTGGCTACGGAACTACAGATGCAAGAACGAATTGTACTGCTTCACCATGCTTTGTTGACCAAATAGGAAATGCGATGGTGAGCGTGATTAGAAACGGAACAGGAAACTACAACTACAACACAGTTAAAACTTACCTGAAATTAAAATGCTCTGGGAACAATTCAACTAGAAGAGATATGGACGTTGCACCTTGTAGCAATTGCTCTGGGTCAACTATGAACACCGTAAATGATTCAGGTTCCTTGACTGACTCTTTCGGAGTAATCACATGCCAAGGAAGTTATTAATGAAATACTTAATCCTAGTACTCCTTCTCTCATCATGCTCATCAACCGTCTATGTTGAGAATTGCGAGCTACTAGATGCTAATTTATACAAGTGTGAAACGCGATGAAGTGGTTAATCAGATTATTAGAGGCATTATTCGGAAGTAAACCTCCTGTAGATAATGGAAATATCATTCCTCCTGCTAAACCATTGCCGGAAATTCCATCTCCTGCCGAGGTTGGGAATTTTCCTTTTTTAAAGATAGCTTTGGTTCGTGGACATGGTGGAAACGATCCCGGAGCAGAAGGTAATGGCACAAACGAGGTTGAATACAACACTTGGGTTATGGATTATGTAGCATCAAAAACAACTAGAAACTTAGAATGTTTTAAGAGCGACTCCAGCGTAAAGGCAGTTTTAAGCTCATTGCCTTTTAAGCCTGATATTACTATCCAACTTCATCTTAACTCGTACAATGAGGTTGCTCATGGATGCGAGGTTCTAGTAATTGATGGAGATAGAAAGTCTTATGCGATAGCTGAAAAGTTTGCAAAAGAATTTACTATTAAGTTCGGAAGAAAGTTAAGAAGACCAGAGGCGTTCGGTAAAAAGTTATTGTCGTCAAGCGATAGAGGTGCAGCTTCATTAAAGGCAACACTCGTTGGAGTAAAAATATTAGTTGAACCATTTTTTATTGATAACAAAAATGATTTCTTGCCAAAAGAAGAATACGCAAAGTTTTTATTAGACTTCACGGAGAGGTTGTAATGGAATATTTTTCACCCACTTTCGGACTAGTCACGGAGACAGATCCATGCACGGAAAATGGTGGTTTATTTCTTGCGCAATATCTAGCAGACAACCCTGAGAGCATAGTCGGAAGACATATTTTTATGATGAAAATGTCAATGGCACAGTTATCATCGGGTCTTTATAGAAGATCCGCAGGACATAATAAAAGATCAGTTTCTCACGACGAAATTACTGGAATGATGGCATCTAGTTATCTACTGGGAACATTACATAAGAATATTATCTGGAAACAGTTAAAAGAAAACTTCGGTGCGTATCCAGCGATAGTTATGGATTGGTCGGATAGACTGCCATTTAATCCCGGAAATTATTATGCCTGGGGACAGTATGCTAATAGCAAATGGTCTTATATTTATGCGCCATTATACTTTGTAAACATGGTAATCTCATTAAGTAAAGGACTTGGGGATACAAGTTCAAAGCTTATGTATGACCTAGAACTTAGGACAATGCCTGAGAATTGGTTAAATACCATGATGAAATCATACTTTGTGAGTAAAATGACTAAGCAGTATGGTAGTGACTATTTACTAAAAATGCGTAGAATATATTTTAACAGAGAAAAAGATCAATTCCCATTATTTAAGAGGTAATCGTGTATAAACCAGGAATGACACAGCAAAAATCACAGTATTCAATAATGGATATACCACAGTTTAGCCAATCATACGATAAGCCAGCAGATGGCTATAAACTTCCAGATAAAGAGCCAATGTTTTCCAAGGACACGGCTCAGGCCATACAGTCAGGCGCACAGGCAGGCGGCATAAGTGGAGCACTTACTTCTGGTGGATTGTCTTCTATGCTGGGTGCAGGAGGAATGGCAGGCGGAGGTCCATACGCTCTAGCTGGTGGTTTAATTCTCTCTCAAATTGAGGCTGCCGAAAAAGCAAAGGCAGCGGCAGAGCAACAAAGAATAAAAAACGAGATGGATAGAAGAAACAACATGCAATCAACTTATGCTTCAATGGCGAACCAGACGTTTGGAATATAAATGAGACAAACAAAATACCTAATAAAAGAGGCAAAGCAAAATACAAATACCGTTGATACGGAAGCTATTAGCGATGAACTTTGCTCAAGACTATTAAACAGATGCCAAGATTATATCATGGCAGAACTTTACAGTAGAAATATCAAGACAAAGATCTTTAGAGGAACAATGAGCCTATCATACGTTTCTGGTACAGACACATACGCTTTACCTGAAGATATTTACGCGGTTAACTCTATTTCATCTATTCAGCAAGTAATAGGGGTCGGAGCAAACGCTACATATAGTCCGGTAAGACAGATCTCTGAAAAAGACAGAGGGATTAAGAGTGGTTACTTTGTAACAAAAGAATCGATCATATTCTCTGGAAACTATCAATCATCACAAACAATGCTTGTAAGCTATACAAAGAAACTGCCAACGCTAAGTGTTTCATACGGAACGGTAGCGTCTTTTGATGCCACAACCATTACACTTGCTGCTGGATACACTTCATTAACAAATATTGACGATTACTTTAGTGTCGTTAATTTTAGCGGTGCTGTTTTGGTGGACGGACTTACGGTAAATCAAACCCTGGGAGTGTTAACAACTCCAACTACAGGAGTGGTCGTAGGATCATTTGTTGTGCCGGGGATCTATGCTTCTACTCATTCGGCATTGCCAAATGAATTAGAGTCAACTTTGATATTCATGCTTGAAAAGCTAATAGATGCTAGGCTTTCTAGTTCAGATGTTAAGATTTCAGCAATACTGTCTGCCGAACAAATAAATCAAATTGCAGAAATGTTTTCTGATAACTCGGGTGATTCATTTATGCCACCTGTTTTGGAGTACACAGAATGGGCTTAAAGATATTCGGTACAGGCGGAATTGATCAGAAATCAAATGATTTAAAGAGAAGTCCTATGAAACTTAGGGATGCTAGAAACATGATGGCAACATCTAGGGATGAGTATTCAAAAAGACCTGGAACCGGTACTGATGCCGACTTTGGTACAGAGAGCTTTAATGATGTTATTTATATAAAGTCATTGGGAGAGTATTTTTTTTGGAATGGTACTGATTATATCACATACAAGGGATCAGTAAGAAGGGTTCCTTATGCTTTCATGAAGGGTGCTTTGCCATCGGTCGTTAATGATATTTCTGCTGCCGAGTATTTAAATACAGCAATCTTTACGCATCAAACAAACCCCATAGCCGTTTGCACCTATGATGGAGATACTATTTATAGATCTGGACTACCTACTCCGGCGACTATTGTTACGTCTGGATCTGGGACTGGATTTTTACTTAGTTTTTTTGAGTTTATAGATGCTAAGGGAAATGTTTATTATGGTCCGTCCTCAATAGAATCATGTGGCAACAGTGGATCTATAGATATTTCATTTACAACGCTAAAGGATACTGGTTTTTTTGCTGCTTACTTAAATGTAACAATAGATAACGTGGTTCCTATAGTTATAAGCTCTGCACTTAGAACACTGACATTTGTAACAAAGTCTCCGGATATTGTTGTTGGCTCAAAGGTGGTAATTAGAAATAGAGGAACAACCATTTTAATAACAGATCCAGCCTATCCATCAAGGGCATTTTCTGATACATTTGTCATTCTAGAGGTGGAGTCCGTTGTTGGGCTTGTCATTACTTTTACGGCATCGAGCATAGGGACTAAGAGTATTTCCATCCAGCTAAGCTTTGGACCTCCCTTGGTGGCTAATATACATGGCGGTACGTCTTTAAGAGTCCTTTTTTCTAATTCAGAAACAACAGGATACACTACGGAGTTATCTTCCATCAATGGTCAGCTTGTTGATAATACCTTGGCATTAAATACAGGTGCATATACATTTAACACTGATAGCAGTATTTTAATGTCAGATTTTTACGACATAACAACTTCAAAGCTAAGGCCTCCAAACTGCAGGTTTCTAGTAACTTATGGCTATCAGATCGTATGTGGTGGCGTTATCTCTTTTCATGATTTTAAAAATAAGGAAGTAACATATTCTGGCAATGATGATCTTATTATGTATTCGGATCTATCAACAGGGGATCTAGGTGTCAACTTTTCAGAGTTAAACAGGCAGCTCATTGGCGATACTTATGATGGTGAAATAACCGGACTAACAAGGGTGAAAGATTCATTAATAATATTCAAAGACAGATCTGTTTTTTCACTGGATGGGGTTTTGATAGAAGGACAATACACGCTCAGAAAAATAGAGACAAATGAGATTGGGTGCCTTTCTGATAAATCAATATTACAAGTAGAGGGATCAGTCTTATTTCAAGGGCAAGATGGTATTTATGGAATCAATGGATATACGGCCAAGAAAGTAAGCCTTGAGTTGGATCCATTTTTTACAACAATAACTCCATCGCTTACTAGATCGGTAATGAATAACGACCTCGATCAGTATTTATTTTGGACTAATCAGGGGATAGCGGTCTACGATTATCAGCTTGATCAGTGGTATATCTGGAACGGCATTGATGGATCAAAGGGTGTTACCGTAGATAACAGTCAATCAATAAGGTTCTTTTCTGCTTCATTGTCTAAAAAGTTTATTACTGCAAAAAACGATAGCGGTGTTCTGATTGACGGATATATAGATACGGCATGGTTTGATCTTGCTGAGCCATCAATACTTAAAAAAATAACTGACATTAGGCTTTTTAGTCTAAGCAATCTTGGTCAGATGGTATCTCTTTCTACCTATAGAGATTGGGATCTATCCAGGGTGAAATCATTGTCATACAACATGGCAGTAGGAACATTTACACAGCTTAGAAAAATAGACATTGATCTTGCTCAGAGCTTCTCATTTAGAATTAGAAACAATGTGCTAAATGAAGACCTGAACGTAAGTGGGTACGATGTTGTATGTCAAATAATTCAAACAAGAGACAAAAATGTCAAGTAATCCTCTCTTAAAAACAAAGCTTCCCTATGCAAACAGTGCCGAAGACTTATTAGACAAGTATAATTATTCTGCAAAAACGATTAACTCTAGTACTATGGATATTGGTCCTATAGTCATGGCCAGATTTATAG